>Ga0209606_1002213_pt1 | contig 22171 bp, 23 predicted proteins | sample AD_UKC057_MetaG_FD_184412 | JGI IMG/M metagenome (GOLD analysis project Ga0209606, IMG submission 184412) | Active sludge microbial communities of municipal wastewater-treating anaerobic digesters from USA - AD_UKC057_MetaG (SPAdes) (version 2) | ecosystem: Engineered > Bioreactor > Anaerobic >...
TGCAGCACTTGAAGCAACTGCGTCTTGAGAACGTACAGGACCTGCCGCAGTATTGGCGCTCGGTTGCACTCGATAACGGGTCCGTCATTTTTTGCCGGACGCAATTCGGAATGGAGGATATTGTCATCCATGTTCCGCCGGTGACGGCGCCGCAAGAGAAGTTCGTTGAAATCATCCTGAAAAGGAGCGTGCTCTATATCGTGTACCTGCTCTTTGCGGGAGACGGTTACACACTTACCGGGGAGTACATCAACGGTGAATACGTCGATCCGACTTCATGGGGCATTCATCCGAAAATCGATCTATACGATACGCCGCCAATCGATGAAGACAGCCTGAAACCGGAGGCCGTGAAGATCGTTCCCGATAAGCTGGAGTATATCGAGGACGGATTGGAGTGGGTGCTGTGGTTCAAGGTAGTCCGGGGATGGTATGGATCGGTTCCGGGCAGCATAATCCCAGAACAGTGGAATACATATTTTCATTTTTACTACATCACGAAGATTAGGGTCAGAGAAACCGGAGAAGTTCTTTTTGAGGGAACTCTGGAATATTATAACTATGCAGCCGGAGCGGCTGAATTACAACCATGGTTCCCTCCAGACGAATGGGACCCAAACGGACCGAACATCCTGGTCGGAGCCGAAGGCATAGGAGGATCTCCAGGAACTCCTCCCGTTCCCCCGTATTTCCTGGACGATTACGGAGAGCAGTTCTATCTGCTCCTGTCCATGGCAAGATCGGATCCCGATTTCGATCCGCACCCGACTTACGCGCAGGCCTACGATCCCGAAACCGGCGCGGCGTTGTGTCTCTACAGGAAAGTTGACTATGAGGCAGGCCCGGATCCGGTCAGTACGTTGTGGCTGTTTACCGATTGTTTGCGGGTCTGTCTTGAGGATCCGGCGACACACGAAACGGCGTCACGGGATGAATTCGGAGACGCCGTTCTCGATTGGGACGCTTTCGAGTCCAAAATCTACATCGAAGGCGGGAGCAGGTATTACCTCTATTCGTATCGTCTGGAAGACGGCATAACCGGGGAGACGCTCTATTACCAATACGGAATCGTGGTTGCGGACGGGAGCGGACAGTTCCAGGACCACTTCACTTACCGGTTCAGCGAAATCGACCCATACGACAGTCATACAATCGACATCGATGACGGCGCAACGCGTTACGGGCGCGGTTTGTTCGCGTTGTGCAGGGAATATGCCGAAGAGCGGTTCCGCGAAAAACAGGAGTAACAGCCCATGGCTTCAGGAGTAATCGGCGATCCCGGATTCCGGGAAGTGACGGGAGATGAAACCCGATCAATCGTTCAAAATCAGTTCGATGTGGTGCGCGGGGATACCTCGTCTCTTAAGGCGACCATCCAGGGAATTCTCGATCAGATCCTGGATACGTCCCTGATGAACTACCTCTACAACAAGATCGTGGAGAACCTCGAAAGCGACGATCCGAACCTCGAATTCCCGGAAATAGACGTCCCGCTTTGGAATATTGATCCGCCTCCCGTTCCGCAGCTTCGAGGAGAATTCGATCCGATAGACGTTGACGACGAGGTTCCCGATATCGGGGATTTCGTGGAACGTGAAATCGTCTACGCATCGGCAACCATGGACGCTCAAATCACGTGGCTGCTGGAGCAGCTGACGGAGGGCGGGACGGGTCTCGGCGCAGCCGTCGAGGCTGAAATATGGGACCGCGCGCGGTCCCGCAAAGACCTTGAGCGGCAGCGCCAGTTTCAGGCGGTGCTCGACCGGCACGCAACCCTTGGCTGGATGCTGCCGGCAGGAGCCATGAGCGCCGAACTTGCGGAGCTGCAAAGCGAGTGGACACGGGCCGACAACGACTTGAACGCGGACATCGCCGTCAAGCAGGCAGAACTTGCCCAGGCCAACACGCACTTCGCACACGACCTGGCGCTTAAGGCCGATCAGTTCCTCGGGAATTTTTCCCTTGAAGGCAAGAAGACGGACGTTTCCGTTTACACGGCTCGGGTCAACATGGTGACGGCAATCGTTCAGAAAATAAAGGCACTGATCGAGGCAAAGGCCGCGAAGAACACGGCCATCGCCAATGTGTACAAGGCCGAGGCCGACGCGGTTTCATCCATTTGGGACGCCATCAGCAAGGCCGTTGACGTCGTGGTGAAGCAGGCCATCGCCAAGGCGGAATTCTACATCAAAAAGAACGAGATGATTTTTGAGAACGCAAAGGAAATGTACGTTTTCATGCGCGATATGATCCGCTCATGGGGTCAGATCATGGCCCAGATGTGCGCCGCCGCTCAAGGGTCCGCCCATGTTTCGGCTCAACTCGGCTTCTCGGAGTCGAGGCAAGATAGTTCAAGTCAGCAGAAAGGCAGAAGCTACAGCGAAAACATTTCGGACCATTTCAGTATTTCGCACCAATACACCCACAAGGATTAATCCTTTGGATAAAATTTCCCGGTTCTCGGGTCCGTGAATCCGTCTCCGACATCGGGATAGTAATTGCCCTTGCCGTCTACGGCTCCACCACCTACATCGACAAGAACGTCATCGCCGGTGCCGACAATACCGTCGTAAGGTTGTTCGGGTCTTTGACTGCCCGACGGTCTGAAATCCTGGCTCGGCTTGAAGTTCTGAGACGGCTTGAAGTTCTGCGAAGGCTTGAAGTCCGCTCCGGTTACGCAAACCGGCAAGGACAGGACCACAATGCAAAGCAGGACCATAAGCAAAGTTTTCATGACGGTTCCTTTCCGTGTTCGGGTTGTGAGCGTGGATGAACTACGGATAGAGTAATCAATCCATCGGGAAAGACAACCCTCTTTATGAACCAAGGCCGGTGAGCGCCAATCGCACCGGCCTTTTCCATTGCCTTCAAGGGAGAGATGACGATGCCTCCTCGCTATCCCGATTTGACCGATGAGGAACGACAGCGAGAAATCGCAGACGAGGCAAGGCGCACGCTTGTCAATGCGGTTAACCCTGCCCCTCCGCCACCCGGGTTGCGTGTCGGAGTCGGTCCGGCGTCCTTGATCGATACGGAGAGTTTCAAGCCGTCAGCAGACTTCCGTCCGTCAGCAGACTTCCGTCCGTCAGCAGACTTCCGTCCGTCAGCAGACTTTCGTCCGTTCATGGATTTTTCGGGAGATACCTCCGGCGGAATCGATATGTGGAGACCGCAGGAGCAACCCGCACGAACCGCGATGGAGATCCCCGCCGTTTCTCCCTTAACGGAGGAACGGATTGCCGAAGCCGGGCAGAGCGGAACGTGGTCCACCGCGCCGTCGAGTCTTGACCGACGGTTCGGCATCACTACCGTCCCCGAAGCGCGGGCAGAAACCGCGCCTGCGACCGGCGCACCCGCAGAACCTCCCCGCGAACCGTTCATGAAACCGCCGGTAATTGAAGGATTCCAAGACAAATACGGTTTGTTCTCCGGTGCCGCCGCGCGGGATACGGCGGGCGGTCCGGGCGGGTTTGGAGCGGAAGGCACGCAACGTCCTTACGTCATGCAGATGATTCGAGGCGGCAAAGTCAGTTTCGCCCGTCCCGATCTTGGCGGACAGGAATTTTCGACGCTTCCCGAAGCCCGCTCCGGGATGACGACCGCAGCAAGTGAAACCATCGCTCAACGCGCACACGAACTTGAAAAGGAGCGCATGAAATCGGAGTCCGCGCTTGGAGCGGCGCGAATCGCCGCCGAAGGAAAAGGCGAGACCTATCATTACACGCCCAATCCCCGCGCCGGAATGCCAGGAAGCGAAAATGAGCCTCCCGTTATCGTGCATCGCGCCGGGCGCGAAGTCGTGTCCCCGGAAGTCGAGGCGTCCCGCACCGCCGGTAGAATCTCGAAGGCTCCCGACGTCGCCTCCATGACCCGCATGATTCAGGACATGGACGAAGCGCAGATCCGGTCCGCCTACGCCCGCATCGCCGATAAGAAACAGCGCGATCAGTTCCGAAGCATCGTTGAAAAACTCTACGGCAAACAGCAGTAGGAGAAGCCTTTCATGGCATTGCTTGACGATCTTGACCGAATCGACCGGGAGCGCGAAGAGCCGACCGCGATCACGCCGTCCATGGAACGTGCCCCGTCGTCCCTGGTTTCCGATCTTGAGACCATGGAAAAGGACATCACCGAACAGGAAAACCGTTCCTACCTTGAAGGAAGAGGTTTCTTCTCCGGTTTGGCATCCGATGTCGCCGGAGGCGTTCTCGATTACGGAAAGATGGGGCTTCAGGCCGTTCGCGCTCTTACTCCGCAGACCGGACCCGAACCGGAGCCCGGTTCCCTTCGCGCGACCTTGACGTCGGGCATCGAAGGCATCGAAAAGTTCAAGGAGCAACATCCCTTCTTCCAGGAAACGCCCGGCCAGGAAGGCGTATCGCGTGCCGTTCACGGCGGGGTCCGGTCCTTTACGCAATCCCTTGCCGCAGGTCTTCCGACGGCCGTTGCCGGAGCCGCAGCGGGTTCCGCGCTCGGTCCCGTCGGGACCGCCGTCGGCGGCGTGCTTGGCTACGCTCTTGGCGGGGCGACGCAATTCGGGTTGGCCCAGTACGAGGACGTGATGGAGCGCGGCATCAAGCAAAAGATGGATGAAGGCATGTCCTTCGAGGACGCCAGAACCGCCGTGGAACCCGCCGCCGTCAGGGAAGCCGTTTATGAAGGCGGGTTCGAGGGAGCCTCCGATTTGCTCTCCGGCTTTACCATGGGGGCCGGAAAGCTCCTTTCTTCGGTCGGCAAGGAAGCCTTGAAAGGATCGATCAAGGACTTGACGCGAGTCGGATTCGGTCAGTTTGCCAAACGCGCTCTTGGCGTTGCGGGCATAGAAACCGGAAGTGAAATGCTGACCGCGGGCGCACAGGCTGAAGAAGAGAAAGCGATCGGTCTTGGAACGTCCGATTTTTGGGATGCCGCAAAAGATGCGTTTGGTCCGGCCTTCGTTGCGTCTACCCTGTTTGCCGGGCTCGGTCATGTCAATACCAAAGTCGCGCAACGTCAATTGATTCGAGCGCTCGAAGACCCGACCGTCGATCCGAAGCAACGCGCAATCGCCGCGAAGGAAGTGGAAAAAGTCCTTGCGGTCTACGATCCGAAGATTGCCGATGTGTGGGGCAAAACTGCGGATTCGGCCATTTCCGGCAACCAATCCATCAGCACGAACGATCAATTGATCGAACTGCAACAAAAGATCGTAAACCTTGAGACCATTCCCGAAAAGGCCCGCACCGAAACACAACGCCAAAACCTGACCCGATACCAGCAGGAACGCGATGCTATCCTTGCGGGAACGGCAGGACCGGAAGAATTCATTCCTTTCCCGGTGTCTCCCGCAGCGACCGCTGCTCCCGCTCCGATGCCCCAGGGTGCCGAAGCCGTCCAGGAAGCGCTCACCGAGCGGGAGATGAAGGCCGTCGATGCCCTTGAAAGGAAAGTCGAAAATCTTTCTCAGATCAAAAAGCCGACTCCGGTGCAACGCGAGAACCTGACCAAGTATCAGCAGGCACGCGATGCCATCCTTTCCGGTAAGGCGCGAAAGCGCGAGGTTCCTTCCTTCCCGGTATCGCCTGCCGCAACGGTTACCGCAAGACCGAAGAAAACTCCGGTCGCATCCGAATTGGACCGCGCGAAGGCCGCATTGCAGGAAGATGAGGCCGTTCACGGGAGTATCGTTCCGGGCGGGATGGTTGCGCCCTCGGTCGTTGAGACTCCCGCCGTGACGGCAGCACCCGGAGTGCCCGTTGCGCCGGAAGTCCGCGGTGAACTCGTTGCAATTCCTGCTCCCGTTGAACCGGTTACGCCCGTCGCGGCGGAACCCGCTCCGGTATCGGTCGCTCCGGTTACGCCCGCAAGCGAAGTTAAGGCCGCGCCCGAGATCCCGGTTGTTTCGGCCAAGGAAATCGCTCCCGAAGCACCCGAAATTACCGCTCCGGAAGCAAAACCTCCTGTAAGCCCCGAAATCGCTCCTGTGGCCGCACCTGTCGAAAAGATGGGTGAAGTATCGGGTGAAGTCGCAAAAGAGGCCAAGGAGGGCAAAGGGGAGGGTCGTCAAGAACCGTGGCGGATGACGCGGGGTGAATTTATCCAGCAAGCGAAAGAGAAGATGAAGGCAAAAGGTAACAAGTTTTTGCCTGAGGGTCATGGGTTTGGAACTGAAAGGGATTTTGAAGTTACGGCTATCGTGGCATACCGTCAGCACGTTGAAAACGCACTAAAGGAAGGCAAACCCGTATCCAAGGAAGTCCTTGCCCAATTTCCTGATCTTGCACAAAAGGAGGCCGGACATCCTTCAGCATTCCGAGTTGAACATGATGCCGAAGGGAATGTCCGAGGCGTCATAACCGATGCGAAGGGCAATGAGCATTCTTCGATATGGTATGAACCGACGAACCGCAAAAGAAGTGAACAGGATCTCAAGGAACGTGCTTTCAAGGCCGCAGTCTTTGCGGCCAAGAGGAGATACGGAACGCCGCAAAGTTCGGAGCAGGCGGAGTTATATCGGCAGAAGCAAAACGAATTTGTGCGTGACCTTTCAGCGGTTTTTCGTCCTGAAGGGCGTCCCGAAATCATCGCTGAAGCCGAGTTTGAGGGGACGAAATATCAGATGTTGATTCTGCCGCAGATCCTTGAATCGGGCGCCGTTGCATACAAAGTATTTACGCAACACCCCGATGGTTCGTCGCTTGGTCCTGGCTATCCGTCCCATCAATCCTCCACCTACGATAGCACCGCTGAAGAATTCGGGGCATCGGTCTCGGACGATACCCGCTATGTGATCCATGATCCGGCGGCACAGCGCGGAGCACTGGAAAAGAAAGCCGATTCCGAAAGACGGGAGGCCGAACGCAAGGCGGAAGAGGAACGCATCAGGCAAGAAACGGCTGCTGCGTTGAAACGTGACGAGGCCAATGCCGCGACCATGAAGGGCGTGAAATTCAAGACGGTTGAATTGACTCTCTCAACGGATTCGGGCAAGAAAAAAGTCACCGGAAAGGCAATCGGCGAATACGCCTATCACAGACCCTTGGGGTACGATCCGAAGTATCCGCGACCCTACGTCATCACGCACATTCCTTCAGGCACCGCAATCAACAGTACCATGGCGGACAATCAGGCCATGGCGCGTGAACTGACCTACAGATTGTCTCGGATTGAGGCGCGATGGAACGGAAAAGGAAAACCGTCGAAAGCGTTTCTTGACTCTGTGCGTGCCGCCGTTCAAGGATTCATGGACGGAAGTTTGATTGAGGAAGTGCCTGCGGCAAAGACCGAAGGCGAGCCCCTTCCTTCCCTGAAGGTCGCACCCCCGTCCGGTCTGTCCCGAATCGACGTTTCAGCCGTGGTTTCCCCTATCGCTTCCCGGTGGGCTAAAAATCCGACCGCGCCTCGAATCGAAATCGCCCATCGCTTCGAGAATCTTCCGCAAGGACTCCAGTCCATGTTCCGGCACAATTGGAGGCAGGTCAAAGGACTCTACTCGCCTCGATACCGTACCATCTACATCGTTGCCGAAAATATCGATACGCCCGTTGAGGTTGAGGAAACGATGCTCCATGAGGGCGTCGGCCATCACGGAATGCGCCTGATTCTTGGAGACCGTCTCGAGCCGTTCTTAAAGGAAGTCGTCTCCCTTTACGGCAAAAAGGGTCTTCAGGACATTGCGGACCTTTACGGATTCGACCTTGAAACGGAAAAAGGACGGATGTCGGCCGCCGAAGAAAAAATTGCCGGTATGGCCGAAACCGGGGAGCGTCCCGGCTTTATTCGCCGCCTCATCGCCGAAATCAGGGAAGCCCTGCGCGATATGGGATTCACCATCAAACTTTCCGACAACGACGTCAAGGCCATGATCGCGCGGGCCGGAAAGTTCATGGAAACCGAATTCGACATGCCCGAAAAGGTGAAGGCCGTCTTCCCTCTTGAGGCCGCAAAACAGGCCGGTGAGGTTCGGCCTTCTCTTAAATCCTCAGCTCGCACCGAACTCGTTTCCACCTTCAAGGCGGTGTCCAGGCATCTCGGAGAACGGACCGAAACCGGCTTTCTCGGACGCCTCTTTATTACTCCCGAGCACTGGAAGAATCCGGTCGGGAAGGCGATTTTCGATGCAGCTCAGGGGAAACAGGAAGATCGGCACCAGATCCTTAACAACGTGCTCAAGATACCTGAACTGACCGACACGATCAAAAAATTCATGTTCACGGGCAAGAACTGGCTCACCCGTCAGAAAGGATATGATTTTTACGATCAATCCAAGGCCCCCAAGGATTACCGAGATTACGGCCATCATCTCGATTTCATGGACCGGAACAACCTCAAATGGAACGAGACGCAAAAAGACGCATCAGGCAAGGCCATTGAACCTTATCGGGACCGGCTCATTCGGGAAGGAAAAGTCTCACGTGAAGTCATCGCGGCCATCGATAAGACCCGTGAAATGCTCGATGCGGCGCTTGAACTTCAGAGAGCGGACATCAAGGAGTTGCTCGACCAGTACGAACGACAGGGGAAACCCGTTCCGGTCGTTGCAACCGTAAAGAATGCGGAAGGCAAGTCCGAGCAGGTCACCTTGAAAGACCTCTACAATCAGATGGGTTTTCTCAAGGGTTCCTACTCTCCCCGCATCCGAGAGGCCGGCGATTGGTTCGTCACTTCCCAAAAGGGCGGCAATCGTTATCGTTTCCACCAAGGTTCCGCGCGTGCCGCCTACAAGTTCGCCGAACGGCTCAAACGCGAGGGGCATGCCAATGTCGGCGAACCGCAGAGGATTGAGCGCCTGCCCGAATCGGTCTATCAGGACATCACCATCCCGGAGATTCAGGCCGCGGTGGACCGGGCCGTAAAAGGCGCGGAACTCGATCCTGAAACGGAAGCCAAGATTCGGCAGACCGTCCTCGAAAACGCCGCCGATATCCTGAAGGAACGCGGTTTCCGGGCACATAAAATCGCGCGATCGGAAGGCCCGGTCGTGCGCGGGTACATCACGGACCCTCTTACCCGCAACCTCATGTACGCGCAGCAGACCGCTGGCGGTATCGCCAAGTCAAAAGCCGCATCCAAAATGTTCGGCGCTCTAATGGGAGAGGGGAACGAATACTCCCGCGAAGGGGACAAGTGGGTCCGCCGAGACGATGGCGGGAAAGAACTCGACTCCATCCCCTTGACGGCCGAAGAACTCAAATCCGAACGACGGACGAAGCGCGTTCATACCGGCGGGATCGACCCTAAAAAGGAACCGGAACGCTACACCGTTTATACCGAGTACATTCAGGAGATGCTAAGAAACCCCGATGCATCGGACCGTTTCATAGCTCTTGGCAAATCCCTGGTGTCCTTCAAGTATCTCGGGCTCTCTCCCCGGAGCGCTCTTGCGAACGTCACGGCGCTGGTCACGACCGTTCCGCCCGCAATCCACCAGTACGCCATGCAGGGCAAGGGAAGCATGACGCGAATCGGCGCGGAACTCACCAGGGCGTGCCGCGACTACGCGAAGGTCATGGCCGGGAAGACCCTGCCGAATGCTAAAGAACAGGCCTTTCTCGATGAAGTGCAAGGCTCCTCCGATTTGGAGCAGTATACCAGGGAGGCCATGTCGCACCTGGCGGGCGCCTACGGTAAATCATGGCAGGCCGTCATGAACAAATCCATGTGGATGTTCGGAAAGTCCGAGGCGTGGATTCGAGGTTCCACCATGCTTGCCGCATATCGTCTTGCACGCGGTCTTGGAGCATCGCACGAGGAAGCCGCAAAGCGGGCCAAGGAATCCTCCAACCGCGCCCACGGCATCTATTCCGAGGCCAGTCAGCCCCTTTGGACCATGGGGAGCAACCCGGCCGCAAAGATCGGCAAGATGGGCATGACGTACCTCAAATTTGCCCACAACTACATTCAAATGATGTACGACCTGGGGATGCGAAAGAAAAACGTCAAGGCGTTCACCTTCGCCTTTCTGTCCCCGGCCGTGCTTGCCGGATCGTCCGCGACCCTTGCGACTCCCGTTGCAATCGCTCTTGGCGGGGCCATGCTCAAAGCCCTTGGAGACGACCGGGATCCCGAAAAGTTCGTCTTCGATATCATCAGGGACAATATCGGAGGCGAGGCCGAACGGTTCGCGCGGTTCGGTCTTCTCGGAATGGCCGGAATCGATATATCCGGCTCCCTTGCCATAGGACTTGAGCCGCCCAAAACGCTCATGGACCTGACGGGACCGTTCGGGGGCGTCGCGCAAGACATCGCAAGCGCAGGGCATTTTATTGCAACGGGACAACCAGGACGCGCCGCCGAGCGTGCCATGCCCACGTTTGCCGGGAACATGCTTCGAGCCGCCCGAGAACTTAAAGGCGCCACTACGAGCAGCGGAGCCCGCGTATGGGATGAAGAAGGAAAGCCCTATATACCGACCGTTGCGGAGACCGCCGGCCGCGTCGTCGGGTTCCGGTCCGGCAGGAGGGCCACCGTCGAGGCAAGAGAGCGCGAATCGAAGCGCGAGGCAACCAATTACGCGGACCGCAGACGAAACATCTATGAACGGTATCGCGCCTACGTCGCGTCAAAAGAGGCTGATTCCGCTTCCCTTCAAGGGATAATGGATTCCGTTGCCGGGTACAACCGGTCCGTGTTCGACGCCGGATTGCAGCGCATCATTCCGCTCATCACCGCACGGGAAATCAAGAATCAATTGCGTCGCATGGAACAGCCCGGAAAGCGACGCTCGGCAATCATCGCATCCTACCGGGAAGGGGAATGATCCATGGCGACCTGGAGAGTAAACAATTCAACCCTTCTTGGCGGGGAGGTCTGCGCCCAATGGCAGGCAAGCCATGCTTACAGTCTCGGTGCACGGTGCGTTTGCACGACGGCATACGCAACGACTGCAAGGCGTGCATGGGTTTGGGAATGCACGACCGCAGGGACTTCCGGCTCCACTGAACCCGCATGGCCGACCAGTGGAACCGTCAATGATGGCGGCGTCGTGTGGACGCAAAGGAATCCCAATGATGGCAGTTGGGACAATGCGTCTTGTATTCTGCATTATGTGTTGAACCATACGACCATTACCACCGGTGACGTTGTGTATGTTGATGATGGGCATAATGAAGCTGTTCTTCTCGGGGCAACGGCGGTTTATATCGTTAAAGGAAGTGCATCCAGAAGCAATCCGCTGAGAATCTTATGCGTCGATAAGGCAACCGATACCCTTTCCACTGGTGCCATTGTATACGATCAGCAGACCAGTACGTACTATCCAACACGATTCCAAGATAATGGTTATGCTTACGGTATTAAGTTTACTTCTGGTAAGCGCATGGCAATATATAGTGATGCACAGTGGAACTTTGAATCAAACAATACAACAGTATTTGCAATTGCGAGTGGTGGGTTTTTAAGTGTAATTTATGCCAACTCATTGTGTATAATACGAAATGCAAACATTGAATTTATCGACTCAACCGCACACATAATGTCTAATGATGCACCTGGATATTTTGGGTGGTTTGGAGGAAGTGTTGTTGCACCAAAAGGCGTTGCCTCATTAATCAAAACATCATTTAATCAAGCAGTTCAAGCTGAAATATGTAACGTTAATTTGAATCCAGTTGGAAATAATATTTTATTTGATAATAGTAATGGAGCGTATGTATGCGATATTCTCTTTTCCAGGTGCAAACTTCCGAGCAGCCCGACCATTCTGTCCGGGACTATTAATAATTTTGCCGATTCAAAAATCCGTCTGCATCACTGTTCTTCGTCTAACGCCGCGTATGACTTTTACGAAGAATGTTACTACGGAACCGTTCAAGATGAAACGACCATCGTTCGCACTGGCGGGGCCTCGGACGGTGTAACCGGCATATCTCACAAGATGGTATCGAGCGCAGGAACAGTAGAATTTGCACCGTCATCGGCGCTCGGTTCGCCTCCAATCACCACATGGAACACGGCAACATCGTCAAAGACCTTCACCATTGAAGTCGTTCACGACTCGGCGACTGCCCTTCAAAACGATGAAATATGGGTGGAGCTCGAGTATCCCGCGGATAACTCCAGCGGTCTCGGCGCCGTTGCCTCATCGCAATGCGCTCAGTTGGGCACTCCGGCGGACATTCCCGATTCCAGCGCGTCCTGGACTACTACAGGGATGACCAATCCGAACACGCGAAAACTGTCCGTTACCGTCACACCAGGAAAAGCCGGACCCGTGACGGCAAAGGTCTACTTGGCCAAGGCATCGACCACCGTCTACGTCGATCCGCTCATCACGATAACCTAAAGGAAGCGTGGAAGCATGGCTCAATATTTCGTTCCGGGCTACGGAGTCATCGATTCCGGCACCGCACGCCAGTTCATGCTGCCCGGCTACGGCTTCGTCAACGTCCTTGGAACCGGACCGCAAAACTACGAAGTGACCGTGACGGACGGCTTGAGCATCGGCGATTCCGGCCTGGCAAACGCGGCCTTCGGCGTCGTCGTAACGGACGGTTTGAGCGCAGGAGACGGAGGAGGCGGAGGGTTGTCCCTGCTCGATACCGTATCGGACGGATGCGTTTTTGGGGATTCCGGGTCGGGGATCCGCGGCGCAGTTGCAACCCTTACGGACGGCATCGCAGTCGGCGATTCCGCATCGGTCGTTCTCGGCTTTCTCGTCTCTTTGCTTGACGGGCTCAAGGCGGGCGATTTGTCCCAGGCATCGACAGGTTTTTCCGCAACCGCAAGCGACGGCATCAAGGGCGGAGACACCCTTCAGGTTGCGGGCGATTTCAAGGCATCCATCCTTGAAGGAATGAAAATCGGGGACGCTCCGTCACGCGCATATGCCGCATTCGCATCCGTTCTTGACGGCCTGGTCGGTTCAGACCTTGCGGCCGCAAAAGGAGATTACGTTGCGGTGATCGAGGACGGAACGCAGGTCCGGGAAATACTCCTTGGGTCCGTTCCACGGTTCGCAACCGCGCAAGACGGTCTGATTGCATCCGATGCCTCGCAGTACATTTTCTATTGGAAAGACATTGTTCCCATCCTGTCGGCAACCATCACCCTTCAAGGAAGGACCGTCGCGTTGCGGCTCTACTCAAGATCGAGCATCGAGCAATTCATGAAACGCGATTCGTCACACTAGGATCTCAGGCAACGGTCTGTCGATTCCAAACTCAAACAAAGGGAGTCCGTCATCAAGAAAACCTAGTCGCAACCTTTGATTGCAGCACCATCCACCAAAAAGGGCGGTCCATAACGGGCCGCCCTTTTTATTGCCTTGAAAGGAGATGATCCGATGATCGATGGAATCCGAATCGGCGGAGAGTTTATCGTTGTGTGCCGGAACAAAAACGGCCATGTCAAATGGATCGAGTGGGTCGGGAATCTCATCGTCAACGAGGGCTTGAACAAGATCCTCGACTCTACCGTGCACAACGATGCTTCCGCAACGTGGTACGTCGCCGTGTTCGAGTCGGATACGACTCCTCTTGCGACGCACACTTATGCTTCACCGGGCTATACCGAATGCACCGCATACGATGAGGCCACACGTCCCGAATACGTCGAGGCGGCCGCATCGGGTCAGTCCATCACCAATGCCGCAAACAAGGCCGTCTTCACCTTCAACGCCGCAAAGACCATATACGGCGCCGCGCTCGTCAACGTCAGCACCAAGGGCGACACCGCAGGAGGCGGCGTGCTTCTGTGTTCGGCAAAATTTTCCGCCGCGAAGTCGGTGACCGACGACGATACGCTTTCCGTTACGTACATTCTGACGGCTTCGGATGATGGAGTTTAGGCCATGGCCGATACGATCCTGCAAACCGTGAATGAGGAAACGAGCGCTTACTTGACGGTGGAATTCTACGACAAGACGGGGACATTGGCACTTCCGGCATCCGTTGAGTACCGCGTGGACTGCGTGACCACCGGAACGGCGATCCGGGCGGCCACTGCGATCGTTCCCGCAACGTCCGTTGAAGTCGCGCTCGATACCGACGACACCCGTATCGTTACGCAGACCAATCCCTTTGAGGAACGGTGCGTGACGGTCGTTGCGACCTACGGACCCAAGGACGCGATCAGCACGGAATACCGGTTTCGGGTGAAGAACCTCAACTATGTGACATGACATGATCGGGGATGTTATGTTACATGAGGAAACCGCGTATGTAAGAAACGGCGGGAAGCCGATACATGGCTCCCCGCCGCAGTCACTCATAATTGATGCGGTTTGGATTGGGCACTGGCATCACCTCCTTTCGTTCTTCAGGATGGATCGTTCCTGAAGGTGAAATTGGCCAGATTACCGATGATATCGGCTAGTCTGGATTCTATTTTGCGTCGATCCTCGTTATCCAGGAATGACCCTCCGCACAGGGGACATTCAAACACTCTGACGTACAAAGCACCCCCCTTGTCTTTGGAATTGAATGTCACCCTCTCTTGCATGCAAATCATTGGACCTTTTTTGCAGGTAGGGCAAAGCATTCCGCTGATGTTCTCCCTTCTTTCATGTCGACGGATTGCCCGTTTCACACCAGGTAAACGCCATAAAATCCATTATCTATCAGCGGTTACGGTTGTCGACGGGTTTTTTATTTCATCTTCCCGGATGCTTTCCTTCGTCCGCTCGTCATGCGTCCTCTGCGTTCACGAAGGATGTGTATTCCTTCTCCCAAACGATCCCGGTTCCCTTGCAGGCGGGGCATGGTACGTCTTGCGGAAAATGTACGATCCATCCCGTTCCGTTAGGATATTCCCGCCGTTCAGGTTCGTTTACTACTGTTCTGCCTTTACATACCGGGCACTTATGCGGTATGGCCATTGTGGTCTCCTTTCGATTCTTCCCTTGCCTTTAAGGCGGTGATGGGCTCAACGAGATTCCGAACAGTGTCCAGCTGCTTTTCCAGGTATTCGAGTCTCGACTGTTGCTCTGAAATTTTTTCCGCCAAGTAGTTTTCCAAACATTCCTTCGCTTCCTCAAATGTTGGACGATACCATTCCCCTTCAGTATCCTTGCGATACCGGAATCCATCGGTATCTTGAACCATGGCTTTGCTCTCGGAAACGATCTGCACGGGGTCTATCTGTGGACGATAACCGAATCTTGCCCTCCACCATATTTTGGCATCGTGGAGGTTTCCCGGCTCGTGCTGTTTGCAATACCATTTCCCATCCCGGCAGACCACCCCTTTTCGCAAACATTGATACTGATAGTAGTGATGCCGCCATAGCATTTTGCTGCATTGTTCACTCATCTTTATCATCTCCCTTCGGTCTCCGTGGTGGTGCAGTGGTGGGGCACCGTTTGGGGCACCCAGGTTTTCTCAGTGCCCCATTTATTGCAAAAAATGCCATTTTCTTGCATGTGAAATCTGTAAGTATCCGTGATTTCATTACATTTCTTCCCGCGAACCCTGCTGTGCAAGAACGTCTTACGGTAGACCAGAAGCCAATCTTCAAGCCTTGTGGGCACCGTTTGGGGTACTCGGGTTTTCTTTCACCGAACCTTCACTATCCCTTTTCCCCAGCTTTCCAAGCGCCTCGGCAACGTCGGTTGTGACCCGCGTGACATACCTGTCCGTGGTGGACAATCGCTCATGCCCGAGAATCTTTTGGATGGTTGGGGTGCTGATTTTGTGCTTGTCTGCAAGCATCGAGGCAACCCAATGCCGGATCGGGTGCCAGGAGAACGGCTTCACTCCAGCTTGTTTGCAGAGTCCATTGAGCCAATGGTATCGTTTGCTGAATGGCTTCCCGTAGGTTGGTCCGGGGTGCATGTCCAGGAAAACGTGGGGGGATTGGGGAAAACGACGATTGCGGTAGTGCCGATCAAGTAGCGACCAAAGGCTAGCGTTCCCTGCCAAATCGAGTACTCTACGCTTGATTGTCCCGTCTCGGGTTTTCCTGGTGGCAAGGGTGATGGTTCGCTTCTCAAAATTGACATCCTCCCATTTGAGATTCATGATTTCTCCGCGCCTAGCCCCCGTGTTTAGGTAGCACTCAAAGAAAACCCGGTCCTGTCCCGTGGTACAGGCCAACATCTTCAGAATGTCCTTCTCCGGGGGAACATAAACCGGGTCCGGGTCATGCCGGAAACGTGGGCACTTGGCTACTGGATTGGTGGTCAGATCCATTATTCGGACTCCCCAATTCCAGAGGGCGAGGAGGTTTTTCCGGTCCACGTTTGCCGAATTGGCTGAACTTGAAGCCATCCGTTGCATGAGATAATCCGATACCCACTCAGGAACAATATCTGCAAGGTTTGCGTCGTGGCCGATAAACCGCAGGAATCTCTTGAAACATCGAAGTTTTTCATTGTGGGTACTGGCACCATACTGAACCTCCGCAAATTCAAGATACTTATTTGAGAACTGAGAGAAGGTCATACCTGTCTGCTGTGGGTTCAGCAGACGTGCCCGTTCTTCCCGCTCCCATTGCGCGGCATCGCGCTTTAGCTGGAACCGCCGTTGCGCGACCTTCCGACCTCCGATGATCTTCACCACTCCCCGCCAGCAATCCCCGTCCCGTGATGGCATACTCGAAGGCCTCCTCGGTAAAAAATACCTTCCCGCCGATCTTCGTTCCGCCCAATGCGGCGTAGTGATTGTACACCCATCGCGGGGAGACGTTCAATCGTGATGCGATCTGCTGGGGAGACAAAATAGTCATGATCGGTCCTTCATGGTCTGTGCGTGCCGCAAAAGTCTAGCCATTTTCATCGTGCTCGGCCTCGTCGGCATCCCCATCTTCCATCATTTCCTCTGCCATGGACCATGCGTTGTAGAATTCGCGCATGGCATCCACGGGACGGGAGCCCCAAGCGGAAAGATGGCTGAGTTCCGGGCGTGGTGGAATCTTGAACCGGGCGATAAAGCCTTCGTCTTCATCACTTCTGAAGATTTCAATCAAGACCGACATCCAATCGAACCATGTGTCCATTATATATTCTCCTTGGCCGCAAGGGTCTAGCCATTGTGCGGCTCCCTGGCGGTGTGGAACATATTCAGCTGGGCTGTTTCGCGGCGGATTCGCTCTTCAGCAAGTTCAACCTCTTCTGGGATGATTTCGATACCGATGAAATTGCGGCCGAGTTTGGAAGCTGCGACGATGGTGCCACCCCTACCAGCAAAACAATCCAGAACGATGTCTCCCGGTGTTGAGTGCAATTGGATGAAATGCGAGGCCAAGTCTATGGGCTTGGCGGTTGGATGATCATTCTTTGAAGGAATTATCTTTTTGATTCCCCGGAATCCGGGACGGATAATGTTTTCAATTTTGTGAGTCGTGTCATACCACTTGCAGGCGGCTCCTTTTTTTGTAGCTACCAGGACCGTTTCATAACTGCGACGATAGTGCCACCCCATGCCCATCGGCCCCTTGTCCCAAACAACCATTTGCTTGAATTCCAAAACCTCATCAAGCCAAAGGGACCACCGGGCAAACTGCGGGTCAGGACCACCACCACCACAACAACAACAACAACAACAACCAGGTTTGAGTATTCTTGCCCATTCCTTGATTGCTTGTCGGAACAGTTCGTTTGCTTCTGGTCCATCATTTTCTATCGGTCTAGCCGACGGTGAATCTAAACCGTTGGGAAGGCGTCCTAGTGCGGCTTCCCAACGGTGAATCAGATCGCCATTATTATTATTATGGCCATAGGGCGGATCGGTGAAGATGAAGTCGATGGAGTTATCCGGCATTTCACGCATGACTTCCAAACAATCCCCGCATATGATTCTGTTCAGATAGGGTTCAATCATCTTCATTCCACACTCCACATCAGCATTTGAGACTGGTCGGCACGGTCGTGGACATGTTCGTCTTTTTTCCAGTGCTGGAATATCAGTTCCTCCTCTTCCGGCGTGATGAGGCTCCAGCCGGTTTTGCGCTCGGTGGCCTTGAGTTCGTCGTACAGGCGCTTGCGGATTGTCACCAGGAACGGCCCGCAACCAATCGATCGGTCTCTGCGGATTCTCGATCTGAGACCGGGTTTGTTGGCCATCCCGACGAGAATCTTCTTGAAGTGTTTCAAAGCCCGGTATCGTTCTATTTCGCCGGTGTTGTAGCCGATCATGTCCAGTTGGCTCACTCTCTGGAGTGGACACGGCCAACAGCCATAGCGTGCATTCCCGACGCATACGCCCTGGGCTTCTCCATACACGCATTCGTCGCTGGAGAACCGGTAGACCTTGACCAATTCGGCATGGTCTCCCCATGGGCACGGTTCGGTCAGCAGGTATTCCCAAACGTCGTGCGACGACCAATCGAGGATGGGCGCGTAGTGGTGCGGTTTGTAATCCTTCTGCTTGTAGATTTCGGCTCTCAGGGCGCTCTCTGCACTGCGTACCCCGATGAATACTGTCCAGGAATCAATGCCGTCCGTGATCGACCGCGTAAATTCCGTGATCGGATCGATCTTGAGCTTGCCCGTGCACCAGCGGAAACCCATATGTGCAGCCGGATACCCGAGGCCAAGGACCGAGACCCAAAACGAGTATTTGTATTCAGGACGGACGGTAATGACTTCTGCGTTGATACCATGATGCGCTATGTAAGAGCGCAATTGCGCCCTTGTGGCATCGACATACGCCTGGAAATACGGGATCTCCATGAGAGTATCGGACGTGACGATGTATAGACGTTGGTCCGTTCCCTCCATGGCTGCAAGGACATGCTGAAGCACGGTAGTGGAGTCTTTTCCGCCCGAGAAGCTGACGATGTTTACGTCTCCAAGTCGTTGCCGGATCTCATGAATAACGTCCGTCGAGCGATCTATAGATTCCTCGCAAGATTCCATCATTACTCCTTGAACATATTCCGCTGCCCGGCAGCTTCCAGTTCCATCCGCTCAATTCTCCACTGTTCGGCGGGGTCGGTTCGGGCTTCCGGTTCGGGTTCCTCGTAGATATCGTCAGCCAAATCTCTCAGTTCCTCGATGAGCAGCCAGAGACTTGACGCGATGCGCTTCGGCGGAACATCGGATTCAAGGATGTTGATTGCCTGTTCAATATCTTCTGCCATCAGCATTTCTTCCCCTCCAGTTTCTTTGTGCATTGCTTGCATTTTGGGCCTTCCGGTTCCTGGACGACCGGACCTGTTCCGTACATCACGGGTTCCTTACAGAGAGACCATCTGTGCTCATATGTGTAGTGCCAGACGCGACATCCCTTGGGACGGCACCAACCGGGCACCTTTTCCCTGATGCGGTTCCATGCAGGGATCAATTGCCATGAGTGCCGCACGGCCACGCACCTCTCTCTGCATTTTGGGCATTCGCACCAAAAGTAGCGCCCATTATAACCGCACACGGGCACGCTCCCGCACTGACAGGGGAGTGACGCAAGTTCGAGTCGCAACGAATCAAAGATATCGCAGTCTGTCACGGCATCATTCTCCTTCCGGTTGCCACGAACACAAACTCTTCCCAGGACATACCGTAAGATGCTGCAATAAGCATCCGGCGCATTAGGATCGGCTCCATGTGTATTAATGTAAGCCAATGGACCTTGTAGAACTCGAGGAGAGTCATTGTATTACTGGTTCCTCCGTAGTGTCTTGGCCTTTTTAATCGTTACGCTCATTTTGTTTCCTTTCCCAATTCCAGGCTCCGCGCCCGGTGTTTGCGCTGCCGAAACCGTTCGGCCATACGGAAAACATGCCTTTGTCCCTTAATGTAAAATTCCTTGCACTCACAGGCGGGACAAAAGTCTATTCGCCTGTTTTGGGGGCACTCGGAGCACTGGAATGGGATGTTGTTCATGGCATCTCCCTTGGGAAATATTCTCTAAGCATCTGCTCAATTAGGTATCTCGTGTCATCATGAAGAACGAGGCTTTCTTTGTTTGCTTCATACCACGGCGTTGGATCATTACTGCCAGATATTGCCATTCCAGCCCCGTACCAATCGGCGATAAGTTCTCTTACGTAAACCACAGGCCATTCAATAGGGACAAGACTTCCCCCGTCACCCAAAGATATCCATGCTTGCCAATGGTGTTTGAGTTTCTGATGATGCAACCATGCTCGTTGGAATGACTCTCCTTGTTGATTGGGATCATAGGCTCCGGTGGAATCTCTCACTTGCCTTCGAGTCCCGTCTTGATTAAAAAAGTGGTGAACGTAGGGGGACCATTCGCATGGAAGAAATTTTGTCCAATCATGGACTATCGCACGCCATAACGGAACCCCCATTTTGTAACATCCAATCGCCACATACCACTTGTGGCATAGGATGTATTTCAGATAGGCCAAGTGATTTCTCATCTTTGCATCTCCTCTTCCCATAGATCCTCAATCATTTCGTCCATCACAGACACAGCCTGTGGCGACAGGCCGTCCAAGCAGCCCAGGTCAACATCTCCCATCTGGTACAGGCTCTCCCGGATGTCCTGGAGTACCTCACCGTATGTCCACGAGCAGCAGAATTGCTTACGCAACTCAAGACATACGAGACAGGTTTTCATAGTACAGAATTTGCCATCCCATATACCAGAGGCGCGTTCATATTGCTCGTCGGGGTTGATGATTTTCCCGCACTCTCCGCAACGATGCTTTTTCCGGGCGGTAATGGTGTTCTCCGAGAATAATGACGGATGTTCGTCAATATCTACTTCGACAAGACACATGGTTGCTCCTCTATCCTTCATCGTGCATTAGGTCTTCAACGGCAAGATCCCAAAGCCATGCGGCGCTGCATGTGCATTCGAGTTCAATCAGGATGTATGTGTAATCATCTGAGAAATGGACATCGAGATTGTTGTCGGTCAACTCCCGCCCACACCTGGGGCAGAATGGGGAATGTCGTTTCTCGTTCATGGCATCTCCTCGTCCAGGATCGAAATGCTGATGGTGTCGTAGAATGGCTTTCCTGCTTTTTTATCCTTGTCCCTTTGGTGTCTCCAGTCCCGGACAATCTGCGGAAGGGAAGCATCCGGAATTTCCAGGATGGCAGACCGGTACTCGACATTCCAACCAACATGGAAGGCGATGACTGAATCAGATATTGTGAATACCAATTTCATCTCGGCATCTCCTCATTTATCCAGCAAGATGAAGTATAATCAGGAGTCGTTCTTCTTCGTCCCATTTAGCCTTAAGATCGCAGGCCGGGCAGTCATTAAACAAATCGGGATTCATGAGGTAATAATCCTCACACAATGCACATCGCTCAGGAATATCAGGCCATTCTGTCATCTCGGCATCTCCCTAATGACGACGGTTATTCATCTTCCCTGATGGATCTGATTCCCCATCCCACGTCATCAGGCGTGATGTCGCCCACTTCTGCCATCAGGTCTTGCCAGATTTTGCATTCGTCGCAGTCGCCAGGACAATTTCTGGTGTCATAACATTCGTCAAAGTTCAACATGGCATCTCCCTTATGACCGGCACGCCCGGCGGGGCCTTTTTGACCCACACCGGTACACCGGCTTGTTTGCAGTCCTCGATCACCTTGAGGAACCATCCGGCCTTGGCGGGACGGGCACCGGGGCCGGTCTCCTGGCCAAGAATTACCCAATCGAGGGTATATGCTGGTTCCCAAGTGTACATTTCCTAACTGCGATCTCCGGGCCCGTCCCACGACGCCGGCATATGCCGGTCCGGGTGGATGATCCGGGCCCACTTTTCAGGCTCGTCTTTATCCATGACTTGTAAACTGTCACCAGCCAAACACCAGCCGCTTTCATAGCCGTCAGGAGGAGAGCCGGTCCCGTCTGGCAGCATCTCACCACCAACCTCCCACGAGTCATACTCGACCACATATGGCAGCCCATGAAAGAGCCCAAGAATCCAAGAGCCGTCCTTCGGTGCGGGCCCGTCTTGCCATGCTCCCGCAGCCATCGAGTCGGCAAGTTGGTCAACGGCAGCTTTGTAAACTCGTGATTTTGCTGCCGTTTCCAACCCGCGCAGCCATTCCGAAAAGGCTGTCCTGGTGATGATTTCAAAATCTTCCATGTCGGTAATCTTCATTTCACCGGAAATGATCTTGTCGAACACTTCCGCCGGAATTACGTGGGCATTTCCGTCCAACGTCGGCACGCACAGATGCGGCTTGTTGCCTTCAATGTCTTCTTGCATTGTCGTATCTCCTTGGTATCGCTTGTTTTTCGTTAAGCCAGTAAAGTATCTCCAACGCCGACCAGCCGGATATGTACTCCATCAGGCCGACCGTGATAGCAAATCCGTCCTCTCGATG
>Ga0209606_1002215_pt1 | contig 22146 bp, 15 predicted proteins | sample AD_UKC057_MetaG_FD_184412 | JGI IMG/M metagenome (GOLD analysis project Ga0209606, IMG submission 184412) | Active sludge microbial communities of municipal wastewater-treating anaerobic digesters from USA - AD_UKC057_MetaG (SPAdes) (version 2) | ecosystem: Engineered > Bioreactor > Anaerobic >...
CCTGGAAGGTACGCCTACTGGGCGCCATAGGGGGTATTCTCCAGCACTCGCGGCACTTGGGCGTACCGGGCGCGTAAAAATTGTTGAGGCGATTATGTATGCGGGAAGGCTTGGAAGTGTCTTTTTTGGCGCACCTGGAAGGTACGCCTGCTAAAGATACGTGTATTAGAGATACGTGTACTGAAGGCATGCGTACTGGGCGCGTTTGGAAATGGGGGAGAGGAAAAAGGTACACTCAGGCGGCATACCGGTAATCAACCTGTAAGAAGGAGCGTCATGGTGAAACTCTTGGTTGCGGGCGGTGCGGGCTATATCGGCTCGGTGCTGACGCCTATGCTGAAGGAATACGGCTACGAAGTGGACGTGGTGGACCTGTTGTGGTTCGGCCGGCATCTGCCGGACACCATCCCGGTACACAGGCGCGATTTGTTTTCCCTGGACCAAACGGACCTGGCGGGCTACGACCAGGTCATTTTCCTGGCCGGGCTCAGCAATGATCCCATGGCGGAATTCAACCCGGCCTTGAATTTCATCCAGAACGCCGCCCTGCCCGCGTACCTCGCCTACCGGGCGCGGCAGGCCGGGGCGCGACGGTTCATCTATGCCTCGTCTTGCTCGGTTTACGGGTACACGGTCAATAAGCTCTACGATGAGGAGTCTCCGGTCACCTGCGCCTATCCCTATGGCATTTCCAAACTTGCCGGTGAGCACGGCGCCATGCAGCAGCGCGAAGACGGATTCTCCGTGATTGCCCTGCGCCAGGGCACGGTGAACGGGCACAGCCCGCGCATGCGGTTCGACCTGATTGTTAACGCCATGTTCAAGAGCGCCGCAACGGAAGGGCGCATCGTTGTTAACAACCCGGCCATCTGGCGTCCCCTGATTGACGTGCGCGACACCGCCTCGGCCTTCGCGCGCGCCGTGCAGGCCGACCCCGCCATCAGCGGCGTCTTCAATGTGGCTTATGACAACTTCACCGTCGGGCAGGTGGCCGACCTGGTCAAGGACTCCGTGGAAGAACGGCTCGGAGGGAAGGTTACGGTGGAGATCCGGAACATGCAGGATTTCCGCAATTACAAAGTCAGCTGCGACAAGGCCCGCACCTGTCTCGGTTTCCGGCCCAAATACGGCGTGGCCGCCATGGTCGAATCCATGTTTCGCCATCGCGATGCCTACGGCAGCCTGGCCAATCCCACATACTATAACATCGAAATCTTTAAGAAACTGCCGGGGGCGGATTTGTCCCCGGCGTCCGGAGGCGGTTGCCGTGAATAATTGGCTGGAACAGTTCATGGACCGTCGCCTGGGCGTGGTTCTCTGTTTTTTCCTCACCCTCCTGGAAAAAGTGCGCCTCCTGCTGCGGCCTGCCGCGCGCGTTATGCCCCCTGTCCGGCGCATCCTGTTTGTGAAACCCGTGGAACAGGGCGCGCTCGTGCTTGCCTACGGCGCCATTAAACACGCCGTGGAACGGGTCGGTCGGGAAAATGTGTTTGTTTTCGCTTTCGCCAAAAACCGGGAAATACTCGATATTCTTGATGTCATCCCCGGTGAGAACGTGATTACCGTACAGGACACGTCGCTGGTTACCCTGGCTTTGGACATGGTCCGGGCCGTTGTGCGCATGCATCGGCTCCAAATCGACACCGCCATCGACCTCGAAATATTTGCCCGCATCTCTATTATCCTGTGCTGGCTCAGCGGCGCGCGCAGGCGTGTCGGGCTGCACCGCTTCAACAGTGAAGGTCCTTATCGCGGGGCGCTGGTCACACACCGCGTCCAGTATAACCCGTATCTGCATACCTCGCAGGCTTTCGATGTTTTCGTCCGTTCCGCCTTTACGGACCATGCGGATGCGCCCCTGCTGAAAGAACCGCCGCTGTTGCCCTTGTGCCCGCCGCCGCCGTTTGTGCCGGTCCCCGGCGATATCGCCGCGGTCAACGAGGCGCTGAACGGGTTCCTGCCGCCGCTGCCGCGCGCCTCCCGTACTCCCTGGCCCATTGTCCTGTTCAATCCCAAGTGCCTGGATGAACTGCCCGCGCGGAAGTGGGCGGACCCCTGCTTCATCGACCTGGGCCGCGAACTGCTCCGGTCCCACCCGGACGCGCGCATCCTGATCACGGGACTGCCTTTCGAGGCGCAAGCCTGCAAGGTCATGGCCCGGGACATCGATCCCGCCCGGTGCGTCAGCCTCGCCGGGCACCTGTCGCTGCGCGGTCTCATCACCCTTATGACCCTTTCCGATGCGCTGGTTTCTTCGGACAGCGGCCCCGCCCATTTCGCCGCCATGACCGGTATTACGGGCGTGGTCTTGTTCGGTCCGGAAACCCCCCAACTGTACAGCCCCCTGTCCGACCGGCTGCGTACCGTCTACCTCGGCCTTGCCTGCAGCCCCTGTTTTTCGCCCATGAATTACCGCCTTTCCCCGTGCACCAACAACCTGTGCCTCCAGCATATCACCGTGGAACAGGTGCACCGGGAACTCTGCGCGGCTTTGGAAGAGGCGGGCGCTACCGGTTCCGGGCACGGTTGATGACCCCGGCGGCGCGGGGGGGGGGAGGTGAAAACCGCCCGGTTTTCCCCCCGGGAAAAAAGATAGGCCGAAACGATATTTTGATTGACATAATTGTCAGTGCTGTGTTATAGTAACGCCATTCGCAAGTGGGGATTGATGTGGCATGCAGACCGAGAGGATGGCATGACATAGTCCGCCGAAGGCGGATGAACATCAAACAGAAGTCACCAGGAGACTGGGCTGATTATGAAAAAATGGACTGTGATGCTGATGCCCCAGGGACAGGGTCGTAGCAGTACACTTACCCTCTGTGAGGTCCACCTGTGGGGCGTGTATGCGGTGATCGTGGCGCTGGCTTTCTCAGCGGCCTTTTTTTACCAGCGCAATCAAGTAATCTCCGGCCAGACCGAAGACCTGGTCTATGCCAACCGGCTGTTGGAAATGGAGCAGGCCAAAGCGCCTGAACCCGTGCCCGAACCCGCGCCCAAAACTGATAAGGACGAACTGCGGCAGATGGAGGCGCGGATGCGCGCTGAATATGACGCCACCATCCAGACTATCACCGCCGAACTGAGCGACTTGTATAATATCGAATCGCGTGCGCGTGCCATTACGGGGCTCGAACCGCGAACCTCACCGACTTTTGAGCCGCCCCTGGCCGTGGAGAACGGCAAAGGCAGCGGGCCGAGTCATACCGGGCCCTTCCCCTATGCCGTGGAGGACGAGGTTATACGGCCGCCCCATATCATCTATGGCATGGCCCGCCCGTCCGCGGACCTCATCATGGAAGAGATTCGCCTGCGCTCGCGCAGTTTCCAGGAATTGGTCAAGGATATGGAAATCCAGGCGGAGCGCATCAAATGCGTACCCGCAGGATGGCCGCTGGCCGGCGGCGCGGGGCGCATCACCTCCCACTTCGGGTACCGGCGGGACCCCTTCTCGCGCCGTGTACGCCATCATGACGGGACTGATATTTCGGCCGCGAAGGGCACCCCGGTGCGCTCCACCGCCAACGGTGTCGTGCGAAAAGCCGAGTACATGAGTGAATACGGCAACACGGTTATCATCGACCATAGCGACGGCCTCACCACCCTGTATGCCCACCTCAGCGCACTTAATGTCAGCGCGGGCGACAAAGTCCAGCGGGGCGATTCCATCGGCCTCGTGGGCAGCACGGGCAGAAGCACCGGCGCTCATCTGCATTATGAAGTACATTTGCACGGTGTGCAAGTCAACCCCTCAAAATATCTGTCGGATTAATTATGCTTGAAACGAGAAAAACACGCGTCTATAACGAAAATAAAGTGGTAACTATTCTGGGGCCGGGAACGCAGGTGAATGGAACCCTTGCCTGCACGGGCACCATCCGTATCGAAGGCCAGATGGAAGGGGTTGTCCAGAGCGAGGACACCGTGGTCCTGCTGGATTCGGGCCGGGTCAAGGGCGATATCCTCGCCGGCCAGGTCATCATCAGCGGCGAGGTGCGCGGCAACATAAAAGCCGTCGACCGCCTCGAAATCACAGCGCACGGCAAAGTGACAGGCGATATTTTCGCCCCGCGTATTTGCATCCATGAAGGGGTGTTTTTCGAGGGCCGCTGCAGCATGAAGGTAGCGGGGCCCGAAGCTGCACCTGCAGCGAATGCGGCGTCCCGGGACAACAAGACGGCGGGTACCGCCTGAACAAAGCCGCGCCCCCGTCCCAGTCGTCGGCCCCGGACATTTCAGGACCGAGGCCCCGCCATGCCCGTTGCGCTCCATTGCCCGCCTTTGGATCTCAGATTTACGGACCCCGTTGGAATACACACCGCACGAGTTAATGAATATGCTTTTCCCGTTGGAAAGGTCAATGAAACTCGGTGTCGGACGAAACGCCCACCTGGGGGGCACCCATAACCGCGCATTTCCGGGGAACACCAGAACCCAATGGGATGCCCATGGGCGAACCTTCCCGGGTGCGCCGGAAATGTTACCGGCGGCGTTTGCGGCGAGAGGGTGCCTCCTGAAGGTAAAAGACGTCCAGACAAACTATTTTCTCCTCTCCTCAAAAAGCGGGAACTTTTTTTGGAATCATGGAATATAACAGATAGATTTTTGTTTCTTATATTGAAGGACAGTTGAATCGCTAAACAATAGTTGTTAGGCTTCGCTACTTAACTTGTTGTTTTCAGGTAGGTAACAGCAGTTTTCAATGAATCTACTAAAAAAATAAACTTCAATTTAATGTATGATTCTAACGATATCCTAACAATTCTTTGGTAAACTTTGTCAACTGCAATGGAATGATGTACGTTATTCCAGTTGAACGACAACATACAGACCCTATTTAGCAGGCCCATTCCTCGCAAGAGCGCGGACCGTGCCTCCCTCCTTCCCTCCCCCGCCATACGGTCCGCGCCAATTTTTTTTTATCCATCGCAAGGGCACGCCAGGGTGGTGACCCCAAAAAACGCTACTGCACCTTTCTTCCAGACATGTCCCTTGAGTCCTTTACGCCCTTTTGGTCCCTTCTTGTAACCCTCTTTCCCTGAGTATACCGCCCCTTTCCAGGTGCATATCTTCTGGCGGATACCAACAAAAATCCCCTCCCGGGGTTTCGGGAGGGGACGTTGAACTATATTCAGAGGCCTATGCGCCGGGTACGGGAATGGGCCCAACCGGGTAGGCTTGTTCAAAATCAAGCACGGCCGGTACCAGGCTCAGGTCGGAATTCAGGGCTTCATCCCAGGTCAGCTCCTTGCCGGTATAAGCGGCCATGCGGCCCATAATGGCCGTAAGCGTGCTCTCGGCGGTCTGAACGCCCTGGTTGATGTATTCGCGCTCGCCGCGGATACTCTGCAGGAGGGCGATGTGTTCGTTTACATAGGGGTCGGACGTGTCCCGGCCCTTGTCATGGCAGTTGCTCTTGCCCTGAGTGCCCGTTACTTCCTCGAACACGGCGTTGTGGCTGTTGTTCCAGTGTCGGGACATGCTCAGCAGATGCAGGCCGTTCGCATATTCGAAATCACAGGTGAAATTATCCCAGATGTCGCCGTATTTTTCTTCGACCGGTTTCCAGGCGCGCCCGCCTGACGCCACGACCTTGACCGGGTGGGCGCCGAGGACCCAGTTGATGACGTCGATGTTGTGTACGTGCTGTTCCACAATATTATCCCCGCAGGTCCAAATGTAGTTGTACCAGTTACGGAAGCGATATTCCAAGTCACTGTGCTGGGGTTCGCGTTCGTTGCAGAAGGGCAGGCTGCCGTTCCAGTAGGCGCGCGCCGTGAGGATCTCGCCGACAGCGCCGTCCTGCAGCTGTTTGACGGTTTCCATGTAAGACGTCTGGTAGCGGCGCTGGGGGCCGGTGACAATGACCAGCTTCTTTTCCTCGGCCACCTTGGCGGCCGCCATGCAGCGCCGGATGCCGACGGGATCGACGGCAAGCGGTTTTTCGATGAAGGCATGCTTGCCCGCTTCGACAATGGCTTCAAAGTGCATGGGCCGCGCATAGGGCGGCGTGGCGTGAAGGACGATGTCCACGTCGGTGGCGAGCAGCTGCTTGTAGGCGTCCAGACCGGTGAAGCACAGGTCATCCTGGATGTCAATCTTCGGCTGTACTTTGGGATGCGTGTTGTTGCGCAGGTCGTTGCGCCGGGCAACCATCCGATCCTCAAACACATCGGCCATGGCGACAAACTTGACGTTGTCGTTGCCGGTGAGGCAGTTGATCACCGCGCCGCCGCCGCGGCCGCCGCAGCCGATGAGCCCGATCTTCAGCGTGTCCGCAGTGTCCTGCGCGATGCCTGATTTAGCGGCCAGAATGGCAAACCCCGCCGCGGCTGCGGTCGCCTTCGCGAAATCACGCCGCGACATACCGTCACTTGACTTTTTGTTCATAGCACGAAACCTCTCTGTTACTGAAACAACGGTTATTCAAGGAAATGGGGCCATGCCGCTGCGGTCATGGGCTCCCCGTCTCCCTGCGCAATTGGATAAAACACGCGCCCGCCACCCTGGCAAACGCATTGGTTAGCATAGCAGAAAGACGGGGGCAAAACCTATTTTCCATGTGCGGTGCGCGCGACGCGGGGGGGGGGAAGGACGGGACGGAAAAAAAAGTTTCCAGCAACTGCCGCCCGGGAAGGCGGCGGTACGACGGGACGCAGGCCGGGTCATGCCTCGGCAAAAACGCGCGCGCTCAGCAGGTCGGGGGCGCCGCCCTTGGCGATGAACAGTGTGCGCGCCGTTTCCCGGAGCAGTTCATCCGCGCTCGGCGCGCGATGGCCGTTATTGCAGGTCACGATGCCGCAGGCCAGCTTCATCTTGTTTTCGGCGCCGATGATGTTTTGCAGCACCGTGTCCATTTCGTTGCGGATTTTGTGCGCGTAGGAAATGGCGTTGGGAAGGCGCGTGTGCGGCAGCACGGCCGCAAACTGTGTTTCGTCATACCGCGCCAGGATATCGAAGGAACGCGAACTGTTGCGCAGCGCCATGGCGATCTCCACCAGCAGGTCATCCATGCCGGCGGGCTCAACAACGGATTCGTCCAGACCGTTCTCGTCAAAATCAAGCAACAGGCACGACAGCGGGTAGTGGTACCGGTGGGCTTTTTCGGTTTCTTCCTGGAGACGTTCCATGAGAAAACGCCGGTTGCGCAGGCCGGTCAACTGGTCCGTGTAAATCGGGTCGGTCAGCAGATACGGGCCGGAAAGCAGCCCGGAATAGTCCTGGCGCGTGCGCAATGCCGCTTCCACGTGAACGATGACCAGGGGAAGGTTGTAGGGTTTGGCCACATAATCCACGGCGCCCAAATCGTAACCGCGCGCAACGTCTTCCGAAGAACCCCGGGCCGTGACGAATATCACGGGAATGTCCGCTGTGCGCGGGTCCGACTTCAGGTCCCGGCAAACGGCATAACCGTCGATATCCGGAAGGCCGATGTCCAGCAGGACCAGGTGGATATTCTCCTTGCGACAGATGTCAAGTGCCTGCCGGCCCGTATAGGCCGCCGTGGTACGGTAGCCGAACAGGTGCAGGCCTTCACACAGTACCGTGGTTTCATCCATGCAATCGTCCACGACACATATATTGATAGCGTACACGACTCAATTCCTTTTCCCGCTAATTCCTTAAAAAATAATCCTCTTTGGATGCTCTTCTTTAGCGGTTTATTGCCGGAATACCACCCCGCCGGAGCGGCATTCCATGCCGACGTTGAACAGCCTCTTTGTAAGAGGCCTTAGTATCATACCTTTATTATACCCCATGGACGCGGGGAAGGGGAAACAATTTGCGGTGCAGGGGTAAAGGCTTGCGCACCGCTGGCGTCTCTGCAACTTGCTTTTTTTTTGGCAGCCCGGGGCGGGTGGTACCATCGCATGTCCGCAAATCTTACAATAGCGTAAGACATTGCGCCGGGGACGGCCATGCCGGGTTGTATCGCCGCAGCTTTTTTTTGTACAGTAAACTCGGGGGACAAGGGCAATATCGGGGCCGCCGTAGCGCATTTTTCAACCCGGAGACATTTGTATGATAACCTTGGTTTATGGAATAGTGGTCATTCTTGTGGCGCTTCTTGCGCTTATCGCGGTTCTGGCCTGTCTCGCGCTGCGCCGGTCGCCGGGACAGTATTTCGATGCCGGGGGCGTCCGTCTTTTCTATCGTGTGGAGGGGCAGGGAACCCCCGTGATCCTGGTGCACGGGTACGGTGTTAACGCCGACCTGAACTGGCGGCTGCCGGGCGTGGTGCGTGCCCTGCGCGGCGCCTACCGGGTGATTCGCTTCGACCTGCGCGGCCATGGCCGCAGTGACAAGCCGAAATCCCCCGAGCAGTACGGGAAAGAGGCGGCCCTGGATGTGATTCGGCTGATGGACCACTTGGGCATTGCGAAGGCCCATGTCGTGGGCTATTCCATGGGCGGGTTCATCACCATCCACCTGATCGCGCGCCATCCGGAACGGCTGCTCAGCGCCGTGCCCTGCGCGTCCGGGTTCGAAAAAGCGGAGGGTAAAAACCTCGAGACGTTGCGCACCCTCACGGAATCCCTCGACCGGCACGAGGGCTACGGGCCCCTGCTGCGGGCGCTGGAACCGGAGACGCCGCCCGCGTGGAGAATCAATCTGGTCAGTTTTTTAATGAGCGCCATCAATGACAATGACGCCATGTCCGCCATCATGAAACGGTTTACCGACCTGGCCATCACCGAGGAGGAGATGCGCAACAACCGGGTGCCCGTGCTTTCCATTGCCGGCACCCGCGACCCCCTGGGTGCGGGCATCAAAACCATGACCGAGGTCATGGGGAATCATGAAGCCGTGTACATCGAAAACGGCGACCATGCCACGACGCTCCTGAACAAGGCCTACCTGAAGCATCTGCGGGCTTTTCTGGCCAAACATACGCCCGAAAACCACCCGGGCTGACGCGCCGCCCGGCGGCAGGCCGGTACTTACCCGCCCAACAGGAACCGTACCACAAAGGGTCGGCCTGTCCAGACCTGTTTCAGGTACCGGACCCCGTAGGACAGCAGAATCAGGAAGGCGGTGAACAGCGCATAGACGCCCATGAACCCCGAGACGGAAAACTTGTCTTCGCTGAACAGCGGGATAAGCAGATACTCAATCACGGCGAGATGCACGATATAGAGGAAAAGGGACGTTTCACCCAATACGCGCAGCAGGTCCAGCACGGCAAAACGCCGCACCGCATCCACCAGGGGGAACAGGACAATGATGAGGCCGATGGCGCTCAAGATGAAGCCAGGTGTAGGCGGATAAAACAATTCGCTGTACCCCGCCCGCGTGAATGCGGCTCCCGGCAGGAAGAAGAATGCCCCAGCACCGGCCGCGAAGAGGGCAGCGCCCGTCCCGAGACTGGCCGGGCTACCCAGCGCATGGCGCCCGCATTTCCAGCGCCATCGCGCCAGTTGCACGCCCAAAAACGAAAATACCAGCCAGGGGAAGATGGGGAACCAGCCGTCAACCACCCAATACCGAAGTATTTCCGGAAAACGCCGCACCAGTGTCAGGGGATGCTCCAGCAACGCCGTCTCCACGACCGTATCGGAATAGCCCAGCCCATATTGCAACAGGGGCGCGAGACCGAAGATCACGCCAATCAGAAGCCACCGCGACAGCGGGTGCAGATATACAAACATAAATATCAGCGGCAGGGCGAGGCCGATGAGGTATAACACGTCCATCGTGACAAAGGGATAGATGTGCCAGACACACACGTCAATGAAGACGGCCACCGCTACTACCATGGCGCCCCGTTTGACAAAATACCGCAAGTCATGTTTCTTGCCTTCCGCGGTCAAGGCCACCATCATGCCGATCATGAGAATAAACAACGGCGCGGCGAAGGACCCATAGACGCGAAACCAGAAGGGATGAGGCTCCGCCAACAGCTCGCCCGCCGAATTGGCCGCTATCATGGTAAAGATGGCCAGTCCGCGCAGGATGTCTATCGTTGTGTCGCGGGCCTGGGATACGGGCGCGGGTTTTACCGCAGCGGGACTGGAAACGGCATGATTTTCCTTCGTCATGTGAAATACCTCCCTTTGCCTGATAGCATTTTAATGATTATATATTTTATACGATAGAGAGGCTTTTCGCGTAATACCCGAACGGGGAACGCATTTTGACTCAGGCTTCCAGAGCCTGAAGGAACTTCCCTGCTCGACAATGTAAGCCGCAACCCGGCGGCGGTCCGGCTTCTTTGCCCACATTCTGTTTTACTTCGGGGCGGGGTCCGGCGTTTCCAGGGACAACGTGCGAAAATGACAGTGGAATCCGTCGCCCTTGGGACTGCATGCATACACCCCCGCTTCCACCGTTTCGGCGCCCCCATGCAGATGGGCAATCCGCATCTGTTTCCAGTCCTGACCGTTGTCGCCCTGTTCAAGGATATAATCAGTGCCCTCGCGACTGACCCGATACCATTTCTCCAAGACATCGGCGGGCACATCCTGTGTCGCCCAATCGGAATAGCCGCCGTTGGTGACCACCGAACCCAGCCTGCAGATTTCCGGGTTCTCATATTCCGTGGAAACCTTGATCCAGTGGCTTTCATCCACGCGCACCATCACCCCGCACTGGTCGTACTGGGTGCAGGGCGCGAAGGCAACGTGGCACACTAGCCGAAAATCGCCGGCCACGCGGGTGAAGAGGCAATGGCCGTCATCCCGGCGGAATCCGTAGTGGGTGCGCTGCCAGAAATCGGTGTCGCCGCGCGTGTGCAGGTGCAGCCCCCCGTCGAAATAAAACGCCGGCGGTTCGTGGAACCAGTAAAAGGATTCCGGCAGCGTGGGACCTGTCAAACAGACTGTATGCCACATACCCTATCTCCTTATGCGTAACAGTTCCGTCATTATGGACATCGGGCGGGCGTCCGTTCAACAGGGGGGCGTCGGACCGTCCATCGTACTCATGATGGTGCGAGTCACGTTCGGGAGGAGGGAATGTAGTACGATAAGCGAAACGAGTCAACACAAACCGTTCACAGGAGGGTAGCCATCGTGGGAGTAAAGTTGTTCAATGTAACAAGGTACATTCGTATGCATTCCTTGTACACAGAAATGCGAGATCTATGTGCGTAAATAGTGCAAGCACTGTTCTGAAATAGTGTATGTATGTGTGGGGCGAACTTCGAAAGGTGCCCCTACTCGCCAGACAATTTAAATCGACATTGCTCTAAAGCAGGAACAACATACTCTTTATCATCTCTTACAAAGTAGCCGATGGACCTGCAATTTACTGCTCGGAAAACTTGGTTTTTAGCCACTCATAAATAACTTTCTGTTCATCACGTCCAGCCCGACGAACCTGCGACAACAACCATATGGCACTTGGTTTTTCCGATGTTATATTTTTAGCGCCCTGATTGCAGGTGGAACAGAGCGTTCGAAGGTTGGAAAGCTCGTCTGCACCACCCAGCGACTTGTCCTTGATGTGACCGATATGGAGTCTCACCGGTCTGCCGGTCGCGGGGTCAATCTCGCCAGGAGTTAATCCACACATTTGACATGTAAATCCGTTTCGGTCGAGTACCTCTGCCCTGAGCCGTGCTGAAACCGAACGAGCAAAATTAGGCATTTCTTTCTGATTTGGTTTATGACGAAGCATATACTGACCCGGCTTTAGTTCTGAACTATCGTTATGTGAGAGAATTGGCCAGCCTTCTTCATCCCTTAATTCTCTCAGTCGTCGGCTGTATTGAACTGCTCCATCTGCTGCTGCCTGAAGTTCATTCGACTCTATAACCCGACCGATATTAGCCAATAAAAACCGCCTAATCTTTTCCTTCGAACCAATTTTACTCATATTATCCTTGAATTTATAATTATCAACAGTATGGCACTGTATTCTCTAGAAGATTCCATTGAATTGCTTTACGTGAGTTCTGCGTTGGATACTTTCCATCAAAGGCTTTTACAATACATAATCCGACAGCCGATGCTACTGGTGGAGGGAAGGCATTCCCAACTTGACGATATGCTGCGGTTTTTTTCCCACTAAATTTCCAAAAGTCAGGAAATCCCTGAATCCTTGCGACCATACGGACAGTTAAACGTGGAAGGCCATCCACTGGAAAATCAGGTAGAGGAGGTTCGTTGGCTATTCCGAGGCCATCAACTCCCAATTCGAGCCATTGTTTTCGGGCGCGAGTTGGTCCTAAATCGGGACCGCCATGTTTCTTTGAGCCCCCGACAATAGTTGGAGCTATCTTCTGTGCGTTGTGCACCCATTTGTCAGTCCCTTTCCACCCCTTCTGTCCCATCAAATCACAAAGTGTATTTCCTACCGTTGTTTGCATTTCTCTAGCCTGGGGCCATTCGTAAAAAGGCATCCTTTTATTCGGGAACGCAACAAGGATGAAACGCGGCCGCAATTGAGGTACCCCGTAGTTGGAAGCCTGTAAGACTCGCCAGTCGGATTCATAGCCAATATTAAGTAGTTGCATTTGCAGTTTATCTCGGTAATAGGAGAACTTATTTGATGCAAATCCTGGAACATTCTCCAGAAGAACGGCCTTTGGCTTCATCTCTTCGATTAGTCTCAATGCCTCGGGGAACATATCTCGGTCATCATCGGTGCCAAGTTGTTTTCCAGCAATTGAAAAGGGAGGGCACGGTACACCTGCAGCAAAAAGATCAACATCTTTCCACCGGTGACCATCGACCAATCGCATATCATCGTTTAGCACATTCCATTGTGGGCGGTTTAGCCTAAGCGTTGTGCAACAATCTGTATCAATTTCAACAGCGGCAACGCAGTCGAATCCCGCAGCCTCAAGTCCAAGAGCCTGACCGCCCCCCCCCACGCAAAATTCAGCGACGGTGAATCTTCCCATTATTGATTCCATCCTTTATCGTAACAGATTTAATTACGTCCTGCCATTTTCTTCCACCAAAAGCACGCTTGATTCAGCCAATTATCCATAACGGTTCCGCCTGCATCTATGGGGTCTACCTCGGGGAACCACTATTTGACAATATGCTCACAAGGTTAGACCTCGTAAGATTGACTGACTGAGCCAACGTATTAACCATCTCTTAACTCTTCACACGAATCAACAAACCTATCTTCCAAAAGTATGCACACTTCCATGTTTCATTTCAAAAAGACGCTTCTGTTTTTGGTCCCCATTACACAGCAATGCGAGCGTCTGTCGTTTTTGAATAGGTAAAAAATAAAGACCTGGAAAGGAAATAATTCCTTCACGCAAGAAATTCTTAACCGTGACCCCGTTTGAGATGAATAGAATTTCGGAAGATGCTTGGCTTGCGATCACGTTTTTGAGGACGGATAGAACGCTTCAATTATGTTTAAACTTAAACTAAGAAAAGCAACATCACCACAGGGACAACCGGACCTGGTTTCTCTGTGTAAGTGCTTCACAAATTCCTCTTCATCGGAATACGCCGCACATACGAGTTAATCCTCTTAGACGACTGGCGGCATGAATTCGGCGGGCAACTGGTCTTCCCTATCCCTATCAGGTTCAGTATGCCGTAAGGAATACCACTCCCTCGTCTTAAATAATAAAGCAACTGTACGCATTCCCGCATCCTTGGGTTCAGGAAAGGGATTCCGGTCTTTTCGCGGCCTGGCACCCGCTCCGCTACATGTCCTTTTCCTACCGCGAAAAACCGGAATGCCGTGTTGTTTTTGGATTCTTGAACTAAACCAGGGCATAACGCTCCTCGTGGTAGGAAACCGAACTCATAATTACAAGTCAGCGGAATCGGCTCAAGCATCTTTATGCCTTCTGGAGATATTGCGCCCTCCCGATGCGACCCGCGGCCTGTACCTTCCACCGCCACGAAGTGGGGTATACTATAAACAACTTTCTCCAAGGTACAGGAGCGTATACCATGACAACGGACCCCCATCAACGTTCCCGGACGCGCACGCCCTGGCAGGGACGGCAGCGCCGCATCCTGCTTATCGCCGGTGTCGTCCTCCTCTGCCCCTTTGTCGTGTTCTTTACCGCGAAATACTACTCGGACCGAAATTATGCCGCCCGGCTGGCGGCGATACGCGCGGAAGGAGCCCCGGTAACGGTGCAGGACATGGTGGCATGGCAGGAACAACTCCCCGTAAGCGCCGACGTTTTAGAGAGCGAAGTTTCCCGTCAATCCGCGAAAACCAGCGCGGACCTCCAAATAGAAGCGGCGGAAGAACTGGACGCCGTATTCCTGGATGAACCGGAAGATATTATTGATATTTTCAAACGCCTCATCTATGAAGAAGACACGTTATCTCCGGCGGACCTGGAACCGCTACGGCGCTATCTATCAAAGCATTCGGATCTGCTGGAGTTGTTACATGCGGCGGCCGAGTTACCTCCCGGGAGATTTCCCTTAGATTATTCCAAAGGGTATGAAATGGAGGCGAAGCCTTTATCCAAAATCCGCACCGCCGTAAGATTGCTGCAGTTGGAGTCCATTGCGGAAGCGCTGTCTGGAAATAGGGACCAGACCTTTGCCGCGCTCATTGCGGCCATGGCCGTACCTCGCCCGATACGGGAAGAACCCTTGGTCATAGCACAAATGGTTCGCAAGTCCTGCAACGACATGGTCCTCTCCACACTGAAAGAAACGTTGGTTCGGGTAAGCTATACCGATGCGCAGTTGAATCACCTCAGGCGGATTTTTGAACAAGAATACAATCCCGACGCGCTTGCCAATTCATTGATAACGGAACGTGTATGCGGCATCACCGCTTTTGAGGATCCTGCAGGGGCTATAGCAAGCGCGATATGGAAACGGCGGTGGATGGACGAAGTGTTGCCGGGGGCCACCCGGACCCTCGTGCAGACGGCCAATGCCTTCGGGTGGTTTTCCGGAGAGCGGGACGTTTATCTCGACTATATGGATGCGTTGATTCCCGCCGCCCGCATGCCATACCAGGAAGCCCGGACCATTACCGAAACCATGGAGGCAGAACTTTCAGACGGACTTGTGCTGCCAAGTCTTTCCAACATACTGTTGCCTTCACTGGACCGCTTTTTCCAATATACTGCGGAACATGAGGCCGGGATAACCCAGGGCATTCTTACCGTTTCCCTTGAGCGGTACCGACTTGCCCATGGCACTCCGCCAGATCGGCTGGACACCTTGGTTCCGCACTACCTGGATGCGATGCCCATGGACCCTTTTAGTCAACAACCCTTTCATTACCGGCGTGAAGGTGATGGGTATACGATCTATAGCGTCAGCGCCAACGGCATAGACGATGGTGGGGTTGAGGGCTCCTCCTTTTATAAGGAAGGCGACTTGGTATTCAGGGTGTGCCGTTAGTGGTGAAAGGGATTCCTGATCCGACCGATCGGTCCGATCAGACCGATCAGACCGATCTGATGAACGCGGGGACAATTCAATCCAGCAGGGTGGGCACCCTTTCAACAGGGGAGCGTCGGACCCCGAAAAACAGGGGAAGGATAAAATGGATTGGGCGGGCGCCGTTGCCGGGCCCGCCCAATCAGGGGCATAAGCAGAAAGATTAGGGACGCGCACGCGCTATCGAGCGCAACATGCCGTCCGTGGCGGTGTCATCGTGCAGGCTTTGCCGGAAGCGGGGCAGGCTTTGCCCTGCTTCGACGCGCAACTGCCGGCATCGGCGGTGCAGGCACTCTTGTCGGCCGGGCACGCACCTGACGCGGCACAGGCCTTACGGCACGCTTCCGTGCAGGCTTCGCCGCATTCACACTTGCCTTCCGGGCACGGGCACTTGTCGCAGCAAACACCGGCCTGCGCAGGCGCGGCACTACTTTCCTGCGGCCAGAAGGTCATCGAGGCGGCCGCCGCCAGCACCAGTGCCAGCGCAAAAATGGTGGTCTTATTAAACATGATTCGTTTCCTTTATGGTTGATTTTTCTCGTTTTCTACAGTTGATTTTTGTTGCTTACCGCTGGACAAATCCTGTAAGACCATCAACACAAGAAAACGCAGTGCCTGAGATGAGGGCAAATGGTGTTCTGAGAAAACAATCGGGCCGATAGCGCCGCAGGGAGACCTGAATCCAAGACAACCGGGCTCCCCTGCGATAGCGCCAGGTTATCATATCCCCCCGCCGTGCCGGAATGCCCGGCATCACGGGAGGGGTGGATCATGTACAAGGGACCGGGCGGACACAGACATACCGTTGCATCCATCAAATTCCTGGAACATGCGGAAGGCGCAGCCTTCGATAAGTGCTCCGTGCCCCCACAGCAACGGTGTGTGACGGACGATACGCGCAGTCCCGGGTCCATGTTCTCTCCTGCGGGAAGGGGCTCTTTAGCCCCGGCGCAAGATGCACAGACCGGCGAGCAGGGACAGGCCGATGCTTTCACCGAGGGCAGCAGCGCGAGTGATACGACCGCAAGGGCTGTAACTATGTTTGTACGATTTAACATGTCACCTTGTATCCCAGACCAACCGGTTACTTTTAACGTCTTACCTTCAGATAACAAAAATACAAGTAATTATATTCACTAAATTTAATTTATGTGTGCGGCAGGTCAGGTGTGGATGAATCTCGGGATGTACGGGGATGATTGGTACCGGTTTCTCCGCGTATGCGCCACACAAGTTCCAACGTTTCGTCCAGGAGTGTCCCTTCATGATACCCTGCAATTTGTTCCGCGGGAGGAAATGCGTCCATAATCTTGCGTGGTAGTGAGAACCAAGGATACCTTTATTATGAACACCTGCATGCTGATTACACTGGGGGTGGTGTCGGTCACCGGCGCCACGGCGAATAGCGAAGGCCCGCACTTTTGTGACCCCGCCCTCCTGCCGCCGGCACCGCCGCAGTCCCCCGGGTTTCCGGATGCGGAGGCGCCCGCGGACCTGGAGGCCGCCTTCAGGAATCCGCCGGCGGGCTATGGCGAGGTGCCCTTCTGGTGGTGGACCGGCGATCCCCTGGACAAGGAACGTCTCCTCTGGCAGATTGAAAAACTGCATGCCATGGGGATTCCGGGGGTCCAGGTCAACTACGCCCATGACAAGGACATGGCCACCTACCCGGCGGAGCCGCCCATCTTCTCAAAGGAATGGTGGGCTATCTGGACTTGGCTGGCGGGCGAATGCCGCAAGCGCGACATGGGCATCGGCATCAGCGGCTACACGATAGACTGGCCCGGGCACGATAACCTCTTTTATGAGATCGGCATCACCGATGGGTCGCTGCGCGGGGCCCAGCTCGAACACAAGCAAAAGGATACGGCGGGTGGCAAGCCTTTCGTATGGACCCTTCCGGAAACGCTCACGGCGCTCCGGGCTTACCGCCTGGAAGGCGAGGCAGTCCAGCCGGACACGGATATTGATCTTCTTGCCGAAGTGCGGGAACACCGGCTGGAATGGACACCGCCGGACGGACAGTGGCGGGTCGTCGCCGTTTTCGCTCATTCCCCGGAACGCTCCGTGGACCCCATGAATCCCGAATCGGGCAGGAAAGTTATCGAGCGGTTCTTCGACCCATTTGTTGAACACAACCCGGGCGATACCGCCAAGGGGCTCAACTATTTCTTCCAGGACGAATTGACCTTCGGCGTGGGCGGCTGGCTGTGGAACGAAGGGTTCGCGGCGGAGTTTGAAAAGCGCAAGGGCTACGACGTGCGCCCCGTATTGCCGGGGCTCTTTATGGATATCGGTCCCGCGACGCCCAAGATCCGGCTCGATTATTCGGACGTCATGGTGGCGCTGTCGGAAGAGTATTACTTCAAACCCATCTTCGACTGGCATTGGGAACGGGGGTTGATCTACGCCTGCGACCCGGGCAGCCGAGGCCTCAATCCGGTGGAGTTCGGCGATTATTTCCGGTGCGTGCGCTGGTACACGGCGCCGGGGCACGACACACCCGGCGGCGCGGCGGACCTGCGCAAGGACAAGGTGTCCAGCTCCATCGCCCATCTCTATAAACGCCCCCGGGTCTGGCTGGAGGGCTACCACAGTCTCGGTTGGGGCGCGACGCCGGCCACCATCTTCGACTCTTCCTGCCGCAATTTCCTGTACGGGGCGAGCCTGCTCAATCTGCACGGACTGTACTATACGACCCACGGCAGTTTCTGGGAATGGGCGCCGCCCTGTTTCCATTTCAGGATGCCCTACTGGGAACACATGGCCGTGTTCTTCACCTATTTCGAGCGGCTCAGTTACCTGCTGAGCCAGGGTGTGCACGTGTGCGACGTGGCAATCCTGTATCCCGTTGCGGCGCTGGAGGCGGGCATGGGTGGTGAGGAGGCGAAGGATACCGCTTTTCGCATCGGCACGGAAATGTATTCCCGGCGCGGGCTGGACTTTGACTTCATAGACTTTGAGTCCCTGGAGCGTGCCGAGGTGAAGGACTGTCAATTGCAGGTGTCCGGCGAGGCGTACCGCGTCCTGCTATTGCCCGCCATGCGTGCCGTGCGTCATTCCACGATGGTTAAAGCCCTTGAGTTTTACCAGAACGGCGGCACGGTTATTGGTGTCGGCGCGCTTCCGGAGGCCAGCGACCGCATCGGACGGGAAGACCCGGAACTGGACACCCTGGTCAAGACCATCTTCGGCATGACGGCCAAGGAAGCGCAGGCCGGGGTCGCCGCCGTCAAACAGCAGCATGTAGCCGGAGGTGTCGGTTATGTCTTTTCCGACGCGCGCAAGTCAGAACCGGTCGCCGATTTCATCACGGAAGCCATACCCCGCGATTTTATTCCGGACGGCGCCGTTCAGGTTTTGCACCGCCGCATAGGCGCGACGGACCTGTACATGGTCATGGGTGCGCAGCGCAATACGGAATGCTTCTTCCGTTCCCGGGGCGTGGTGGAATTGTGGGACCCGTGGACGGGAACCGCGCAGCCGGTGCACGCGTTCGTGCCCGTGGAGGGGGGCACGAAGGTGCGCATCCCCGTGGAGACGAGCCAGCCGCTCTTCTTCGTGTTCCGGCCGGGGGAAAGCCGGTTCCATGTTGAAGAAACCAATCTTGACGAAATCCTGGCCGTCGAAGAAACGGACGGGCGCATTGTCGTTTCCGGGATTGCGGAGACGGCCGGAGAAAAAACGGCGGTCGTTCACTCCGGTATCAAAACCATCAAGGTGCGCGGAGAAGCGGCCGTTCCCGCCGAGCCGATTGCCGTCGACGGGCTATGGGAGTTCGAACTGAAACCGACCATGGACAACCGCTGGGGCGATTTCCGGCTCCCCGCAACGGAAGCGGTCATCGGCCCGGAAGCCCGCCGCTTCCTTTACCGGGAGGAGACCGAACCCGGAACCGCGTGGCAGGCGCCGGAACTCGACGAAACGGGCTGGACGGAACGGACCTGTTCCTTCGGCACCCGGTTCTGGAAATTGGGCCCGCTGCCGGAAGGCGCAAATAGTGAAGACCTGGATAAGCAGATGGGCGGACTGAATGAGGTGGATCCATCAGTTCAAGTAAAAGTGGGGGCGAAGGCCTATTCCTGGCAGCCCTACCTGTTTTCGATGCGGTGGGGAAATGAGAACGACCCCGGTCCCCAAGGCTGGCACGGCTTGAAGGAACAGGTCACGGACGATTTTATCTGCCTGGGAAAGGGGGAGTACTCCCACAAAGGGTATGACTACAAGCCGGAGGAGGAAGGGGTGTGGTACTACCTCTGGACCTCGGCGCTTTCGCCGCGAAACGCGAAGGCCACCCTGCGGTTCGGGGAACTGAAACCGGACGCCCTGTGGCTCAATGGGGAAAGGATCGGGGACACCGGCCGCCCCGTATCCCTGAAGGAAGGTCAGAATCCCCTCGTGTTGCGCTATGGCAAACCGGGAAGAACGCATGTCATGTTCCACTACGCGGATGTTCCGGACAAGGTGCAGGCATATCCCCTGTCCTCGTCCTGGTATGCAAACGAGGGTATCGTGACTTACGACCCGCACCCCGGCAACCCTTCGCCCGTGGGATGGTACCGCTTTATGTCCCCGCCGGGACTGCGAGGCATGACTTTCTGGGCCCATGGCAAGGTGCAGGCGTGGGCGGACGGTAAGCCCGTGACGCTTCAAACGGGTGAAACACGATTCGACGGCGCAACGCTCCACGCGGCAGTGGTTCCTGAACCGCAAGCCGCCGCGGTGGTCGTGGCCCTGCGTGTGGAACAGGAACGCGGCCAGTACGACGGCGCCGCCTTCCCGGAACCGATTGCCTTGGACTGCGGTCCCGGACAGATTGTCGCCGGGGACTGGTCCGCGAAAAGCGCCCTGGCCCAGTATTCCGGCGGCGCCTGGTATCGGAAGACGGTCCTGCTGCCAGAGTGCGGCGACAACGAGCGGGTGATTCTCGACCTCGGCGGCGTGTGCGCCACGGCGGAGATTCGCGTGAACGGCGAGGTCGCAGGTTTCCTGGTAACGCCGCCGTGGAAGATCGACATCAGCGAACAGGTTACGTCCGGCGAGAATCGGCTGGAAATACTGGTGTACAACACGCTGGCCAACCATTACAGCACCATCCCCACCCAGTACGGGGGGGAACTGTCCTCTGGAATGTTGGGTCCCGTGACGATCCGCATACTCAACCCCGCCGTATTGACGGAGTAACCCGGCCGGACAGAATCCCGGCGGCGTACTAAGGGGCCATGATTTATGCACAAACGAGTGAAGATGCCGGTTTTGATGCTGATGCTTTGCTGCATTACGGAGACCGGTAACGCCGCGGCATATGCACCTGCCGAATTGAAACTCTCGGATGCCTACAGCAGCGAGGCCGCGTCGGCGGTTCCGCGGCGGTCGGAAAGACCTTGGTTTATTGAAACGCGAAGGTACTCGGTCTTCGGGGCTGCCGAGTGGCGGCCGGGGGTAAAACGGGAAGCGGGCGAAGAGCCGGAAGTGCTTCACGATGTAAATTCCGCGGACTTCGTCGTCGTTTTCCCCTCTCCGAATTCCATCACGCTGCATTGGAGCAAGGGCAGTCACGCGGAAACATCGGACTTTGAGCCCCGTGAACAAGGGTTGGACGAGGGGGCACCGATCGCATTGAAATCGTTCGGGGGCCGTTCCTCAGACGGCGTGATGCCCTATTTCAACCTCAGCGACGGCAGTGGCGGGGTTATCCTGGCTATCGGATGGACAGGCGACTGGCGCGCCTCTTTTACGCGGGAGGAACCGGGACGGGTACGATTCACGGCGGGACTGGATGCGGCGCGGCTCGCCCTGCCGGCTGGGGAGGTACTGCATCTGCCGGCCCTGCTGGTCCTGCCGTATGCCGGGGGATGGATCGAAGGCCAGAATAAGTTCCGACGGTTAATGCTGGCCCACTTTACACCGGTGAATCATCCGCTGATGGACCTGATGCCTGTTGCGGCAAGCGTCCACGGGATGATTGGCTTCAACGATACGACGGAAGAGAACTTGTGCCGCCTGGCGGCGGACATCGCCGCCACCCGGCTGCCGCTGGATACCTTCTGGCTGGACGCGGGCTGGAACGAAGGCGGATTCGCCCGCGGCCAGGGGAACATGCATCCCGACCCGACACGGTTCCCACGGGGGCTGGATCCCGTGGGTGCCGCGGCTGCCGCCAACGGCATGCGTTTCCTCGTTTGGTTCGAACCGGAGCGGGCCATGACCGGTACCTGGCTGGATCGGGAACACCCGGAGTGGTTGTTCTCTCCCCGAAATACGCCCCCGGAATTGAAGTACCAGGAGAACGACGGGTTTCGTTTGTTGAACCTCGGCAACCCGGAGGCCTTCAGCTGGGCGTTGGAAACGGTTTCACAGACCATTGAGACGGCGCGCATCGCCATCTACAGGCAGGACTTCAACCTGTACCCGGCCTATTTCTGGAAGACCGATGAACCGGAAGAGCGACAGGCATTGAATGAGGTCCGGCATATTAACGGGTTATACCGCTATCTGGATGCCCTTGCCGGGCGTTTCCCCGCATTGATCATGGACAACTGCGCCAGCGGCGGCCGGAGGCTCGACTTTGAAATAATGCGGCGCATGGCAGCCTACTGGCACAGCGACAGTTGCTGGGACAGCAAGGACTACCCCCGCAACGTGCAGGCGATGACGCACGGCGTTTCGCTGTGGCTGCCGCTGCACGGCCTGGGCGCGGCCGGCGTAGACCCCGTTGCCTTACGCAGCGGCATGGGTGCCTGTGGCAGTTTTGCCAATAAGTTCCATGATCCCGTCGAAGTGGAAGCGCTTCGGGCGCACCTGGACC
>Ga0209606_1002217_pt1 | contig 22141 bp, 19 predicted proteins | sample AD_UKC057_MetaG_FD_184412 | JGI IMG/M metagenome (GOLD analysis project Ga0209606, IMG submission 184412) | Active sludge microbial communities of municipal wastewater-treating anaerobic digesters from USA - AD_UKC057_MetaG (SPAdes) (version 2) | ecosystem: Engineered > Bioreactor > Anaerobic >...
GCAAAGCGACATCACGGACCTCTACGCCGCCCGGTTTGGGCGGCCCGCCCCGGGGCAGAAGGTATTTATCGCCGTGGTTCAGACCCGGAACGGCTGGAAAGGCCAAAGCTGGGTTCACAACGCCATCGTTCCGCCGCCGCCGACCTTGAAATCTCAGCAAGCGACTGAAACGGCAGAGGTTAAGAAATTGAAGCCCACCCCCGCCCCAGCCTTCACCGCCGCCCGCAAGACCGTCTCTTCTCCGTCCTTTCCAGCCATGTACAAGGGGAGTACATCGGAAGCCCGGCAGGAGAACATGGAAAATAAGCATGAGTCCCCTTTGAGCCTCCTTTGTACCTCCGTTGTACACGGCCTAATGGGAGCGTTAGGCTGGCTGGGGCGGGTGGGTCGGGTTCGGGCGCGGGCCTGAGCCGGAAAGGAGGGATGGACGACCTGCGGATGATGTAAAAGGACGTTTCAAGGCGGGAGGGAGAGGACGCGAACGTTCGGCAAAGCCGGGACGAGCGGCCGGGTGTTGTCGCGCGCCCTGGTTTTTGGGCAGGATGGGGTCACGGTTGGCGGGGACATTCCCCTTCCCAGGCGAGGGTTGCCGCAAGGTGACTGCTTGCGTTGTCCTCAGGGTTGGCCGGCCGTATTGAAGCGATAGACGCTTTCATCCCCGCCCCCTGATCCCGGAAAGCGGCTTTGGGTTTGGAAAAACCTTTTTCCCTTCAGCTACCAAAACGCAGGCGCCGATAACCAAAGGCTCTATGCCTGAGCCAGAACGATCTTGATTGCGCCCTCATTCCACCTTCTCTGTGTGCGTAAATCTCTGATTTTACAGGCGGAAGGCGTTCGGAACGGAACGGTTGCCCTGTGGGATTCATCAGCCCGGGGGTTTATTGGAGTTGCGGATCGGATGGCCAGGGGTATCCCGGCTCCAAAGGAATGTGGCCGCGCGGTTGAGCGGCCCAATGGCAGCGGTTCGGTTAAGGCGGCGCCGTTGTCACCAGAGGCCGTAGTACATGATGTACGAGCCCGAAGCGTAGCGTTTCCGCAAGCTATTGATGCCCACCCAGGCGACCGAGCCATCAAGCCGGCCCACGTTGCCACCAGACGCACCGACGCTCTGGGACGTTTCGGTGCCCTTGCCCCAGGTCCAGGTCGCGCCGTTGGGGCGGTAAGGGCCAGTCTTGCAGTGCGGGGCCATAATCAGGTAAGTGCCACTGCCGCCGCCCCAGTGGTTTGCGTCCGCGAGGACGTAATTGGTGCCCGACTCGGTGGTTTTCCGGGCCGAATACCAATATTCCAGCCGGGAGGGAAGCCAGCCCGACATGTTGGCGTCGCAAAGGTAATTGTAGCCGATCAGGTAGCCGTAAGTGGAGCTGAACCGCGGTTGCGTGCCAAAGGTGAAGCTTGGGCAATCGAGGATTTTCACGTTTTTGGTGTAGTCAACCAGGTTGGTCCAGCTCCGGCTGGAGATGCGCAGCGAGTGCCACTGATCGTTGTTGTCGCGGCCGGAGGGAACCTTTTCCTGCCAGTCCATTCCATACAGGTGAACCGTGATGATCGCCTGCCGCATGTTGCTTTTGCAGGCCGCGCGCATGCTCTTTTCTTTCGCCGAGGCCAGCGCCGGGAGGAGCAGGGCCGCCAGAATGGCAATGATGGCAATAACCACCAGCAGTTCGATAAGGGTGAATGCGCCGAGGCGCATTCGGCCTGGTCTGTGTTTTAAGGAAGGTTGCATAATCGTCAGGGGGGATTTATCCGGAATGAGCCCGGCCGCGCCCAGTGCCGTGTCCGCATCATTGGGCCGCGAGGTTCCCCGGGTTGGCCCGGCAACCCATCGGCCGGCATCGGCCACGCGGCCTTGCCGCCCGCTCCGTCCGCCGGGCAAAGCCTCTTCGGGCGCCGTTCCTCAGCCCGGAAAACAGCCTTTCCCTGAATCCCGTGGTTCCGGACACGGTTTTCGGCCCCAGGATTCCTCATGCGCACTGTGCGCGGCATACCCTTTCCTTACCCGCGCGCCCCGGGAGTGTCAATCGCAAAGGCGGCTCCCCGGTTCGGCTCGCCGGTGGGGTCCGCGGGCGGCGGGCCGCGTATTCCGGTCCGGGCGGCCGCAACCCGGGGGGCGAACCTCCGGGCGGCCGGGCCCGCAGCCGCCGGGGGGCGCAAAAAAATTAGGGGATACGATTTGACAGCCGGTGGGCGGCGGCGTAATTTAACGCCCGTTTAGAAAGAACGTTTAATTAGATGCGCCGAAAACCGACAGTGGATCCGCAGACCCGGATTCTGGACGCCGCCGAAAACGCGGTGGCCGAGTGCGGCTTTGCCGGGGCGTCGCTGCGGCGGATTGCGCAGGAGGCGCGCGTGAACCTGGCGACGGTGTATTACTACTTCCGCTCGAAGCGCGGCCTGGTGGAGGCGGTGCTCAAGCGGCGATTCGGCCCGCTGCGGGAGGAGCACCTGGCGCTGCTGCGGGAGTTCGAGGCGGCGAACCCGGGGCGCCCGCTGCCGGTGGAAAAGATTCTCGAGGCGATGCTGGTGCCGCCCTTGCGCCTGGCGGCGCAGGATTCGGCCCGGCGCCAGGCCGTCCGGCGTTTGTTTGGCCGCATCGTGGGGGAGCCGAACGCGGAAACCCAGGAGATGCTGCGCCACCTGCGGATGGAGTCGCGCACCGCCTTTCTGAAGGCGTTGCAGCGCAGCCTGCCGGAGGCGCCCCGGGCCGATTTGCTGTGGTCGGTGGAGTTTGTTTCAGGCGCGCTGGCGTTCACCCTGTGCAACCCCCGGGAGTTGGAGGTCGAGACGCGCGGCGCCTGCAATCCCGCCAACACCGAGAAGGTGCTGGCCGAGATGATCCGGTTCTTTTCCGCGGGGTTCCACGCCCTGGGGCGGCGCCCACGAAAGGGTTGAAGCGCGCCTGGCTGTCATGGATACCGCTTTTTACCAACGCCGGTCACCGGCCGCCCCGGCCGCCCCGGGAATGTCGCGCCGGCCGCTGCACCTGGTGAATTTCTTTTGCATGGCGCCCCAGGCGAAAAGCGTGTCTTTGGTGGGCGACTTCAACGGCTGGCAGCCGGCGGCTCATCCGATGACCCGCATGCCGGACGGCGGCTGGACCATTCGCCTGGAGCTGCCCCACGGGCATCATCAATATGTTTTCCTCGTGGACGGCCAGCCGACGCTCGATCCCAATGCCATGGGCAAGGTCCATAATGAACGCAACGAGGTCGTCTCGCTGATCGCCATCAGTTAGCCCATCCCCGGCCAGATTTTAATTTATGATCCCCTCACGACTGACGCATCCTTCTCCGACACCGAAACTCCGCCCGGCTGTGCGCCGCGCCCGGCTGCGGGCCGGTTTCCTGCTCCCGGCCGCCGGCGCCGTCCTGCTGGCCGGCTGCCAGCGCCAGGCGCCGCCGCCGCCGCCCCCGGTGCCGGAGGTGGCGGTCGTGACGGTGAGCCGGCAGCCGATTCTGCTGACCACGGAGTTGCCGGGGCGCACGGCGCCGTTTTTGATTGCGGAAATCCGGCCGCAGGTTAACGGGCTGATCCTCAAGCGCCTGTTCACGGAGGGGACCGACGTCCGGCAAGGGCAGGTGCTTTACCAGATTGATCCCGCTCCGTTTCAGGCGGCGCTGGACAATGCCCAGGCCGCGCTGGGCCGGGCGGAGGCCAACCTGCCCGCCATCCAGTCCCGGGTGGATCGCTACCGGCAGGCCCTGGCGGACAAAGCCGTCAGCCAGCAGGATCTGGACGATGCGGAGGCGGCCTTGCGGCAGGCCAAGGCCGACGCGGCGTATTACAAAGCCACGCTGCAGACCGCGCAGATCAACCTGGGCTACGCCCGCGTGACCTCGCCCATCTCGGGGCGCATCGGCACTTCGGCGGTGACGGATGGGGCGATTGTCACGGCTTATCAGCCGGTGCCCCTGGCCACGATCCAGCAACTGGACCCCATTTATGTGAATGTGCCCCAGGCCGCCACCGACCTGCTGCGGCTGGAGCAGCGGCTGAAAGCCGGCCAGCTCAAGCGCAACGGGGCCAACTTGAACAAAGTGCGGCTCTTTCTGCCGGACGGCTCGAAGTATGCGCAGGAGGGGACGCTGCAGTTCCAGGACGTCTCGGTGGATCCGACCACCGGCTCGGTCATCCTGCGGATGGTGTTTCCCAACCCGGACGGCGTGCTGCTGCCGGGCATGTTCGTTCGCGGGGTGGTGCAGGAAGGCGTCAACGAGCAGGCGATCCTGATCCCGCAGCAGACCGTGGCGCGCGATCCCAAGGGGCACCCGGTGGCGCTGGTCGTGGGGGCCGATGGCATCGTGCAGCAGCGCGAGTTGACCCTGGACCGGGAAATCGGCGACCAGTGGCTGGTCAGCGCGGGGCTGGAGGCGGGCGATCAGGTGATTGCGGAGGGCGTCCAGAAAGTGCGCCCCGGCGTGAGCGTGAAAACGGTGCCCTTTGAGCAGAAGCCGGCGCCGGGGAAAGCCGGGCCAGTGGCGGCGGCGGCCGCGGCGGTCGAAAAATCCAACTAAGCAGGACGCCCCATGCTATCAAGGTTCTTCCTGAAGCGCCCGGTTTTTGCCTGGGTGATTGCCATCATCCTGATGGTGGCCGGCTGCCTGGCCATTTACAACCTGCCGATTGCGCAGTACCCGCCCATCGCGCCGCCGTCCATCGCCATCCAGGCCTTCTACCCGGGGGCCTCGGCCGAGACGGTCGAGAACAGCGTCACGCAGATCATCGAGCAGAAGATGACCGGGTTTGACAACCTGCTCTACCTTTCGGCGACCAGTGATTCCGCCGGCGCCTGCCGCCTTGAGCTGACCTTTACGCCGGGGACGGATCCGGACCTGGCCTGGGCGCAGGTGCAAAACAAGCTCCAGCTGGCCATGGCGAACCTGCCGGACGTAGTCCAGCGCTCCGGCATCAAGGTGAGCAAGAGCACGCGCAACTACCTCATGATCGTCAGCCTGATCTCCGAGGACGGCAGCATGGACGGCTACGATTTGCGCGACTACGCGCAATCCAACCTGGAGAAGGTGCTGTCGCGGGTGCCGGGGGTGGGAGAAGTGGAGGTCTTCGGCGGCCAGTATGCCATGCGCATTTGGGTCAACCCGGACAAGCTGACGGAGTACCAGATGACGATGGAGGACGTGATTGCAGGGCTGCGGACCTACAACGTCGAGGTGTCCGCCGGACAGTTTGGCGGCGCGCCGGCGCTTCCGGGCCAGCGCCTGAACGCCGCCATCATCGTGCAAAGCCTGCTCAAGACCCCGGATGAGTTTGCCGCCATTCCCCTGCGCACCAGCCCGGACGGTTCGATGGTCCGGATTCGGGATGTGGGGCGGGTCGAGCTGGGCACCGACGCCTACGACATTGAAGCCTTTTACAACGGCAAGCCTTCCTCGGCGATGGCCATTCGGCAGGCGGCCGGCGCCAACGCCCTCCAGACGGCGGACAACGTCCGGAACAAGCTGGCCGAGATGAGCCACTTTTTCCCCAGCGGCATGAAGGTGGTGTATCCCTATGACACCACGCCCTTCGTGCGCGTGGCCATCAATGAAGTGGTCAAGACGCTCATTGAGGCGATCTTCCTGGTTTTCCTGGTGATGTATGTGTTTTTGGGCAACATGCGCGCCACCCTGATTCCCACCATTGCCGTGCCGGTGGTCATCCTGGGCACGTTCGCCGTGCTGGGCATCTTCGGGTTTTCCATTAACATGCTCACCATGTTCGCCATGGTGCTGGCCATCGGGCTGCTGGTGGACGACGCCATTGTGGTGGTGGAAAACGTCGAGCGCATCATGAGCGAGGAGGGGCTGCCGCCCTTTGAGGCCACGCGCAAATCCATGGACCAGATCACCCCCGCCTTGATCGGCATCGGGCTGGTGCTCTCGGCGGTGTTCGGCCCGATGGCCTTCTTCGCCGGTTCCACGGGCGTCATTTACCGGCAGTTTTCCGTGACCATTATCGCCGCGATGCTGCTCTCGGTGGTGGTTGCCCTGGTTTTGACGCCGGTGCTCTGCGCCACCTTCCTCAAGCCGGTGGCCAAGGGCCATCAGCCGGCCGAGGGTGGCGTGTGGTTCCTGCGGCCGTTTTTCCGGTGGTTTGACCGCGTCTTTTTCCGGGCGCGGAACCGCTACCTGGCTTTGGTGGGTCATTCGCTCAACCGCAAGCTGCGCTACGTGCTGGTGTTCCTGGTCATCGTGGGGGCGCTGGGATATCTCTTCAAGCGGATGCCGACCGCGTACCTGCCGGATGAGGATCAGGGCATGATGATGGTGCAGGCGCTGCTGCCCGCCAATTCCACCCTTGAACAAACCAAGGAAGTGATGGCCAATGTTCGGGATTACTTTCTCACCCAGGAAAAGGAAGCCGTGCATGCCGTCATGACGGTGTCCGGGGTGAGCTTCTCCGGCCAGGGGCAAAACTCGGGGCTGGCGTTTGTGCGGCTCAAAGACTGGGATCTGCGCGACCGCCCGGAGCTGAAGGTCACGGCGGTGGCGGGGCGCGCGATGATGCGCTTTTCGCAGTTCCGCAACGCCATGGTGTTTGCCTTCGCGCCCCCGGCGGTGGTCGAACTGGGCCAGGCCAAGGGGTTTGACTTCCAGTTGCTGGACCGCGGCGGCCTGGGCCACGAAAAGCTCATGCAGGCCCGCAACCAGCTCCTGGGCATGGCGGCCATGAACGCGGCGTCCACCAACGGCGCGGTCCTGACCAAGGTCCGCCCCAACGGCCTGGAAGACGTGCCGGAATACCGGGTGGATGTGGACTGGGACAAAGCCGGCGCGCTCGGGGTGCCCATCACCTCCATTCACAACACCATCGCGGCGGCCTTTGGCAGCGCCTACGTCAACGACTTCATCCAGGGCGGCCGGGTAAAGCGCGTTTATGCGCAAGCCGACGCGCCGTACCGGATGCTGCCGCGCGACCTGGAGAAACTCTACGTCCGCAACAAAAAGGGACAGATGGTCCCCTTTGCCTCCTTCGCTTCCGGCCACTGGACCTCCGGCTCGCCCAAGCTCGAGCGCTTCAACGGCTTTCCGTCGCTGAATATCCTGGGCGAATCGGCGCCGGGACGCAGCTCGGGCGAGGCCATGCGAATGATGGAAAGCTTCGTGCGGAAGCTACCCCAGGGCATCGGTTACGACTGGGCCGGGATTTCCTATCAGGAACGGCAGGCGGGCGCGCAAACCCTCCCGCTGTATGCCTTTTCCGTGCTGGTGATCTTCCTTTGCCTGGCCGCTCTGTATGAGAGCTGGCCCATTCCGCTGTCCATCCTCCTGACGCTCCCGCTGGGCGCGATTGGCGGCGTGATTGCCTCCAGCCTCCTGGGCCTGCCCAATGACGTGTATTTCCAAATCGGCCTGTTGACCACGCTGGGGCTCACCACGAAAAACGCCATCCTGATTGTCCAGTTTGCCAAAGCCCGTTTCGAAGAAGGCGACGGACTGATCGCGGCGACGCTCGAAGGCGCCAAGCTGCGCTTGCGCCCCATCATCATGACCTCGCTGGCCTTCGGCTTCGGCGTGCTGCCGCTGGCGTTGGCACACGGCGCCGGCGCCGGCGCCCAGCGCGCCATCGGCATTGCCGTGGTCGGCGGCGTCGTCACCTCCACCTTCCTGGTCACCCTCTTTGCCCCGTTGTTCTTTGTGGTCATTGAAAAGGGGATCGGCAAACAATCCCGGCGCGCCGCCCAGGCGGCCCGCGCCGCTTCCTCCGAATCGCCCGCCGCCTGACTTTTATGAATAAACGTATTCGCTTGCTTCTGCCCGGCATCGTCCTGGTTCTGGCGGGCTGCACGCTGGCCCCGAAATACACGCAACCCGCGGCCCCCGTCCCGGACGCCTGGCCCACGGGCCCCGCGTACACGGCGGCCGCCCCCACAAATGCGGTGGTTAACCCGGACCTGAACTGGCTGGAGTTCTTCCCGGATGAGAAACTGCGGCAAGTCATCCGCCTGGCCCTGGCCAACAACCGTGACCTGCGCGTGGCGGCCTTAAACGTCGAGCGGGCCCGCGCTTATTATGGCATCTCCCGGGCCGAGCTCTACCCCGCCGTTCATGCCGCCGGCAGCGGCAGCAAGGCCCGCGTGCCCGCCGACCTCTCCCCCTCCGGCCGGCGCCAGACCGTGGAACGCTACGAGGCCAATCTCGGCGTCGCCGCCTGGGAGATTGATTTCTTTGGCCGCATCCGCAGCTTCAAAGACCGCGCCCTGGAGGAATACCTGGCCACCGAGCAGGCCCGCCGCAGCGCGCAGATACTGCTGATCTCCGCCGTGGCGAAAACCTGCCTGGCCCTGGCGGCCGATCGCGAGGCCCTCGCCCTGGCCCAAACCACCCTCCAAACCCAGCAAGCCGCCTACGACCTTGTCCAGCGCCGCTACCAACTCGGCCTGACCACGGAACTGGATTTGTTCCGCGCCCAAACCCCGCTCGAAGCCGCCCGGCGGGACGTGGCCCTGTACACGCAGCAGGCGGCCAAAGGCGAAAATGCCCTGGCCCTGCTGACGGGTGCGCCGGTGGAAAGCGACCTGCTGCCCGCCGGTTTGGACGACCTCCTCCCGCCCGAGGAAATCAGCGCCGGGCTTTCCTCCCAGGTTCTGCTGCTCCGGCCTGATATTCTCCAGGCCGAACACCTGCTGCGGGCGGCCCACGCCGACATTGGCGCGGCCCGCGCGGCCTTTTTCCCGCGCATTTCCCTGACCGCCGCCATCGGCACCGCCAGCCGCGATCTCTCCGGGCTGTTCCAAGCCGGCTCCGGCACCTGGAGCTACGCGCCGCAGATCGTCATGCCGATCTTTGATGCCCGCACCTGGGCGGCGGCCCGCGCCGCCAAAGTCCAGCGCGAGATCGCGGTCACCCAATACGAACGGGCCATCCAAAACGCCTTCCGGGAAGTCGCCGACGCCCTGGCCGTCCGCGGCACCGTGGACCAGCAAATCACCGCGCAGCAAGCCCTCGTCCACGCCTCCGCCGAGACCTATCGCCTGGCCCATTCCCGCTACGAAAAGGGCCTCGACAGTTACCTCGGAGTCCTCGACGCCCAACGCTCGCTCTTCGCCGCGCAGCAAGCCCTGGTCTCCCTCCGCCTGGCCAAACTCACCAGCCAGGTGCAGCTCTACACCGTGCTTGGCGGCGGTTGGCAGACGCAGGAACTGGCCGGCGCGCCCCCGCTCTCCGATCCCGTCCGCGAGCCAAAAGGCAACTGAATCGCGCCCCTTGCCGGCCCGGGGCGTGACCCGCGCCGGGTGGCCTCGCAGCTCGAATTGCCCGCCCCTCGCGCGGCAAAAAGGCTTCCCTTCCGGCGCCGGGACTGGCAGGCTTGGCCCAGCCAATTAACTTAACAGTCAACGCATTATGAGCAATACAAGCAACAATCTGAAAGAAGCCTTCGCCGGTGAGAGCCAGGCCAGTCAAAAGTATTTAGCCTTTGCTAAAAAGGCCGAAAAGGACGGTTTCCGCAACATCGCCAAGCTCTTCCGCACTGCGGTGGAAGCCGAGCGCATCCATGCCGAAGCCCACCTCAGCGCCATGGATGGCATCGGCTCCACCGCCGACAACCTCAAAACCGCGATTGCCGGGGAGACGTACGAGTTCACCACGATGTACCCGCCCATGCTCAAGCAGGCTGAGGCGGAAAACCACAAGGCCAAACGCATGTTTGACCTCGCCCCCAAGGCCGAAGCCGTCCACGCGCGCCTTTACCAAATGGCCCTGGAAGCTGTCCAAAGAGGCGAAGACCTGCCCCAGGACAAGATCTATCTCTGCCCCATTTGTGGTGATATCGAGTTCGGGACCCCGCCCGAGTCCTGTCCCATCTGCAAGGCCAAGGGATCCGTTTTCATCCAGGTGCAGTAATCGTCCCCGGCTTTCGGACGGCGGCGCTCAACCGGTGCGCGGCGCTTCCCCCGGCAGCGCGCACTGCGGTTTTGCCGCGATGCTGCCCGGGATCGCCTCCAGGGGTGAGGCGCCCCTTGCGCGCTATAGGGCCATGAGGCGGCGGCGTGGGAAATAGCCAACCTTGCGATCCCTCAGAATCGCGTTGCCCACAATGCCCTCCGTGTTCATCTGCATCAGAGCCGTGGCGAGCAAGCGGGGCAAGGCGCCGCAGCGGAGAGTGAACCCGACGCCCCCGAGCGCGGCGGGGACGTGGTACGTATCGGCCTGGAACTGGCCAAAGCCTGGATAAAAGTCGGTGACTCTGCCCGCGGGCGGGTATGCGGCGAGTGAGTCGTCCTGAAAGTAGGAAATCTGGGCGCCCGTGTCGAAAAACATCCGGTAGTCGCGCCCGCTAATGCGAGCCGTGACGATGGGGATGCCCATGAACATATCCAGGCGAACCGTCTGGCCGTTATGCGGCAGTTCGTCCGTCGAAACGGTGAGACTGCCACCGGCAATATCGAAAAGGTGGTCGAAGCGGCCAAGAACGTCTGCCCCGAGAAGGCCGACGCACGGCATTCCGACGAACTGCGCGAGTGTCTCGGCAGTGAGGCCAAGGTAATTCGCACCAAAGTTGAACGGCTCGCCCGCGAGGGTGAGGCCGCGCGGCGTGCCAAAGCTGGCGGGGGCGCCGGTGTCGAGCAACCACAGATCACCGTCCAGCTCAAGGAACAAGTGCCGTTCGCGAAATTGAAGTGGCAGAGTGTGCATCTTTTCCCCTTGGCTAAATGCCGGATTGTCTTGCGTCCCCCAAATCAGGGTAAGCCCCAAAACGACGCTGATGACGATGCACACAATACAAATCATGAAGCATGATTTTGTTAAGCACTTTTGGGTTCATCGATTTAGCGCGAGGCTCGCAATACCTGGCCAATACTGGTTGGGAAAGTGTTCCTGCTAAACGGGCTAGAATGAGCAAGCTGGAAGTTCATTCCTGGATTTGCTTCGTATTGGCTGGAAGTGTAGGCAAGACCGCGAAAGCGGTCAACGGAAAAAAGCCCTCCTCAGACCGTCCACGGCCCCGCCAATCCCGCTTTCAATATCCCGGCGCCACATCCCGGATCATGCACCCGGGCGCATCTGAACCTGGCGCAGGCACGCATGCTCCAACCCGAGGGGCGCTCCAGTCGTACCCGTGGGCGGCTTGGGCGTCTATATGGCACGCGCTCACAGGCTGAAAACTGCCGCCGCCTCAGACGGCTTGGGCGAAGGAGCGCCAGCAACGGTGTAATCGGTGTAGCGTCCGGATTCAGAGGGACGACGAGTTCACGCGGCCTTTTGCGCTTGCTGCAACAGGCGGGTAGATTCGAAGGGCGCGGACCCTGAATGCCCGTTTTGCAGTCAGCGACCGACACGGCCGGTGCGTAAACGAAAAAGGGCGCGGAGCACCGGACTTCGTCACGCATCGGCAAGTCCGGTTCATTCGCGATGGGGTTGATACCCCGAAGCTTGCTTCGGCTTTATTTGGGTTTGTGAAGTCATACTTCTAAATGCCTTGGAGCTTGCTCCGGGGTTGGTTACTTCGCCCTGACGGTCTTGAGGTAGTCCTCGATAATTCCCTTCACATACTCGGGGATATTCTTCTGCAACTCCAAAGTGCGGCGCTTAAGCCGCTCGCAGGATTCCACTTCCGCCCCGGTCCAGAGGATGTCGGCGCGGCGCGCCTCGCGCATGGCCACATGGGAGTAGTCCTCCGGGAAGGCCCAATAGCATCGGCGGCAGATTTCAGGCTTCTTCAGCTTCAGCCAATTTACGCAGCGCTCGCAGGAGCAGGATTTCGCACGGTTGGCTGAACCACACAGCCGCATGTAGTCGTCGAGGTTGGGCTCCGCGCCCGGCACATCGCCCTGAATCGCGAAGGGAATGCGGTGGTCAATTTGCAACTCACGCCCGGGAAACGCTTCCAGATAGATCGCGCACTGTTCACCGTGCCGCGCCACCAGCCTTTCCTTGAGTTTCTTGCTGAGGACCGTCCGGCCAGCCTGTTTCCCGGTTCGGGTCTTGCGCGGGTCCCCGAAACGGTAGGCGGCAATCTTGCGTCCATCGCTCCCTTTGACGCGAAACATCTCGCGGGGATGCCGAGTTCCTTCACATCCCGCACGGCCCGCGGCGGGTGGTTGTAGCCGTACTGGTCCTTAAGTTCCTGCGTGGTGATGAAGCCGTGCTTGAGAATGTGGTCAATAACCGTTTTAGGGCGCTTAGCGGTGACGGCCTTGCACAACTTGATGAATGCGGGCGGCAGCTTCGGCGGGCTCACCGCCTCGCCTCCAGGAAGGCCAGTTGTTCCGCCGCCCGGCGCGGATAATGCCGTCGCAAGCGCAGTGATTCAGCCAGTGCCGGGGAGAGATAGAGCGATTCCACCGTGACTTCCGCCCGCCCCAGCAGCGTCGCCTGGGACGAGCGACCCGCAGGCAATTCAAGCAGGTGCAGTTTGAGCCGGTCCGGGAGCTTTCGCCCGTGGACACGGCCCCCCGTTCGGCCGTCGTCGCTGACGAGGTAATTGATCTCGCGGTAGTTCAGCGACTCCAGCACCTCCACAAAGTCATCAACCAATACGCCCTTGAGGTAACGCGGGTCCCGCTCGCCACAGACGCCTTGATAAGGGGGGGCCATGTAGATCAGGTCATTCGGCGTGGCCTGAGCAACCACCTCCCGGTAGTCGAGCGAAGAAAATTCCGTCTTTCGGTGCAGCAGATGCGAGGCCCCGAGGATGTGTTCCCGCAGGGTAGCTGGCAGGGCGCCCAGGCGGCGGTTGTCAGGGCTTTGGTTGAACTTGCCGTCGGCGTTGTAGCGCACCGACGCCTTCACGCAACGGGCGGGCAAATACAACAGGTAATCCGGCCTCCCTGTCCGGTTGAAGGCGTCCCGCACTTTGTCGTAATACTCCCGGCGGTTCTCCTGCTGCGCTCGCCAGAGACTCTCGTCCTGGCGGGTCAACTTTTCCGGCGATTCCACAATCGCCCGCCATAGGTCCACCAGGGGCTTATTCAGGTCGTTGATGACATCGTGCGCGGCCAAGCCACGCGCCGCCGCTGCCAGGGTAATAGCCGCCGATCCGGCGAACGGCTCGATCCGCGTCGTCGCCCGCTCCGGGAAGTAACGGAGAATCTCCGTGGCCAGGTTACGTTTGCTGCCTTGGTAGGGGATGGGGTGTGGGATTCTCAAATGACCCTCCGTTCATGGGTTCGCCGGATCGGCCATGTGACTTTGATTGCATGTAGTTAGCGTTCGCTACCTTTTGCATCTGCTCCACAAACCCGGCGCGCGTTTTCAAGGACGTAGTTGGCCCTCACCCACGCCGCGCTGAGTACGCGCGCCGCGTCAAAAGTGATTTCCTGTCTGTATTGCCATAAACGAAGGTGTTGACGCCTCAATCGGCTCTTGTTAGGGGTGGCACATGCTTGGTGAGCCCGAAAACCAGTTTTCCCTCACCCGCACCGTGCCCATTACCGGCGCGGTGCCCTCAAGCAAACGCTTATCAATTGGAAGGCCGCGGGCGGAAACTTCAGCCGGGCGGCCATCCTTCCGGCGCACACCTCCGCAAACGCCCATGCCCCGGCGCGGGGCGTCGCGAGCGTGACGATGAGCCGCCCGCCGCTGGCGCAAGCATCGGGGGTAAAGGAGCCGCGCCCGGAGGGGGGCCTGGTGGCGCTGGCGGTTGCGCCGGGGCACGATAAGCTCCGAACCGCGGGCAACGAATGATATGAATGGTGTTAAACAACCGGTTTTGGTTCCCGTGATTACGGCGGGATTGGTGGGATTCGCCTGCGTGGCCGGCGCGGCCGAGCGGGGGCCAAAGGAGCGCCGCGCCCAAACCCGCCCGCCGAATATTGTGCTGGTGCTGGCCGACCAGTGGCGGGCGGAGGCGTTTGGTTATGCGGGCAATCCCGACGTGAAGACACCCAACCTGGACCGGTTGCAGCGCGAGGGCATCCACTTTGTCAACGCCGTGTCCGGCATGCCGGTTTGCTGCCCGGCGCGCGCGTCATTCCTGACGGGCCAGCGCCCACTCACGCACGGGGTCTTCCTGAACGACGTGCCGCTTAACCCGGAAGCGGTGACCATCGCCAAGGTGCTGGGCGCGGCGGGCTACGACACCGCGTATATCGGCAAGTGGCATGTGGATGCGCATGGCCGCTCGAGCTTCATCCCGCGCGAACGGCGGCAAGGGTTTGATTACTGGAAGGTGCTGGAGTGCTCGCACGACTACAATCACTCGGCCTACTACGCCGACGGCCCGGAAATGCTTTACTGGGAGGGCTACGACGCCATCGCCCAGACGCGGGACGCGCAGCAATACCTGCGCGACCATGCGCCACCGCGAAAGCCCTTCTTTCTCGTGCTGTCCTGGGGGCCGCCGCACGATCCGTATTTCACCGCGCCCGAAAAATACCGGGCCTTGTACGACCCCGCGAAGCTGACCCTGCGGCCCAATGTGCCCGAGGCCGAAGCCGCCCAGGCGCGGAAAATATTGGCCGGCTACTATGCGCATTGCACGGCCCTGGACGATTGCTTCGGCGAGTTGCGCCGCACCCTGCGCGAGACCGGGCTGGAGGAAACCACGTTGCTGGTGTTCGGCTCGGATCACGGGGACATGCTGGGATCGCAAGGCTTCTTCAAGAAGCAGCGGCCCTGGGATGAATCAATCCGCGTCCCGCTGGTCCTGCGCTGGCCCGGCGGCCTGGGCACCCGGGCGCGCCTCCTGGAGGCGCCCTTCAACGTCGAGGACCTGATGCCCACCCTGCTCGGCCTGTGCGGCGTGCCGATCCCGAAAACGGTGGAGGGGCTGGATTACAGCGGCTACCTCCGCGGCCGGAAAAACCCGGGCGACAACGCGACGGTGATCCTCTGCGCCTCGCCCTTCGGAGAATGGGAGCGGCGAAAGGGGGGCCGGGAATACCGCGGCATCCGCACCCCGCGCCACACTTACGTGCGCGACCTGAACGGCCCCTGGCTCCTGTACGACAACCAGGCCGATCCCTATCAGACGAACAACCTGGCGAACCAGGCGAAGCATGCCAGATTGCAGGCCCGGCTTGACGCCGTGCTCACCCGCAAACTCAAGGAACGGCACGACGCATTCCTGCCCGGCAATGCCTACATCCAGCAGTGGGGCTATCAAGTAGATGCCAACGGCACCGTGCCTTACAAACACTGACCTCCCCCACGCAGCACTGGGCACAGGCGGGCGCGCAAAAAACGATTTCCGATCAATGCCAAGCCGTGACCGGTAATACCAACGAGGAAGGCGTTGCCCGGTAGAGAAGCTGCAGCAGGCGGCGCTTCGGCAGGCTTCCCAATGAGTCCGCCGCCGGCCGCAGCGCAATAATCAAAACCGCAAGCGGCAAATATCTGCCCGGGGCTTTTGAACCAGCTTGGCCGGCTGATGGCGGTTCAGAACGGTTTTGCTGGCCTTTCCGGGCCGGTGCGGATAGACTCGCGGCTGCATTGAACGCAGCCTGACGCGGGCCCCGGTCGCGGGGGTGCCGGCAAAAACGATTAGGCGCGAACGCTGGCTATTCGTCGAAGAGATCGCCGGGCTTCCGGGCGTCAACCCGGGCCCTTTTTGTCAGGAGAGCGCACGGCAGAAGATGCCTGGAAAATCCCGGGCGCCTGCGAGAGGGGCGCGGCGATGGCTGCAGGCGCGGATGGGCACAGCGCATTTTTAACGCGAACGTTAGGGCTGGCGCGGACGCCGGGAGAAGAGCGATCGCTAAAGGGCGCCCCGGTGGTGATGGATGAACTGAAGCAACTGATTGCGAAGAGCTGAATTATGGAAGAACGAACTGGAGTGGACGAGAATGTTCTCTTTCCTAAATTCGAGAAGCTTAAGACGGAAGAGGTTCGGGGGGCGAGGGACACGTTCCACGGCCGGATGCGGATCAACACTCGGGGGCATTACCAGAACTTTGCGGGGGCGATTCTGGAGGTGGGGCAGCACCTGAAAGCGCAGGGCTAATATGAGCGCGGCATCACGAGGCGGAGAGCTGTTCATCGTAGATAACAGCGACACGGACTGGAAGGGGTTGCGCTACCTCCAGGACTGGACGGAGATTGCCAGCGCGTTCGACATTGCGACCGGGTTTTTCGAGATTGGCGCGCTGCTGGCGCTGGATGGGAAGTGGCAGAAACTGGACAGGATTCGCATTCTCATGGGCGGCCAGACGACGGCGCGGACGCGGCAGGCGATCCTTGAGGGTCTGCGCCGGCACGTGCGCGAGAAGCTGGATGGCAGCCTGGAGCGGGAGAAAGAGAGCAACGACTTCCTTGGCGGTGCGCGGGCGATTGTGGAAGCCATGAAGGCCGGGAAGATCCAGTGCCGGGTGTATGCGAAGCGGAAATTTCACGCGAAGGCGTACATCACCCATCCGCGCGTGGCCGTCATCGGATCGGTGGCGCTGGTGGGGTCGAGCAACTTCACCGTGCCGGGTCTGACCGAGAATGTGGAGTTGAACATTCAGATCCGGGCGCCGGGGGATGTGGCGCGGCTGCAGGAATGGTACGAGCAGCACTGGCAGGAGGCGGAGGAGGTCATGCCGGACGTGATCAGGGTGATCGAGCGGCACATAGACGAGTACCCGCCGTTCGAGGTGTATGCCAAGGCGTTGCAGGAACTGTTCGAGCACCACACGCCGACGGAGGCGGAATGGGAAAACGGGGCCTCGAAAATGTACCCGGTGCTGGACCACTACCAGAAGGAGGGCTACCACTCGCTGCTTAACATCGCGCGGCAGCACAATGGGGCGTTTCTGTGCGACGGAGTCGGCTTGGGCAAGACGTTTGTTGGCCTGATGTTGATTGAGCGGTTGGTGATGCACGACAAGAAGCGGGTGGTGCTGCTGGTGCCGAAGTCGGGCCGCGTGGCGGTGTGGGAGCGGAGCATCCGGCGGTACCTGCCGCACCTGCTGAATGGGTTCCTGCCGTTCAAAATCTACAACCATACGGACCTGATGCGGGGGCCAAGCGGCGACGGGCGCGACTTTCCGGCCGAATTCCAGCAGATCAAGGAGCAGGCGGACGTGGTGCTGATAGACGAGGCGCACCATTTCCGGAATCGCGGGCTGGCGAATGCCGAGGACGGGACGATCCGGTCGCGGTATTGGCAGCTTTACGACATCATCGGGCAGAAGACCGTGTTCCTGCTGACGGCGACGCCAGTCAACAACGCGCTGACGGATTTTCAGCATGAGATCGAGCTATTCAGCCGGGTGGACAACCCAACGGCGTTTGCCGGGGCGCTGGGGATACACAACCTGGCGAGCCATTTCCAGCAGTTGGAAAAGGCGCTGAAGCGGCTGACAGCGGGCGAGGAGCACGGGGAACTGTTTCAGGTGAACCAAGCGGAAGCGGAGAAGGTGCTGTTTGACGACAAGCTCTTTCGCTCGCTGGTGGTGCAGCGGAGCCGGGCCTACGCGCAGCAGAGCCAACTGCAACACGGAGGCACACAGGCGATGTTCCCGACCAAAGAGCCGCCGAAAGTCCAGCCGTATTCGGTGAAGAAGACTTACGGCCATTTGCTGGGGAAAGTGGAAGCGGCCTTCTCCAAGCCGGACCAGCTATTCAGCCTGGCGGTCTATTACCCGTTGGGGCACTGGATTGGCGACCCGAGCGCACTGAGGTCCTTCGACGTGAACCGGCAGAAGCAGGTTGTCCGCCTGATTCGCATTCAATTCCTGAAGCGGTTCGAGAGCTCGATTTACGCGTTTGAAACCTCGTGCCAGAACCTGCTGTTGAAGCTGCTGGCGTTCCTGCGGAAAAACTCGACGACGCCAACGGAGGTGAAGCGGCTGCACCGTTGGGAGGCGCAGAATGCCGAGTTGCTGGAGCACGTGAAAGAGCGCCGCTCCGAACTCCAGGAGGAGGATGAGAGCGAGGAAGCGGACACGTCGGAGCTGGGGGATGAGTTCTTGGATGACTTTGAGGAACTAAGCCGGACGGATTACAACCTGCCGGAGATCTTTGATGAGACCTACGCGGATCTGGAACAACTGGTGGACTTCCTGGAGGAACTGAAAACCTTTAATGCGAGCCACGACAACAAGCTGCAATCGCTGATCAAGCTGCTGAAGGGGGATGCGGTACTGAAGAAGCAAAAGGTGCTGATCTTTTCGGAGTTCATGGCCACGGCCCGGTACCTGCGGCGGGAGCTGCTGAAGGCCGGGATTGAAGGGGTGGAGGAGATTGACAGCGCGAGCACGATCGATCGTGGGGACGCGATCCAGCGGTTCGCGCCATACTATAATGGGTCCAGCAGCGGTGAGCTGGCGGCCAAAGGCCACAAGGAGACGCGCATCCTGATTTCGACCGATGTGCTGTCGGAAGGCCTGAACCTTCAGGACGCCACCCGGCTGATCAACTATGACCTGCACTGGAACCCGGTGCGGCTGATGCAACGGATTGGCCGTGTGGACCGGCGCCTTAACCCGGAGATTGAGGCGAAGATGGTGGCGGACCATCCGGACCTGAAACCGCTGCGGGGCAAGGTGATCTACTGGAACTTCCTGCCGCCGGAGGACCTGGACGGCCTGCTGCGGCTGTACCACCGCGTATCGAGCAAGACGCTGCGCATTTCGAAGGTGTTTGGCATCGAAGGCCGGAAGCTGCTGAAGCCGGAAGACGATTTCGACGCGCTGAAGGATTTCACGCATAAGTACCAGGGGGAGCTGACCCCGCTGGAGAAGATGCACCTGGAGTTTCAGAAGCTGCTGGCGGACAACCCGGGGTTGCAGGATCGGTTGAACGGCCTGCCCGGCCGGGTTTTCAGCGGCAGAGAGCATCCGCAGGCGGGCCCCAAGGCGGTGTTTTTCTGCTACGCACTGCCGGCGGAGGCCAAGGGGCTGGACGGGAGCGGCGCGGACAAAACCGAAAGCGAAAAGCAGAACACGGAAACGGGCGGCGACGCGCCGGCCTGGACGACGGAGGCGAGGAAGGCGGCGTGGTACCTTTATGACCTGGCCGGCGGGAAGATTCTGGAGCGGGCGGAGGAGATCGTGGCCTTCGTGCGCAGCGGGCCGGAGACCGCGCGCCGGGTGATCCTGCCGGAGACGGAGCTGCGGGACGCGCGGTTGAGGGTCGAGAAACACATCAAGAACACCTACCTGAAACAGGTCCAGGCCCCGGTGGGAGTGAAGCCGGTTTTGGCCTGCTGGATGGAGTTGAATTGAAGCCATGATGACCTTACGACAATTTGCGGCTGAACCGGCCACCCTGCCGATGCGCGCCACCTGGTATTTGACCGATCTGGCAGAGGCCAAAGGCAGGCACGAGCTCTACACCCGCCAATCTCCGCAGAAACTGAAAGTCCTGCGCGAACACGCGCTGATCGAGAGCGCGGTTTCGTCCAACCGAATTGAAGGCGTCGAGGTGGATGCGTCGCGCGTCGCCACGCTGATGTTCGGCAAGCCCGCGCTTCGCGACCGCGACGAAGAGGAAGTGCGCGGGTATCGTGACGCCCTGAGACTCATCCATGAGTCAAGCGCGCGGCTCGCGATCAGCGAGGAGACCATCAAGCGCCTGCACCATCTCTGCCGCGGCCAAATTTGGGATGCTGGCGCCTACAAGGAGAAGGACGTGGACATCATTCAAACCTACGCGGAGGGGCGGAGCCGGGTCCGCTTCAAGACCGTCCCGGCGAGCCAGACCCCGGCGGCGATGGCTGAGTTAGTGGAGCTTTGGCAGCGGGGGATGGCCGAAACGTGGGCGCCCCCGATCGTCTTGGCCGCTGCCCTTAATCTCGATTTCCTCTGCGTTCACCCCTTCCGCGACGGCAACGGGCGGGTCTCGCGCCTCCTCTTGCTGCTGGCGACGTATCACTGCGGCATCGAAATCGGGCGTTACATCAGCCTGGAGCGGCTGATCGAGGAAAACAAGGAACGCTACTACGAAGTGCTCGAACAAAGTTCCCAGCGCTGGCATGAGGGCAAGCACGATCCCTGGCCGGCCATGAATTTCTTCTTGTTTATCCTTGCCCAGGCCGCCAGGGAATTCGAGCAGCGCCTGGGACAGATCAAGACCCCGAAAGGCGCAAAAACCGCGTTGATCGAACACGCTATTGATGCCCTGGGCGAATTTGGAATTGCAGACCTGGAGCGGCGCTGTCCGGCTGTCAGCCGCGACATGATCCGCCACCTGCTCCGCACGCTGAAAGCCGCCGGGCGTGTCGAGTGCCTGGGCCGCGGGCCAGGGGCGAAATGGAGGAATAAGGGTAATACCCCAAAAGGAGGCAAGAATAAGGGTAATAACCAGGGCAATTAGGTAATAACCAACGAGCTGCACCCCGGAACCCCATGCCCAAATACGCCGCCAACCCCGAGCCAATCCAAAGGATAAGAACGCTGCCCGACCACATCGTTGAAGCAGATGAAGGCCGCGGGGGTGATAACGTGTTTGGGGCGCGGGCCCGGCGCGAAGTGGCGGAAGGGAGGAAAGAGGGTCATACCGGAAAATGAGGGTCATAAAGAGGGTCATAAGCGAACGGCGGAAGCGAGAAAACGGTGAGAACCATTTATGTCCAACCAACTTGATCTGGAGCGCCTGCGGTCGCTAAAAACCCTGCCGCAACTAATCGCCTACCTGCGGGACGAACTGGACTGGCCGATTGACCAGAACGCGGTGGCGGATGACTACATCTTCGAATACCGCCCGGAGGAGCTGGGCTTTGATGCGGACGCCGCGGTCCGCATCAGGGAGATCAAGCAACTGCGGCCGCTCGAAAAGGGGCAGCCGTGGGGCATCTTCTGGGTGAGCTTCGCGAAGAAGCGGCTGCCGGTGGTGATGCTGCGGCGCATTCTTGGCCACCTGGTGCTGAAGAAGCGGGCGGCGGCGCAAAAGGCCAGCCAGCGGGCCTGGCATCTGCATGACTTGTTGTTCATCTCGGCCTATGGCGAGGATAGCGACCGGGCGGTCTCGTTCGCGCACTTCTCGCAGGAGCCGGAAAGCCCGGGCGACCTGCCGGTCCTGAAAGTCCTTGGGTGGGATGACGGGGACACCGTGCTGCATCTGGCGGACGCCCACCGCACGCTGGCGGAAAAGCTGCGTTGGCCGGGCAAGCCGGTCAACCTGAAAGCCTGGCGCGAGCAGTGGTCTTCCGCGTTCACGCTCCGCCCCCGCGAGGTCATCACCACGACGACCCAGCTCGTCGAGGAACTGGCCCGGCTGGCGGAGGCCACCCGGCGGCGGGCCAACTCCATCCTGGCGCGCGAGTCAGAGCACGGGCCGCTCCGGAAGCTGTGCGCGGCGTTTCGCGCCGCCCTCATTCATGATCTGACGGAGGATGACTTTGCGGATGTCATCGCGCAGACCATCTCCTACGGGCTGCTGATCGCGCGGTTCTCCCGGGCGGCGATTTCGGCGCAAAACCTGGTGGATATGGTGCCGCAAACCAACCCCTTCCTCCGGGAACTGCTGGCCGCGTTCCTCGCGCTGGCAGGCCGGCAGAAAGCTTTCGACTTCGACGAGCTGGGCATCCAGGACGTGGTCGAGCTGCTGAACCAGGCCAATGCGGACGCCGTCAAAGCTGACTTCGGCAACCGTACCCGCAATGAAGACCCGGTCATCCACTTCTACGAACACTTCCTGGCGGCCTACGACCGGCGAAAGAAGATTCAGCGCGGCGTCTTCTACACGCCGCAGCCGGTGGTGTCCTACATCGTGCGCAGCGTCCACGAACTCCTGCAAAAGGAATTCGACATCGAGGATGGGCTGGCTTCCACGGTGACGTGGGCGGACATGCTCAAGCGGTGGCCGGATCTGAGGCTGCCGAAGATCCGGGTGCCCAAGGTGGGCCAGGCGGAGGGGGTGGAGGTGGCCCTGGCGGCGGACGAGTTCTTTGTGATGATCCTCGACATCGCGACTGGCACCGCGACGTTCCTGGTCGAAACCATCGAAGTCATCTTCCAGCACCTCAAAGCGAAATGGAGTTGTGTCCGTCAAGTTCAGCAAATTGGTTATCATGGTTTCCACTCAAGGTGTTTCTTGGCTTGCCCCCTGCGGCGGCGCCGCCGCAGGGGGCAAAATCGCGCGCTACGCCGCCACCGCGAGCGCCGGCGCTTTCTTTACCTGCTCTTTGAACAGGTCCATATTCAAATAACGACTGCCCGCCAGCCACTCTTCGTGCGTTTCCACCGCCAGCGCCCGGATTAGCCGCAAACAACTGGCCTCATCCGGAAAGATCCGCACCACCAAAGTCCGGCGTTTGATCTCCTGGTTAAACCGCTCCA
>Ga0209606_1002218_pt1 | contig 22130 bp, 17 predicted proteins | sample AD_UKC057_MetaG_FD_184412 | JGI IMG/M metagenome (GOLD analysis project Ga0209606, IMG submission 184412) | Active sludge microbial communities of municipal wastewater-treating anaerobic digesters from USA - AD_UKC057_MetaG (SPAdes) (version 2) | ecosystem: Engineered > Bioreactor > Anaerobic >...
CGAGCAGGTGCGTCGGCGGGCCTGGTGGCGGCTCTTCGCCGGGCGGCCTGACTCGCTGGCTCGCTGAGCGGCCGGGTCGAGCGACCGGGGGAGCGAATCCGCTCAGCCTTCCACGAGGGAGAACTGGCTCTTGTCGGCTCCGCACTCCGGGCAGACCCAGTCGTCCGGGATCTGCTCGAAGGGCGTGCCCGCGGCCACGCCGTTGTCCGGGTCGCCCACGGCGGGGTCGTACACGTACCCGCACACGTCGCACACGTACTTCTTCATGTCGTAGTCCTTCTTGATTGTCTCTTTCGCACGGGACCGGAGGTCAACGACGTATTGTAGTCTATGACCGCAGCAAACGCATGATGTCCTGCCAGGTGACGGCCACGAACACGAACAGCAGCGTGGCGATGCCGATGATCTGGACCACGTTCATGACCTTGACCGGAACGGGCTTGCCGCGGAGCTTCTCGATCAGCAGGAAGACCGCGTGCCCGCCGTCCACCACGGGGAAGGGCAGGAAGTTGATGACCGCCAGCGAGACCGAGATCATCGCCAGGAAGTAGATGAAGCGCACGAAGCTGTCGCGTCCGACGTCGATGGCGACGCTGGCCATGCCGACCGGGCCCATGACCTCCTTGGTCGAGACGGTCCGCTGGAGCAGGCTCTTGAGCGTGAGGTAGGTGCGGAGGATGAAGTCGCCGGTCTCCTGCACGCCCCAGACGATGGCCTGGAGCGGGTTCTTGCGGACCTCCGGGCCCATCAACGGGCGGAAGGCCATCCCGTCGAACAGGAAGACGTGGTAGTCCCTGGGGGCGAACTGGTCCGGGGCCACCTTGCCCAACTCGGCGTCGAGGGTCTGTTCGCCGCGGGCGAAGGACAGCGCGACCGGCTTGTCGTCCTTCTGCGCCAGGGCGAGGCCCTCAAAGACGTCGGCCCAGTTGTCGACCTTCTGGCCGTTGACCTTCAGGAGGACGTCGCCCGAGAGCAGCCCGGCCTTGGCGGCGAGCGAGCCCTCGCGGACGCCCGCGACGTTCAAGTGCTTCATGTCGGGCACGAGGCTCAGGCCCACCTGGAACACGCCGCTCCTGACTTCCGTGGGGGTGACCGTCAGCTTGACGTTCTGCCCGTCGCGCAGCACCACCAGCGGGATGGGCTTGGCGCCCACGCCGTTGCTGACGTCGGTGAACTGGCGGTGCGTGGGGCTGTTGCGGTCGCCGTAGCTGAGCACCACGTCGCCCGGCTGGACGCCCGCCGCCTGGGCGGGCATGTCCGCCAGGACCGTCTCCACCTGCAAACGAGGCACCAGCCCCAGCAGGTCCAGACGCTCGTCGCTCACGCGGGAGGCGATCTGCGACTCCTCCAGGACCCGCTCCTGGTCCGAGCCCTTCAACGCGACCTTGACCTGCGGCTTGCTCTCGACGTCTTCGACCTGCCCCCGGACGAACGTGCCGTCCTTCAGGAACACGCCGTTCTGCACCAGCCACAGGGACGGCTGGACCGTCAAGTCCATCCGCTTGTCATCGCGGACGACGGTGACCGTGACCGGCTGCCCGGTGAAGGTCTCGACGATGGGCTCGATGTCCCAGTAGGCGTTGACGGCCTTGCCCGCGATGGCCACCACCCGGTCGCCGTCCTGGAAGGGGCCGGCCAGGAGCCGCTCTTCGGGCTTGCCCAGCACGCTGTCGCTGGGGCGCTCGATGCCGAAGGCCAGGATGTCCGCCCCCGAGGGGCCCGGCGTCTTGGTCAGTCCGACCTTGGCCAGACCCTTCCGCGCCTGGCCGTTCACCGTTCGCTCGATGAGCATGGTGTGCACGTCATCGGGGTTGGAGAGGGCGGCTGACACGAAGATCTTCGAGAAGTCCGTCACCTCCGCGCCGTTGAGCTGGAGGATGCGGTCGCCGGCCTCCAGGCCGACGGAGGTCTTGGGCTCGCCCTGGTCGAGCCACTGGATCTCGGCCCTGGACGCCGGCTTGCCCGGCGAGGCCCCGCCCACCACCGGGGCGATGAACCGGATGCCGGCCAGGCAGACGACGATGAACAGGACGGCCGCCAGAACCACGTTCATGATCACGCCGGCGGAGATGACCGCGAAGCGGGCCCCGACCGACTTGCCCATGTACGAGCGGGGGTCGGGCTTTTCGTCCTCCTCCAGCGGCTTGAAGTCCTCCTGGCCGAGCATCTTGACGTACCCGCCCAGGGGCAGCAGGTTGACGCAGTAGTCCGTCTCGCCGCTCTTGACGCCGAACAACCTCGGCCCGAAGCCCAGGGCGAACCGCTCCACCTTGATGCCCACCAGCTTGGCCACCAGGAAGTGGCCCAGCTCGTGGCAGAAGATGACCAGCCCCAGCCCGAAGACGAGCATGACGATCGGCCAGATGTAGTCCAGCCAGAGCCCGGCCAACGCCGTGGACCAGGTCGCGACTTCCGCTGCCAGCATTTCCATGCAGAACCTCTCACGTCCCCAGGGGACGATCTCGTTTTGACGATTTTTCCACCCGCTCGCGGGCCGGGTCCGAGGGCGCCTCGCCCGTCGCCGCCGCCACCTGGAGGCGGGCCCACCGGTCAGCCGCCAGCAGCGAGGCAACGCTTACTTCTGCCGCCGGCGGCGTCTGGTTCACTATATTCTCGACCAGGGGCACGATCTGGCCGAAGCGAATCTTTCGGTCCAGGAAGGCCTGGACGGCGGCTTCGTTGGCTGCGTTGAGCACCGCGCCCGCCAGCCCGCCGCGCCGGATGACCTCGAAGCCCAGTTCCACCGCCCGTCTGAAGCGCTCGTCCAGCGGGCGGAACGTCAGCCTGCCCAGGGCGGCCAGGTCCAGCGGCGGCGTCGGACGAACCGATCGATCGGGCCAGCCCAACGCGTACGCGATGGGCAGCGTCATGTCCGGCCGGCCCATCTGGGCCACCATCGAGCCGTCGCAGAACTCTACGCAGGAGTGTATGATTGACTCGGGGTGTACGACCACTTCGATTTGCTCGGCCGACAGGTCGAACAGCCAGTGGGCCTCGACGATCTCCAGGGCCTTGTTGATGAGGGTGGCCGAGTCGATGGTGATCTTGCGACCCATCTGCCAGGTGGGGTGGTTAAGGGCGTCCTCGACGGTGGCGTCGGCAGCCGCCTCGCTCGACAAGTCCCGCAGGGCCCCGCCCGAGGCGGTGATGACCACGCGGCGGACCTCGCTTCGCTTGCCGGCCTGGAGACACTGGAAGATCGCGGAATGCTCGCTGTCCACCGGCAGGACCCGCACGCCAGACTGGCGGGCGCGGGGCATGACGATGGCGCCGGCCATCACCAGCGTTTCCTTGTTGGCGATGGCCAGGTCCGCCCCACACTCGATGGCCGCCAGCGTGGGCCCCAGCCCGGCCGAGCCGACGATCCCCGACAGCAGCACGTCGCAGTCGCAGGCGCGGACCATCTCGGTCATGGCCTCCGGACCGGCCAGCACGCGGGCCGACTCGCCCAGGGCCGAGCGGAGGGGCGCCTCGGCGGCTGGGTCCGCGATGGCGGCGATCTCGGCCCCGCTCTCCCGCACCTGCCGGGCCAGCAGCTCCCAGTTGCTGCCCGCCGCCAGGGCGCACGCGCGCAGATGCGGCTGGCTGGAGATCACCTCCAACGTCTGAGACCCGATGCTGCCGGTGCTGCCCAGGATGGCGATTCGCCTGGTTGCGCTCATGCTCGCTGTCCGCCCCGAAGGGCTGAAGCGGTTATCTTACCCAAAACAGCGGGCGGAACAAGAGACTGAAATGCGGGGACAAGGGAACCAGGACGAGGGACTGGCGGCCCGGGCGCAGGCGCGCGCCCGTTTGCGGCGTTATACTCAGCAGCGGCCCGAGTGGTGAAAGGACGAATCATGAGAGTCTCGACTATGCGACAGGCAATTCTCGGTGGGGTGGTGGCGGCGATGGTTGCAGCGTGGGGGCCGGCCTGGGCCCTGGCGGCGGACGAGCCGGTGGTGACCCTGAAGGACGCGACCGCGGCGGCCAAGGTGGCTAGCCCGGTGCTGGCGGCGGTGAGCCTGGACGAGGAGCTTCGCAAGGCGGCCGGCGAGAACCGGCTGTGCGTGGTCGAGGTGCTGAGCGACGGCAAGAGCGGCCCGGCTGTGCCCGCGCAGTTCGCCCCGGCGGGGGCGGATGATCCAGCCGCGGGGGTGCTGGGCTTCTTCCCGCCGGCGGGGGCGGCTGGCGAGCGGCGCTTCCGCGTGCAGGCCGGCCAGAAGCCCGCGGACGGCGCGATCATGAAGGCCGGCAGCGACCAGGCGGGGAACGTCTGGACGCTGAGCGACGGCGACAAGCCGGTCGTCTGCTACAACTACGGCACTGTGCCCGTGCCCGCGGGCGTGGGCGGGCGCTACGCCGTCGCCCGCAGCGACTACGTCCACCCGCTGATGGGGCCGGGCGGCGAGACGCTGACCTACGACTACTCCAAGGACCACCCGCACCACCGCGGGCTGTACTGGGCCTGGCCCGAGACCTACTGGAAGGGCCAGGTCCGCGACCTGCACGCACTCCAGGGCTGCTTCGCCCGGCCGGTGAAGATGCGCGAGTGCGAGTCCGGCCCCGTCTGGTCCGCCCTGACGGCCGAGAACCGCTGGATGTGGGACGACAAGCAGCCGATCGTCCACGAGCGGGCGACGATCCGGGCGTTCGCCCAGGCCGGCGGGCGGCGATGCGTCGACTTCGAGTTCATCTTCACCGCCCTGGAAGAAGGCGTGCAGATCGCCACCCGCGGCCAGAAGGCCTACGGCGGCTTCAACTGCCGCTTCTCCGCCCGCACCGGCCAGAAGATCATCACCGTGGAGGACAAGCCCGGCGCCGCCCCGCGCGTCAGCGCCGCCCAGATCGTCGGCACGCCTCCCGGCGGCAAGGGCCCGGTGGCCGTCGCCATCCTTCAGAGCGCAGCCAACCCGTGCTACCCAGGCGCGTGGGTAAGCTACCCGAACCTGAACTGGCTCCAGCCGACCTTCCCGACCAACGGCACGAAGTACGCCCTGGACAAAGGCAAGCCGCTCACGCTCCGCTATCGCCTGGTGGTGCAGGCGGGCGAACTCGACGAGCCGGCCCTGCGGGAGCTGTGGGCGGCATACAACCAGCCATGACGCAACCGGAGACGATAATGAACCGGCATGTAAGTCTGACCTTGTTTGTGGGCGTGCTGCTGGGCGCGGGCGAGTTGTTCGCCGGCGTCATCCCCGTCACGGACAAGGACGTGCAGAACGGACTGTCGCCCTGGAACTGGGTCTGTCGCGACGACTACGTCACCTCCGCCATCTGCGGGGCGTCGCTGACGGTCGGCTTCAAGGGCACGCGGCAGGTCAGCCTGCTTGTGGACGTGGGGCACATCAAGAAGCTCGCGCCCACGCGGTACCCGATCATCGCCTGGTCGGTCAACGGCGGGGCGTTGCGGTCGCACCAGCTCGCCGAAGGCCGGACGAAGATCGTCCTGGCCTCCGACGCAGCCGACCCCGTCGTGGACCTGTACGTCAAGGGGATGTCGCCCTACGAGAACCGCTACGCGGGCGACGTGGGGGCGGCCGCGATGAAGATCACCGGCTTCGCGGTGGACGAGGGCGGCGCCGCCAGGCCGCTCGACCTGCCGGGCAAGTTCTGGCTGAGCATCGGCGATTCGATCATGTCCGGCGACGGCGCCGCCTACGCCGCCGGCCAGGGCAGGCCGCACAACGACCGATGGCCCGAGGCCGGCGACGGACGCGCGAGCTACGGCTGCCTGCTGGCGCGACACTACGGCTGCCGCGAGGGGCGGATCGCCTACGGCGGATACAACTGGCCCCGCGGGATGGCCGGCGTGCCGGGCCTGGCGACGCTGATCGACCAGAAGACCTCGACGGTCAGCCGCCTGAACGGCCAAGCCCTCAGCCCGCTGCCCGACGTGGTGCTGATCAACCTGGGCGAGAACGGCGTGCCGAAGGACGCGACGGTCATCGAGGCGCTGACGAAGGTGCGCAGCCGCGTCGGCCCCAAGGCGAAGATCATCGTCATGGTCCCCGTGTCCGGGCGCGGGCGGGCGGAGATCACCCGGGCGTTCAACGAGTACAAGAGCAGCGCCAAGGACGCTACCGCCCACCTGGTGGACCTGGGGCCGCTCAAGTTCGCGACGTGCGACGGTCAGCACCCGACCGCCGCCGGACATGAAGCCATCTTCAAAGCCGCCGTGGGGCGACTGGATGCGATCGTGACGGGCCCAAGCGCCCGCTGACGGCGGGGCGGCTGCGACCCGCCCGTCCGATCACGGCCAGAACACCGGGACCGCCCACTTGCCGACGGTGACGGTCTCGCCTTCCTTGCACGCCTTCTGGTAGAGCGTGCAGAAGTTCCGCGAGTTGGCCGGGTCGAACAACCGCACCTCCGGCAGTTGCACCTTCTGGAATCCCTGGTCGAGCAACTCCTGCGAGCAAGAGTCCCGGTTGCGGGCCGGCGCCGGCGTGAGGAAGTAGACCACGCCCGCCCGGCTGCACCGCAGCGTTTTCTTGCCGTCGAGCTTGACGCGGAGGAACCGGCAGCCCGCCAGCGCGGGCGGGCACTCGCTCAGCGTGTACTTGCGGTCGGTGAACAGCAGGGCCTGCGGGGCGAACTTCTCGGCCTCGGCCCCGTCGGCCGCCAGCGAACCGGGCGGGTCCTTCCGCATCGGCTGGCCGTCCTTGTTGGCTTCCACAGCCGCCGGCTTGACGTTCGCCGGCTTGACGCGCTCGCGCCCGCCCGAGCCGGCGCTGACCACCTGACGCAGGCGGGCGGACTTGCTCACGATCTTGCCCGCGGCCACGTCCTCCTCGCGGAACGTCGCCAGCAGGATCTGGCGGTCGCTCGTGCGGTTGTAGTCGTAGATGATGCGGATCACCCCGTCGGCCGTCTGCTGCCCGTCGGGGTAGGAGACGCCCTTGCGCTCGTCGAGCACGAGGCCGCCGGTCCACGTCTTGCCCTCGTCGGCCGAGACGTACGCCGTCAGCAGCGAGCGGTCGGTCCGCTTGTCGATCGGCCCGTGCTTGACCAGCAGCAGATTGCCCGAGTTCAGGCGGCGGATGAAGAACCGGGCGCTGGGGTGCTGGATGGCCGAGGGCTTCAGGTCCGGCCAGGTCTTGCCCCGGTCGCCCGAGACGCTCTCGCCGATGCCGTACTTCGTGCGGGACAGCACCCAGATCGATCCGTCCTTGCGCTCGATGAACATGTGCTCGTCGAAGCAGCGGTGCTCCTTCGGCATGGTCGCCCCGCCGCGGATGGACCACGTCTGGCCCTTGTCCGTCGAGACGACCATCTTCGAGCTCTGCTCGGTGAACCAGGTGCAGACCGGCAGGACCCACTCGCCGCTGGACAGCACCAGCGGCTTGCACATCATCACGCCCCGCGCGACGCAGCGGGGCCTGGCCCACGCGGTGGTCTCGCTGTCCGGCTCAGCCAGCTCGATCATCCACAGCGCGTCGGTCCGCGAGCTGCCGCCGGCGCGGTCGGCCCAGAACCACCGGACCTTGCCGTCCGGCCCCAGCCACAGCTCCGGGTCGAAGGTCCGCCGCGGGCCCTCGGCGTCCGGGTCGACGACCAACACTTCCCTCCACGTCTTGCCGTCGTCGCCGCTGGTGCTGAGGACCACGTAATTGTTGTGGTCCTCGCCCGGCGTCACGCCCGCGTACCACGTGGCCCACAGCCTCCCGCCGGGCGAGACAGCCAGGCTCGGGATGCCCGTGAACGCGCGGTTGGTCACCGCGTGCAGGGCCTGGGGCGGCCCGGCGTACTCCGGCGGCGCGGGCGGTGCGGCCGGGTCTTCCGGGGCCGCCAGGGCTACAAGGACCAGCAGGCAGCTAGTCAGAACGTGCATGAGCGGTTGCCTTTCGTCGGGTGTCGTCGTCGTTCTCGTGCTCGCAACCAGAATAGCCGCCGCGCCGATCCGTGCAAGTCGAAAAGGGGGCAGCGACTTCTCGCGCCTTCCGCCAGAGGTGGCCCTCCCGAGGGTCCTTTAGCGGTGCCACCCCCAAGCGCAGCTTGGGGGTGTCCATAGCAGGAATAAGTCAGTTCATGGGCTTCTCACGGAACGCTCCATCGGCGAAGGCCCGCCGAGAAGACGCGGACACGCCCGTACGCCGGGCCGCGGTTCCGGACGGGCGAATGTCCCGTTTGTTCGAAAAATCAGGGTCGCCTCTCGGCCGAACCGTTCTTATGTAAGTGATTATTATATAGCATTTTATGATGCGCCCCGTAAAATCTTAAAAATGGGCGCAATTGGAAAACCCTGCGCAGAAACGGGACAATGAGACCCCAAATGGGACATTCGCGCGCCCTTCGCCGCTCCGCTCATCGCACGCTGTGATAGTGCCGTCGCCCAAGGGGCCAGCAGCCGGGTTGTTCTCACAGTCTCCTCGGGGCGGGCGTCTCACGGGTTGTCGTGTTTGCTGTTGTAGCCGTGGGATGGATCGGGCACAATACGGTCAGTGTCCGGCCCGCCGCGCGGGCGGCGGGAACCGGCCCGGGGATTCACACAAGAGGGTCTGCGTATGTGCGGCAGCATAGCGGACGGTCGCCCGCGGCGAGTTGCGCGGAAGCGCCGACGGCTGGGCCTGGGCGGGTGGTTCGTGGCGGGGGTCTTGGCGGCGACGGCCTTGCAGGCCTGGGCCACCAACGAAGGCGGCGAGCGCATTGTCTGCCCGGCCTGCAAGCAACCTTTCGAGTTCATCTTCATCGGTTCGACCTCCTTTGGCGGCAGCGACCAGGAGTTGCGCCCGCGGACGCTCGGCGAAGACATCCAGCGGATGCGGATCAACGCCTGTCCGCGGTGCCACTACGCGGGCTTGGGGGGGATGTTCCAGGGCCGGGACGTCCCGCGGGGCGAAACGATGGAAGCGGTCCGCGCCGCCCTGGCCCGCGAGGGGCGCTCCCTGCCGGCTGGGCCGCTCTGGCCGCTGGAAAAAGTGGCGGCCGCGGAGATCTGCCTGCGGGCGTGCAAGGGCGGGCCGGAGGAACTCCTCGACCTGTACATGCTCGGCGCGTGGTTGGCCGACGACGCGGGCGAAGACGCCCTGGCGGCTGGCTACCGCGACAAGGCCCTTCAGGCCTGCGCGCGGCTGACGGCGGCGGGCCGTCCGCCCGAGGGCGGCGGGGGGTGGCAGGCGTGGTACCTGCACGGCCTGCTGCTCAAGCGGCAGGGGCGGCTGGAGCAGGCGGCCACAGCCTTGCGCCAGGGGCGGGATTTCCTGGGCACGCAGTGCGACCGCCTCCAGAAGGAGCACGAGGACCTGCGCGAGCGGGCGAGACAGGCGGCTGCCAGCCGCCCGGCTGCGCAGACCGCGCCGGCGGGCGGCGCTCTGGGCGACGCGGACGAGCAGGAAGCCAAGGCCCAAGAGGCGGAGATGGAGCGCCAGGAGATGGTCTTCCACGTCGCCGGCCTGTGCGAGCGGGCCTGCGAGGTGCTGGCGGAGGTGGAGATGACTCGCGGGGGGGAAGACAAGGCCCGCGAGATGGCCGCCAAGGGCGGCTTCTCCGAGCGGAAGGTCTTCGCGCGGATGTTCCGCGCCAGCCGGGACGCCCGGACCGTCGCCACGATCCAGCACATACTCGATCAGCCGCTGGGGACGGAAGTGGCACGCCTGACGCCCGACAAGCGCGAGCACCTGCAGGCGGAGTATCGCGAGCGCTTGAAGTGGTACCTGGAGCCGCCGCCCTGGGTGGAGACGCCCGAGCCGGAGCAGCCGGCTGACGAGCAGGCCGAGGTGCGGCAGGACCTGGAGTCGATCCGTATGGCCCGGTTGCGGGAGGGGCTGATCAAGCGAGAGGCCTCGCCCGCGCTGACCCGCCCGTTCCGCGACGACCAGGCCTATCCGCCCGGGCGGAAGGTCTCGGGGGCGGCGCGGTTCAACTCGCGGGATTACGTCCGTATGCTTGCCGAGCGTGAGACGCCGCAAGCGGGCGCCGCCTTGCTGGACGATCTCCTGAGGCACACGAACCTGTACCTGCACGGGCGCCAACGGGATGACGCGGATGAGCCCGTGGTGTGGCAGACGATGGCGCTGGCGCCGGAGGCCGCGCTGCGGGCCGCGCGAACCCTGCTGGACCGCCTGGCCCGCAAGGAGCTGACCGCGCGGGAGGCGGCCCTGGGCCTGCGCCCGCTGGCCTGCGTGAAGACGCCGGCGGCTGCGGAGCTGCTGAGCGAGGCCGCCGGTCACCCCGAGCCCGCGGTGGCGGCGCGGGCGGTGCTGGCCCTGGCGAAGTTGGGGCAGCGGCGGGCGGCGGCGGTATTCGTTGCGAGGCTGGAGGCACTGGCCGACGAGATGCCGACGTTGCGCTCCGGCTCGGCGCGGGCGCTGGTGAAGCTCATCGTCCGCGAGGACTACGACCAGCTGGTGCGGGCGGCGGGGCGGCTGGGCGAGCCGGGGGCAATGGACCCGTGGCGGATCGCGCTGCCTCGCGTGGTCTCGGCCGCCATCGCCCGTGCCGACCCCGCCCGCGGACGGGCGCAGTTCGAGGCGATGCTGGCGAAGGCTTCCTCGCAGCGGGGCGAGTACCAGATGAGCGACGAAGAGATCCTGTTCCAGCTTGCCCACCTGCACTGCACCGACTCGATGGACCGCCGGGTCGGTCAAGTCCTGCGGACGCAACTGGGGGACCTGACCGAGGCCCTTGAACTCGCCGGCGCCTGGGCGATGAGCCATCACGCCGAGGCGCTTGCCGCCCTGGTGCGCCGGCCCGTCCCGCTGGAGATCAAGATGGGCTTGCTGGAGCACGTGGCCGGGCGCTTCGACGTGGGCGGTCTGGAGGAGGCCGCCAGGCGGTGGGCCGCGTCGCGGAACAAGGCGCTGGCGGCGTCGGCCCGGGCGGCGCTGGAACGCATGGGCAAGAGGCCGCCCGGCAAGGGAGAGGCCGAGCGGGAGGGCCCGCGATGACAAGCTCGACGTGGACGGCGTGGTGTCTTCTTCAGGCCGTGCTCTGCGGCGCCGGCGGCGTGGACGTGTACGACGATCCGCTTCCGGAGGGCGCGTTGTCGCGGTTGGGCACGGTCCGCTTCAACCATGCGTCGCAGGCGGACTTCGTGGGAGACGGCAAGACGCTGGTGTGGATTGACCAGGCCGACCAGTCCGTGCGCTTCTGCGGCTATCCGGGCGGGCGGCTGGTTCGCTCCGTGCCGTGCGAAGGGGTGCTCTGCCTGTCGCCTGGCGGGCTGCGGGCGTTGAGGCAGGGTCCTACCAAGCTGGAGATCGTATCCCTGTCGCAGCGGGCGGCGCCGCCGGTGCCGCTGGACACCACGATCCTGGCCGGGCAGGAGGACGAAAAGGGCCGGCCGGCGGGCGTGAGGCGGGCCGTGTTCTCCGGCGACGGCAGCCTGGTGGCCGGCGGATGCGGCGGCGGCCTGGTGGTGCTGTGGCAGGCGGAAACGGGGAAGATGTCGTCGAGCTTCCACGTGACGGAAGGCGACGTGGCGCATCTGGCATTCTCTGGCGACGGCAGTCTGTTGTGCGCAGGCGACTACTACGGCGGCGTGGCGCTGTATGACTGCAAGCGGAAGAAGATCACCGCCTGCCTGGACGAGGTGCTGATCTTCAGCCGCGAGGTGGGTTTCTCTCCGGACGGCAAGCAGGTATGGGCGGCGGGCAAGGCGATGGGGGAAACGCGGGAGGAATGGGCGCTGCACGTTTTCGACATCGCCGGCGGCCGACAGGTGCGCGCGTTTGGCGGGCACAAGAACGGCCCCGAGGCGATCACGTACCTTCCGGGCGGACGGCTGATCACGAGCGACTGGTATGACGGGATCCGCGTGTGGGACGCCGCCACCGGCCAGAAGGTCGGCCAGTTCAGGCTGCCCAACCGCAGCGCTCAGCGCGGGCGGGTGTCCAGCGACAACCGGACGATGCTGATCGAGGACTCCGGAGGCCACCTGACGCTGTGGGACCCGCGGACGCTGAAGAGACTGCCCGGGCCGGTGGCCTGTGCGGGTCGGGCGGTGTTCCTGCCTGGCGGGGCGACGGCGGCAGCGGGCAACCGCCTGTGGGAGGTCCGGACCGGAAGGGAACTGTTGAGCTTCGAGGGCGAGGGCGAGGCCTTGTTCGTCTCGCCGGACGGGCGGAAGGTGATCGGCGAGGACGGTGGGCGGAAGGTGATCGTGTGGGATGCCCGCACCGGGCGGCGCCTGCACGAGTTCGACAAGCACGGCCGCGGACCGATGGCGATGAACGCGTCGGGCACGCTGTTGGCCACGCTGCATTGCCTGTGGGACCTCGAGCGGGGCAAGGTGTTGCGGGGCGTGGAGGGGGAACATGACGTCTTACAGGCCGCGGCCGTGGCGTTCGGGACCGATGGGACGCTGTACGAGTTGCTTTGGGACCAACTGACGGAGAAGAAGGACCCGCTGGCGCCGCGGGGACGGACGTCGCCGAGCACCGGCGGCACGGAGATCCGCGTGTTCTCGCCGGACGCCTCGCGGCTGGCCTGCGTGACGAATGACTGGAGCGAGCCTCAGCGCCAGTTCGTTCGCATCGTGTCGATCCCGCTGCACGAGGAACAGATGAGGCTGACCTGGAGTGGAAGAGAGAGGCTTCGCATCGTGGGCGTTGCCTTCAGCGGCGACGGCAAGCGCCTGGCCGCGGCAGAGACGCTCGAAGAGCCGATCCTGACCTCGAAGCGACGGCCAAAACAAGGCCACGTGATCTCCGTCTGGGACCTCCAGACCCGCAAGATCATTCGCCAGATACGGGGCTTCGACACCTGCTACGAGGGACTGTCCTTGAATTCGGACGGCCGCCTGCTGGCCGCCCAGGGCGACGGCGAGGTCGTGATCTGGAAGCTGGAGTGAGCAGGGGTACGCGCCCGCCGCATGTCGGCAGATGCTTCGGTCATTCCACCGCCGCGGCGTCGATCAACTGGCCGGACGGGTCCACGAGCTTGACGCAGACCGGCGGGCGGTTGGAGTGGGCCTTGAGGAATTCGCCCAGGTCGATCGTGTTCTCGCCCGGCCGGGCGGGTTGGAGGGAGTGCAGCTCGCCGTCGCGGCCACATACGCCCAGTCGCCAGGCGGGTCCGCCGGTTGGGTCATCCTGGGTCCGTGCCAAATTCACCTTCAGCGTGGTTGGGGATGGCCTGGTGACCGGGCCGAGGATCGACGGCAGGCTCGCGAGGCAGGCCACGTCGTCGCGGGCCAGCAGGACGTGCACGACGGTGTCGGCCCCGTCGGCCCGCGCATCGGCCTGGCGGAGGTTCAACAGGTCGAACACGTGGCGACCCGGCCTGGCGGGCCACCTGAGGACCGGCCCGCCGAACGTGTGGCCGGCAGCGTTGTAGAGCGTCCAGACGACCTTGCCGGCCTCGCCCTGGCCGCCGTCGAAACGGTTGGCGTACACGCACCGCGCCTGCGTCTGGACCAGCGGCTCGGCCCGGCCCGTCTCGAATACGTCGCGGTTCTGGGTCAGCGCGTGGTACATCGCCGGCGGGTAGTACGCCCCGAACGAGCCCACCGCGTTCCAGAACCGCTTGCGGTGGAGCTTGTCGGCCCCGCGGTGGTCCAGCTCGTACGCCTTGCACTGCGGGAAGTAGAACCGCTGCGTGTTGCACTCCAGCGGGCGAAGCGGGCTGGCCAGCACCGTCAGGTCGTACGTGATGCACCCCTCGATGTGCTGGAGCAGGTAGTCGTAGCCGGGGTGCTCGGTGGTCAGGACCGAGCCGGGCTTGACCGCGTCCATCGCCTCGCGGACCAGCCTGGTCGTCTCCGCGATGCACCGCTGCCACTCCGTGCAGCCGCCCTCCGCGAAGGTGTGCTTGTGGAGCTTGCTGAAGCACGCAGCGCCGCGGTGGCCGTACTCGTCCAGGCGGAAGCCGGCTCGCCCGCCCGGGCAGCCACGACGAGACCAGCAAGGACCAGGGGAAGAAACACCGCGATGCGATGTGCGATAGGCATGGGTCCATCCTACCCACCCCGGCAGGGTTGTCAATCAGCCGGCGGCACGTCCCGTCCCGCACCCCCGAGCCTCCGTGCCCTGCGGTTTAAGCATGGCACCTCGCAGTTACTGCCCTTCGGGTGGCCGCCCGCCGCAAGTCGAACGGCAAACGGGCGGGCCGCTGGGGCCCGCCCGTTCACGTTGAAGCATTCGTGTTTTCTTTGGCTGCGATGTCAGGCCGTCCGCCTGCGGCGGACGTATCCGCCCAGGCCGCCCGCCGCTAGGCCCAGCAGGGCCAGGGTGGCCGGCTCGGGGATGTCGTCGCTGCTCTGGCGCGGGTCGTCGGTGAGGTAAAAGGCGAGGCCCGTTCCAGTAACCGTCCACTCTTGCGGGCCGCGCCAGTACCCGCCATAGGACACGGGGGCGACCTCGAGCCAACCCCAGTCATCGGCTGCGCCGGAGGTATTGGCGATGATCCCGATGGCGTAGGACCCGGCGGCGAGGGGCAGGTCGGTCGGCAGCACGGCGTGGTACTCGTACACGTCGGCGTTCACGCCGAAGGCGCTATAGTTGAGCAATGTGTCGGTCCGCCCGACGTCGCCGAGGGCAAACTCGGCAAAGGCAGGGTCCAGCGGCAGGTCGGATGGCGTAGCCAAGCTGTAGAAGCGGACGGTCCAGTTGTCAAGGGGCGGGGGCGTGTTGCTCTCCGCGTAGATGCCCCACCAGTGGACGTCGCGGATCACCGCGGCGCCCGCCAAATCGAAGCGATTGGCTGCGTCGTGCCCGAAGTCGAAGTCGCTCAACCAGTAGCTGTCTTTCGTGGACGGCGGGCCGTTGTCATAGACGACGCCCGCGTGAGCGGTCCCGCCGAGGTTGGCCAGAGCGAGGACGGCGGCGATGACGACAAATACTCTCCCTGAACTGCGACGTTGTGTGTGCACGACTGTTCTCCTTTTGTCCAAGATTCCCGGGCTGACCTCCCGAACTCCACTGTCACGCCGGGATAGGAAGATCATACCCCGCCCCCGGAAATCTGTCTACTCCCTTTTCTTAAAATAACATCGGGTCTAATCCCAGCCCGGTAGCCTGAATATCGGTCGGTGGAACGTTCCGCCCCGCGGCCGCGACTTGAGCTCGGAGGCGGGTTCGGCTACCCCCCGCGCGACAAGCCGCGGCCTGGGGGCGGCTAGAGGGTTTGCGGGGCATCCCGGCCGGGTGGTGGGCTGGCTTACCGCCCCGGCGGGGGCTCCCGGGCGGCTTGCATCGTGGCGCGGAAGCACTGGGCGGCCTCGCCGGCTGGGGTCTTGTCGGCGACGCCGGCGGGAGCATGACCTACCTGCCGGCAGGCAGGTCGGCAGCCAGCAGCGGTCACGTCGGAATCGTCACCGTCGGCTCTATCTTTCAATTACCCACAGCTTTACCCCTGCCGCCTTGTGCGGCAGGTGGATCAGTTTGGGCAAGCTATCTGCGGACCACATTTGCCCGGGCCCCTGCCGCCTTGAGCGGCAGGTGAACAAGTGTGCTTGGCTATAGGAGTTGGCCATAAGCCGACAGACTTCTTCCCCTGCCGGATAAACCGGCAGGGGCCGGTAAAGAGGACCCGCCCGCTTATAGCCCACCCAGACTTCCTCACCCGCCGGATAAACCGGCGGGGGTCGGTTTGCGGAAGATGTGGGTAATTGAAAGCGGCTCTATGCCTGCCTGCCGGATGCAGGTCATGCCCCCGCTGGGCCAAGCCCGATGATGGGCGGGGCGCGATCCGCTGGCTGGCGAGTTGCCCTGCCTGTCGGCAGGCACGCTCCCGGCTGCGCGAAAAGAACCGCGTTTTGCACCCCGGCCGACCCCGTTTGCACCCCGGCTGCGCGCGAAAAACACGCTCCGGGACCACGGCGAAACGCGGCGAACCCGGGGATTTCGACCCCTTTTCCCTCCCTTCTTTGGCATGACAATAGCCCTTTGCCCCAAACCGCTTCTGCTTCTCAACGTGCGGGGCGATGAGGCGGGAATAGCCCCCAGGGGGCGTCTCGGAAAGCCCAGGACGACCGCAGAATTCCCTTTTCCTGAATTCCCTGTACGCCGTCGGCTTGAGCTGCGAATGCGGCGCTCGTAGTCCCGCCGTAAGGCGGTCTTCGGGATGCCCACGCGCCTACGGTCTGCGATGCCCTCACGGGCACACCTGCCTACGGCAGGCAGGCTACAAGCGGAGGTAGCCCTCCCAAGGGTTCCTTGGGGGTGGCACCGCACGTCAATGCTACTTGGGCAGGCCGTCGGCCGGCTTTGGGGGCACAGTTTCCTCACTCCCCTTTAGCGGGCTGCCCGGCGGCTTGCATCGTGGCGCGGAAGCACTGGGCGGCCTCGCCGGCCGGGGTCTTGTCGGCGCCGGCGGGCTTGTTGTACGCCTGCATGAACGGGACGACGCCGCACCAGGTCGTCTGCACGACCCCCAGTGCGTGAGCGGCGGCCGGGCGGTCCTTGCCCGCGCGGATCGAGCGGATGATCTTCACCTGCGCTTCGCCCACAGCCGGCTTGCGCCACGGGCAGGAGACGACGTCGAAGCCCTTGCCGGCGAAGAACCCGGCGGTCTCGGGCGCCTTCTGGTAGTGCCAGTCGCAGATCACGATGTCCTTGGGTACCACGTCCACGGCGGAGTGGGTGGCGTTAGTGCTGGCCTCCCACGTGCCGATGCCCGTCTTCTTGCCGTCGATGAACCGGTCGCCCCACATCCACATCCGGCAGCCGATCGACGCCAGGTGGTCGTGCAGGCACTTGACCTCGCCGGCGAACACTTCGGCTGTCGTCTTGCCCTTGCACCGCGGGCAGTCCTTGTCGGCGAGGATGAACACCTCGTCCATGCCGACGTGGAACGCCTTGGCCTCGCATGCCTGGGCCAGCTCGTCGATCAGGGCGAAGAGGACCTTGTGCACCTCCGGGTGGAGCGGGCAGTAGCTGCGGCAATAGATGCCCTTGTTCTCGGGGTACTTGCCCGGCGTCTCGTCAAACTCCGGGTGCTTCTCCAACAGCCGTCCCGTGTGCTTGGCCCAGGACTGGTGGCCCAGGCAGTTCACCTGCGGGATCAACTGGATCTTCGCCTCGCGGCAGGCGTCGACGATCCGCTTGACGTCGTCCTTGTTCGGGGCGGAGGGGTCGGCGAACTCCGGGCGGGATTTGAAGTCGAAGCGCAAGTTGAACTCGACGATCAGCGTGTTGACGCCCGCCTTGGCCAGCGGCCCGCGAATGAACTCCGCGAAGGCCGGGATGTCCTTCCTGGACGGGGCCGACACGTGCAGCCCGCGAACGGGCAGAGGGCCCGCCCGCGGCTCGGCCGCCCGCGATGAACACGCCAGGATTCCCGTCAGGCACGCGATGGTCACGATCGTCTTCATTTCACTCTCCCGCAAGAGGGTCTGCCGGGCCGAACCCGCCGGTCTGTTTCTTCTCCGCGGCGCGGAGCTTTTCGCGGATGGGGCCGTGGTGGCGGGTCATGAAGTAGAACGATTTGGTGAGGCTCTTCTCGCCCAGGCAGAACTGGAACTCGATGCGGTATCCGCCCTGGGGCCAGGCCGGGCCGTCCAGGCGGAGGGCGTTGACCACGGTGGAGACCGAGGCGCCCGGCGCCAGGCGCGTCGCGGCGACCTTGCCGGTCACCCCCGCAAAGCCCGGGCAGGGATAGGCCTTGTGCTGGCAGAGGATGACCAGGCTCTGCTCCCAGAGGACCTTGCCGGCTGCGTCGCTCAGCAGGGCGGGGACCTCGACGGCCTGGGCGGAGGCATTGGCAACGGTGATCTTGTACTCGCCGTCGCCGTCGGGGTTGGTCCACTTGATGTCCTTGGCCGGCGGGACGGGCTCGACGCGGAGGGTGACGGCCTCGCCGGCCAGCAGGGCGGGCCGGCCGGTTGTGGCGCAGGTGAGTCCGGAGGCGGCCTTGGGGGCGGCTTGCGGCGACCAGGCCTTGGGCCCCAGCGGCGCCCAGGGCGAGAGGGCCTGTGCGCCCGTGCCGCTCTTGTACGTCCAGCCGAGCGGCAGGGAGGCAAGCGTCTGGACGTCCATGATCTTCTGCTCGTCGGCCTCTTCGACGATCAGGGCCTGGAGACGCCCCTGGGCGTTCTTGGCGGCGACCAGGCAGGTCTTGCCCTGGGGAAAGCGGGGCGGCTCGACCTGCCGCGCGGCGTGGGAGCAGACGGCCTGCCCGGACGCGGGCAGGCTGCCGCGGAGCACCCGCGCCACCTCGAAGGTCAGCGTGTGGGTGTGCAGCGGGGGCATGGACATGCCGACCGGCCCGGCCTGCGCCTTGGCGAGCCTGCCGACGAAGATGATCTCGGCCTGGGCCCAGTCCAGTCTGGCCGGAGCGGCCGGCCCGCGGCCGGGCATGGGGCGCGGCATGGGCCGAGGCGCGACGCGCTGGGCGAAGACCAGGGGGCAGAAGGCCACGAAGGCCGCCATCGAGAACGCCAGTCGTGCGAACATGGCAAGTCCTTTGCGTTGACGGGAACAGGTCGGGCAGATTGTACCGCCTTGCCCGCCGCCAGGCCAGCCGCCCCCGGGCCGCCCGGCGGGCCGGACTACAAAACAACAGGACCCGAGGCCAAAGGCCCCGGGTCCTGGGGGGGATCGCGCAAGCGGTCGGGCCGATCAGCCGGCCCCGTCCTCGTCGAAGGGCAGGGGGGTGGTCTCGGACACATCGTACTCGTCGACCTCGCGGTTCAGTTCATCCAGCTCGCGGTCGGTCCGGCGTGCGGTGGCCTTCTCCAACTCCTCGATCTGGGCGGCGATGGAGGGCTGGTTGGCCTGCGACTGGTCGATGGTGTGGGCGGCGTCGCTGATGATGCCGACCAGTCCGGCGTCGCTGCCGGGCTGGAAGGTGAAGTACAGGCTGACGCACGCCAGCAGGAGGGCGGCGGCCGCCGCGGCGGTCAGCGCGCCCAGTCGCAGGATGCTCATGCGCCTGGGGGCGGCGACGGCGGCGACCTGGCGGCCGACGCGTCCCATGACCCGCGCGGGGGCGGGCTCGGGCAACTCGCCGGCCAGCCACCGCTCGTCGTTGCGGATCTGCTCGGCGACGGCGGACTCCTCCGCGCTCAGGCGCGTCTGACGTCCGTCCAGCCACTGGGCGACTCGTTCGTTCTGCTCTTGATTCAACGCGTTCATTTTACCTCTCCACCCATGTACTGCCGCAGGGTTCGCAACCCTCGGTGCACCCTGGCCAACACCGTTCCCAGCGGACACTGGAAGATGTCCGCCAACTCCTTAAAGCTCATCTCGCCGAAGTACCGCAGGAGGATCATCTCGCGGGTGGTGACGTCCAACTTCTCCAACGCCACCCCGATCTCCTGCGACGACTCGGCAGCCAGCATCTCGGCGTCGACGACCTTCACGGCGCCCGGGAGCTGATCGGAAAGACTCTGGCCGGAATCGCTTTCGGCCGAAAGACTCACCGCGCCCGGATTGCTCTTCATGCGACGAATCCGGTCCCGGACCATATTGGCGGCGATCCGAAACAGCCACGGCTCGAATCGCCCGCGATCGTCGTAATTCTTCATCTGCCGGATCAGGCGGAGCATCAGTTCGCTGAGCATGTCCTCGGCGTCGTGATGGCTCGCCGTGGCCCGGAAGAAATAGCCGTATAGGCGAGGCCCGTAGGCTTCGAGAAGCGCCTGGTAACCTTCTGCCGATCCAGCCTGGGCGGAAGCTATCGTGGCACGAAGCCGCTTGGGTTCCATTCTCTAGTCCGTCTAACGCGAAGGCGACAAGAGTTATTGCAGATCCACCGGTGTTGGGGCTTGACAAACACCTGCTGGTTTGTCCCGCCTCCGGGTGCGGCCGCCGGGGGCGGGCGCAAGGGAGCATTGTACTTCATCCGGCCCGTCCTGGCGAAACTTTCTGACGGCCGCATCCATGCTTCTTCGCATCGCTCTTGTCGCAACAGGGACGAAAATGCACCCATGTACCTTTCTCATCGCCAAAAAGCAAGAGGCTCTTGACGCCGGGCCCAATTACTCCTTGTCGCCGTTGCGGGCTTCGTGGATCTTGGTGGCGGCCTGGATCAGCCGGCGGAGGCCCTCGTTCTTGCGGGCCAGCTCGTGGATCCGGTAGGCCATGAGGTCGTCGCTGGTCATCTGCGACTTGGGCACTTCTCCGGTGAGCGTCCGCCCGTCCTTGTCCACGAAGGTGAAGATGTAGACCGTATCTCCGCGGGAGTCGAAGCTCCTGCGGATGTCATGGATGATCGAGGAGTCCGCGTCGAACCGCCCCGTCACGCCCGCCTTGGGGGCCCACTGGCGGGATTCGTCCACGCCGTAGAAATACTCCACCACGCCGGCCGCCTGGTCCACGTGGGCGGCGGGGAACTGCTTGAGCAGCCCGGCCTTGTTGCGGAGGGCGTCGCTCTTCTGCTGGCGGTTGAGCCGGTTGGTGGCGGCGTCGGCCGACCGCATGAGCCCGCCCACGTCCGGCATGGGGGCGTCGATGGGGCGGTCGTAGGGGAAGGCCTGCCGCTCGCCGTCCACGCTCGCCCCGCCCCAGCCCCCGCCGGCCATGCGGGGCGAGGGGCGCCCCATCCGCACCATGCCCTCCTGGATGCCGAGATTGATCGCCAGCACGGCCAGCATGCCGTGCAGCGACAAAGATCCAAGAAGGCCCCAGGTTCCGGGTCGAACGGCCATGAGCGGCTCCGCAAAGGTCCAACCATATTATATGGGCCGCCCCCGGAGGGGCAATGGTCTGCCCGAAGACGCCGGCCAGGGGCCAAATCGCGATTGACAATCCCCGAACCGGCGTGATATAGTCCCAGGCTGAATCGCCCCTCGGGGCGAGCGACGGTGGATGTAGCTCAGTTGGCAGAGCATCGGGTTGTGGTCTCGAGGGTCGCGGGTTCAAATCCCGTCATCCACCCTTCGTAGAGCGGGAAGCGATTCCCGCTCTTTTTGCGCGCTCCCGGCCGCGGAGACGCCCGCCGGACCGCCCGCCTTCTTCCCCGCGACGCCCGCCCCCTGCCGACCAGCGAAGAAAAATGTTTGTTTGAACTAAACGTTTCAAATGGATGTTTCAATCACGGGTAGAGACAGGAGAGCACCATGGCTCACACGCAGCGACAACCTGGCCCGACGCGGGAACGGATCCTGGACGCCGCCTGCCGCCTGTTCGCCGAACGGGGCTTCCGCGGCACGACGGTGGCCCTGATCTGCCGCACGGCGAAGGTGAACATCGCGGCCGTCAACTACTACTTCGGCAGCAAGGAGAACCTGTACCAGCAGGCGTGGCGGCATGCGCACGACCGGGTGCAGCAGCAGTTCCCCCACGACGGCGGGGTCGGGGCGGACCGCCCGGCCGAGGAGCGGCTTCGCGGGCGGATCCGGGCGTTTCTGCACCGGGCCCTGGCGGGGGACACCGTCGAGTTCGGGATCATGCGCAACGAGATGGCCAACCCCACGGGCCTGCTGCGCCAGGTGATCGACGACGCCATCCGCCCGATCCGCCACGCGACGCAGGCGATTCTCCGCGAGCTGCTGGGGCCGAACGCGGGCGAGTTGGACGTGGAACTGTGCGAACACTACCTGATCGCCCCCCTGATGCAGGTCATCCACCGTCGCCAGGTGGAGAAACACCATGACCTGGCGCCCGTCTTCCGCGAGGAGATGCTCGACACCATGGCCGAGCACTTTGCCGTGTTCGCCCTGGCGGGCATCCGCGAGACCCGCAGCCGGATCGAGGGGGCCGAGCGGCCGGCCGGCCGCAAGAAACAGAGAGGTCGTCCATGAAGACATTCCTGAAACGAGCGGCGGCGGTCGTCCTGCTGGGCCTGATCGGCACGGCGATCGCGTGGCAGTTCCGGCAGGGCAACGGCCCGGTGGTCGCCTACGACACGGTGAAGGTGACTCAGGGCGAGTTGCTGGTGACGATCGCGGCCTCGGGCACGCTCGAGCCGGAAGAGGTCGTCGACGTGGGCGCCCAGATCAGCGGGCGGATCGTCGCCTTCGGGCAGGACACCGAAGGCAAGACCGCCGACTACGGCTCGGTGGTGGCCAAGGACGCCGTCATCGCCAAAATCGACGACGCGCTCTACCAGGCCGATGCCGAGCAGGCCGAGGCGCAGGTGGCCTCGGCCAAGGCGGGCGTGCTGCGGGCGCAGGCGGACCTGGGCCAGTTCAAGGCCAAGCTGACGCAGGCCCAGCGCGACTGGGAACGGGCCCAGAAGCTGGGGTCCTCGCAGGCGCTCGCCGAGGCCAGCTACGACGCCTACCAGTCCGCCTACGAATCCGCCAAAGCCAACGTGGCGGTGGGCGA
>Ga0209606_1002222_pt1 | contig 22095 bp, 24 predicted proteins | sample AD_UKC057_MetaG_FD_184412 | JGI IMG/M metagenome (GOLD analysis project Ga0209606, IMG submission 184412) | Active sludge microbial communities of municipal wastewater-treating anaerobic digesters from USA - AD_UKC057_MetaG (SPAdes) (version 2) | ecosystem: Engineered > Bioreactor > Anaerobic >...
CATCTCCATCAAAAATGCTTTGGCAATCGCCTGCGCGTGCCCCGCCGCTGGTGATGATGTAATGTTCGGCGAGTAGTCCGCGCCGCCGCTCTCAACGTCCAGCCAAACGATGCTTCCACCAGGATCATCCTTCAGCAAATCCCAGCAGTTATTCGCTTGCAGTATGCCAAAGGTTGCGTCAGAAAGCCCGTAGGCTTTCGATTCCTTGTTGTACCAATTCGAGTAGTAGTCCATATACCAATAAGCTGCTTTCGGCACGCTGGCGTTCTTCCAGTTTGCCAAAAACGTCTTATCAGTCGTATTGCCATACCCAGCGCGGATAATCACGAAATGCGAAGATGCCTTCACCTTCGCCCAGTCAATTGCTCCGTTGTACCCGCTTATATCAATCCCGCGCACTGCCAAATCGTTAAACCTCATCGTCATCATCCTTTCGCGCGTCATAGGTTGCCAGCCAATACCAGGTCAATATAGGTACAGAGGCTATGACGGCAAACCCTGCCAGCACAATCACCAAACACGCGATAAATTCAGTCCCAATCATCAAGCGCCATCGTCTTTTCCAGTATCAAAAAAGTGGTAAGCACCTTTCCACCTGAGCTGACGTCAACAATCGGCTTAGCCAATCTTATCCACCTCAAACCAACTGCCTTCTAATACACTTGATGGCGTGCCGTTGGATGCGTTCTGCGCGAACTGCACCGTCAGCGTGCCGCCCTCGTTCACGTCAATGTAACCATCAATAATCGCCATCACGTGCGCCGCCGTTGTGCCATAATCCCCGTTAAGAGCCGTGTTCACCTTGCCCGCCCACGCGGTAGCAGTCCTGAGCGAGGTGAGGTACTGAATCTTTGTCGCCGTGTTCGTGCCTGAAATCGCCACCTTCGCCCCGCCCGATGAACCACACGAGAGGAACAGGTTTGCCCTGAAGCGGTACTTGCCCCCGCTCACAGTCGTGAACGTCAACCCCGTGATGTTCGCAAGCGTGGTATCGCTGGTCTTTGAGAAGTCCGAACTCACATAACTCACGTTCGCTGTGCCGTAGTACAGCGTGTCGTTGTACGTCTTGAGGTACGCTTTAAGCGCCGTGCCCGTGACGTTCGCGCTTGCAGGTGACCCGCCAGGGTCATCCACCGCGCGGAAGTAATCGCCGTCAACGGGGGTTATCGTGCCAAGTGATTGTTCTTGTGTGTCTGCCATTATTGCTCCTTAAGTAATCGCGCGGACAACCACCGACCCGCCGGGCGTTCCTGCATACCCGTTCACGCTATCGAATACGCGGTCCGTGCTTGCGAGTGTTTGGTCGGTTAAGGTAGATAGTTTACTTGTTAGTATTGCGGGCGTATGGAATAATAAACCGCGCGTTACACCCGCGCCACCAATACCATCTGTATAAACTTGCATCATTTCGTCTTCTGTTAGAATTACGTTGTGGTGGCGAATATCCGCGAGTTTTCCAGCAAACGGCATGCCATAATCTGATGGGGGGTTTATTGATCGAATGTTCCCAACTGTATAATTTGCACCGCTATAACTAAGTCGTGTACCAATCGGTTCTATCAATACATTTGTTGTTTTCAATACCCCGTTTATATAAAACTTTATTACTGTACCAGTTATTGATACTCCAAGAAAAACAAAACTTCCACCGCTTGTTATCTCGCTTTCGTAACCGGAAGTCCAATTACCACCCCCACCTGCACAAGGCATGGTCAAAAACATTCTTAATCCATTTGTTTCGTTTATTCCAACACCCCACTCTAAACCACCGGCATTATCAACCCACATGCAGACAATATCGCAAAAAGCACCGATGGTTGTAACGTCACACCATGCTGTTATTGACTGGTCTGGTAAGTCAACGAGTGAAGGAATTTCCCCGAATTCAATAATGTCCTCAGAAGACGGACTAAACTCAAGCGCGACATTTGAGAATCTATTTTCAGATATTCCAGCTGAATCATCCAAAATCCACGAGTAGGTAATGATATTTCCTTCCGTGATAGCAAACTCAATCCCGTTGATGTAGTAGTAATACCCGTCAAGGTTCAATCCAGATTCCGTAATCTTTACGAGGTCGCCAATATCGCACGCGAGGAACGCCAACATCCTCATTTCCGACTTGTTAGCGCAGAAAGTAATCTTGTTGAGTTTTGTTCGTGGCGACGATTCAACTCCGACAATCTTTTTAGCCCAGAGTTTACCAGCCACAACATCGCGCTGGTATTGCTGTTCGATATTCAACTCTGCTTCTGAGTAGGACGCCTGCGATGAAGTGTCTTCTACCACCGCTTTGATGCTCGAATCCTGGTAAACCCCATACCCGCGAAGTTGCAACTTCCTGATTTGGCCGAGATACCCGCTCGTGTTCGTCAGCGTGATCTCCGCCTCCGCCGTCCTGAATACCACACTCACGGTCAAGGATGATGTCAAGTCCGTACCTCCCCAGCCATCCTTGAGCGTGTTCATCGTGTAATCGGTTGTGGCAACGGGGTCAACCATCAACGAGGTAATCGCGTTACAACTTTCCTTTGTGTCCGCGTTCTGATACCTCACGTTGATCGTCTTTGTTTCGCCGGATGATATTCTTATCACCTCGCCCAGCGAGTATAGCGTCTGCTCCTCTGTGTCCGTTCTCTTTGGATACGCGGTCACTGTAACTTTGTTGATGATGTTCTCACCGTGAGAGCGCTCATACCGCTCGCCTATCCCGTTCATGTGTGCGTCCGTGACGGTGTTTATCAGTACCTTGTCCGTTGTGCCAGCCAGTAAAACGTGATCGGTTGCGCTTCCGGCTTTCAGCAGGTACGACGTTGATAATTCCGGTAACTTTGAGAGCGTCCGCAATCCGTTGCGATATGTGGCGTTCTCGAATACCAACTTTTCGCCCGTCGTGCGGTCATGCCGGTTGTAGAAGTACCCGCCCTCTGATAGCACGATCTTATTCAACTCGGTAGCCGCCTTCGTCTTGACTGTCATGCTGTCAAACGCGGCTTCAAACTCGTAATCACCTACCGCGTATTCTGTGGCTTGCGGGGTGTGGCCTACCGCGTCCACGATTGTGTCCACCACCTGGTCGCCGCGCTTGTACGTTTCGATGGATTGCTCGCCCAATGTCTTCTTGTACGCGTAGCCCATCCAATCGCTCACCAGCACCTGTGCGGTGTGTTCGTGCGTGTTGGGGTCGCTAAACTTGAGTGCGTCCACTTTGCCGTAGAAGCGCACGTAATCCACGCCGTCAAAGGTCACCACCATCTTGACCTTCGTGTTGATCGCCCAGCCGGTCAGCGCAGAAGCGTCATCTGGGTCGAACACGCCGTCGGTGTTATCCAGCAGCATCCGCATCTCGCCGGTCGCCGCAAGCCTGTCGGTGTATTTGTTTGAGCGCATCCCCCAATGCCCGCTCACGCCCTGCTTGGTCAGCACGTAGCCGGATATATCCACCCATGCCGCGCCGGTTGCGTTGTAGTAGTACCACTTGATGGTCGGGTAATATGCTGTTGATGTCATCGGACTAAACTTGACCTTTCTAGGGCTTCGATGAACGCGCGCGCCATGCGGTCATAGTCCACCTCGCCACCGCCAGAATAATCGCTTATCTGCCCATTCGGGATGATTGAGCCTGCGCCACTGGGCTTGAATATCTCCGGCCCGTTCTCGCCCACAAGGTAAGGCACGTTCGGCGCAACTGCACCGCCAACGGCGCGCTTGTTTGCTGGAAGTCCTATATACGGATTGCGTGACCCTTGCCCAGCAAACGCCTGCGCCTCGTACGCTGATTTATCTATTTCGCCTCTTACGGTAATTGTTTTTGTTGATGCGTCTGGAATATCATCAATCGCATCACCAATTGCCTCAGCCGCACGTTGCGCGTTCCATTCTTCCTCGGTAAGGATAACTACACCATCAATCGCTTCGCCTGTTCTTGTTCTAATAGCTCCGTATCCATCAGCCGTTAAATTTGCTAATAAAAGTATTTCTGAAACATAGTTTCGGTAGGCTTCATACGTGCTAAGGTCTTCAGCGAATTTTAATTCTGGAACTATGAAATTCTCTTTTCTGTCTGCGTTCCAGAGTGTTAGCCCGCCCATAGTCGTAACAGACGCATAGAAAATTCGCCACTTTGCATCAAATTCTTCAAACTTACCTATAATCTTGTTTAATTCAGTAAAGAAGGTAGTCAGGGTTGGTAACAATTCCGTTGCGATCGTTATTTTCAGTCCACCCATCGCGCTATCGAACTCTCCAATAGCTGCTGCATAAGCGTCAAGCTTTGTTTCCTCTCCCGCGTCAATGGCTAATGCTTCGCTTACGTCACTCATCGCGGTTTCAACGCCACTCGCTCCTTCAGCGAATAAAGCCGCCATTCCAAAGCCTGATTGACCGAAGGTGTCAACGAGGTATTTTGCTTGCGCAACTGGCCCGTCTGTTTTTCCTAATTCAACGTACTTGTTGGCAATTTCCCCAAGTTCTTCAACGGTAATTTCTCGCCCGTTCTTGGTCGCGGTTTCAATACCCGTCATCATGGTTTTGTATTCAACGCCAAAGTCGCTTGCCGCTGAAATTAACCGTGACGATTCTTCGATTGTCAGCCCGGTAGTGGTACTTAATTTTTTTACGTTGTCATGAAACTCCATCGTGTAATCAATAGAGTCACGAATAAAATCTGTAAATGGGTTGTTGACCAACCCGCTAAACTCGCGCTGTAGGTCGCCAAAATATGACTTGACGTTGTTCAATACGCCAGCGGTCTTATCAATGGCTTCTATGATTATTTGAACTGTAGGATTAGCCATTAGTCCTCGCCGCCCCCAGCGCCATCCAGCGCTGATACCATAACATCTTCGAGCCTTCTACGATCTCCCACGGCGGGATGCCCCAACTCTCTGCCATTTTTAGCACGTACACCCATCTTGGTAATTCGGAAGCAGTCGCGCTGATAGCCGCAAACTCTAACTGCTTCCGTTCGTAGGGTTTACAAATGCCTGGTTCACCGCCCTGACGAACTCTGTCACGACCTCGATCCACTCCCCTTTCGGGATGGTCTTGAACACCGCCCGCGCGTCCTCCACCGATAACTCGTTGCCTTCTTCATCGGTCACGAACAGCAACAGTTTTTCGTAAACTTCCTTCTGCGATAGCTTGTCGAAGTTGAACCAATCGTCAATGGAGAAATTACGGTCAAACTTCTCCTGCGTGACTACCAGTTTCACTTTATCCATATCACGCCCACGCCGGTGCGGTTCCGCCCATTACGCTGAAGTGCACTGTTCCGATGCTCAGCGCCCCATCAGGCGTGCCCTTCACTGCGAAGTTGTCCAGGCAGAACTCGCCCGATAGCGTCTCTCCAGCGGTTTCCGGTTTCACGCTCACGGTCTTGCTGGTTGCGCTGTTGAGGATGCCCTTCAGCACCGTGTAAGCGCCAGAGGTGGTGTGTGTGTCGTAAAGGAACTCAAAGGTGATGCCTGTCACCGGTAAGCCAGGGATGAAGTTCTTACTGCCGTCCCCGAATCCGGTTACGTCGATCACGCCCGCGTCCTGCTGGATCTCGAAACTCACGCAATCTGTTGATAAATCCTGCGGGCTACCTGCTGAATCATCAATGGTGATGACTGCGCCTTTTGCTGAAAATTTAGCCATTTGTGTCTCCTTTAGTATTGTGCGTAGTGAACGGTGAAGCCGAAGGAATCCCCCGCGCTCCCCGTCCGTGTCGCAACTACTTTCAAATATTTGTCGATCGTTCCGGATGCAACCGCTTGTCTCTCGGATAGCACCGCGCTCCCGTCAGCCGTGAAGGTGATGAGGTCGTTATACGACCCGTCGGAAGTCGCGCAGTCCTGTATTTTTACCACGTAGGTATCCGCAGCGCACGAGCTCCAGATGTGCAGCGTGGCTGAACATCGTGCCGTTACCTGCGCCGCGTTGAACTGGTAAGCCGTTGTGGTAGTGGTGTTGGTAATAGTCCCGTGTGTCAGCACCTTGCCAAACTCCACGCCCTCGTTATCCCCGTAGCTCTCGAATTGTATCGAGCCCACAGAAACAGCGCTGTCCGGCGTTCCTTTCGGGTTGTACGTGGCCTGCGTGTAGGGCATGGAGATGCTCGGATTACCAGCCGTGTATCCTTCAGGCAGTATCGTCACGTGGTGCTCTCCAAAGTCGTGCAAAGCCGTGTGCACCGTAGAAGCCGTCGATGACCACAGCATGTCCGCCTGTATCTTTGCAGTTGGCAGTCCTGGTATGAAGTTCTTGCTCGCGTCAGAGAAGCCCGTCACATCAATCACCCCTGTGTCGGTGTTCGCCTCAAATGCGGTAGCGTAGGTGGATAGGTTGTATCCGTTGATTAGTATGATCGCGTTTTTCGCGCTTACTTTGCTCATGTATTATTCATCCTTTCCCGGAGCGTTATTTCAAACATGCACCCGAAGAAAGCCTTGCCATCCGGCGCTTCAAGCACCCCCAGGTCACTTACGTTCACGCGCATCACATCCACATCGGTCAAATCCATCTCAGCCACAGCCTCGATGATCATGTCAACTTTCGTTGCCATCGCGCCGATAACATCCTTCAAGCCCCTTGTCGCTCCCGCCTGTTCGTGCAAATACACGTAGCGGTAAGTCCTGTTGAACGTCCACAGCCTGGTCGTTGGTGCGCCAAAGGTGGTTGACCCCGTTTCCGGTTCGCCGTTTCCGCCCAGCACGAACCCATCCGGAGATGGGAACAGGATTGGGCAGTCGCGGGAGTTTACCGTTTCCGGTATCTCATCCACGTCCTTGATGGTCACGCCGCTTACTGTCAACGCCGCGATGCCTGCCGCGATTGTCGCCGTTGATAGGCTCATGCCAGCCTCGCGTAGTTCATCAGGATGGTGCGCACGCTCGCCGGCACATCACGCGGAGTGATCATCACCCCGCCAGCAGTCAGTGTTGATTCAGCCGCCATGTTCTCGCCGAACCTGCGGTGATAGAACGCCGTGGCGATCTGCAAACAAGCCTCGACAATATCAGCCGGTGGTGAGTATGAGTACCCCCACGAGCCCAATATTTCGATCACCTGTTCGTTGTCGCCGTCTGATTCTGCTTCCCACGAGTACGCGCTTGAGTCTTTGATCTTCACGGCGTATTTCGGGTTGGCGTTGGCGGGCAGCAGGATGTATTCCGTGCTTGCCAGGGTGGTGTCGTCGCCGTTCGTCAGCGTGGTAATGGCCAGCAGGTCATCATCTTCGATGTAAAGCGTGTTGCCATCCGGCACGTCGTACTTGCGAGTTTCAATGCGGGCGAAAAAGGTGCGCCGTGTTTCCGTGTCGATGAACCTGCTGGCCCCTTCCAGGATGTCACCGATAACCGCGTCGTCCGTCGTATCGGTGCTCTCGATGCGGGCGTAGTTCTTGAAATCCGTTATGCTTGCGTATGCTGTCATATCATGTCCTCACAGGTCTGCGTGAACAGCGGGTGGTTCTGCCACAGGATGAAATCCATCACCCCTGTTGGATGCGCTCCCAGATGCCCAACAATACAGGAGCGGTCAACGTAGGGCGTGTATCCTTCCTGCCTCACCCGCTTGAAGAAGCGCCTGTCTTCTCCACCTGCCTCGTAAAGCGTGTCCTGCTCCCACCAATCGCCGTATTTCGCCGTGTCCTCAAGCACTTTCCTGTGTATCAGGCAGCAGCTCGTGGAGGTGAAACTGACGGGCGTAAGCGCGTCTTCTGGTCTTGGATGGATCACTTGCGGTCCAGGCAGGATGTTGTCTTTCCTCTCCATGAACCAATCCCGTGTCTCATCTGCCATTTGCGCGTGTCGCTCGTTATGAATCTTCCAGATGTGAGGGAGCGCCGGGTTCTGTTTGGTGAATATCAGCGCGCCGATGGTTGGTTCATTCCAGGAGAGCAAGCGCTCAAGTGTCAGCGGGTGATACACAACGTCATCGTGCACGCTCCAAAGCCACTCAGCACCACTTTCCAGGAACCCACGAGTCAGGTCGTTCCACGTTCGCATCGTGTCACCCGGCGGTGTCAGCTTGAAGTTCAGGCTGTATCCTTCTGGTACTTTCGTGTGCATGTATCCTGATACTTGCAGCCAGCTCTCTGGTCTATTCGACCCGCACGGTATCCAAAGCAGGATTTCAGCCACTCGATTCCTCTCCAGTTCCCCTGAATATCGCGGATTGGTGCCACACCATGAAATCAGGCACGCCGCTCGCCAGGTCTCCGTTCAGGTGGCCCGCCACGCAGGAGCGGTCAACGTATGAATGGAAACCAACTTCTCGCGCGTGCTCAAAGAAGTTGCGGTCTTCCCCCCCGCCAGCCACCTCGTCATCGAGTCTGAACCACTTTTCTTCCATCGGTTCGCGCAATGCCTCAAGCACGCTCCTATGTATCAACGTGCAAGAGGTAGAGGTGAAGCCGATTTCCGTTAACGAGTCTTCGGGCGGTTTCTCCATTACGAACGGCCCAAACTTTATCTGGTCGTAATTGCGCAGGTAAAACTGGTACGTTTCCTCGATCTTTTGGATGTACGCGGTTTTGTCATCGTTCAACGCCCAGATATGAGGCAGTTGTGGGTTTTGCCTGTGAAACACAAGCGCGCTGATCAACGGCTTATTCCATGACATCAGCCGGACAAGTGTTTCGGGAGCGTACACAACGTCGTCATGCACACTCCATAGATAAGTTGAGTCGCTGTCCAAGAACTCCTTGATGACCCCGTTCCAGATAACCTCTATGTTTCCCGGTGTACTTCTACGAAAATACAAAGTATCAACGTTGTCAGGTTCTTCGGTGTGCATATAGGCTTCCACCTGTGACCAGCTTTCTGGTCTTCGGGAGCCGCAAGGAACCCATAAAGTGACTTTTTCCATCCGCTAATCCGGGCAGATGATGCTTGCGGATAGGGATGTCGGTTTTGCGTCATTCGGTGAACGCAGCACGCACACCACCGAGTTCGGCCACGCGGTCGAAACCATGAACCCGCTAAAGCGCAGCCAGGGGTAACTCTGGTCAACGTTCACGTCAACCACGAAATTCTGGTTTGACCCCTGCCCGGCGGTGATCTGTGCGCCTGATGCGCCCGTGATGCGTGCATAGGTTGCACCTGAAGTGGCCGCCTGCCAAACGCCCCAGCCTGTCGAGACGTTAGCGGTATCACCTGAAGGCGTACCAAGCGCAAACACGAACGTCGCGCGATCCCATCCATAGGCGTTGACGCTGGTTACATCCAGTTTGGTAGAGGTGGTCGCTTGAGGCGGGCAAACGTTTTGCACCACCATGTAATCTGCAAATTTTTTGTTATGAGCCATTTTTGTTCTCCTTTTTTGTGAAGGGGGTATTGCTACCCCCGTTCATCATTGTGTCGATTAGTCGGTACCCTGAGCCATCTTGTAGAAGGCCTCGCTCTGGAGAACGTCGTATGCCCGGAAAATGTTGGCGAAGATGCCGACAAGTCCGTTTGCCATATACAGGTAAGGATTGCGCTGCACAAGCATGCCCGGTTTCTCAACCACCGCGAAGTAGGTGAAGTTGCCAAACAGCGTTGAATACAACCCGCTGGTCATGGCGGCCATGTCATCGCTGACATAAGCCGGATAACCAAAGAAGTCAGCGCCCGCAGGGGTAGCGATGAAGTTGAAGTTTGAACCGGTCAACCCCTTCAGGTACCACTTGGTCGCGTTCTTCATCAGGAACCCGCACTCGCCCAGCACGTTGTACCCGTTGGTCAACGACCCGACCAGCCGAGCCAGTTCGGCGGCGGTCAGCGTGGTCGATGAACTAGCTGCGGTGGCGGCAGTAGCGCCGGAGCTGTCAACGAGGGCGGCAGTAGCGATGGCATTCTCTGTCCCAGCCTCGGCACGTGCTAAGGCACCAGCGATCCAGCTTTCCCAGTTGGAATTGCGCACGCCAAGAAATTCTTCAGAAACACGCAACTCTTTGGTGTACTTCTTCAGCACCAGGTCTTTCTGGTCAACCGTTCTGGTTGTGTCATTGTTATAGGCGGCTTCTTCACTCGTTACCACAAAGTCAGTGTGCCGCGTTCCCTCAACCGGGATGAGCAGATGATCTGCATCGGTGCTGAAGTAACTGCACGGTGCCTGCCGCACCCATGATGCCAGATCGCGCTTGGCAATGATGCGGTTCAACAGCGGGTCAGGTACAAGGTATCCGCCCTGATCGCCGGTGGTGAGGTTGGTGATTCCGGTTGTCTTGATGCCCAGGTAGGATGAATCAGGAACGATCAACTCGTGGTTGATCTGTCCGGTCTGCATCCACGCCTTGAACGCGCCAACGCCATCGTCTGAGTCACTACCCTTTTCGGTAGTGTGGTACTCGGAGGCTCTGAGCATTTTCTTTGCTTTCAGTTCCTCAACAGCCTTGCGAGCGCCTTCGGCTTTAGCGTCTTCGATCTCTTGCTTGCGAGCCGCTTCAGCGGCTTCGGCATCCTTCATCGCCTTGATTTCGGCGGCGACCAATGCCTTGATGTCAATAGTTTCTTCCATTTTGTTTTCTCCTTGATGGATTGATGTTTCTTTCTCGTCTATCGGCAACGCCGCCTCGTCGGGAATTAATGATTTCAGCGATACAACCGAGTTTCTCGGCTCCGCTGGTGTCGGCGTGAGCGATACCTCGCCCACGAACCAACTCTTGATGAACGCGGCTTTACCAGCCGGTTCACGCTCTACCAGGTGAGAGAGCGCGCCGGATGAATAACCCAGTTTGCCCGCCTCCACCAGTTTGTAAATCTCTTTTTCGTACTCGTCACGCAGGTTGAGCTGAGCCTCAGCCCACGCCCCCACGTCGTCAATACTGACCGATGCCTTGCCAATCACCCGCTTCTTGATCGTCTTATCAAGCCCGTGGTTATACAGCACGGGCATTTCAGGCGGGTAATGGAGGTCGGTGTCTTTGGTGAAAAAGTCGCCGGTCAGGTCAGGGTCTTCTGCTGTTGAGAAGCGCACCAAATACCCGCCGACCTTGCCTTCACCGAGAGCCTTCAGCTCGCTCCCAAATGCAATTAATGTTTCCTCCATAGTCACCTCGTTAAACGCAAAAATGCCGCCTGTCCCGTTTCCGAGAAGCAGCTGACCGATGACAACGCATCGCGGTCTTACGCCCGGCGCAACGTCCGCGCGTTATTCAGTTTTTCGTACCATCGCTTGATGAAAGTCGAAGGTAATCTCTCCGTACACGTTATGCCCCACCTGCACGGCAACGCCGCCAGTTGGAACATATCCCACGCCAATGTAATAATTCACGCGCTCCTGCAACAACAACTTACTTGACTCTGATACGATGATGTACTCGAGTTCCGGTTGTTTAGGTTTGGGCATATATAGTCCTCACTATCTAATGGTCACAAAAATGGCCTTTTGTTGCGTGATTCGTTATTACGAATTTCCATTGATCCATTCCTGAATCTTGCGCTCCGCCGCCTTGATCGCGCCCTTGATATTCGTGTTCACCACAGCCATCATCGTGCGCCAGCCTACCTTCGCTGGTTGCCGCGCCTGTGTTGCATCCCCCATTACATAACCTGCATAAGGTACAGGGTTATAAATGCTCGCCCCGTATCCGCCTCCTTGCAGTTTATAAGCCCAACCACGCTTCAGCGCGTTGGTACGTCGTGGAGAACCTGGCGTGATCTCACCTTCTCGTATCTTTGCCATCACGTAGCGCCGCTGTTTGTCGCTACTGAATGTCTGTCCGTAAGCTGATTTTCTGCTCACGTACCTGTAACCAACGTAGTGCTTCAGCCCGTGCGCGTCATCACCGATAAGATATGTCGCCACAGCTGGAGCCGCAATCTTGCGCGCTTCCGCTGGTAGTTTCTTGAAGAACGCCTGCAACTTTTCCACACCTCTAACGCTGAACTTTATCATCCTACACCTCCGCGAAGTCCCCGCTGATTACTACGCCATCTACCATGCGTGCCTGTACCCTGTGCGCGCATTTGAAGTCATCCGGAATCTTCACGATCACCACTTCCGGCCTGTCAGTCGCCATAACACGGGATAAGATGGATTTTATGTCGTTGTTGGCGTAGATGCGCCACACCGGAAGCCCGAACGCCAGCGCCACCTTGCCAATGTCCGGCAGAGTCAGCCCGCTCTCATTGTTGCACCCAACGAAGCGCCCGTCGAAGTACCCGCGCTGCGTGTTCATGATCGCGCCGTAGCCGCCGTTGTCTGTCACGATGAACTTGATGGGCAGGTTGAGCCGCTTCACAACTTCCAGCTCCTGAATGTTCAGCATGAACCCGCCGTCACCCACCGGGCACAGCACGCGCTTGCCTGTTGCCAGCGCCGCTCCGATCGCTCCTGGTATTCCCTGCCCCATTGCACCCAGCGCGCCCGCGTAAGTGAACTGCTGCCCAAACTTCACCCGCCACGTCTGGAATAACGCCTGCGCCGGTGTAGAACATTCAGGCGCAATCACGTCATCGTTGCGCGCCAGCCTTGATAGTTCGTCAATCACGCAGTAGTAATTCGCCGCGCGTTCATCCCAATAACTCTCGTGAAATACCGGGTTCAACTGGTTCAGCACCCTGCACGCCGTCAGCCACGGCTTGAAATCGCCCTCAATCCACGAGGAGCGCAGCCATTCGCCAACGTCTTCCTTCACGGTCTGCCAGGATGAATCGAACTTCGCCAGTTCGCGCTCATCGCAATCCACCACCACCTTCTCAGCATGCGGCGCGATATTCTCTAATTGGTACGCCGTTTGGTCGTGATCCATCTTTGCGCCCAGCACCAGCAGGTAATCGCAGGATTGTAATATCCGGTTCGCCGCCGGCTGCCCAATCGCCCCTGGTCGCCCGCAGTAGTACGGGTGATCATCGCCCATGAGTCCAATCGATTTCCATGTCAGCAGCACGGGTATGCGCGCGCGATGGATGAACTCGTAGAAGTCCAGCTCGTAATCGTTGCATCCCCAGCCCGCGATGATGACGGGTTTGTTCATATCGGTAACCTCATTTGTTGTTGCGCGTCATGTATTCGTTTCTCTGCTATCTTGAAATACCCCTCGTCTATCTCTATCCCGATGAAGTTGCGCCCTGTCTGCACGCAAGCGACTCCTGTTGTGCCACTACCCATGAACGGGTCAAGGATGGTGTCGCCTTCCACAAACTCAATGCACCATTTCATCAACTCGGTTGGCTTTTGTGTTGGGTGTACTTTTCCTTGCTTATTCGCTAACGCTCTTGAGTATTCAAATATTCTTGATGCCTTGTTTTGGTTAGTCCATGCCATTTCAAAGTCTGCAAGTGAAAAGTTTCTTTGCCCTTTATCCCAAACAAGCCAGCGCATTTTAGGAGGCAGATAATCCGAAAAGTAATTCCCACCCCAAATTATTGTGGTTTTCGAAACTCGTATAATTTCGTCAAAGTATTCTTTACGCGGCCTCTCTTTATCCCAATTCCCAGAATACAATGCTTCGCTCCATCCGTTGTTTGATGAACGCCCGCCAGCGTGAATATGGTCAATCCCGTACGGCGGGTCAGTAATCACCGCGTCAATTGACTTGTCGGGAATATTCCGCATGATGTCAAGGCAGTCGCCTAAATGTAATTCAACTGTCAACTTTAGCCCCCTGCACATCCTGAGGTATGTCAAGCCACACCGGCCCCTTGCGACCAATTGTTGCACACTCCAGCGCGATCTCAAAGCACGGCTTCACCCACTCCGGCTGCATCAGCGTAATGGCGTATTTCGTGATTGGCTTCACCAGTTCCACGATCTCCACTTCCTGCGGTCCAACGTACCTGCGCGCTCCGTGGCACATGTGCTTGCGCTGCACCTGACCGGATATGAACAGCACAGGAGTCGAGTCCATCCACGCCGCCGCGCAGCCCGTGATGGCGTTTGTGCCACCCGGCCCCGTCGTCACCATGCACACGCCCAAGCCGTTGAGATGCCCGTAAGCCTGCGCTGCAAACGCCGCCCCCTGCTCGTGAAGCATGAACACGGGCGTCAACTTCGACCCGTACAGCGCATCGTTGAGGTGCATCGAGCCACCGCCAACCAGACAGAACACGTGTTTGACGCGCTTCTCAAGTTCCTGCACGATCCAATCAGCCACTCTCATATCACGATGATCTCGTTATCGCACACGCTCTTGATGTGTTCGATGAGTTTCTCCTTCTGCGCCTGCGCCATCACCACAATTGGATGTTCGCTGATCGGCGCTTCCAGTACTGGAATCCTGCCAATGGTCTGGTCTTTGAACGCGGGGTCGTTGCAGACAAAGTATTTGACGTTGATTGGATAGCGCGCCAGCAGGTGCATGGCAATATCACCCAAGCCCCACACGATCACCGGCGTGTCAGCAAGCGCGCGCAACTTCTCCTGCTTCTCCTTGATATTCCTGATAACGTGCTCTTTGCTCAACCTGCCAATATCAGCGCCTTTCACGAACACGAACATCCGGCACGCCAACCCGCGCTCGTGGTAGGCGCTCGTCTCCGCCAACTCAAACCCCCAGCGCTCCATCAGCCTGAGCATGTCGAGCGTCCTGAAGTGGTTGAGGTGCACCTGGTGGTAATCCAGCATCGGCATTGACGCTGAACCCTCAAGCCCGATCGCCCCCGCGTCAGGAATGTCCACGATAAGCGTGCCGCCATCTTTCAGACACGAGGTCATTTCTCTCATCACCGCGTTCATCGAGTAGATATGCTCGAACACCATCTCCGCGATGATCACGTCAACGTTATCCGGTATATCCTGCCCCGCTTCCACGCAGGCCGTGTTCATGAACCCGTACTGCGCGAGTATCCGCGTCAATCCCTGCTCGCCGCCGCCAAAGTCCACTACCTTCGCGTCCTTCTGGAAATTCACGGCCACGTAATGCGCCCTGTCCCGTATGCGCTGTTGCTGTTCCGGGTCTTCCACTCCGTAACCGTAGCGCTCCTGGTAATAGCGGTCGTAATCGTGCTGCGTCACCGTGTCGTTGTCTGCATAGATCATCCCGCACGCGCACCTGAACCAATCCAAGTATTTCGGGCGCGGCCAGCCGTCAGGCACAAGGAAGTCAGACCGCCAAAGTAACTCACGCTTCGTGCTGTCGCAAATAACGCAATGTCTCATTCCATCATCCTCTTGATGCAGTAATCCAGATCAAAGTGCTGGTGCAATCCGATCTCGTGCGCACGTCCGCAGTCCGGCAGGTAATACGGCGCTGGTTCCACAAAATAGCGCTGCACGTGCTTGATGGGATGCCCGTGAACGTAATCGCCCACTCGCTCCGCCAGTTCTTCAATAGTGATCGGTATCTCGCTGCCCACGTTGTACGCGCCCGGCCTGCCAAAGCCGATGATGCGCAGCATCCACACCAGCAGGTCTGCGATGTACAGGTAGGAGCGCACCGTCTTGCCCGTGCCGTATATCTCCATCGGCTTTCCCGCTTTGACCGCGTTCACGAACGCCGTTATGGCAAAGTAATCGCGCATCCCCGGCCCCGCTGTGGCAAAGATTCTGAGAATGCGATAATCTAAGCCAGACTTGGCCAGCAAAGCCTCTGAGCGTGCCTTCTCGCGCCCGTACTCAGTCTTGGGGATGATCGGCGCGTCTTCGTTCACCTGCTGCGGCACGCCCCCGTACACCGCCCCGCTTGAGGTGTAGATGACCTGCGCTTTGCACAGTTGCGCGCACTCGATGACCGGCTCTATCGGCGTTGGCGCAAAGTGGAAGATGGTGTCGTATTCGCCGTCCACGAAGTCACGGTTGAGCGTGAGGTTGCACTGGTAGTCAAGCACCTGCGCCAGCCATGAGCCGATGAAGCCAGTAGCGCCGGTGATCAGCACGCGCTCTCCCGTGAACAGCCACGCGTTGCCGTGTTCGCGGATGAAGTTGATGTCACTTATTGGATATGAACTCATAAATCCTTTCACTCGCATAATCCAGTTGGTCAAAGTCAAGCCCGTGCCAGCAGCCTATCCAGAAGCCCCTCTCCATCACCGCGTCAGCGTTGGGCAGCGGGTCAGCGTCAAACGCCACCCGCTTCATGTAGGGTTGCCTCGTGATGTTGCCCCCGAACATCAGTCTTGTCGCCACCCCGTTAACCTCAAGGTAATCTGTCAACTGCTTGCGCGTGAAGCCCGCGTCTTCCCGAATGGTCAACGGGAATCCGAACCACGCGGTATTGGGCTTGTAACTCACGGGCAGGTAGAAGTAGTCATCCGCGTCCCTCAAATTCTCGTAAAGGTGCGTAAAATTGGCGCGCCTTGTCTCAAGGAACGCTGGCAGTTTCTTCAACTGCTCCAATCCCACCGCCGCTTGCAGGTCGGTTGCCTTGAGGTTGTACCCCATTGTTGAATACGTGTATTTGTGATCGTAGGCTATCCCGTCAACGGTGTAATCAAAGCGATGCCCGCAGGTGTTGTCCACTCCCGGAAGGCACCAGCAGTCGCGCCCCCAATCGCGCTTTGAGCGCAACCGCGTGAACTCCGCCGTGTCGTTGGTCAGCACCATCCCGCCCTCGCCCGTGCTCATGAAGTGCGCCGGGAAGAAAGAGAATGTCGCAGTGCGCGTGTCCTCGCCAGGATAACAGCCGTCACAGGAATCAACCACCGCGCCGGAGATACAATAATTCCCAAGCGTGTGACAGCCTATATCAACCGGATGCTTGGGAAGATACGAACCTATCTCTATATCCACGAAGTAAGGCCGCGCCCCGCTCTGGATGATCGGGTTCACCGTTGTCGGGAATGAGCAGGCGCTTACGGTGACACTCTCTCTACCATCCGCGTAGTTGCCTATCGCCAGCAGGTTGGCGGATGAACCGCTGTTCACGAATATGCCGTGCTTGTAGCCGTGAAACTTGGCGAAGGCGCGCTCGAACTCAACGACCTTGTGACCGCCCGCCCAATGGTTGGTACGCGCCACGTCGATGAGCGCGTTGATCTCCTCGTCGCCTGATACCTGCCCGCTTACCGGTACGTGCACGTCTAAGCCGTTACGCATTATCCAGTTTTGAAGCGATCACGATGTCTTGTATTCTCTCCAATGCGTTATTCGTTGCCCTCTCGGTTGTCGGCACCAGCGCGCAATCACAGCGCCAGCCACCGCACTCAAGCGCCCTATTCGGCGGGTTCTGCGGATGCACCATTGACCGTTCCCAATCCTCGGCATACGCCACAATGCCATTCAACGCCGCGCACGTTGCACAATGTTCTTCAGTCTCGCCAATTTGCCATTTCAGCTTGACCTTCTTGCGCTTGCCAAACCACACCTTCGCCTGGTTCACCACGTCGGTATACCGGTGCGCCCACACTTCGATGCGCCCCGCAAACTTCGTGCGGTACTCCTCAAGCGTTCCGCCCATGAGCCTCAGCGCCAGGATGTCAGACCCCAACGCCAGCACGTAGTCGTATTCACCCGCGATGATCTTGTTCAACTCTTCAATGTCTTCATTGGTGAACTCTGAAGGCTTTACCTCAACCGCTTTCGCCCCTTCTCTCCACGCCTTGCCCATCTGGTCAGCGATGGTATCGGTCATGTCCTGTATCCACGCGAACTCGCCCAGCTCGCCCCTGAATAACTGCAGGCAGTAGGCGCGCAACTGGCGCAGAAACATGGCTTCAGTCTTGATCTCCACCAGTCGCCACAGCGCCGGAATCGCGTCAAGGATGGTGTACAGCCAGGATTTCATAGGGATTCCCTATTGACAACACAAGCAATATTGCTTATAATATTCATAACAGGAGGAACATTATGAAAGCAAAATTTGACCGATATGTTCACGAATTTACAGATAGTCAAGGCCGCTCCCGTTTTGCTGTTGCTGAATGGGATGAATCAGCCAATCAATTCCGGTGTCCGTTGAGCAAGAAAGACAAAGAGTTGACTGGTTGCCACACGGAGTTCGCCAAGAAAGTATCTGATCTTGGTGGTTATCTTTCTCGCACAAAAGCTCTCCGCCGCGCCCGATACATATTTGGAGATAAGGACAACTAAGATGACTGACAAGCTCTCTGGTTTTGGTATAAGTGAACTCAGCCATGACGACATCCTGTCGCCAGGCGCGGAAGAAGAGACCTATAAAATACTGCTATCACAATCGCGCACGCCAAAATTGGTAAAATGTTCGTGTGGGCATACAGTTCCTGAAGAGCTGGTAATGAGCGCCAGTCTTGGAACAAGTTGCCCGGATTGCTTTGACAAAATGAGCGATTGTTGGTAATCATGGGATGATAGCCCCGTTTACATACTGCTCGTCAAACGCACGCCTCATCTCTTCAGTCCACCCGCGTCTATTGCTTTCATAGTCCGTATAGCCTCGGTAATATCCAAGATTGTATGTTGTTACCTCGGACTTTTCAACATAGGGTATTCCATTCGCTTTATCTACCCGCCCCTGCCAAATTCCCAACTGATACTCCCTTGTTTCTTTCATGTTTGAGAGTATCCAGTCGCGCTTCATCATTCCCCAACCCCTTTCTTTTCCCCCGTGTGCCTTTTTCCAGCGCTCCTTAAATTCTTCGTCTGTTGGCATTTCTTTTGGCTCAAACTTAGACCACTTTTCCTCTTGTTTTTCTGTGGGTTGATAGATTTTTCTTTTTTGTGGAACATCGTCATTATCACTAAGATACGGCGCGTTTTGTGGATGGCCTGCGCTGTCAATAAACACGTGGTCGCCATTGATCGTTACCCAGTGACCCTCGCCCCCATCCTTGTTAGTAGCCTTAATCTCTACGTCCACAGCCCGGTTAATCGCGTCAGCCACCATCTTCAGCGCTTCCACGTTGATGTCTTGATGCGCTGGCGCTCCCGTGACCTCGAACGCCTGCCCGATGTCCTCTTTGCCAGTCACGTATTTCAAGCGCTCGCGGATGTCAGCCGCCATGTCTTCAGGAAGCGATTTCACCTCGAAGTCGGCGCACGCCCCCTTGCCCTTGCGCCAGTTGCGCTCGGCGATCTGTCGCCACAGGTTCAGCTCCTTGATCTGGTCGGAGGATAACGTGACAGATTTTCCAGGATTAATTATTTGGAGATGTGGCAAGTCATTGTCTTCTATCCATCTCTCTCCGTTGTTATACCTTATGGCAAGTTCAACATAATTACTTGGCAGGTGTGGAATAAAAGATTCTTTTATTTTTGACAAGTCGGTTTCAAATGTATCGCTTGTAAAATCATATTGACCAAATTGACCAATATGATTTACTATTGGAGCCATATTTTCAGCAGGTGGTTTCTCCCACTTGCCATGTCCAATACTTTGCTTGCGCTCCAAATAGGCTTTTGCTTTTTCTTGTCGCTTCTTCTCAAGCGCATCAATTCTTTGCTGTTCAGAATATGGCAAGAACTGACCACCCAGATAATCCCTTTGGTTTATTCCGAGAGTTATCCCGCCACCCTCAGCTCGCCCACCCGGTTCTTCCTGAATAAAAACATGGTTTCCGTTAATCGTTACCCATCGCCCCTCGTTACCGTCCTTGTCCGTCATCTTTACTTCTTTTCTATCCGGTTCCTTCTCATCCGGTTTCTCCTCTTTCTCTTGTGGTTGGAACCGTGCCGCCTGCGCCTCAGCCAGCAACTGCTCGCGCTGTTGTTTCGCCGCCAGGTCAGCGTCGAGGTCAGCGAACTCCACTCCCTGCGGTAACTCGATGCCAAGCATCTCAGCCGCCACGCTCGGTCGTATGCCAGCGTTGACGTAGGTCGAGAACGCGGTTGCGCGCTCCATCTCTTCTTCCTGCATCGCGTCAATGGCGTTCGGGTCAAACTTCAGCTTCAGCCCCCACGGTTTGAGCACCTGCTCGTTGAATCCCGTCTCGATTGCCTTATACACCTTCACGAACGCGCTGGTCGTATACCAAACTTTGATAAGGTGTTTTATCTCGGTTGCAAATGCCATGTCGGACATGAACAGCCCGGATGGAATGCCAAACGCAGTTGCGATGTTCTCTATCATCTGCTTCGTCAGTTCAGGGTATGCGCCCCTGATGTCTTCCATGCCCGCGCCAACCTTGACCACGCTCAATGCTTCGGTGTTGATGATCTTGGCGGCTATGTCGGTCTTGCCCCTGAAGAACCTATCCCACCAGCGCTCCGCCTTCTCTCGCTCAGCCGGACCAGGCATTCCCTTCGCGCCAAGCACCGTTGGCGGGATGAACCCGCGCTCCGCGTAGGTAGCAATCGTGCCGTCCATGTTGAACAGCAACCGCGCCGATAACAGCGCGTTGCCAGCCGGGTAGGTTTGCGCCGGTCCAAGTTCCACGTCTGAGTCAGGTAGCCAGAAGTAGATCATCGCCGGTTCGAGTTCTGATTCGATCGGGTAATAACGCGCAACAGCGCCCTTGTCGGTGGTGCGGTCAAACCATTGCACGCCGTCACGCCCTATCTCCTCCCTCACGGTTTGCGGTGCGCAGTATTGCAGTTCCACGATCGCCCGGCTCGTCAGCTGCGGAATGAGGTAAGCGCGCCCGAAGCACAGGCTCGATGCCAGCATATAGAACAGCGACTCCGGCGATTCAAGCCCGCCCGTTTTGTTCTTCCAATCGGCGGATGTGTCGTACAGTTCGCCGTTCTCTCTCAGTATGCCAAATGGCAGTGCGCTCACGGCGTTGGCGGTCATGTCCACCGCCTTTGCCAGCCACGGCACCACGCGCCTGAGCTGCTGCGCCTGCGCGATGTCGCTGTCCCCCGTGCCTGAGGTCATCGCCAGAAACCCGTCAATGCCCCCAAATATCTCAAAGTTGATACCTTTGAGGTTTTCGCCCAAGTCCCTGATGCTAACGCCTTTTGTTTTCGCCATGTTTGCTCCTAACTGATGAGCCACGCGTCGTTGCTGATGCTGTACCACGCGAACGCGAGGGACATCACACAGTCGTCGTGCTGCCCCTCTGGTGCTGAATATGTATAATTGCCCGACGGCGTGCGCTTGCTCTCGTAGGATAGCAGCTCGCCAACCAGGATTGGATTGTCAATGATGTGGATAAGTCCGTGTTCAAATGCGCTCTGTAATCTCTGGATAATGTCATGCTTTGTCGTGTTCGTCGTGGTGAAGGGAATGATGTTAATATCGTGCTCTCGCAGGTGGTCGATCACCGGCGCGCCAATGCTGTTCGATTCCACTACCATCCCGTCCAGATGCCATTTGCGGTAGGTGGCAAGAAGCCTGTCCTCCAGCACTGGGTAATCCACGCGGTTGAATCGGTCAAGCGCCACCATTTCGCGCGTGTTCACGTCCAGCACCGTGATAACCGTGTAATCCACCGCCGCCGCCACATCCACCCCAGCGCTGTACTGGTGACCCTCAAGCGGTTGCTCAAGAGGTTGCAGGATGGCCGCGTCTCTTATCCTGCGAAATACCGCGCCCTCGCTGTCAACGAACTCCGCCAAATACTCCTGGTTGAAAATGATCTCCGGCAGTTCAGCGCGCGCCGCCTCTATCTCAGATGGCTGAATGTACGGGTTCGCGCTTGTCGGGTAGGTGAACGATGCCCAATCAGGGTCAACGCCACCGCGCCGGTACAAGTCCCAGAAGAAGTTACGCCCACGCGGGGTCGAGATGAACAGCGCCTTGCCCAATCGGTCTGATAACGCGGGTCTTATCGCCTCGCTCCAGGCTTCTGGTTGCATGAACGCGCACTCGTCCATTACCACGAAGTCAAGCCCTTCACCGCGCAGGCTGTCGGGATTGTCCGCGCTCCTGATTGCCACGAACCCACCGCCAGGAAACAGCACCATCCTATCGGCCAGCCTGATTTCAGTACCTGGTATCTTCCGGCTCAGCTGCCGGAGGGGTCGCCAGCCAACCTCGGAGGTCTTGTAGCTCGGACTCACCCACCACGCCCGCTTGCCTTCGATCGCCACGCCGATGCACTCGTTAACGCCGAGCCGCGTCTTGCCCCATCTGCGCCCTGCCGCCAGTACCTTGAAGCGTGATGGGTCACGGTGAACCTCTAATTGACCGGGATGCAGGTGCGGCTTAATCGTTGTTTTCGCTGTCATCCCACTCGACTACGATTGCCCCACCATCCGCGCCGGTGACCTCCTGCCGCTCAACGTAACCGCGATTCTTGCCCTTCGTGGATAGTTGATACTTCAGCGCCCACGGGTCAGCATTGATCACCGCTTTGCGTAGATTAAGCTCGGCAATATCTGTAACCTCTT
>Ga0209606_1002227_pt1 | contig 22075 bp, 18 predicted proteins | sample AD_UKC057_MetaG_FD_184412 | JGI IMG/M metagenome (GOLD analysis project Ga0209606, IMG submission 184412) | Active sludge microbial communities of municipal wastewater-treating anaerobic digesters from USA - AD_UKC057_MetaG (SPAdes) (version 2) | ecosystem: Engineered > Bioreactor > Anaerobic >...
TTGCTATATTTTTGATTTGTTTCATTAAAAGATACCACCTGTGCGGGCAGTATTTTTTAACCATTGTTATCCGTAAAGAATATTTTTAATGGTTTATTTTACCGAAAGGCTCCGCGTGAAGGCGGATTTCCATAGGAATTTCCGTTGAAATCGGTAAGAATTCCGGCTGAAATTCCGCTGTTTTTGCATGATGAACCGCTCTGAAGATGCCAGTCTGACGAAGAATTTACGAATTGGGGATTGTTTCCGATTGAATTCGTGTCAGTTGATGATGCCGAACTGAAATCTGAGACAATACTGTAGGGTATATCGTTCCAGCCGATAATATTTCCGCCCTTCTCATAGAAACAATTGTAATCGGATTGCATCGGCGGTGTGCTGCCGCAATAAAGATAAGTATGTGCAGTGTTTGTTGAATAGAAAACATTGTTTTTTAGAATTCTTGTTCCTGTTCCGCATGTGCCGATATAAAATGAAAGAGCATTATTGCAGAATGTGTTGTTGACTATTTCAAAATTGCTTCCGGTTGCAACATTGTATGCTATTCCCTGAGATCCCGAAGCGCTGTGGTTTATAATCAAAGAAGAACTTAATTTCAGTTTCAGCGATGCCACGCCGGAAATTCCCGCGCACTGTATTCCGTATTTATTTCCGCTGATCTTGCAGCGGGATATGTTAACCGTTCCGGTCTCGCCTCCGATATAAATTCCTGCTGAAGCGGAGTTTTGTACGGTTGACTGTGTGATTGAAACACCCGTGATGCTTCCCGTTCCGGTATCAGCCTTGATTCTGATTCCATGGCCTTCGTTTCCATAGCGGATTCCGCTCCATCCCTTGCCTGAATTACTTACCGTGCATGAATCAACCCTGATGTTCTGGAGTTTTTCGTTTGAAGATGTTCCGTATTTGAGCACTGAAATTTCAATTCCGGCAAAGCCGCATTTATCGGCAATGCAATTGCTGAAGGTTATATCGCGAGTTAATGTATTGCTTTCAAAAACCTGCGGAGAAAATCCCGAATCGAATATATTGACGGCTGACGAATCGGAAACAGAACAATTCGAGCTGTTAAGGGTGAATTCGAAGCCGTTGCCGCCGTAAAGTAGAGGCGAGAGGGACAGTACTGCACTTCCGATATTTTCAGCTTTGCATCCGCTGACATTTATATTGCTGCAGCTTCGCAGTGAAATTCCGTGACAGCTGTAATTCTTGAAATGAATATTATTAATGTTGATGTTTGATATATTTTCTCCATGAACTCCGATAAGATGAAATCCTGCTTCGATGGAGTGAGTTGAAGGATTAGCTGAATCCGAACAGGCAATGTAAATTGTTCCTGAGAAAAGATCTCCCGGATCATAAGTGAATACACCGCTTTCTGAGCCAAGTGATGTTTCCGCATTTGTGTTCCAGTTTCTGAATTCTAAAGGGGTGCCGTCTTCAAGAACAATACCTGATCCTGTTTTTCCCGGAGTATAAGTCATTGTTTTTTTATAGATACTCCCGCTGTGAAGAGTCCAGCTGGTTTCAGTTTTTGATCCTGTGAATACCGGAAGCGAACCTGAACCGTATGTGCCGAAAATTATCGGATTTGATTCTGTCCCGGATGCGGTAAGTTCAAGAGCGCCTTCGTAAATTAAACCGCTTTTGAATAATACATTGTCACCTGGTTGAAGAATTTGCGAATTAACTTTTGCAAGGCTTTTCCATGCAGTTGATTCGGAATCTCCGTTGTTTGTATCATTTCCTGAAGCGGAATCCACATAGAAAAAACGCTCTGATGCGTCAAAACTTCCGCTGCCGCCTCCGCATGATAAAATAATAAAAAAAGAAAAAAGAATTAAGTTTCTCATCCGGCCTCGCGATAATAACCAGAATTTAGAATATTGCAGCATTTAGTAGTTAAATCCAATAAATTACAACTAAAATTTGACCGGTTATGAATTTTAGATTCCGCAGACTTTTGAGATGAGTTTCATGAATATTCTTTCATGAAGAATATTCCTCAAAAAGAGTGTATACCGGGAAGTGAAATCAGTAGTATAACGCAGGCGGTTGCTTCTATCGGTTGCTGCTCTATAAATAGTTTCCGCATCTTTTGCGGGCGGATATCCTTTTTCGTATGCCGCGGTCAGAAATTTATACCATGCCTTAAATGAAGTGCGGTATTCTTCAGGTAAATCCATATTGTCAGGATTTTTCATGTTTCTGTAAAGACTTGTTTTGACCATGCCGGGCTCAACAAGTTTGATCTTAATGCCGGTTTTTTTTAATTCGTAGAAAAGACATTCGCTCATTCCTTCAAGAGCCCATTTTGAAGCATGATAAAAACTCTGATACGGAAACGCGGTTCTGCCTGCAACGGATGAAACATTGATTATTAAGCCTTTCTTTTTTTTGCGTAAAAACGTAAGAGCGGCCTTCATGACATTTGCAGTTCCGAAAAGATTTGTGTTTATTATGTCTTCAGCTTCCATCCCGGATGAAATTTCAAACGGCATGTTTAAATATATTCCGGCATTATTGACTAAAACGTCAAAACTTCCGAAATCACTAAGCGCATCTTTAATGAATTTATCGCATGAAGCTTTGTCTTTCACGTCGAGATGATAGCATTTGACATTTGCAAGTTTTGTTAAAACTTCTTCTTTTTCGGGATTTCTCAGTCCAGCCGCGACATTCCATCCTTTCTTCTGAAACAGCAAAGCTGTTTCTTTGCCGATTCCGCTTGAAGTTCCTGTAATAAGCACTGTTTTCATTATTCCTCCTAAATGACCAATGGTCATAAATGAAACAAATTTTTTTAACTGTCTGAAGCAATAAAACCTTTTATGTAGCACATGCTGATGTGGTGCATTAAATCGTAAAAGTTTCTGTCGAAAATCTCCATACCGGGACGTTTAGTGATTTTTTTTACGGTATCCGACGGATTCGAAACTTTATACGCACCTATTGCGCATGTATAAAGAGAGTTGATAATTATAATACCGTTCCCCGGTTTTAATGTGCCGGAAGAGGCTTCAATCAATGCGGAGATTTCTTGCATTTCTGATTTAACATATTTTTTGAAGTGAAGAGCTTTTTTGAAATCAATATTCTGTTCGAGAGTATCGTCGAGAATTGAGATAAGCTTTATGAAGTTGTTGTTCTCGAGTGAAGAGATAAGGATATTGCACAAAACTTCAACCGTGATTTTTTTATCTTTAACGCAGGCTGACGTAATTGCTTCCGTAAGATGTTTTTTCCAGTTTGCGGTTTCTTTTTCAGCGATTGATAGAAAGATTTCTTCTTTCGTTTTGAAATAGATGAAAACCGTTCCTTTTGCTATGCCCGCCTGTTTTGCGATTTTTTCTATAGTGATACGTTCGAATTTATCGGATTCAAAAAGTTTTTCAGCGGCAGAGATAATCAGTTCTGTTTTTTCATTTTTTTGTTCGTCGGAGACGGCTCTTTTAAAGTTTCTTGCCATGAGACGCATTAAAATGACCGGCGGTCATTAGTCAAGCTTCTTTTGCAGTTGCCATAAATTTAACTTATTTCTGGGATGAAGCTCTGGATTTCACGTAATGAGTTGTTTCTCTCAAAAATGATTTTATAGCCGTCGCGGAGAACTCTTTCTGTTCCCGGATCTGTTGGTAGAGTGATCCATTCAGTCGGACATATGTTAAACTCGATTTCTGTCTGATCCGAAAAGCATCTGAGAGTATTGACCATTCCCCAGTTTTCTTTTTCGACAGCAGATGATTCAGCTATCATATTTATCCAATTGTAATCGTTAAGATATTTCATCTCATCGGTTGTGATTATCATTATATCAATATCGGACTTTTCGTGCTGTTTATTTCGTGCATAAGAACCTACAAGAAGAACTGCAAGAATGTCAGTGTTCTTTTCTGCGAAAAGATTTAGTTTGCGTGTTAATGATTCTAACTTTTTCATTCCATGTTGCCAATCAATAAAACACAACTTCACTATCCTTAACAAACAACCGCGAGATTGCACTGTTTCCTTTTTCGTCAATTGATACTTCAACCGTTGTTGAGTCCATATTTGCTTCTATATAATGGCCTTTATTCTGCGGCACAAAATAATTTTCAACACCATAACGTACATAGATGGAATTGTCATACGTGTATTCAACATTACCGCGGATAACAGCCGGATATCGGCCGGATAGTGATTTGATATCTGTGCTGACTTCAGCCGCGTTGTAATGCGAATCGGATGCGTCTTTTTCAAGTGCGACGTAAATAGTCTGATCCATGCTGAAAGATATACCGGTCTTTACCTTCAGCTTTTCAGTATCTATGTTTGTGATTTCGTATCTGAGAATTACATAGTCGCCGCTGAAAAGACTTCTAGGATCTACGGGTACGCACTTGAGTATTATCTTTGTGCCTCCGGAGAGAAGTTTTTCCTGCTTGAAAATCATTGAGCCCAGTACTGTTAGTTGTGCCGCTACAATGATGAAGAATAATATTTTTTTATATTTTGTCATATCATTTCACCTTTGTTCATTCCGGCTGATTTAATTTTTCGGGAAATCGAACGCCGTCTGTTTTCAAGAATGATTCCGGCTGTAATGCCGATTAGTCCTGTGCAGATAAAAAATATCGATCCGGAAAGCATGTCCCAGAACAGATCAAAATAGCGCGTTATTATGTGAAGCACGAAAGCGGAAACCATTATATTGAGAAGAGCCTTTGACTGAATGACGGAACTGTAGTACATGTATATCGAAGAAAAAATTACAAGCAATGAATTGAAAAGAAGGGAATAAACAATCCATGAAGTGTTCGGGCCTGCTATGAAAAGCGCAGTCAGAGTAAAGACTGTAACCAGCCCGGCGAGATAGACGATGATTCGGTTGTTCTTGAGAGTTTTGACAAGCCAAACGAAAAGACCTGCCGCAATTACTGAAAAAATTATTATCAATACTATAACAATTTTGTTTGCACTGAAAATAGACCTCTGTCCGTTAATTTCAAACGAAGCTGCATATACAGATGACCACATCATCGACGCACAAAGCGCGTGAATGATCGCAGGAGAATATTTTGTTTCGCGTTTTTTTGCGAGGTTTTCAACGAGAACATTGAGAAGAAGGCAGACGACGGCAAAAATTATGAATCCTGCGATATAAGCTACTTTGTATTTTTCAGAATCAAAAGCGTAAATTACGAAACCGAATCCCTTGACGATAATTACCGAAAACGCAAAAATATAAGCGAGTATTGTGTTGAAAATATCTTTCTCTTCTTCTGTATGAGAATAATAAAGAAAAAAGAAAAAGATTGCTGCCATCACGCAGTGAAAGCTTATCATCCGAACCTGCAATCCTCCCATCGGCAGAAAGAAAACAATAGCCGGAAAAGCACAGGCGGAAATTAAAAATTTAACAGGCCTTCCGCTTTTTGTTATCAGATAAATCAATAAGGCTGATATTGCGATGAATGCGATATAGATTGATGAGTATTTTATGCTAACTCCGAATGATGCGAATACTCCGGAATTAATTGTTTCGAAAGGCCATGACATTGCGAGAAATGGCAATATGAAAATCAGCCAACCTAAGACGGACATGAGATAACTTGCAGGTCTGAAAAGCTCTTTATCCCTGAAATACGATCCGGCGCAAAGAAGCATCGCTCCGAAAGGCAGATTCAAAAGTCCTGCTTGATAAATCATTACTTCAAAACTGGTTTTGTAAGTGTAGTGCGGAATGATGGACTGATAATAATAAAAAATCAGAAAGCAGAGAGAGGCGATAATGCCGGGTACATCTTTCAGACGGATATAAAAGAAAGCCGTCAGCGAAATGAAAAGCAGATACAGGTAGGCCGGATTGTCATAGACTGCGAATTCCCAGCAGTTCCATATAAAAAAGAGAAGCGATGCGATGTAGAGCCCGAAGCGTTCGCGCATGAGTGCAGCCATGAGAAAAGCTCCCGCTGCCCATGCAAGAATTCCGTTTGTAGGATGCGCGCTGATATGATAAATCTGCGCAACAAGCATAATCGCCGCGCCGTACGAAACCATGCCCAGAATTAGAAAGGCTCTTCCGGTTAGGCGGCTTCGGTTTTCGTTGAAAAGAAACCAGGCGGAAGTGCCATAACTTGCAATAACAAGAAAAAACACCTGTATGAGTTTAATGCTCGGAGGCATTTTCTTCCAGTTCGAGGCGTAAAAAATGATAATTCCGGCAGCCAGGCAGAGAATGGCCAGACCCATTATGACTGAAGTCAGATTAAGTGATTTTTTTGAAGCAGTACTTTTTTCATGGGATTCTATTTCGACGGTATAGAGCGACTCAATCTTTTGCTGCTGTTCGTGTGAAATTATTCCCTGCTCGGTCCATTTGCGCACTTCGCTGAACAGCTCTCTGACGAATGAAATATTTTTTGCCATGCCGCCCCGTTTCTGCACTGGATTGATTGCTGTGCAGTATCTTTGTTTTGAATTATAAGAGTTATATATATTTTCCGTTTGTCCAGCAGTTTTTCAAAAGGGAAATCGGTCTGGTAAAAGAATAGGAAATATTGATTGCATTTTGCTGTGTTATTTAATTTACTTTATCAGATGATTACAGTGTTAAATTGTGAATCAATTTTAATCGTTTGCTCTAAATATAAATAAAGGGAGAACTGATGCAGGATAAGGAATATGCGGCATTTGGTCCATGGGTTTATGAAATTGATGAAGAGCATGAAATTCCGCCTGTTTTTAAAAAGCATTTTAAGCAGGAAAATAATCATGCCGTATTGTTGAAAATTCCTATAAATATGGAAAGACGTAATCTCAAGCCTGGAATGCATATGTATGATTACGTTATCGGCGCATATTCTGATTACGTTTTTATTATGCAAAGAAACGGTAATGATGTCATTTCAAAAAAAGTTTATTATTCAGAAATTGCCGCAATAGAAAATTCAATAGATATTTTGCGGGGGAATTTAGTTATTTATTTGAATTCGGAATCATATTGCATTGTCTATAATGCGGTTTCGAAGGACATAATAGATAAATTGGTTGAAGTTGTCAGAAGAAACATGGAAGAAACAGAGATTGATTTATCTGATTATAATAAAAGTTTATCGGATTATAATCCGAGTATCGGTTTTAATAATATATATGCATCGTTGTCGCAAAATATAGAGAACATCAGATTTATTGCATATCAGTCCAAAAAAAGAATTAAATATAAAACGGCGAAATTCTTGGAAAGGGTTACAAGTTTTATATTACTCCCGGAACTGACTGAATTTATGATATTAGCAACTTCAAAAGATATTATTATTATTTCATGCGGAAAAAATATAAATTTCAGGAATTTTCCGATACATAAAAGATCATACTTGTATGTGCCCTTTAAGTGCATAACATCAATAAGTGTTGATAATGATGATATTTACAAAGATGTTCTTCAGTATAAAATTCTTGCAGGTAATAATAGTTTTATCGTAAAGGCAAGTGTTCAAAATTCCAGTATCAAGAAATTGAATGATATAATTGCAGCAATCAGGAGACTGAATGGATTTGAATAAACTGTATGACTCTAGTTATGTGTTTTGCTGTTTTAATGTTAATGAAATCAAAAATATTTTCTGCTCGTCATAATAGATTCTGGAGGAAATTTTCGTGGATGAAAAAATAACCAGGCTAATAAACAGCATCTCACAGGTTTTTATCGAAGAAGGACCGGTTTGTGAAGACTGCATTCTTGCGCTTGTCTCAGGTCTTCATGTTCTTATAGAAGATTTTCCCGGAGTCGGAAAGACGACTCTTGCAAGAGCCATTGCCGAAGCAAGCGGACTCGATTTCGGACGGATTCAGTTTACGCCGGATATCCTTCCGGGTGATGTTCTTGGTATGAACATGTGGATTTCCGGAAAAAATGATTTCGCATTCAGAGAAGGACAATTGCATCATCAGATAATAATCGCCGATGAGCTTAATCGTGCTTCTCCCCGGACTCAGTCTGCATTTCTTGAAGCGATGCAGGAAGAACGCATAACGGTTGACGGAGTTACTCATCTTCTTCCTTCTCCGTTTTTTGTAATAGCTACGCAGAATCCTGAAAATTTTTCCGGAACTTTTCCTCTTCCTGAAGCACAGCTTGACAGGTTCGGAATATCTCTTTCTATCAATTATCCGAACATTGAAAGCGAAGTACGTATCCTGAACACTTTCTGCGAATCACATTCAAAAAAGGCTGAAAAGATAACTTCTTCTGAAGAGATCGCATCCATAAGAGAATCTGTCAGAAAGATTTCAGTTTCTCAGAAGATATTTTATTTCATAGCAGAAATAGTTTCTAAAAGCAGATCGCGAAGTGACGTCAAACTCGGGCTTAGTCCGAGATCGTCGCTTCATCTTCTTTATGCGTCACAGGGCAGGGCTTATATGTCGGGAAGGGATTTTGTGATTCCCGAAGATGTTATCTATGCGGCTCCGATAGTATTGCCGCATAGATTAGTTCTTTCACCTGATGCGCGCTTTTCCGGAATTACTCCGAAAAAAATAATTTCTGAAATTGTGTCTTCGGTAAAAATTCCGACCGGATTATAATTGTGATAAGAATTAATTTCAGAGCGGCAATATTGTATCTGATATCTCTTTCTCTTTTGTATTTGGCAGCAATGAGTTTTGCCGGTGCTGTTGCTGTTATATATTATGCCTTATTGCTTTTTCTTTTGATTTCTCTGGCGGTGTTTATTTCCAATTCTTTATCTCTGCGTTTTATAGAAATATTCTCCAATGAGCATCCTCTGAGGGGTGAAAGTATTAACTATAAGTTGTCTTTATCGAATGAGTCATTTTTGCCAATTGCGGAATTCCGCATTGTCTTCAGAGAAACTGTGGGAATAGGAGAAAATTTCGAGAAGAAGATAAACTGCTTCATCGGCGGAAAAAAATATTTTGAAAAAAAATATTCGGTTATAAGCGAACACCGCGGAGTGTATGAGCTTGGGATAGAACGCGCGGAGGTAAGGGATATTGCCGGAATACTCGCATATTCGCCGAAGATATTTTTTAGAACTTTTTATGTGCGGCCGAGAATATTTAATCCCGAAAAAACGGATTTTGCTGAAAATTTGAAAGATTCAAGTGGCGGAAGCTTCCACGGCGGGATGGAAATAGACGATCAGTTTTCTTCCATAGAAGAGTATAGAGAAGGGATGGATGCAAAAAGGATATTTTGGAAAAAATATTTTTCTACGGGCATTATGTGCGTCAAATTATTTCAGGGGTCTTCACGGAAAAGCATCGAAGTGCACGCTGATATGAGAAAAACTGATATCAATTACTCCAGAACCAATGAGGATCTTATCCTTGAATCTTTGCTTTCTGTTTCAGCGCATTTAATGAAAAGCGGAACAAGCTTTTCCGTTTTTGCTGAAGGAGAAAAAATATTCGGAGATAACAGCGGTTTGCGTCAGTTTGATAAATTTTATGAATCGACCGTGTTTATTCCTTTTAACGGACAAATATCTCCTTATGCACGCATTCTTTCGGATAGCGGAACGGGAATTTCAAAGGACACGATTATTATCTCTTCCATGAATGATTATTTGTGCGCCGACATTTCTTCTCCTGAGAAAATACTGATTCTTTATGTTTCTTCACATCCTTTGCCGGAAGATGAAAGATACTTGTCCGTGCTTGAGTCAAAAGGAATACGTGTAAAACTTATAAGTTCATTCGAAGATATTTCAAAGGTCTTTCAATGAAAACTGATTTTGAAAATAAAGAAAGTACAAAGCGTATTGTTTTTCTATTCTCTTATTCTGTTATTGCTTCTGTTATTTTTCCTTTTATTTTGAGCCGGTATCTTAATGGGAAAATTGTGTATCCAGTGTTATATTCCGCATCGATTGTTTTAAATCTTGTATTGTTTTTAAGTTTTTTCTGCGGAGAAACTAAGAGAAAAATTATTCTCTGTGTTTTGTATGTGCTTTATTTGTTTTCCGGTGTAACGCTTATTCTTTTTATTCTAATGATCCCTTTTGATGCATATAAAGCGTGGGTAAATGTTGAACTTAAACCGGAAGGAACAATTTCTACAGTCTTTGTTGCGGTGTCGCTAAGTTTATCGGTAATTACTTCAGGTTTTGTATATAGGCTCGCAATTGTTAAAACATTTGCTCTTCATCTTTTTGTAAATTCGGTAGTTCTCTTTGTTTTGATAAATTCATACGGGATTGTTTTTGCGTCTTTGTCCATTTTATTCATGGGAATTATTTTTATACCGGAAAGAACGAATTATTTCCGGTATAAATTTAAGTTCTTTTTTATGATGTTTATCTCTGTCATTGTTGTTTCTTTCATAATGTCATCAGGAATAAAAAAAGAAGAGGGATGGCTGACTTCATATTTGATTTCGGAGAATTTCAAGGGATTTGTGCTGGAAACATTTCCAAATTCCAAAGAAGCCGGAGCGATAAGCGGATACGGATTATTCTACCGTGAAAATGTTTTTGCGAATAAACCGAGATTTTCGGAATCGGAAATATTCAATCTTTCTATAGAAAGCAAAGAATTGCTGAAAGAATACTATATAAAAATGCGGACGTATTCATACTATAAGGAAACTTCATGGTCAGCACAAAACAGAAAATACGGTAAAATTTCTTTTGAAAATCCCGAAATTTCATTTGATTCGTCGGACAGCTCATCCGGCATAAAATTAAAAGTGTCCGGTGATTATCTTCCATATATTCCGTATATGCTTTCATCAACGAATATTAAAGTCAAATCTCAGTCTGCAGTTTCGATTTCGGCAGAAAGTGAAACTGGCGAGTATCTTTCTTCCGGTCCGCTTTTAAAAAATGATTCAGTTTATATTGCGCTAAATCCGGAATATTTTAAAAGTATAAATTACGGCGGGATGAAACTATCTGTTGAATATAATAAGAGCAAAATGTCCCGTGATGATTTAATTCCCTATTTGCAAATTCCTGATAATATTCGTTTGAAAAAGCTTGCTGATAGTTTGAAGTCGCGTGACAGGGGAGACGCCGGAACAATCGAAAACATTATGAATTATTTTGCGGATGAGATGACCTTGTCAGTAAATCTGAATCCGCCGGATATAAATGAGGATATCGTTGAACATTTTATCGATGAGAAGAAGGGATATTCTGCGCATTTTGCTACTGCTATGGCAGTGCTCCTCCGTTACTGCGGTATTCCGTCGAGATATGTTGAAGGATTCAGAATAAGTTCAGAAAGTAATAAGAAGCTTTATTCAGTGACAGCATTCAATTCTCATTCATGGACTGAAGTATATGCAGACGGAATAGGTTGGATAAGAATAGATCCTCTGACATATTTTTTTCATCCTAAAGCTGGAAAGACTGCAAAAATAGAAAAAGATCCAGAAACAGAGAAATATATTTCGGCGATGGAAGGAAGATTCAAAAAGAAAAAACAAGTTGAATACTTTAAGAAAAAAAATGTCCTCATCGTTAGCCTGATTGCCGCAGCGGTAACTTTTTTGTTTGTAATATTCAGGTTGATAAAATGGTATGTGTCCCGCAAAAAATCATATCACCTGCCGCGGGATAAGAGACTTGCGAATGAACTCCGTAAATTAACGGCTCTGTTCTCAGATGAAAATATTGTTCACCCTTCTTTAACCGGATGGAATAAATGGTTCAATCAAGCAGAAAAAAAATATCCCGATTTGAAAGCGTTAGATGAAATTAGAAATATTGTTTTAAGAAATGTCTATTTCCCCCGAAATGATTCCGAAGCAATAAAGTTTCTTCGAAATGCTGTGCGTGTTTTAAAAATAAAAAAGAAAAACTGGGGAAATTGATATTGATTGTGTGATATTTGACACATATAATATCTGAAAACGTGTACTTTTGCAGACGTAATTGTGATAGGCGATGTTTTCGAAAAGTAAATCATAGATGAATAAAATAATTGACGAGGATGCAATATTAGCCTTGATGTTGGTTTAAAAAATGATGATAGTTAATGATGAAAGAGGCTTTAATGAAATACTTTTTTGTTTTTATTGTACTTGTATTATTTTCGCTTTCTATAAAGGCGGCTGAGAATTGCGGAGTTGTGGAAAAAGTCAACGGTGTTGAGGTTATTGTCCGTAATCAAAACATTGCCAGTCCGTTTAAGATTGGTGAAATGTATCATGTTTTAACCGGTGATAGTGTCGTTATTTTAAAGGCGATATTTCCGATGCAGACAATTGCAAAATGCCGTGTGGTTAAGGGGCAAGTTTCAAATATACGAAAGGGGATGAGGGTTTTTGCCGGTATAGAGCCGGATAAATGTATCCCGGAAGCTGTGGGTTTCACGAAAAAACAATCGGTACATCTAAATGACTATATTGTAACTATTAGTAACGCAAGAACAATTTTTACTACATGGAATGAAAGTTTAAAATTATTAAATTCTGGAAGCGGAATTGTATACTTTACAGCCGATACTCATAATGAAGTCAATATTGCATTTTCGAGTGAAGTTCGATCTACGAATCAGATGTATGTTTTCTGTGTCGGCGGCTGGCTACATACTCGAAGTATAATATCGAAAGGAGCGCAGGGAGCTCTTGAGGCTGGAAATGGAAAGACCTGCGCTTCTACATATAAGTCTATTCGTAAATGGAAAGATAGATATTGGGTCAAACTTGATAAAGTGACACGAACAATATCAATTGGTTACGGAGATAAGGCTGGCGAGAATATTATTCTTGAGTGGATAGATCCAGAGTATCTTGAGAATCTGAGGTATTTCGCTTTCAGCTGCTGGGCGGATGAAGCGAAATACGAAAATATTTTAATAGAATCATTGCCCTGATTGTACATATATGTTCTCTCTCAAATCTTATTTCTCATAATATATTTCTGTCGCCAAATAAGAATAACAGTTTCTTGTGTCGTTGGCGATTGTGCGGTTTTGATAATTACCAACGTTGAAGAACGTATTGACTTTGTTTGTTTTGGGAATCCTCTCTGAGTATCGTTTATTGATTCTGTCGATTGACAATAATTCAAAAACGAATAGCTGAAGATTGTGATGAGAACGAAGTCATAGAATGTTGTTAAGCTTGAAAATATGTAAGATACTGCGAACGAATGCGGTGAATTACAATGTTAAATCCTATTTGGCCATCTTAATCGACTGATGATATATTAGATAATATTTTCAGCAATAGTGAAGCACTTTCTGCGCATAAAATTCATGTTGAGTTTTTTCAGTGAAGGATATATGTTTTTCAAACAGGAGTTTTTATAAAAGCTGTCAGATTAGCATTAATAGCTGTTCTTTTTGTATCATATAGTATTTTCGCCGATCAGGCGGGAGATATTCTAAAAAAGGCTGATGCATTTAAGGATAAGAAAGATTATCCTTCTGCAGAGAAGATGTATCTTCAGGCAGAGGAAGCAGATCCGGAAAGCGGTTTCATTACGGCGCGCAAAGCGCAGTTTTTTCTTTTGACACTTAAAGATTATACTAGAGCAGCTGTCGCGTATGAATCTGCCTATAATAAAGGCTTCAGGGAATCTTGGCTTTTTGTTCAGGCAGGCAACTCCTGGCGTTATCTTAAAAATTCTGATAGTTCAGAGAAGTGGTTTCGTCTCGGAATTTCTGAATACAATCAAAAAATTGATTCTGCTGAAAAATCCGGTAAACCCGTACAGCAGTTAAATGACGGACTTGTTTCTATCTATGCACAGTTTTGTTCGGCGATGATAGACTTAAAAAAATTCAGCAATGCGGACGCCGTTGCATCGGAATGTCTCAAGCGGTTTCCTGATACAGCGAACAGCTCGTTTCTCAATTATGCGGCGCGAAGTTCTTATTGGCGCTCAGTAGAATTTTTCGGTGCCGGTGATTTTAAAATCGCGGCGGATTACGCCGAAAAAGCTCAGAGCCTGGCTATTCGTGCCGGCAAAGATTCATCGGCTCTTGCCGATGAGTTTGCGACGCTTCTCAAGGTGATAAAAGCCGGCGAAAAAAACAAATCGGTAAAACCGCTCTATGTTCACCGTATGAAAATAATAATTATTCCCGAGACTGATGCGAAGGATGAAGAAAACACCGTACACATAAAAAGCACCGTGACTGACGCAGATGTTTTTATGACTAATCTGTCTGCAAAATTTGTGAAGCGTTTTGTTGAAGCATCAACAGGCGGCAAACTCGGCATGGATATAGTTGTCGATAAACCATCTATTAAACTTACACGCATAAAAGATAATTCTGATATTGAGACGGAAAACAGAAAAAACCGGACACCCGATCTCGATTATTTTGTTTCTCAGAATGAGGATTATTTCAAAAAAGCTGTTAATGAATTTGATACTATTGTACTCATCTGGAGCGCGATAGAATTCAATGTTGCCAACGGAGGACAGCGCCTGTATAAATTTCCTTCAGCTGATGTTTCTGTTATGCGCGGATACAATCAGATTACGGCGGAAAGGATATCATATAACGGACCCGATCTTCTGCTTCATGAATTTTTTCATACAATTGAAAAGCTCGGCCGTGTTCCGGTACAGCATGGATACTATAAAGAAAACAGGCGCAACTATCCCGCATGGAAAGGCGCAAACGGAAACGATTACTATTTCTGGCAGCTTTCCGAAAATATCCCGAAAGATCTCAAAGATAAATTCAATGAAGATTATTCATCGTTCGGTTTTATCAAAAAATATCCGGCTGATTTTACGCGTCCGGTACGTGCAAGAGTCCGTCCGGAACTTCCGGTATTCAGCAAGACTGACCGCCTCGCAGCCGATGAGCGTTCCGCTGTTTACCGTACCGGAATTATTGATCCTTTAGCCGAAAAAGCTCCGGAAGATTACGCCGCGTTGATGTTTGCAAAGCCGGATGATGCCGCAGTAAAAGCCTTCGTGAAAGCTCTTTTTGCCGGCATTGACGATCCTTTCAGAAAGGCGAAAATTATTCATGACTGGATAACACTGAATATCGCCTATGATTCCGATCTATTGATCCGTCTGCGTAGTGACGCGGATTCCGACGGCGGAAAAGACGCGTTGAGCGCACTCAAATACCGCCGAACTAACTGTGCCGGATTAGCCGGTCTTTACAAGATGCTCGGCCAATATGCGGGGCTTGATGTGCGCTATGTTACCGGAAGCATTAAAACCGGCGGAACTCCGGACGGCGGGCTTATGAGTCACGCGTGGAATATCGTGAAGATTGAAGGCAAAGAATATATTGTAGACTGCAGTCCCGACAGCAGAATGTATTATACCGGAAAAAAGACGGGTGCTCTGGCTGACTATGATTCGCGCTGTGATCATCTGTTCATTCATCCCGAGGCAAAGCGGATTGCTTATCTCGCTTCAAATCCGGAGGATCAGATTGCTTTTCCGCCTCTTGAGTTTAATCAATTCAGCGGACTTCCGCGCTTTGCCGTTGCGTCATACAAGTACGGCATCAAATTCAGAAAGCACACGAATGCCGCGTATTCGGTTATCCGCAAAACGAAACCGGGCGGAGGCATTGAAGTGTCGGATCTTTATACGCTTGAAAATCAGCCGCTTGAGATTGAATGTGAAGCGCCGGAAGATTCTTTCGCCGACATAACTCTTCTGGATGAAGCGGGTAAAAAAATAAATAATCATACCTCGTCACAGCGAAACGGCGGAAGTTTTATATTCCGTGTTTCCGTTCCGCGCGCGGGAATGTTCACGGCAGTGATTAACGCCCGGTCATTATCACGGCCCGAGCGCGTAAATGAGATATACCGCTTCGCGATTAATTCAACTATTGCCATGAAATCATGTGCGCTTGCTGTTCAGCGCGGGCATTACGCGGATATTCTTGGGGTCAAAATTGTTTCCGTGAATAGAACTGCCGACAGTAAGCGTATTGAAATAGAAATCGATCACCCTTTGCAGACCGTGATTGTTTCTTTGGTTCGTGACGCACAGGACAAAAAGCAGACAGGCAGTGCTAAAAGAAGAACGACTGAGACGGGAACGGTATTCACGTATGATATTTCTCCCGACAGCAAAGATATAATCGTGATATCGGGCCGCCGCACCGATGATACATCGGGAAGAGGGAATCAGAGATTACTTACCGTAAGTTCGGAGAATGTTAAATAGATAAAATGATTTTGCGGTTAAAGAATAAAAGTTTATTTGATTTAATAATTAATGCGGGGAATGTGCGAAAATAAATTATTTGACCGGTGCTAATAATATTTCAATGAAGTGATATAGTTTAATAATCGCGGTATAATTGACGGAGCATGTATGAAAATTCCAAAACGCATCGATACAATAAAAAGGCATATTATAAAATTCGAAAAGTATCTTCAGTACGAAAAAAGAACGTTCGGCTGTTATGACGATGGCGGCGGAATACGCTATATCATTGGTTCGTATTATATGCTTGCAGGAGACATCGAAGGCGCGCTTAAGCATTTCAAGTGGTTTCAGAGAGTTTTTCCTGATGACTGCGGTTCTCCAGAACAGTATCTATCGTGGACGCTCGCGCTTTATAAATCAGGTGATTTAAAGAAGGCATACACCAAATTTCTTCAGACTCTTTTGATGAACCCTTTCGTTATCGCAAGAGTTATAGGCGTTGATTACATAATGCCGTTTGAGCCTGGTTCAAATATTCCGACAAAGGAATGGGCTGACTGGATTGCCGATGAAATTTATAATCTGTGGGATGAAGATGCCGCAGCATGGGCGAAAGAATCTTTCTGTGATGAAAAGTCGCAGAAGATACTCTTCAGATATTATGAGATTGAAAAACAGCTTGTGACGGAACCCGTCGGTGAGAAAAGAAGTGAGCTTGTTAAAGAAATGTTCGCGATGATGGACAATCCTCAGAAATTCATATAGAATTGAAGTATTCAGATTAAATTTAAGTTCTCAAAGATTCGAATAAAAAATGATTGCTTTCAAGTCATCATTCGTAGAATCGAATTTTATTCCTTCATATTGATAAGGAGACCGCTTTGAAAAGAGAACCGAAAATAAACCTGAAACTGATTCCGCTTGCATGGCCTATTTGTATTGAGGGCATTACCGGTTCTCTGGTCAATTTTGCCGATACGTTTTTTCTCAGCAGAATTTCCGACGAGGTCGCTTCATCCGTAGGCATGCTTGGAGCGGTTCTTTTAATCGGCTACTGGGTTCTTCCTTCATTTACATCCGCCGGGACGAGTGTCGCCGCCCAGTATATCGGGGCGGGAAAGAAAGATGATGTAAAGCCGACTTATCTCGCAAATCTTCTCATCAGTGTGATGTCGGGAATTCTTCTGTCGCTGTTCTTTTTTCTCGCTTCAGGAAGAATCGGACTCTGGCTCGGCATGAGTGAAATTCAGAATTCCTATGCGCAGGCTTATATGGAAGTCATCGCCGTAAATTTTATTTTCGTTGGATTGCGGTTTTCATATGCTTCCATTCTGGCTTCAAAAACCCTTACAAGATATAATATGGCGGCGACTGTAGTTACCAATCTTCTCAATGTTTTTCTTAACTGGGCGTTTCTGTACGGTTTCTGGATTTTCCCTCAAATGGGAATTCACGGAATAGCCTTGGCTACGGTTATTTCTTATGCGGCAGGTTTTCTGATTCTTCTTCCGATAGTTCATTTGAGATTGCGGATAAATTTTTACGCCAGGAAATCGTGGCTGAAGCTGAAAAAGGTTGTTCTTCCTATCTTGAAAATAGGAATTCCATCCGCACTGGAGCCCTTCAGCTATACTTTTCAGAATATGATTGTTTCGTTTTTAGTTATCAAATTCGGTGTTGAGGCCATGAGTGCCAACACGTATGTTTTAAGACTCATTCAGCTGGATCTGACGGTTTCGTGGTCGCTTGCAACAGCCGGTCAGATAATCATGAGCCACTATCTGGGGGCGGGAAACTGGAAGGAAGTGGACCGCAGTTACTGGAAGGCCGCAAGATATTCAATGATCTTCGCCGCCATTAATCTTGCCGTCTATACGTCGTTTCATGGAATCTTTCTCGGTGTTTTTACAACTGATCCCGCGGTAATTTCCGCAGGGTTTTGGATACTTCTGATTTGTGTTTTTATGGAACCTATCCGTTCCATAAACATTATCAGCGGTCTTGCGCTGAAAACGGTGGGAGACGGAAAATTTTCCGTCGCTATCAGTTTCATATTCATGTGGGGACTTATTCCCGTAATTCTTTTGGCTTCAAAATTCGGCTTCGGAATAATCGGACTATGGGTATGTCTTATGCTGGATGAAACAGTCCGTGCCTTTATCAATATCCGCAGATGGCGTGGAGAAAGGTGGAGAAACAAGTCGGTTATATTTGAAGAGAAATCTTCGGAGGCGACGGAGTATTGCTAACAATTTCTGTTACTTTCTTTTTGCAAAAAAAGAAAGTAACCAAAGAAAAAATGATAGAAAGCCCTCTCCTTTCAGGAGAGGGCGCGCGGAGCGGGGAGAGGCTTATCTTATTAATATTGACACAAGAATTAATGATATATAGAAAGATTTCGAGTCTGTACTCTGAAATTCGTATGAAATGAATGCAGGTAATCACGTTTAGACGCTGCATTATTTTAAGAATTGATGAAAGACAGTGTAACTCGATTGATAAACGGAATTTTGTAATAAAAGAATTAAGTATCGAAAGATGTCTCAAAGAGGACGAAGTATTCCATGTCAGCGCGGGTGAAAAATAATGGGAAAGATAACCGTACAGGGCACTGAAATAAATATATTATCAGTGAATGAGGAAGATTTTATCTCTCTTACGGATATGCTGAAAGCTAAAGATGGAGATTTTTTTATTTCAGATTGGCTTAGAAACAGGAACACCGTAGAGTTTTTGGGTATCTGGGAAAAAATACATAATCCTGATTTTAATTATGGCGAATTCGCCCTAATTAGAAATCAAGCGGGATTAAACAGTTATAAAATAAGCGTAAAAGAATGGGTCGAAAAAACTGGAGCCATAGGTTTAAAGGCAACAGCCGGCAGATATGGAGGAACATACGCTCATAAAGATATTGCTTTTGAATTCGGTATGTGGATTAGCGCTGAATTTAAAATATATCTTATCAAAGAATTTCAGCGTTTAAAAGATGAAGAACGTAAACAGCTTGGCTGGGATATCCGTCGTAATCTTACAAAAATAAACTATCGTATTCATACCGACGCAATCAAAGAAAATCTTATACCGCCTGAACTGTCAAAAGCAAAAATTAATCTGGTGTATGCCACAGAAGCAGACTTACTCAATATGGCGCTTTTCGGCATAACCGCAAAAGACTGGCGTGATAACAACCCTGGCAAAAAAGGTAATATCCGCGATTATGCTGATATTTCTCAGCTCGTGTGTCTTTCGAATCTTGAAAATCTCAATGCGCATTTCATCTCAGAAGGCGTTAGTCAATCGGAAAGGCTTGAGAGATTGAACAAAATTGCCATTCATCAGATGAAATTACTAACGGTAGAATCCAGTGTTAAAAAACTGGAAAGCGGTAAATAACGGCATTTCAAAAATCGTTTTCAACTTTGCCACATGAATAGTTAAATCCGGAATAACGGCGGTTTAATGCGGATGAAACGCTTCGATCAGCTGTTTTATTAATATTGACACAAGAATTAATGATATATAGAAAGATTTCGAGTCTGTACTCTGAAATTCGTATGAAATGGATGTGTTTGTGATTCCGCACGGAGACTTATTAGTTTTATCAGATACGGCAGTAAATTTTAAGAAGATAATGTAACAGCGGGAATATAAAGCAAAAGCGTAATGAAGAAAAGTGAAAAACAGGTTAAATCGAAAAAGAGAGTTGCTGATCACGGAGAAGTTTATACTGCAGAACGTGAAGTCAATGCAATGCTTGATCTCGTTAAGCATGAAACCGAAAGAATTGAATCAAGATTTCTTGAACCCGCCTGCGGTTCAGGTAACTTTCTGGCTGAAGTATTAGAAAGAAAGTTAAATATTGTAAAATCAAGATACGCCAAGAGCCAGATAGAGTACGAGCGGTACGCTGTATTAGCCGTTTCAAGCATCTACGGCATTGATATTCTGCAGGATAATGTCGATGAATGCCGAAGCAGACTATTTGAAATTTTCAATTCGCATTACTCATTGCTGTTCAAAGACAAATGCAGGGATGATTGCCGCGGCAGTGTAGAATATCTGCTCGCCAGAAATATTCAGCTGGGCGACGCGCTTGATTATACGAACCCTGTTACAAAACAGCCGATCATTTTCTCGGAATGGAGTGCTGTAAACGGATGTATGCTTAAGAGAAGAGATTACATGTTCAGGTTTCTGGTTGAAGAATCCCATCAATTTGTGCTGTTTAATGATGAGGGCAACGCGGCCGCAATCGATGAGCCCGTGAAGGATTTTCCGCTGATTAATTTTTTGAGGCTTGCTGATGCAGAACAATAATATGAACTATAATCCCGATGTATTGTCGTGTCTCGCGAATCTGAGCAATGACGAGGTGTTTACACCGCCGAATCTGGTGAATGATATTCTGAATCTATTGCCTGAAGAATTATGGAAAAACCCCGATGCCAAGTTTCTGGACCCGGTTTCGAAGAGCGGTGTGTTTCTTAGAGAGATCGCCAAGCGGCTTGAGAAAGGATTAACAAAGAAAATACCCGATAAACAGAAGAGAATCAATCACATCTTTTCAAACCAGCTTTACGGCATTGCCATTACAGAGTTGACTTCACTGCTTTCGCGCAGAAGCGTTTATTGCTCAAAAACCGCCAACGGCAAATATTCCGTGTGTGATACTTTTGAGAATGAACAGGGCAATATTTATTATAAAAGATTAAAGCACACATGGCATGACGGAAAATGCACTTATTGCGGAGCTAATCAGGAAGTATATGAACGAGATGAAGCCCTTGAAACTTACGCGTATAATTTTATTCACACAGACAAACCCGAGGAGATCTTCAATATGAAATTCGATGTTATAATCGGAAATCCGCCGTATCAGTTAGATACTGGTGGTGCAGGTAGGCAGGCGCGACCAATTTACAATCTTTTTGTAGAACAAGCGAAACGTTTAGATCCTAGATATTTGGTTATGATTTTACCTTCTCGCTGGTTTGCAGGCGGGATGGGTTTAGATGAATTTCGTAGCTCTATGATGAATGATAAACACATTACGAAATTAGTTGATTTTACTAATGCAAAAGATTGTTTCCCTCAAAATAGCATTAGTGGTGGTGTTTGTTACTTTTTAAGAGAAAGAGATAGAGAATCATTATGTGAATTTACAAATATAAGCAATGGCCAAACAAAAACATTAAAAAGACAATTAAATGAATTTCCTGTTTTAGTTCGATATAATGATGCTGTTTCTATTATTAGAAAAATAGTGTTAAAAAATGAAAAAAGTATTTCTACAATAATTAGCCCACTAATGCCATTTGGTCTATCAACTAACGTACGAGGGAAAAAAAGCAAAAGCATTAATGATTTAGTTTTACATTCGAGCGAAGGAGTTTCTTATATTGGAAGAGATGATATTAATGGTGGCTATGAATTAGTTGATAAATATAAAATACTAATTAGCAAAACAAGTGCTGAACATGCAGGCGAACCCGGGAAGGAAGGAAAATTTAAAGTTTTAACATCTTCTCTTAAAGTTATTGCACCAGGTGAAGTTTGTACACATTCATACTTTATAATTGGAAATTTCGATTCTCTAACAAATGCAGCGAATACATTAAGCTACTTGAAAACAAAATTTGTTCGTTTTTTGTTATTACAGTCTATGAGTTCGATAAACCTTTCTAAGCTAGTTTTTTCTTTTGTACCAATTCAAGATTTTTCTAAACCTTGGACTGATGATAAGCTGTATAAAAAATACGGTTTATCGGATGAAGAAATAGCTTTTATAGATTCAATGATCCGGCCGATGGATTTATCGCAAAATGAAGAACCTGAAGACGAGGGGTCTGATGACTAAAAAAGAAGCCGTTCAAATATTTGAAGATAAGAAAGTGCGGACTATTTGGGATTCGGATCAGGAAAAATGGTATTTTTCTATTATTGATGTAATTGCCGTACTAACTGAAAGCGTCGAT
>Ga0209606_1002235_pt1 | contig 21960 bp, 10 predicted proteins | sample AD_UKC057_MetaG_FD_184412 | JGI IMG/M metagenome (GOLD analysis project Ga0209606, IMG submission 184412) | Active sludge microbial communities of municipal wastewater-treating anaerobic digesters from USA - AD_UKC057_MetaG (SPAdes) (version 2) | ecosystem: Engineered > Bioreactor > Anaerobic >...
TGGCATGACTCCTGAACAAGCCTATCAAAAGGCCGCGTCGGTTCTCGAGGAGGCCATCCGTTGCGGCAAAGACGAAAAAGCGCGTGTCGAAAAGGCTCACGGCAATCTTGACGAGTACCAGGAACAGTTGTTCGCGGAATCGTATCTCTTTCTTGCGAAGAGCCTGACAGAACTCGGCCAGTATGAAAAAGCCCTCGCTGTATGCGACGAAGGTTTCAAAGCAACCGGATATAACCTCATCAGAGTGCAGAAACGCGTCACGGCCAAGCGCATGGATGAAAATGAGGCAAGGAAGAAGGGGGAGACCTGACGGCTCTTCGGGAATCGGTCCCGGACCCGGATCCCCGCCCTGGCATGATTGAATCAGCCCGTTGTTTCTTGCATAGTGCACGCTCCCGTTGGTCTTTACCGGCCAACTACCAAGATGCGTGAGGCGTGGGCAACGGGCGCCCGTAACCTCCCTGTTTGTGCAATTGGCTGACAATCTGGCGATGGAGGTCTTGACGATGTCGCGAATTCTTTCTTCTCTCACCTGGACATGCGTTTTTCTAATACCTTGTGCGGCCAAGGCATCCGCGGAAGAGACCGTGCTGCCATATGGCGATGCCCCCCAGCCAGTCTCCATCGGCCATTTCCCGGACCGATTGCATGAGTTCATATGGCGCAACTGGAATGCTGTCGAGCCGGCGAAGCTGGCGGATATTCTCGGCGCGTCGGTCGAGCAGGTCACGGCGGTGGCGACATCGATGGGGCTCCCCGCCGAACCGGCGGTATCGCCTGACCTGAAGAAGCGGGGATACGCTACCCTGATCCGCCGAAACTGGCATCTTCTGCCATATGAGCAACTGCTTCAGCTTGTCGAGATGTCTCCCGAGCGCCTGGCGTTCACGTTGCGTGAGGAGGACTTCCTATGGATCAAGCTGGGCCGCCTCAAACCCAAGTGTGACCCGATTCACTACGAGACGCCGAGCGAGGCGGCAAAGTCGAGGGCAGCCGCGATCCGCGGCGTGGTCGAAGAAGTGTTCGGCAGCGAAATCAGCGCTCCGGAAGCGCCTCGCTTCGATTTCGTCCGGCAGCTCAGGGAGCTTCCCCCCTCCTACACCCCGCCGGCTTCCGTAAGCATCACGACTGATCCCCGGCGGCTGGTCTATTCGTACGTTGCCGTATATGGCGATCCCCTGCTGACCCCCGAACTGAACCCCTACCCCGACGGACTGCTGGCGCGCCTGTCGGAAGCCGGGATCAACGGCGTCTGGCTTCAGGGTCTCCTGAGAGATCTGGCGCCGGGAGGCGGCGCATTTCCGGAGTTTGGCGCTGACCACGAAAAACGCCTGGCAAACCTCAGAGAACTGGTGCAGCGCGCGAAAACGTTCGGCATTGGCATCTACCTTTACATCAACGAGCCACGGGCCATGCCCAGCTCGTTCTTCAAGGGCCATCCCGACATGGCGGGCGTTCAGGAAGGAGACTTGACCGCCCTCTGCACCTCGCAGCCCGCTATCCGCACCTGGATGAGCGAAGCTCTGGCCTACGTTTTCCGGGAAGTGCCGGAATTGGCTGGCGTGTATGCGATCACGGCATCGGAAAACCTCACCAACTGCGCATCCCACGGCGCCTGGACGTCATGTGAACGGTGCAAAACACGCAGCGATGGCGACATCCTTGCCGAAGTCGTCAGCGTCATCGAGGAGGGCGTGCACCGGGGCAACCCGAATGCCGCGGTCTTGATCTCCGACTGGGGCTGGCGCGGCCACGGCGACGCGCCCGACATCATCGCCCGCCTGCCCAAATCCGTGTATCTGATGTCCGTGAGCGAGTGGCACTTGCCGATCGAGCGGGGCGGTATCAAGTCTACGGTAGGCGAATACTCGATCTCATCAGTGGGTCCTGGTCCGCGTTCGCTTGCCCAATGGAAAGTGGCGCGCGAAACAGGATTGAAGACGGGCACGGAGATCCAGTTCAACAACACCTGCGAAATCGCCACGATCCCTTATCTTCCGGTAATGGATTTGATCGCGGAGCATTGCACCAACTTGCGGCAGGCCGCCCAACTGGACGCTATGCTCATTGGCTGGACCATGGGCGGCTTCCCCTCCCCCAATTTCCAGCTCGCGCACCGGTTGAGCCTCACCCCTGCCCCGAGCGCCGATTCCGTGCTGGATGGATTGGCCGCGGAGCGGTTTGGCTCCGAAGGCGCGCCCCATGCCCGCAAGGCATGGACCCTGATGAGCGAAGCTTTTCGCGAGTACCCGTTTCATATCAGCGTTGTGTACACCTGCCCCGTCCAGTGCGGCCCCGCCAATCCCATTTATCCAACAAAGACCGGTTACAGCGCGACGATGTGGGGTTTCCCCTACGACGATCTGAACGGGTGGCGCGGCCCATATCCGCCAGAGATCTTCGCCGCGCAGTTCGAGAAAGTCGCACAGGGCTGGCAGCTCGGCATCGCGGAACTCGAAGCCGCAGTGCAGAAGACTCCCCAAGACTTGCGTGCCGAAGCGCAGGGAGACCTTCGTCTGGCCCGAGCCGCCGCAATCCATTTTCAGGCGGTGGCTAACCAATCCCGGTATGTGATAGCACGCGACGCGCTGGCTGGCCCGCGGGAGGCATTGACTCCCGAGCAGCGGGACCGGCACAGGGCCGAGCTCAGGCGGTGTCTGGAATCCGAGCTCGCCCTCGCCCGCCAGCTCTTCACAATCACCCGGGAAGATTCACGAATCGGTTTCGAACCTTCGTGCCAGTACTTCTATCTCCCGCTGGATCTCGTGGAGAAAGTGGTCAATTGCCGCTGGCTCCTCGAGCAGATAGAAGGCTGATGCCCATCGTGGCGGGAGATTGCGCAGCGTCACAAACGGTTACGGAGTTGCCGCTAACGCTTCGATTAGATTAGGAGAAACGAAAGCGATGCCTTCGGCTGCTCCGAACACGTATGCACCGGCACGGAGGGCATCGCCTAAGCAACAGGACCGGAGATTGAGGGAGTTGCGAGCCATGACACGAATTCTCCTGCCGAAACTGTTTGTGACCGCGTGGTTCGTGGCGTGCTTCTCGGCTCCGGCGGCGGAGAATGCCGAAGCTAGCGCCCCAGATACAGGTTTCCTGTGGCAAATCGGCGTTCGCGACAACGACAATTCCGAGTTTGCGTTGTCCCCAGCGGATTACTCCCGGTACGAGCGGGATGGCTTCTTTGTGGTAGGCCAGTCTGAAACAAAGCACGATTGGCCGTATTTCCAGCCCGGACCGGCCGACCTCGCTTTCGGGAGCAGGCCGCACACCTTCACCATCGTCTTCGGCCTGAGCCCGAACAGTCTGGCCGGGGAATGCCGCCTGCAGGTGGACCTCATCAATACCCATTACGAACAGCCCCCCGAACTGGAGATTGCGATCAACGACTCCAGGTTCCGGCAACAGATGCCGCTCGGCGGCGATGATTCCGCCTACTACGGAGAACCCGCCAAGGGCCAGGAACACTGCTTCAGCGTTCCTTTTGATGCGGGCCTCCTCAAACCCGGTCGAAACCAAATCAGAATCACGACGCTCTCCGGGAGCATGATCCTCTACGATTGGCTTGGGCTCGAAGCGCCGGCAGGGGCTGCCCTCGAAGCCGTTGCCGGGACATTTCTTTCCGATTGCGAGGCCACACCTCATCTCCTCATAGAGCAGCAAGACGCCTTATTCCGGCCGGTATCGGCCACGATTCGTCACTTCGGCCCGCCGGCCGAGCTTTGCCTTTCTATTGCGGGCCGCGAGATCGGGAAGCAGACCATCGATGCCGGTACGACTGACGCCGAATTCCTGGTGGCCGCATCCGGGGCCGAGCAGCATCTCCTCTTGACATTCAGCACTCCCGATGGCGTAGTTGCAGAGGAATCCGTGACGTTGAGACCGGCCCGCATGCTCGAGATCTACCTGCTCCCCCACTCGCATGTCGACATCGGCTACACCGACATCCAGACAAAGGTCGAAAAGGACCAGTGGGCGTTCATCGAACAAGCCGTCGCCGCCGCACAACAGGCCGAGAACCTGCCTGCCAAGGCCCAATTCAAATGGAATGTCGAAGTGCTTTGGCCCGTGGAAGGCTATCTTAAACAAGCCTCCCCCGAGAGCCGCGCCGTGTTCATCGACGCCGTCAAACGCGGACAGATCGGGCTGGACGCGTTCTACTGCCACGAACTTGCCGGCCTTTGCCGTCCCGAGGAACTCGTGCAACTGCTTGCATTCGCCCGCGAAATGAGAAAGGCCCTCGGTGTTTCCATAGAATCGGCCATGGTCACGGACTGTCCCGGCTTGACCTGGGGGGCAGTTCCTGTGTTGGCACAGAGCGGCGTGAAATACCTTTCGCTCGGACCGAATATCGGTCACCGCACGGGGCATGCGCGCGAAGCATGGGACAACCGCCCCTTCTGGTGGGTGTCACCTTGCGGGAAATACAAAGTTCTGTGCTGGCAGACGGATAACGCATACCAGCCCATATTCAATAACCAGGAAGAACTCTTTGCGTTTCTGAAGGACTCCGAACGTCAAATCTCTGCGTATCCATACGACATCCTCTACTATCGCCAGTGCAAAGGAGATAACCAGGGCCCAGACCCGGCTCTCTCTGCATTCGTGAACGATTGGAACGCACGGTACGCATCTCCGAAGCTGGTCATTGCCACAACGGCCGAGCTGTTTCGCGCATTCGAGAACCGTTATGGAGAAAGTATCCCCTCGGCCAGAGGGGACTTCTCTCCTTATTGGGAGGACGGAGCGTGTTCGTCGGCACGCGAAACAGCCATCAACAGAGCTGCCGCGGAACGCCTCGTCCAGGCCGAAACGCTTTGGGCCCTTTTCAACGCAGGCCCGTTCCCGAAAGAAGAATTCCGGGACGCGTGGCGAAACGTTATTCTGTACGATGAGCACACCTGGGGCGCACGCAGCTATATCGGCTCGAGCAGTTCCTTCTCTCCCGGCACGGAAGAATACGATGCCCAGTGGCGCATCAAACAGGCGTTCGCACTGGATGCCGAGACCCAATCGCACGCGCTTCTGGAAAAGGCACTGGCGGAACGGCGGGCTTTATCCGCGCCCATCGCCGCTGTGGATGTCGTGAATACGTGTTCATGGCCGCGCTCGGACCTGCTCATACTGCCCAAGGATTTTCCCGTTCGGGGAGACTCTGTTCACGATATCGATGGCAACGAGCTTCCCGCGCAACGTCTGGCCGCCGGTGAATTGGCCGTTATAGTACAGAACGTGCCCCCCTTTGGCACACTGCGTTTGATCTTCGAGCCGGGAACGGCACGCGCTTCAGGAGCGGCCTGGGCCGAGGGCGCCACATTGACCAACGGCCTTGTTCAGGTGGCGCTGGACGAAACGACCGGCGCCATTCGCCAATTGCGGTGGAACGTCCTGGACGTCGATCTCGCCGAGAGCGAAAGCGCCGGCATCAACAGTTACCACTATATCGCGGGGTTCAATCCGGAAAATGCCGTCTCGAATGGGCCGGTGACAGTCACCATCAAGGATCGCGGGCCGCTCGTAGCATCCATCGCCGCCGAGTCGGATGCGCCGGGATGTAACCGTCTCCTTCGCGAGGTGCGCGTGATCGACGGGCTGAACCGCGTCGATATCTTCAATCTGGCCGACAAGAAGGCTATTCCGCTCGAAAACCTGCTGAAGCCCGAGCCTCAGAAGGAAGGATTTTACTTTGGTTTTGCGTTTGGTGTCCCGGATGGCGTGATGCATATCGATATGCCGTGGTCGGTTGTGCGCCCCGAAATCGACCAGCTTCCCGGGTCGTGCAAGAACTGGTTAAGTGTCCAGCGCTGGGTGGACATTTCGAACCAGGACTACGGGATCACGTGGGCCAGCATGGACGCCCCCGTCATTGAAGTGGGAATGATGAGTCCCCAACCCGCCGATCCCTTCGCGCAGGGCGTGTGGCGCGACTCCATCGAGCAGACCACAACATTCTATTCGTATGTGATGAACAACTACTGGACCACGAACTACCGGCATGATCAAGAAGGAGCGATCCTGTTCCGCTATTCCGTGCAACCGCATCGACGTTTCGACGCCGGGACAGCCGCGCGGTTCGGTATCGAGAGAAGCCAACCGTTGCTCGCCGTTCCGGTCGAAGAGGATGCCCCGCTTCTCGCGTCTCCGCTAGGCGCGCTTCCGCCGGGCATTGTCGTCACCGCACTCAAACCGATACCGAACGAGAGCGCGTGGCTATTGCGCCTGTTCGGCGCATCAGGGCGGCCTGAACAGGTTACGTTGAACACGTCTAATGGCGCGCCGCTCCAGGCATGGATAGCCGATCTCGACGGGGCGGCAATCGAGGAAGCCGCTCGCCCCATCACCATTCTTCCGTTCGAAATAGTCACGCTGAAAGTCGAGCGCCCGGCTGACTGAACTCGTGACCGTGATCGACGCTTTTCTCGGTTGTGCGGGCTATTGTTCACGCCATTCGACGATGGAGATGACCGCGTTGCCTTGCGTACGCAGGTTTTCGGCCTCGATGCGAATGGTTCCTCCCTGAGTCATTGTGGCGTCAACGGGCGTCTCAATCCATTTTCCTTCCTGGAAATCATCGAATACCCCGACGCTCTTGCCGCCTACACGGATTTCCTGTTTTCTGCCTCCCATGAAGTGGTCGGGATCGGCGATGTAGAGCCGCAATATGCCCTGGCTGGAGGGCGGGACCTCGAGTTCGATTGCGAGCACACGTTGGCTTGCCCGTGTGTGATAGACACGTCCCGGCCACCCCGCATACGAATATCCGTCGACTTTTCCAAGGGCGTATCCCTCTTCGGCATGGATGACCTCTTTCTCGGGCCTGCCGCAGAGCATGTAGAACTTCGTCCCCTGGCTGCGCAGTTCTTCCGCACTTGGCAAGACCTCCTCGTGCGGCCACGCGGGATTGTCATCGGGCGCGGGCTGCCGGTCTTCGAGAGAAGGCAGAGCTGAGACCGGGGACGCCGGCGCCTGGTACCAATAACAGACGCTCGACAGCTCGTGATAGTACCCCTCATCGCCGACCATGGCCTTCACCGTTTCGTTTTCGTTCTTCGCGAAGTCGATGGTTACGCGCAACGACTGCTCGAAAGGGATCGCGTCATTCAAGAAGAACTTGTAAGCTGCCGCGCCCTGGAAGTACTTGCGGTACCCGCTGACGAGGAATTCGCTTTCGGTCTCGGGGAACCCCCAGCTGAAGCCGAAGGCATCCTCGATGCCTTGAAACTCGACGGAGGGCGTCCCCTCGCCGTCCACGTAGAACATCTCGTTCATATCGACCATATAGGCGGGAGCGCCGGGTTTGCGAATGGTGACGCTCCAGCCGATGAACTTCCCTTTGCCCTGCGTGTCGAGCGCGATATACTCCGCCCGCCCGAGCGGCAGGGATTCCTGATGCCAGTTGGCGTGGAAATACCCGGTCGAGAGCGGCAGACTCTCAAGTGTCCGGTACATCACGTACGAGTAGCACGGCATCTTGGACTGTAGTTCTTGCCCCGGTGGAAGCTCTCCATCGTACGCTACCTCGACCCGCGCCGACTTTCGGTACGGCATGGGAAAATAGCAGTTGAAGCCCCGGCGCTTGTTGAGAACCACCGTTTCGACCGACTCGAACTGCCCGGCCGGGTCGCAAAAGAAGTCCACGAGAGGGCAGTTCACGCTCGGCTCCTCCGCATCATCCCAATAAATCCGGAGGATGGCTTCCCGGCCCAGTTTGAGCGCGCCCGGCATCGCGAAATGCATCATCTCGATGCGGCCCGGCCCCTCGAGACGGGCAACCACAACAGTCTTGGCCGATACGAATTGTTCTTCAAGCGGATTCTCGACCCACAGCGCGTTTTCAGCCCGGATACGGGGAACGTCCAGGTTGGGCAATTCGCTAAGTTCGTACGCCCACGCGGGCAGAGCGGCCAAAAGCGCAATCACTGCAAAGGCTTTCATTACTCAATCTCCCTATGGCGTTTGGATCAGTTTTCGGCGTCTTTTTTCACAATTTCCTCTGGGAGAAGCAAGGTCTGCGGGGTCATGGCAAAACAGGGAGGAACGGTCAAGAGGCGAATCGCTCCTTTGGCGTAGCATATACGCCAAACGCGTCCGTCCTCGCCATCGGGCACTGGCACTCTGTAGAAATTCGGTTCGCGGCCGTTGAGCCAGAATTGCGGCCGGTCGGCACTGTCGCGCACTTCTCCGTGCCCCCCTCCGAACAAACCAATCGCGGCCGTTCCTCGGGGCACATAGAAATAGCCGGTCCATTCCCCGTAGGAGCCATTCATCGGCGTATCCCCGCTCGATAAGACAGTCATGGGCTCATCCTCAGGCCAGGTGACCTGTGTCCGGTCTCCGCCATCGTCGACAGTAAGCTTGTAGAGACCGGATTCCTGGACAGGCAGCCTGACTGTATGTTGAACCCCATCGGGCGCAACGCTTCGGTCGCTTGCGGACAGGGTTTCCTTATCTCCCGTTTCACTTGAACCGCCCATTTTCCAGAGCTCGACTTTGACGTTTCCCCGGTCGCGGTAGTGTTCGATGAGACCACCGGTGATGGCGAGTTCGATTGTCGCCGGAACATCCTGAACGTACGTGTAGAAAGTCTGGGTACCCCGGCCGGGACCAAGCTCACCGGCAGGAAGCCCCGCCGGGAATTTCAAGGTTGAGGCGGCCGGGACCAGACTCGCGCTGAACGTCACGGGCTCGAAATCCAGCTCCACGAGAGGATGTCCAACGACTCCCTCTTCAATGAAGGCGGCGAGCTCGGGTTGCGTGAACGGCTCGCTGGATTTCCAGGGATTGTCCCCTTCCGGCACGTCCCAGGCGGCAGTATCCGGAATCGTCACCGTCTTGTCGCGGGTCACCAGGTCGCGATAGAGGGCTTTAGCATGCACAAGCATGGTTTCGCGCATGCGGTACGCGTGGCGAATCAGTTTTTCAAATGCGGCTTGCCTTTCCGCGCCTTCTGCCCCGGCATACTGTTGATAGAGTGAGCAGTAGCGCGCATAAAGAGTCAGAGCATCGAGCCTGGCGGCAATACCCGGGGAGTCAGCAAGCTCGCGGGCATCCCGGAGTGCGCGGTACATCCTGCCAAGCTGATCGTCCACAACCAGATGGGGCTTCGAGCCGTCCAGCTGTTCGTAGAAGGCCCGCATCGGTTCCTTTGCGGGGCCAAAGGACCGGTCGAGGAAATCCTCGACCAGCTCGCCGGTCCGTTCCGCCTCCGCTGGGTCCCACAGCATTCGCGCCGCCAGATAGTACCCCAGGCCGTTCGGCCCCCAGTTGTCGCTCGATTCGGCGGACATGTAGCGGGCCCCTTTGGCGTGAAACTCGGGGATCGTGCGGCGCAGATACTCGAGGTTGCCGCCCCGCGCCTGACCCGCCTGATCCCGATCCCACGTGTTCACGCTATAGTATTCGCGGATGCCGAGAGTCGCGCCTTGGGCGGACCATCCGGTGATGAGTTCCTCGACCGTATACCCTCCTTTGATAAAGGCCGTCGCCACGCTGACCACCACGTTCGGATGAACCCGCACGCCCGGCGCAGGGGAATGGTAGTTGTACGCGTAGATGCCCACGAGTTTCCCAGGAAACCTCGCATCGACCGCAGCGGCAACCTCATTCGCAACCGTGACGACGCGATCGCTCACGCTTCCCACCCCCCTGCACAGGGGGCACTCGCACCACCCCCCGCCATCGCTCGGGTCCATCGAGACGCTATCGAGCGACGAGTCATTCTCGAGTTGCTCCAGCGCGTACTTGACGAACAGCGCCCGAACCTCCGGATTGCCCAGACAGGGTTTGGGATTGGAGACTTTCTTCCGTTCGCCGTCGAGCAATGGCCAGTACTCCGGATGCGCATCGAATTCCTTCTCCGCCCATTTGACGATATGGTCGTACGCGTGGCCGGTATTCAGGGCAACACCGTGCACGCACCGGTTCCTCGCGCACCACTCGCCGTAAGGCTCCTGTGCATAATCCCAAGGTCCCCAGCCATACCAGATGCGCCGTGCACGATAGGCTGGCCGCTCGACTTCATCGAGCGCGATACACACCGTTTCAAGCCGCGGCACAACTTCCCAGGTCTGCCCGGGAAAAAACTGCCGGTACCCAAGCCGGTAGAGGAGATCCCAGACCGCATGTTCGACCGCGAGCTCCGTCGCCCCGATGAGCCACAGGCCCTTTGCGTGCGAGTGCAGCACATATTCTTCGCGCCGGCGAATGTCTGCTGCATCAAATCGATGCGCGAGCCGCACTGCCGCAAAATCGCCGCAGGCGCCGACTGCAATGCCGCTCTCGCCGTTTCCGGTGGCGGCCGGGAAGTCCGTGCCGGCGATTTGGCCAAGGTATTTCGCGAGCGTCTCGGCCGCCGCGCGCACACGCGCGGATGCGTGTTCCGAAACGACTACGGGGTACGCCGCTTCCCCGTTTGCCGCCAGAGTAACTTCTTCGGAAGCCTGCCCAACGGCACAACACAGCATGAAATACACCGCCGCCACTCTGCATCCCCGGATCATGCCCGCCTCCCTTATCTCATTCGAAGGCGCCAGAGCCTTCACTCATTCCATAGCTCGCGGATGGCCGCTTCGTCGCCGAATCCTGCCGGCACGGCATCGCTTCGCCGGTTTGCATGGTACCAGCTCGTTTCGGTACCGTCATCGAACGAGACCGGCACCGCAAGACACCTGCTTCCCGGCATCTCGAGGAACCCGTTGGGGTCATGTTCGCGCACCCAGTCGCGGGCGTACCGCAACCATCCGGCGCGATAGGCCGCGGGTTGGTGGGCAAACCACACGATCTCGTCGTAGCCCCAGCACCAGAATGCCCCGGTATATTGGCCCTCCTTGCCGCTCCGGCCCCAATTGTCGAGTTCGACCAGGTACGGGAGATGTTCGCAACGCCATCCGCTCGGCGTAAGCCCCCCGTTGCTGCGGCCGTAAATGCTGTCGATATACCCCACTTCGAGGATGCCTTTCTGCGGCTCACCCTCGACTTCCTTGATGCGCAGAGGAAACGCATGGAAATCAAACAACAGCTTGTCGCCGTCGTAGCGGGGCCCGCCATCCGGAGTGTGGGCATCGCACAGAATGAAATGCCGCCGCGCATGGTCCTTCGCATACCCGCGGACGCGCGCGAGCATGTCCCACCAGTGCACGTAACCGGGATCAGCCGCGCCTACGAGCGCCACCTGGCCGAAATGAATCGCCTCACAGCCCGCGTCGATATAGAGGCGGGCGAGATGGTAAAACCACATCCGCGTCTCGAGTTGCGACATGTCGGGAACCGAAGCTCCGGCGCTCCAGTGGTCTCGGTACTTTCCGTCGGGGAACAGCATCGCCTCGTAGCTGAAACTGCGTTGCTCGACGGGCAGTCCGAACTCCTCGAATACCCAGCCCGGCACGGTAACGCTCCCAACCTGCGTCGTGACAATCTCAAAAATCCCCCCCTGGAGAATCATGTCGGGGTCCATGGCGCGCACCCGAGGCACGATTTCCGCTGCCCGGCGGAGCCTGCCGCCAAGATGCTGTTCGCCTCCCCACAGATACAGAGTGCGCCCCGCGAATTTCGCGCCCGTCTCCCGGAGCATGCGCAGGTTGTCGTCCACGTCGCCCACGCCCGTCAGCAAATCCATCATCGTAATAGAGCGGGACAGGTAGTTCTCGAGAACTTGGCGCGACATCGAGCCGTCGAAGGTGTAATCCCGTCCGCTCGAAGCGCCGGCGCTTGTTGCCGCCAACGCCAATGCCATGACCACACACATGATTTCAGCCCTCCAGTGAATAGCGACATCCTAAACGCCACCCCGTGCGCGGCGCAATCGCGTGAATCCAATGGGCACAAACGTGCGTGCGCCGCCCCGAATTTGGGCAATGTTCAAAGCAGACGCGTTGAGAAGAGCCCGCGGAAGCAATACAATCGAGTTGAGCAATCCGGCCGTTCGGCCAACACGTCTGGTTTTAAAAAACGGAGAAGGGGCCTGAAATGTCAACGTCGCAGCGCTTATTCCCTCTTTTCTTGACCGCAACGTTTCTTCTTGTATGCGCTCAAGCGCCCATCGCGCAAGAACCAGTAATTGCCGTATTCGACCTGGGCACCGCGCGTCTGTCGATTGACGCCAAGGGGTATCCCGGCCTCCAAGTGGGAACGGACAACATACCCTGGCCGCCAAGCGTTCATCCCATACTCCGGCTGGATGCCGAGAAGGGCCTGCTCCTGCCGGAATCCGTGACGGCCGACAATGGCCGCCTGACAGCCCTGTTTCCCGGCGGGGCCGTGTGCGAAATGCTTGTCACGCCCGGCGCGGGCTTCCTCGTGTTCGAAGTGACGCGGCTGGAGGCGCCCGGCACGACCCGCCTGAGGCTGATGTCACTGACCGTGCCGCAGGACGCCGAGATCATGTCGACATTGAACGCCGCGCGGACACCCACCCACATCGCAGCGTTGTCCGCGGCCGAGTTCAACGTGCACTCGTACAAACAGGCTATCGGACGCCGCGACGGCGACCGCGCGGGATGCACCCACGAATTCGTGCCTACGGACGAAGCCAAGGCCGGCGCGACCGCAGCGCGTTTCACGGCAACGGCCGGCGCGGAAACCGGCGGCTGGAACGTTGTTGGGCATGATTTCCCCAAGCCTGTCGATCTCACAGGCTGCAAGGCCATTCGCGCATGGGTGTCCGGCGACGGCAAAGGCCAGCAACTCAAGATCCAACTCAGTGATGGGCAGAACGGCTACCGGGACAACTACATCCCGATTTCCTTCGAAGGCTGGCAGCAGATCACGATCGATACACCCGCCCTGGACACCTTGCGCTACGACCACGTCGCGACCCTCAATATCTACTACAACGGACTTCTCCCCGCCCAGACGGTTTCCTGCATCATCGATCAGATCGAGGCTATCGTGGAACGTGACGGCACGGAAGAGCCGATTCTCCTCGAGGATTTTGAACGCCCGGGCTCTCTCTTCTGGACCGAAGAGACCCAGACCCTCAATCTCGAGACGCTCGCGGGGCACGGTCTCTTGCCTGCGCGGTTCGGACTGCTCGTGAGTCCCCAGCAGGATTTCATGGATACCATGGAGCGGTTCGAAATCGCCGGGGGCCTGCCCAGTCCGCATCCCGGAGGTGTGTGGAACAAGCGTTCACCTTGGATCGAACATTCTTACTTCTTCATCACGCAGTTCAACGAGTCCCAGACAGATGACGTCATCGCCATGGCCCGCCGGGGCGGGTTCGACATGATTCTCATCCTTCAGAACGTGTGGACAAAGGCCACGGGGCATTTTGAGATCAATACCGGCAACTTCCCCGGCGGCCTCGATTCGCTGGTCAGCACCGTCCAGCGCCTCAAGGATGCCGGGTTTCATGTCGGGTTCCATCTCTTGGGCGCATCCATCTATCCCCCCGACACGTATCTTACGCCCGTGCCCGACCCGCGTCTCGTCAAGGGCGCGAACGTCGAGCTTGCCGCGGCTATCGACGAGAAGGCGGATTTCATCCCAACTGCTGCCCCGCCGGATGCCTTTCCGGAAGAAGACGGCGGCTACAACGGCGAAGGTACGGTCATCCAGATCGATAACGAGTTGATCCATTACGGCTCGCGAAGCCTGGACGCGCCCGTGGGTTTCCTCGGCTGCAAGCGCGGCCACCTCGGCACCACGCCCGCGCCCCATGCTCAGGGCGCCCCCGTCATGCATCTCAGGCGCTTTTACGGATATCACGCGTACGATATGGACACGCCGCTGCTCGACGAGGTATCCAGCCATTTCGCCCGCGTGGCCAACGCCTGCGACATCGACATGATCTATTTCGACGGGTCGGAACGTCTTCAGGGCGACCACTGGTACTACAACGCGAAACTTCACAAGACCTTCTTCGATAAACTCGCGCGCAAAGACATCCTCATCCAGGCCAGCAGTTTCAGCCACTATTCCTGGCACATCCTCGCGCGCAGCGCTTCGGCGGACGGCCATGGCGATATCAAGGGCTACCTCGACGAACGTTCCGGCTGGTTCGATTCGTTCAAGCGCAACGGCATGCCGCTCGATATCGGCTGGTACTATGGATACGACCCCAACTGCGCACTCGACATGTACGAATACGTCCTGGGCGCGACGATCGGCTACGACTCTTCGATGTCCTTCCAGGTATCACTGGATGCGGCCCGGCAACACCCCTTCACGGGCGACATTCTCGATCGCATCGCCAGGTATGAACGTCTTCGCCTCTCCGGCCGCGTTCCTGAAGACATGCGCAACCGGCTGCGAATCGACCCCGCCCTTGCAGGCGAGAAATCGCCCGAGGAACGCGCAAAACTGCTCGATTTGCGCCGGGAATACCGCTTGCTCGGCGCGGAAGGCGAAGAAGTGTTTCAGCGTGTGATCTACGACCCATGGCACGAGGTAGATCCCGCTGACCCGGCCAGCGCGCAATGGACCGTTCGCGTGCCGCTTGGCCCTGCCCGCGCCGGCGTTGAGGTACACGCGCTGCCGGGCCCATGGAGCGCGCCGGGGCCGTCCTACACCGCGCAGGAAGCAGTTACCCTGGAAACCTTCGACGAGCTGGCCCCTTATCTCCCCGGCGATGCCGCCGGCGTGACCGTGATCGCGCACGGAGAGGCCGGAGCCACGCTCGAAGGCGTCACGCAACAGTTCGCCCTGTCCACGGATGGCCCGAAGGAAGGCAGCCAATATGCCGTGTATTCGGCCCAGAGCACTTTGAGTACCGATGCGGGCTGGACGGTTATCGGCAAGGCATTCGAGCCGCCGCTCGATATCTCATGGCACAAAGCCATCGGATTCTGGCTGCGCGGCGACGGCAACGGCGGCAGTTTCAAGCTGCAGCTGACCGACGGCGTCAAAGCAGACGACTTCTACATCGCGAACAACTATGCCGGCTGGCGGTACCAGCAGCTTGCCCGCCCCGAGTCGGATCCCATCGACTACTCTCAAGTCCGGCGCCTCAATTTCTATTACAACGGTCTGCCGGCCAAGACCTCGGTATCTTGCGCCATCGACGACGTGAAGGCGTTGCCCGCGCTCGACGTCCGAACCCTGGTCGACCCTTGGCTGGAGATCGGCGGACGGCGAATCGACTGCCCGGGCACCCTCCGCGACGGTCAATACGTCATTCTATGGCCCGGTGAACCGTTGCGGCAGTACGGACTGCCCCTGGCCGAACCGGCGGCATCCGAAGCGCCGTTCGAGACGTTCGAGTTGCCCGAGGGCGAGCACACCGTCCGGTTCGGGTGCCCAGGGCCTTTCATAGCGCCTGTTCGCGCGCGCATCACCCTGCAGCCGCCCGAACGCTACGCGATGCCCGCAGCGCGTTGATGTGCCCAGCGCATCGCTTTTATACTCGGCAGGCAGCACATTGAGAAGGCTGTCTACGACCGGAGGCCTCGGCATGACGTCTGTGTATCGGTTTTGGTTTACTGCAATCGCTCTGGCGGCGTGTCTGGGCGTTCTTGCCGGAAATCCCGCGCCAGCGGAGGAAGCCGCTCCTGCATCGTGCGAGCCAATCACCCCGAACGCATTCCAGGGTTCCGACATTGAACGCATCAACCAGGCCATTGCGGCAGCGGCAGCTTCCGGCAGGCGCGTTGTGATTCCACGAACCAATCACGCCGCGGATGGCTCCCGCGCTGTCTGGCTGCTTGACTCGGCGATACTCGTTCAAAGCGGCACGACGCTCGAACTCGAGAACTGCCATATCAAACTCTCCGACCGCTGCCGCGACAACTTCATCCGCAGCGCAAACTGTGGCCTCGGCATCGCTGAAATCGCCCCGCTGTACGATATCCACATCCGGGGCATCGGGAACGCGCTGCTCGAGGGCGCAGACCGCCCACGCGCCACCGGCGACAGCGCCAAGACTCTCGGAGAACGGACCTATGGCACGGACGCGGGCGTCGAGGGAGAAAGCCAGACCGGCGATTGGAGAAACATCGGCATCCTGATAGCGTTCGTCGAACGCTTCAGCATCGAGAACATCCGAATGGTCGACTCCCACGCATGGGCGATTTCGCTCGAACGCTGCGCGTTCGGCAGGGTCCGCGACGTCGACTTCGCGTCCACCGGACAGAAAGCCATCGACGGCAAGACCGAAACGATTCTCAATCAGGACGGGTTGGACCTACGACAGGGCTGCCACGATATCCTCATCGAAAACATCACCGGATACTCCGGCGACGATCTTATCGCGCTCACCAACATTCTCACGGCTGGCGCTGAGGCCGGCTCCACCGAATCGACCATGGTGAGCGCCGCCATCGACCGCGGAAATGGAACAGACGACATCCGCAATATCACGCTGCGAAACATCCGCGGATATTGCGCCGGCGGCCATCACATCGTCCGGTTCCTCAACGCCAGCGGCCTGAAAATTCACGACGTCATCCTGGACGGGCTCATCGATACCTCCGGCTCGACGAAACCGTGCCGCGCCGCGCTCAAGATCGGCGACAACAATCCGAAGTGGGGCGGCGTCACCCCCTTGGGCGATACCTGCCGCATCTTCGTGAACAACATCATGAGCCGCTCGCAGCACACCATTCTCATCGCCGGCTCGCTCTCCGAATCCATCATCACGAATGTGATCAAGTACGACGCGGAAGGGCCCCCTATCACTTACGAATCCGGCGAAAACAACGTCCGCAACGTCCTCATCTCAAACGTGCGCGAGATGGTTCCTCCGCGGGAATGATACGGCAGCGTTCCCCCTCGCCGCCCAGCCGCGCCGCAGAAACGAATGCACCGTCCCGGTGAAGCGGGGTCTCACCGCAAAACGCTGTCGGCCAGCACGGATTTTTCGCCCTGGCTCTGCAGGATCTTGTCGAACTCGGCCAATTCCGCGTCTTCCACGATGGTGTAAGGAAACTGCTTGACCTCGCGCTGATCGAGCATCTGGACAAGCCCTTTCTCGAAATCCGACTTGCTCGCGGCAATCACCTGGCATCCGAGCGACACGTTGGGTTTGAGGGGCGTTTCGCTGTTTATCGGGCGCTTCGCATATGCCGAATGGATGTTCGCCCCCGTAATCTGCTGTTCGCCTTTGACCCCGACCCTCGTTCCAGGCGCCGCGTTCCCCAGAAGACGGTACGCGGGATCCGTGCCCCGGTGCTTGCCCCGGACGTACGTGACCTGTTTTGATTTCAACCGCCCGACCCCTTTGTCCTGGCTGCTGGACTCCGTAGTCATCCGGTATTCAAACACCTCGGGCGGCGCCGAAGGCGACTCGACGACCAGATACATGGTGTCGTCATACGTCTTGTTCGAGTTTGTCGACAACCCCCTGTCGAAATCCAGCCCCCGGACAGCGATGGCATTCGCAGCGGGTTTGTTGCCCTCGGGCCCGGCCCAATCTCCCCCCTTGAGAGCGACTATCAGCCGCGCCTCCATCGCAATGGCCTTCGCGTCCACCTCCTCATAGACACGCCGAAACGAATTCTTCGCGTCCGCCTGTACAGGTTCCGGCACTTGCTTATAGAACTCGGTCGCCAACTCATCCTCGCTGACGAGCCGCAACGCCTTCTCTGCAACACTTCGCTGCGTCAACGACCGCAGTTCACGCGTCTGCACCACCACCGGTACTTCGGACACGTCTCCCTTCTCATCAACCGCCTCGAGCATGATCGTCTCGTCTTTTACTGGCGCGGGCGCCCCGAACATTTCGTAGACGCGTTTTTCGAAGTCGATCCCCATGCTCTTGCTCACCGCTTTCGCCAGAACCTGAGCGTGCTGGTTTATTATTTCCTCGAGAGAGGACTCACCCGATTTCCCCGCGCCCGACTTTCCTCCGCCCTGTTGGGCTTGGGCCTCCTGGCTCTCATTCATGTCCCTGAGTGCCGCTCCTATTTCCGCGGCGTAGTCTGACGCCGTTTTCTTCTTTGGTGCAGGCTCAGGGGCGGGTTTGGGAGCGGTCGCGCAGTCCATAGATACAAGGGGGAAAAGGGTCAATACCAGGATATACAGAAATATGCGTGCCTTTCTCATGACGAGACTTCCCTGCGCCCTCATTGGGATTCAACCATTTTCTATACATAATGATACCATCCCGCCCGAGAAACGAAACCAGAAAAGTCCGTGCCCCGGTCCGGACCCGTCCCAGGACGGGGGTTCTCTGCCGCGAAGAAGGCCGAGAATGCAAACCGGACCCTTTTCTCAAATCCGTCAACATCTGGTAGCATGTGCCACAAACCTGAACCGTTACGTGAGCCATCGTGGAGTATGCTCTGGAGGTTCTCCCCCATGATCCATCGCAGACTGCCCACATTCAGGACCATTGTCATTGTCTGCTTGCTGCTGACTGTGCTGGCGCCCGCATCAAGGTCCTATGCCGCTGTTCCCAATTCCCAGCCCATACTCGAGAATGTAGGGCTGCGGGTGGCTTTTGACGGGGCAACCGGCCAACTCGCCGAATTCACCGATACGCGAAATGGCCATGCATTTCTCGACCCTGCCGCCGGCGGCGAACTCTGGTCGCTTCAGTTTCTGCCGCCGTCGCCGATCAGCGAACTCATGCCCGCCAATGCCAAATCCTTTGTCTGCAAACGCCAGGAAGGCCCGAATGACATCCTCGTGCTCACCTGGCAGGAATTCAATGTTGCGGAGGCGCCCGGCCTGCAGGTCACCGTTACGGTCTCGCTCGACACGGAAAACCCCACGGCATACTGGACCATCGCCATCGAGAACACGGCGAACCTCCTCCTTGCTTCGCTTCGGTTTCCGCGAATTCCCGGTATCGCCGCTCAGGAAAGCGAGCGCCTCGCCGCGCCAATCTGGATGGGACAGCTCGCCGAAGACCCGCGCCGCTTCCTCTCTAACCCCGAAAAGCCGGGACGCATGGAGTGGGAGTATCCGGGACTGCTCTCGCTGCAGTGCGTCGCTCTGTATCGCGAGAACGGCCCGGGGATCTTTCTCAGCGCCGATGACACGGCGGCTTTCGCGAAGCGGTTCTGCGTGTTCGGCGGTGCTGGCGGCCGCCTGGGCTTCGAGGTCCTGCACCTTCCCCAGGGCGGATCGGGTGGAGAAAGACGGTATGAGCCCCCGTACCGCTTGGCGCTGGGCGCGTTCGAGGGTGATTGGTTCGCGGCAGCCGAACGATACCGTCAATGGGCCTTGAATCAGCCGTGGGCCAAAGAAGCCCGGCTGAAGACAAATGCCGTCGAGGACTGGGCTGCCGCTACGGGACTCTGGGTATGGAATCGCGGCCGGTCAGCACAGGTCCTTGGCCCTGCCTTGGATTTGCAGGAACAGTCGGGCGTTCCCGTGAGCGTTTTCTGGCACTGGTGGCACGGATGCCCGTACGACATCGGTTTCCCCGAATACCTGCCGCCGCGTGAAGGAGCGGAGGCGTTTCGCGACGCCGTGAAGAAAGCCCGCGACGCCGGAGTCAACGCGATGGTTTACATGAACCAGCGGCTCTGGGGAATGACTACCGCCAGCTGGGAAGCGGAAGGCGCCGAACGGTACGCCGTCAAAGGTCCCGATGGCAAGGTACATCCCGAAACGTACAACACCTTCAAGCCCGCACCCTGCGCGGCGATGTGTATGGGCACTCCGTTCTGGCGCGACAAGTATGCCGGCCTTGCCCAACAAGTCGTGAATGATCTCGGCGTCAGCGCTATCTACATGGACCAGGCTTGCCTGAGCCTTGCGTGCTACGACCCCGCGCACGGCCATCCCATCGGGGGCGGGACATACTGGATGAACGGGTTCCGCATGCTACAGGCCGACATCCGAGAACGGTGCCACGCGGAGCCTGACCCAGCGGCCACAGCCCGCCCCGCCTCACGAAACGTCGTTCTTGCGGGGGAAGGCTGCGGTGAGGCCTGGCTGCCCTACCTCGACCTGATGTTGAGTCTTCAGGTGAGCATGGAACGCTATGCCCAACCGGGCGTCTGGGAGCCCATTCCGTTTTTCCATGCGGTGTATCACGGGTACGCCATCTTCTTCGGCAACTACTCGTCGCTTACCATGCCGCCTTACGATGATCTCTGGCCCGCTGAATTCGCCCCGAAAAAGCCCCTCGAACTGCTCGACACCAAGTTCTCGCAACAATTCCGGCTCGAACAGGCCCGCGCTTTCGTCTGGGGACAGCAACCCACGATTGCCAATTTCCTGCCCGAGCATTTCGGCCAGCGTCCCGCGGAAATTGCCTATCTGACCCGCTTGGCCAAGGTCCGCCTCCAGGGACTTAAATACCTGCTGCATGGAACCATGCTGCGGCCGCCTGCCCTGGGTATTCTCGACCAGGAAATCGACATCTCCCGGCTGTCCATCTATGCGGGACAACAGAACGCGCTCAAACAGTACCGCAAATCCTGTCCCCGCGTGATGGCAAGCGCGTGGCAAGCAGCTGACGGCGGCGTGGCCGTTGTCCTGGCAAACGTGAGCGATGATCCCCAGCCGGTTTCGGTCGACCTTTCTCGCGGGCTCTACCCCATCCCCGCTTCGTGCACGATAGCGCGACTCGACGCTGACGGCAGCCGGGAGATAGGCCCCATCGGGGGCGAGCCCCGTCTGGAACTAACGCTGCCCCCGGCCGAGGCCTGCATCTACGAATTTACTGTAAAATGAGAGGGGCGTCCCCCCGACGGTGCGGTAAGACGCCCCAAATCGTCCAAAGAGCCTATTGTGCCCCCTCCGCGGCGAGGCCTGAAACAGCCTTCTTGAACCACTCCGCACATTCACGGACCTGCGGCAGGTTGTTGTCCCAATTGGATTCGTACTCGATTCCAAACAGGGCGGGAGTGAGGCGGAGTTCGCGAATGGTCCGCAAGACCTTTTCGAGTTCCCCGCACCCTTGCCCCCAGGGCCGGTCCGTCCCGTCAGGCGCGGCCTTGTCTAAATCCTTGAGATGCAATGACATAAGCCGTCCGCCCAGCTTTCGCACCGATTCTGAAGGGTCAAGTCCCGAACGCAACCAGTGTCCGGTATCCGCGCAAACGCCGATGCGCGGGCTGCGTCCTTCACACGCCCGCAACGCCTCTTCCGGACTCCAGTACCGCGACTTGCCTTCGGGATGGTTGTGGATGGCCACGTTGATCGCATATTCGCCGCAGAACCGTTCGACAAGGTCGAAGGCCTCGGGGGCTGGCTCTGAGACAATGTATTGCACACCCAGTTTCCGTGCAAACTTGAATGTGCGGCGGCAAGCTTCTTCCTCGCCCGGGATAGCGCCAATATAGATGCCCGGCAGCGAGACTTTGGACTGTTCGAGCTTGGCGCGGATCTCCTGGATGACCTGGTCGGGCAGCTCGGCAGTCAGCTTCAGGTCGGAATCGGGGCGCACCCGTTGTCCTTCAAACGCCTCGATATAGCCAAGGCCGGCCGATGCGGTCTTGTCAACGGCTTCAAAGAACGAAAACCGGTTGAAGGTCCACGCGGTCGTGCCCACGCGCCACCCGAACGGGGTCTCAGCGCCGGACGCGCTCAACGCCCCCGCCAGCACACCCAGGCCGGCCAAAAAGGGCGCAAGTTTTCCCGTGCGCATGGTTACAGCTTCCATCCGTTGTGCATGTCGCGGTGGAGCCTGGCATTCGCCTCGTCGTTGTCCACGAAACGGGCGGCAGCCGGGTCCCACTTGAGTTTCTGCCCGAGCCGCGCCGAGATATCGGCCAGCATGCCCAGATACGAGGCGATGTGCGCGGCATCGACGTCCGACACCGGGTCTTTGCGGCTCTTCACGCATTCGAGGAAGTTGCCGGCATGATTGGTGGAATCGGTGAGACGGACGTCGCTCTCCTTGAATTCCACCGTCAGCAACGATTCGGGCTCCGCCGAGATTCCTTTGCGGCTCACATGAACCCAGCCCTCGTCGCCAATGAACCGGCAGCCTTGTTTCATCTTGTCGCTGTCCTTGAAAACCATCTTGAGGCCGTCGGGATACGTGAAAAGAGCGTCCCAGCCGTTCACATTGTTCGTGAAACCCTTGTTGCGATAGTCGGCCTGGCATTCCAGTTCAAAGGGCTG
>Ga0209606_1002241_pt1 | contig 21934 bp, 17 predicted proteins | sample AD_UKC057_MetaG_FD_184412 | JGI IMG/M metagenome (GOLD analysis project Ga0209606, IMG submission 184412) | Active sludge microbial communities of municipal wastewater-treating anaerobic digesters from USA - AD_UKC057_MetaG (SPAdes) (version 2) | ecosystem: Engineered > Bioreactor > Anaerobic >...
GCGCCCAGCCCGGCGCCCACCTCGATAACCCCGTCTTGTTCCGTAAGTTCCGCCGCGTCGGTCATTATTTTGTTTATATTGTCGTCCAGTAGCAGATTTTGCCCCAGGGCTTTTTTAAAGCGGATATTGTGGCGCTTACAAAGTTCCTTTAGGGAAGGAAAGGACGGTGATGGCCCGGTATCCTTTTGCAGTGGGTGCGTCATGACAGTGCCTAAAAGGGCAGCAGCATGATGCTGAAGAGGGTGTTATCCGGAGCGTCCAGCGTCAGGGTGAAGGGGATGACTTTGGATTCGGGGAGTTTCGGTTCGTCCGCAGGGGGGAGGGGGGCGGAAAAAGTGATGATCATTTCGCCGGCAGTTTCCGTAACCGCAAGTCCACCGCCTTCCTTGGGAGTCATGGCGCCCATCGCCTGCACCGAAGGCTTACCCGGAGCGAACGACGCCCGGTCGGAACGGAATTGACCGGAAAACAGCCATTTGCCGGGAGACTGCCGTAACAGAGTGCCCTCCATGGCGAGTCCCTCAATGGGGAACCGGCTGTTCACCGTGTAGCCCTGGTGCTCCTCAAGGGGAACTAAAGCGACAATCGGTAACGCAACGGCATCCGCAGGCGTTGGGGCAGTACCCAGCGGCACTTGAAGATGGGACTTTGCGGATAGGTCGCTTGTGGGAATCTGTGGGGCAGCTGCGCTCTTGGCCTTGCCGGGCGTCGGCTCTTCAGGTGGTGGCGCTGTTGAGGGGACTGGCGCTGTCGGAACGGGCAAGGCCGCAGGCTCATTATCTTTACCTGACGGGGAAGATGGAATACATCCGCTGAACATTGTTATCAGGCATAGTGTAAGTAGAATCAGGGAAACTGCGGTTCTCATCATGTGCTCCTCAGGAGATTGCCCGGTGGTTGAAGGATCGGTACTGGGTTTTGTCACCTCATTTACAGGTGGATTATACCGATTATGGGTTATAAGACGCCAAAAGTAGCTCTGCAACGCCGTGAAGGGTTGGATACAGGCCCCACAATTCATTCCTGAACCAGCAAAACGCGAAGTACCCACAGGATCAATACGGCGGCTACCGGTGTCCAATCGGCGAATCCCATGGGGGGGAGCAGTCGTCGAATCAGATTTAATAAGGGGTCGGTGAGGGGGGGGATCCAACGTAGCCGGACGTGGTTCATATCCAGGGATAAGAACGGCGATGTCCAGCGTAAAAGAATAATCAGCATGTACAACGTAATGGCGCTGTACAGACAGGTTCTTAGCATTTCCTGGAAGAGGAATGGTGGTGCATAGGGTTCGTTCATTTCAATATAATCTCCCGCACTATTGTATAAACCGGCCCCCGTGGAGTCAAGAGACTGCGGAACAGGAGAATTTTGTCGGCGCAGAAATCAGGGCCAAATTCGGGTATCTTCCCGGGTTCCTGGTAGGGCTGTAACAGGGACGCGAACAAAGAGGTAGTTGCCGTAGTGCGGAGGCGCGCAATGGTGACGTGAGGATGGAAGGCGCGTGTTTCCGGCGCCAGGCCGATTTCACGGGCGGCCTGTTCTGTCGCCCCCTGAATCCCGCAAAGATCCCCGGAGACAGTCTCAATGCCCGCCCACACAACAGAAGGCTTTTTAATTGAGGGGAATGCACCCACGCCGCGGACGAGCAATTCCGGCGGCTTGAACGGGGCAAGGCGTTTCTCCAAGCAGCAGGATAAAGCCGGGAGTTGTTCTTCGGATACTTCCCCATAAAAACGGAGTGTCAAGTGCATATTATCAGGCTTGACCCAGGTTACCCCGCCACTTTTAGGCTGTAATTTATGGACTAGGGTATGCAGGGCGGCATGAGACGCTTCCGGCAAGGATATGGCGGCGAACAGGCGCATGTTTTGTTCCCAATTCAGGTCGGCGGCATTTCCGCAAAGGGTTATTGTCCCAGATATTGCGATATCGGGCCTCCTGGGTTCAACTATGGCATAAGGGGGTGCGACTTGTTTGTTCCCGCAAAACCATGATAATCTCTCATCATGACAGACCAAAATTCAACCGAATCTAAACATTCCCACGGATGCCTGGGCATATTTGTTGTCTTCATCTTGATTGTGGGGGCGGTCTGGGGTATCAGCCTGGCGTATTTCATGTGGCTCATTAACGATACACGCCATAATGTGACGCAAGCCCTGGCCGATTTCCGGCCCAAGGTAGGGTCCCGCGTTTACAGCAGTGACGGACAGGTGATTGGCGAATTCTCCATTGAAGAGCGGCAATTGGTCCGGCTGAGCGATATTCCCCTGCATGTGCAGAAAGCGTTTATCGCCACGGAAGACGCGCTCTTCTATGAGCACCGGGGCGTTCGTCCAGACGCCATATTGAATTCTGTGTTGTACATGGTACAGACCGGAAACACCCGAGGAGGCAGCACCATAACACAACAGGTGGTGCGCAATGTGGAGGATTTGGAAGTCGGGTTGGAACGAACGTACAAGCGAAAGTTACGTGAAGCCCTGGTGGCCATGCAGGTGGAGCGTGACTTCACTAAGGATGAGATCCTGGAGTTGTACCTGAATCAGACGTTCCTGGGCATCAGCGCCTACGGGGTTGAGGCTGCTTCTTTTCAATACTTCGGAAAAAGTTGTAAGGATCTTACCCTGGGAGAGGCGGCCACCTTGGCGGGTACGTGCCGCTGGCCGAATACCAATAACCCCATCAATAATCCCAAGAATGCCTTGAGCCGACGCAATACGGTGCTGCAGCAAATGCTGGAAAACGGCTTTATCTCACAACAGGAACATGATGCCGCCGTGCAAGAAGATATGATGGCTTCTATTGTGACTCGAAAATCGGAAAAGCCGGAAGAGATGGACTATTCGCTTCGGGGACGCTTTCGGGCGCCTTATTTCGTGGAGGAGGTCCGGCGTTTTATTTTAAGCAAGTATGAGTCGCAGCAGGTCTTCGAGGATGGCCTTGAAATATACACCACCATTGATATGCGTCTGCAGGAAATCGCAGAGCGCGTGCTGCTCAAAGCGCTTGAGGATTTCGACAAAAGACACAGTAAAAGCCGAAGCAGGCTTGACAAAGAGGGAAACCAGATGCCTGTTTCCGGCGCGTTGGTGTGTATTGATAATCGTCCCGCGTACCGGGGACAGGTCCGCGCCATGGTCGGCGGACGCGATTTCCTCAAGGAAAAATATAATACGGTGACCCAGGCGCGGCGTCAACCGGGTTCCAGTATCAAACCCTTCATCTGGGCTGCCGGTGTTGCCTCCGGGATGACGCCGTCCACAATCGTAGTAGATGCCCCTTTTTCAAGACGCACCCCGGCGGGCGTCTGGTGGACGCCAAAAAATTTCGGGGGCAATTTCAGCGGGGCGGTGCCGATACGGTATGCCCTGGAATTATCAATCAATATCGTCTCCGTGAAAATTGCGAACCAGGTGGGTACGTCGCTTGTGCGTTCCTATTTGCAGCGATGCGGCATTCCTACCGACGTGGAAGGGCTTACCATTGCATTGGGGTCAGGAGAAGTCACACCGCTTACCCATTGCGTTGCCTATACGGTCTTTCCGAACGAAGGGATGCGGTATGATGCCGCCTTGATTACGGATATTCGGGATGCGGACGGCATCCAACGATACAATTACCATGACTACACCCGTCCGGAACAGGCCATGGATCCAAAAGTCGCTTATGTTACTTTGAGCATGCTGCAGGGGGTGTGCAAGCCGGGTTCCTATCACCCTACAGGGTGGCGCGCCCATGTGCTCGAGCGGCCTGTCGGCGGCAAAACAGGCACCACCAATGAAAGCCGGGATGCCTGGTTTTGCGGTTTCAGCGCTGATTATACCTGCGCTGTGTGGGTCGGTTACCGGGACAATCGAACGTTGGGTAGTGGAGGCGACTATACGGGAGGGCGGTTGGCTTGCCCGATTTGGGTCGATTTTATGCGAGAAGCCCATGAAGGGCTTCCTGCGAAGGATTTCGAAGTGCCCCCCGGCATCGAGTTTTTCAATATAAATCGCAGGACCGGAACCAAGGGGGGAGACTACCGCGAAGCCTATATCGCGGGTACGGCTCCTCCAGCCTACAAGCCACCGCCGCCACCAACGCCAGTACCTGAACAAACCCCTGCGGCACCGGATGGCGCCGGGCAGGCACCGTCACCTGCGGCCCCGGCCGCCTCGGCTACGCCCACGCCTGCCCCTGTAGCGCCTGCACCCCTCGTACCCGCGCCCGCAGCGCCACCAGCCGCGACGACGCCACCGTCAGGATGAAATAGGCAAAGAAGGGTTCACGCCCCAAAAAAAAGCGCCGGAGGTGGTGTAACCTTGTTTGCCGGAGGTGGTTTTAAATAATGGAGTGCAGTATGGCCTGGTTAGGTTGCCGTTCGCTTCAGTGCCATGGCTGCACTTTGCCCCGATTGTTCATGTAAAATGACGCATCGAAAAGGGTATGGTATGGAATATCGCATAGAAAAAGATGCTTTGGGCGAAGTACACGTCCCAAAGGATAGCTACTACGGGGGGCAGACAGCCCGTTCCTTGATAAACTTTTCCATTGGTGCGGAACGAATGCCATTGGAGGTTATCCATGCCCTCGCGTATATCAAGGAAGCCGCCGCCGTTGTCAATCAGGAACTGGGTTTGTTGGATGCGCAACGGGGCGGGGTTGTCATCAAGGCGGCCCGGCAAGTCTCCACAGGCGTCTTGGATGCGGAATTTCCCCTCTCCGTGTGGCAAACAGGCAGCGGCACCCAGACGAACATGAATGTGAACGAGGTCATCGCGAACCGGGCTATTGAACTTTTGGGCGGCATCAAAGGCTCCAAATCTCCGGTGCATCCCAATGACCATGTGAACATGAGCCAGTCGTCAAATGATGTTTTTCCGGCCGCCATGAATATTGCCGCAGCGAAGGCGGTTTCTGAAAGGCTTCTTCCCGCGTTGAAGTCGCTTGCAAGCGCTTTGCGAGATAAATCACTTGCTTTCGATGCCATTATTAAAATCGGTCGGACGCATCTCATGGACGCCACGCCGCTTACCCTGGGCCAGGAGTTTTCGGGATACGCCCGCCAAGTTGCACTGGGATGCGAACGGGTTGAACAAATTTTTCCCGCCCTGTGTGATCTTGCCCTGGGCGGCACCGCGGTCGGGACCGGCCTGAATACCCCGGCGGGATTCGGGCAGCGTGTGGCAGTCGTATTGTGCGGAATGCTGCATTTGCCGCTTCGGGAGGCGCCCAACAAGTTCGAGGCCTTGGCTGCCCATGACGCGCTTGTCATGGCCCATGGCGCGCTGAAAACAGTCGCCGTCTCCCTGATGAAAATCGCCAATGATATCCGCTGGCTGGGGAGCGGCCCAAGGTGCGGTATCGGAGAACTGAAATTGCCGGAAAATGAACCCGGTTCATCCATCATGCCCGGAAAAGTCAACCCTACCCAATGCGAAGCGGTGACCATGGTGGCGGCCCAAGTGCTGGGAAACGATGTCACCGTCAATATGGCCGGCGCTTCAGGAAACTTTGAACTCAATGTGTTCAAACCCGTAATTATCTATAACGTGCTGCAGTCCGTTACGTTGCTTGCTGATGCCGCATCTTCATTTTGCTCACGCTGCATTCAGGGCCTGGAACCCGATGTGGCGCGCATCAATACCCACCTGAAAAATTCCCTGATGCTGGTGACGGCCCTGAATACCGTGATTGGATATGACAATGCCGCGCGTATCGCGCGTCATGCCTATACGCGCAACATGACGCTGCGAGAAGCTGCCCAGGAACTGCAACTGCTTTCCCCGGAAGAATTCGACGCGTTGGTGCGGCCGGAAAGCATGCTGGGGCCTGACAGAAGCACAAAAGAACCGGAGCAATAACACCCTTCCGGGCTGCCTGAGGAGAGACGCGGGCGTGTGTCCGGGGAACAAGCGTCTTTACTGCGTGACAAGAGAACAGGCAGTCAGGAATGTGATTGCCGCAGACCGGATGGAGTGGAACCCATCGATATGCCGTTGGGGTAAAATCGGTCTGAAGTGAAAGCACATAAGTGTGATATGCGCGTGGCAGAACAAAACACGTCTTCAATGCCCTGCTCTGGTTTACAGAGGTGAGGTTGGTCTATATCCCAGAAAGCCTTTTAACTCCGGGTGTCTTCAGTCTCAAGCGCGGTACGTACACGTTTATAGGATTGGTAGCGTTGCGATGGCAGTGCGCCCTGATCGACTGCCTGTCGCACGGCGCACGACAGTTCATGGATGTGGGTGCAGTTTCTGTATTTGCAGTGGGTGCTCAGTGCCGCAATTTCGGGAAAATAAAAGGACACTTCTTCCGGGGTGACATCCCATAATCCCAAAGAACGAATGCCGGGCGTGTCGATGATACGGATGCCGCCCCGAAGTTCGTAGAGCGCCGCCGAAGTGGTGGCGTGCCGCCCTCTGTTTGTTGCTTCACTCAGTTCTCGCGTTACAATGCGCAACGCGGGATCCAACCGGTTTAGCAGGGAAGATTTCCCCACCCCGCTATGGCCGGCCAAAACGCTTATGCGGCCGGCAAGGCGGTCGCGCAGGGTATCCAGGCCTTTTCCGGTTTTACAGCTGGTGATGAATATCTCCAGGCCCAGCTCACGATATAAATCGGTTGCCTCGGGCTCACGGTCCACGAGATCGATCTTATTGATGCACAGGACAGGAGTAACACCGCCCAGCTGGGCCGCAATCAGAAAGCGGTCCACCAGTCCGGGGCGGAAAGGAGGATTAACCGCAGCTGCAACGATAACCAGCAGGTCCACATTGGCGGCAATTATCTGTTGCTTCAAGCGTCCTTTCCCGCCCGTGTGCCGGGAAAGCCATGTGCTACGCGACGCCACACCCCGCACGATGAATTGTCCTTCCGATTCCTCCACTTGCACGCGGTCTCCCGGTGCCAGCAGGGATTCTTCGCCTTCCGGAAGCCGTTCATCAATCAGGCATAACCGTGTAACAGGCGCATCGGACGCATTGCCGGACAGGGAGGGGGCGCATTCCACAAAAGCCCACTTGCGGGAATGACTTACTACGGTGGCGTTCGGTGTGAGGTCCGCAGGAAGCGGGGGCGCGTACAGGGAATGTTCGGGGAGTTTCGCCAGTGCGCGGCGATGTCTCGCCAAGTCATGGGAAAAATCCGCGTCCCGGTTATCTTCCCAGTTCCGCTCGCGCACCGTGCTGCGCTTTTTCTTCCCGGGACGTTTACGCTTTCCCATGGTCAAACAGAGGTTTCAGCAATCCTGAGGCAGAAACCGTCTTCCTTTCCGTTTGGAGGCGCATCCAGTCGTTCATCGGTTGTTATGCTTGTTCCTTTGAATGATTTCCTGGTTTAACTGTTGCGCGGAATTGATCCCCATTTCTTTTAAGCGCTGGTCCAAAGCGGCCACTTCAATAATAATCGCGACATTGCGACCGGGTTTCACCGGAAGGCGAAGGTAGGGAAGGCGTACTCCGAGTATTTCTTCCAGGGTATAGGTTAAGCCGGTCCGGTCATAGGAACTTTCCTTGTTCCAGTCCTCCAGTTCCACCACCAGCCCGATACGTTTGAAGTCCCGAACGTGGCCAACCCCGAAAAGTGCGCGGATGTCCACAATGCCCAAACCGCGAATCTCCATGTGATGTTTGACAATTTTGTTGGTCTGTGCGTAAACATAGTCTTCGCGACGGCGTTTAAGTTCCACGAGATCGTCGGCAATAAGGCGGTGGCCCCGTTCCACGAGTTCCATTGCCGTCTCACTCTTTCCTATTCCCGTTTTGCCAAGGATAAGACAGCCTACCCCATAGACATCTACCGCAGTCCCATGAATTGTGGTCTCGGGCGCGAACTCATCGTTTAAATAAATAATGATTCGGCTTATAACCTCATCGGTGCTCATGGCGGAACGTAGCACGGGGATGCCGCTGCGATTGCACATGTCCAGGAAAACCGGGGGAGGCGTAAGGTGGCGGGACAATACAAACACGGGAATTTCAAAAGAAACCATGTTCGCCAGCATTGTGGCGAGGCTCGATGCAGGCATGCGCTCCATGAAATGGATTTCCGTGTTGCCGAGAATTTGCACCCGGTCGTTGGCAAAATAATCCACATAGCCGGATAGCGCCAAGCCGGGACGATTGACATCCCAGGAATATATCGGTTTGCCAGTGCCCTGATAACCGGCCAGCATCTCAAAATCCATATCATGGGTAAGATGTTCCAGCAGTCTGGAAACAGGGATGCTACGCTTGCGTTTTACTTCTAAGGATTTAAAATCCATCCGCTGCTTTCGTGTCTGTCGCGGTGGACATCCTTGCCGGATGTCCGATTACCGGGGCTAATAGGCCGGTTCAATTAATCCATACGTATTGTCGTCACGGGCGTACAACACGTTAATTTGCGACGTTTCGGCATTTGAAAAGACGACAAAAATGTCTTCCACCAATTCAAGCTGCATTACAGCCTCTTCGACCGTCATCGGCTTCATTGGCAACTTTTCGCGCAATACAACATGATGCGCTTTTTCTTCGGAAACCTCTGTTTCTTCATCACCATTGCCCGACTGGAAGCCGATGATGGCATGGTTATAACTTAAGTCGGGCCGTTCAGGACGCTGCTGATGCCGGTTGATACGGTCCTTATACTTGCGAACCTGCTTTTCTAATTTTAACATCACCGCATCGACCGAGGCATACATATCGGCTGAAGACTCTTTGCTGTGAATGCGTACCCCGTTGGCATGAAGATTTACTTCGGCTATATGGCGATGTTTTTCAACATCGAGAACCACCTTGATGTCAATGACCTTATCAAAATGGCTCTTGATTTTTTTTACGTGGTTTTCGATATACGCCTTGAGCGCATCCGTCATCTCCATGTGACGGCCAGTGATGGATAAATTCATCTGGAAATTCTCCTCTAAATTTGGACGTGATGCGTGAAGAATATCACGCACTGTGCACTTCAATCAACATAGTTTGACTTGAAAAGACCTCATTTAATGGAGCATCCTCGTTGGAGCATGAATGCCTCCCGACAACGCTCGCTCTTCGTGACAGGAATAGAGGGCGCATTCTTCAGCATAACTTTCTTGACCTGCCATTATTATATCATTTTATCTGATATTCTGTCCCATAAAATTTTAGTATATTCACAAAAACATCGTGTTTTGGGGCTATTTGACTCTTCCGGACAGGGAGAAGTATCTGACACGCACTAAAACCCTTTTGTCTGTGTTTCAGTTGATACAGACTTCTTTTGATAAGACTGTAATAGAGACAGATGAGCATGAATTTTGTTCTATCAATAAGAAAAAAATATCTCAGGCTAGTCTGGTATGTCCCTGCTCAGTTGTACTTCTAAAAACTATCGGAAGTGTCAAGAATTTCAGAAGCGGGACCAGTATCACGGCTCTCAATATAAGGTCCGGTCAGCATATCCTTGTAGGGCATGCCAGGTCCCACCATGGGATATACAAAGGCATGCTTGTCGGTAATTACTTCAAGAAATGCGGGGCCTTGGAATTTAAGGAAGGCTTCCATCGCTGGTTTCAAGTCTTCATAGGAGGAAACGCTTTTTGAAAACTTGAAGCCGTCCGCTTCCGCGGTTTTCACGAAATCTTTGGTGCGCAGTGATTTATCGGTTCCGGAAAAGCGCCCGTTATAATATAGGGTCTGCCACTGTACCACCATGCCGTCCCCGTAATTGTTCAGGAGCAACACTTTAACAGGAAGGTTGTACGTGGTGCAGGTTTCCAGTTCCCCGATATTCATGCGTATACTGCCGTCTCCATCCACATCAATAACCAGTTTTCCGGGATTGGCCACTTGCGCGCCAACGGCGGCGGGCAGGCCAAACCCCATGGTACCCATGCTGCCGGAGCTAATCCATGTGCGGGGATGCTTGAAATCAAAATACTGGGCACAGAACATCTGGTGTTGGCCGACGCCCGAAACGATAATAGCTTCGCCCTTGGTATAGGTATTGAGAAGTTCCAGAACCGCCTGAGGCTGGATCACCTCGCTGTCCCGGTTGAAGTTGAGCCGATGGCGTTTCTTCATGGCGCAGACTTCTTTCAGCCAGGGCTGGTGATTCATTTCAATGGATTTGCCCGCCTCCATCAGGTCGCGTAAAGCCAATGCGGCATCACCGACATATTGCCAGTCCACGGGTTTTACCTTGCCAATCTCCGCAGGGTCGATATCAATGTGGGCAATCAAGGCACGGGGTGCAAAGGCCCGGGGTACGCCTGCCACGCGATCGTCAAATCGTGCTCCAATCGCAATCAGGAAATCGCAGTCATCCACGGCATAATTAGCGTAGGCCGTTCCGTGCATGCCCAGCATGTGCAGGCAAAGTTCGTCCGTGGTATCCACCGCACCGATACCCATCAAGGTGGTTACCGCAGGCACCTGGTACAGTTTCATGAACTTACGAATCTCTTCGGAGGCGTTACTAATCACCGCACCGCCGCCGACATAGAGCAAGGGCTTTTTGGAACGTTTCAGCATTCGCAAGAAATCCCGGGCTGTCTCCACGGGCATTCGCTTTTGTTTAATTTCGTTGACTCTATCCCCGTATCCATGAAGCTGCAAAACGCTTTCGCTGTCATACGGGCCTTCCCAATTCTGCACATCTTTGGGAATGTCAATGACCACCGGGCCGGGCCGGCCGCTTTTGGCAATTTGGAACGCTGTGCGGATCGTAGCCGCCAACTGGGCCGGATCCTTGACGAGAAATACATGTTTGGCGCAAGGACTCATCAAACTGTACACAGGGGCTTCCTGAAACGCATCGGTACCGATGACGGCACGTGCTACCTGGCCGCAGATGAGCACTACAGGCACGGAATCCGCCATGCAGTCGCGGATGGGGGTGGCGCTGTTGGTGGCACCCGGCCCTGAGGTGACCATGAAAACGCCTACTTTTCCGGTGGATCGGGCATACCCGGCGGCCATAAAGCCGGCGCCCTGTTCGTTAGCCGGTACGATTAGTTCAATGGGTTTATCAGGATGATTTTCATTGTATCTGAAAATGGCGTCATAAGTGGGAAGGATGGCGCCGCCGCTGTACCCGAATATCGTATCCACGCCTTCATCGGCCAGCACTTGCAGCGTCATGTCCGCGCCGCTCATGATAACCCCATGATTATGCGCACGTTTTGGTTTTGATCCAACCATAATCTGATTCTCCTATTATGTCGTAAGCAGCCGGAATAGGCCGGGAATATTGATTCTGAAACACGGACGGGACCCGGTTTCTTCCTGAGACCCGGGAATGTAAACCAGATAACCTGGCGGGTTAGCCCGGAAGTCAAGTCAAGTTAAGTGGGTTTGTACCCGCACAAGGGAATGAACCCTGGCGAGTTCGGCAGTGATTTATCCGTTGTAGGACTTGGCAAACGTATCGATTAAAGAAAGGCGAGCGCCATGGTTTGATGGCGCTCGCTGACAGGAATTGCATGGGTAGAATCAGATTTCCTTATCAGGATCCGGCGCCAGTTCTTCTACAGGTGCCTCCGATACGGCAGACGGGGGGGGGACCTCGTCCGCAGTTTCGGATTCTTCAACAGGAGCGGCCTGCTCCTGCATCTCGGAGGGCTCTTCAACGGGTTCCGGAGAGGCTTCCGCCTTTTCCTGTTCCGCTTTCTGCAGCGCCTCGGCTTCCGCCTTGGCTTCACGCTCGGCGGCACGGGCCGTTTCAACGCGGTTTACCGCAGCCATCAGGTCGAGAGCCACATCAGCAAGGCTGCGCCCCGCCTGAATCATGCTCTGAGGCACAGCACCACTCAGGGCAGCGTTCACATCCACGCTTCCAGTGGCCTGTTCATGTTCTTCGGTAGCGCTGCGGTTCAAATCACGCTGATATTCGCGAATACTGAGTCCAATCCGGCGATCCGCGGGGCTGATGCTGATGACCTTGGCCGAAACATGGTCACCGACCTTGAGAACATCTTCAGGCTTATTGACGCGATCTTCGGCCAACTCGCTGACATGGATTAGCCCTTCCACGCCGTTTTCAAGGCGGGCAAAGGCGCCAAAGGCTACCAGCTTGACGATATCCACTTCGACATGGGCGCCGATAGGCAGGTTTTCCACCACGGAAAGCCAAGGATCTGAAAACAGTTGCTTAAGTCCGACGCTAATCTTTTCCGCTTCCGGGTCAATGCTCAGAACCTGAACTTCGATTTCCTGGCCTTTTTGTAGTATTTCACCAGGGTTGGTTACTTTTTTCGTCCAGGATAAATCACTGACATGAAGCAGCGCATCAATGCCGTCTTCTATCTGTACAAAGGCGCCGTAATCCGTAAGATTGCGCACCGTACCCTTGATGGTAGACCCTACAGGATACCGCTCGCCCAGTTGTTTCCATGGATTAGGCATCGTTTGCTTGATACCGAGGGCGATTTTTTCTTCGTCCGTGTCCACGCTTAGCACCATCACGTCCACTTCGTCGCCTTCATTCAATACTTCACCGGGATAACGTACGCGGCGGGTCCAGCTCATTTCACTGACGTGAACCATGCCTTCAACGCCTTCTTCCAGGTGCACAAAGGCGCCGTAGTCCGTCATGGTGACCACGCGTCCGCGCATAATAGAGCCGACGGGGTAGCGCTCGGCTACCGTCAGCCACGGATTTTCCTTCTTCTGCTTGATACCAAGGCTGATCCGTTCGCTGACCGGATCAAAGCTCAGCACCATGACTTCCACTTTGTCGCCGACTTTTACCAGGTGGGAAGGATGCTTGACCCGTCCCCAACTCATATCGGTGACGTGGAGCAACCCGTCAATGCCACCTACATCCACGAAGGCGCCGAAATCAGTGATATTTTTGACTTCGCCCTCGATGATGCTGCCCACCTCAATGCGCTCAAGCAGTCTTTTCTTCTCTTCGGCGCGAAGTTCCTCAAGAAGCCGCCGACGGCTGACAACTACATTGCGGCGCCGACGCGTTAACTTGACGATTTTTACCTCCATCTTTTCGCCGATGTAGCGGTCAAGATCACCTGTGGGCCGGAAAGTCAATTGGCTTGCGGGCATGAACGCATCCACGCCGATGTCCATCTTGAGGCCGCCCTTGACGCGGCGGGAAATTACACCTTCAATGACGCCGTCATTATTGTAGACTTCCTGCACATGTTCCCAGTTTTTGATGCGGTCAGCCTTAATCTTGGAGAGAATCGGCGCCCCCATGTCATTTTCGGGTTCATCGATGTAAAAATCGTAGTCCGCTTCAAGTACGATGTCGTCAGGATTCATGAACTCCGAGCGGTCCACAATCCCTTCACTCTTGTATCCAATATCCACCATGATACGGTCATCGGTGATATTTACGATACGACCGCGTACGACTTCACCTTCCTTGAAGTTTTGGATCTTTTCCTCAAGCAGGGCTGCCATGCTGTCTGCTTTGAGTTGTTCTTCTAGTTCGGCCTCCAGGTCGTCATGGAAATCCACTTTGATTTCCCCTTGCGCGGCCCGGGCTTGTTGGGTTACCAGTTGTTCTTCACTCATGTAACTAAACTTGCTCCTTTTGAAATGGAAATTTCCACGAAATGTGGAGTATTGATATTTTATCAGGAAAAGTACTAGACTTTCAAGAACAGGGCTGAAGGCCTGAATTCGCACGTAAGGAATGGCAAGATCGTAGAAGCGGCATCGTGCCGCTTCCATCGTGACTGCGGCCCGCATGTCCGTCTTGATGCAAAGCGGCAGGATGCCTCTTCTGCGTTCCTTGTCCTTATTGGCTTTACGCCAACAACTGGGTTTCTTGCGTGCGGATTTGGGTGAGGGCTGCCCCTCTGGTGTCGGAACGTCCGGTGCAAAGCATGCCAGGTGACTTGTGCCTCCGGCGGAGCAAGGCGATTCATGTATTTCACGGAAGAAGAACACAATGCCTTTCCGGTTGAACGCTCCCTCATGGTGGACTCGCAGATTGCAGCCCGGGGGGTACGGGATGAGCGTGTACTTTCCGTCATGCGAAACACGCCCAGGCATTTGTTTCTACCACGTGTCCAATGGTTGGAGGCCTATAAGGACTGTGCCTTGCCCATTGCTTGTGGACAGACGATTTCCCAGCCTTATATGGTGGCGGCGATGACGGAAATGCTGAGAATTGCGCCGGGCGCCAAGATACTGGAAATAGGTACCGGTTCCGGATATCAGGCAGCGGTCCTGGCGCAACTCGCGGGAACGGTGGTTACCGTAGAGCGGCATCCCGCTCTTGCGCGGGAGGCCCGCGCCTTGCTGGAGTCCTTGGGTTGCGCGAACGTGCGCGTTATTGCTGACGACGGTTCTTCCGGCTTTCCGGAAGAAGCGCCCTATGACGGCATATTGGTCACCGCCGGCGCACCGGCGGTGCCGCCGGCCCTGCCGGGGCAGCTGGCGGAAGGCGGACGTCTTGTGGTGCCGGTAGGCAACGAAAAAATACAGGACATTGTCACGGTTGTGCGCCAAGGTGACTTGTACGAACAGGAACGCGGCATGGCATGCCGGTTTGTTCCCCTGATAGGGAAACAGGGGTGGCGGGAAGGACACCTATTCGTCAGGTGATGCGCCCCGGCGTATCGTTTCTACAGGCGTGCCATCTGGTACCGGGCTATTGAACCAGGCGGCGCCACTGGCGGGCCAGCAGTAGTGATGCGGCAACGGCGAGGAAAGCCGTCAGCGCGCACAGCCGGTAGCGGCCGTAAATTAGATATCCCGTGGCAAATAGGGCTGAGTAAATGGAAACACAGCCTAACAGCATACACAAGATACCTTGGGGAACTTGCCATGCGCGGGAAGGCGCCACGTCTTCTTTTTCAAGCAGAGCGGTTATCCTTGCCCATCCCGGGCCGCCGGGTTGGATTGTCCGGCAAAAATTGAGCAGGCTCTCTTCGGATACTGGCTTGGTGAGGTAGGTCACCAGCACCCAGGACACTGTAGTAATTCCTATGGTAAACAGCAACTGGATCCAGTCGTTCATGAGTAAGCCCGCGAAATCCGCCACCGCCTTGTAACTGCCGGTTTCTGCCAGCATAAAAGCGACTTGTCCATGAAAGAAGCGGAAATAAACCGCCACAATAAAAGAAACAATCATGGCAGTGATTTCGCTGGCCGCGTTGATGCGCCACCAGAACCAGCGCAGGATGAAAATTAGACCTGTGCCCGCGCCCACCATCAGCATGATTTTAAAGTTGTCCAACGCGCTTTCCATGGCCAGGGCGACCAAGCCTGCCATCACCATAAGGAGAATCGTAAACACCCTGCCCACCTGGACCAGTTCCCATTCACTGCTGTTCGGGCGGACGAACCGGCGGTAAAAATCGTTTACGAGATAGGAGGCACCCCAGTTCAAGTGGGTGGAAATCGTCGACATGTAGGCAGCAATCAAAGATGCCACAACAAGTCCGAGAAGCCCTGCAGGTAGAAACGTAAGCATGGCGGAATATCCCATGTCGTCATTGACCCGGGATGCAACATGGGGGAATGCCTCTCGAAGGGCGTTCAGATCCGGATAGATGATAATGGAGCACAGGGCAACAATAATCCAGGGCCAGGGGCGAAGTGCATAGTGGGCAGCGTTAAAAAGAAATACGGAACCCAAGGCATGATTTTCGTTCTTGGCGGCAAGCATGCGCTGTGCGATGTAACTGCCGCCTCCGGGCTCGGAACCAGGATACCAAACACTCCACCATTGCACCATGATGGGCATGAGAAAAAGGGCAATCAATGCCTGACGCTGGTCCGGTGCGGTAAAATCGGGAAGCAGCGCCAGTTTTCCCTGCACCTCCGGATGCGACAGCAGACCGGTCAAGCCGCCCACCTGGGGAAGGCGTAACGCCACAACGGCCGCGCCGATGGCGCCGACCATGGCCATGACGAATTGGAACAAATCCGTGTACAGTACTCCCCGCAGGCCCCCGAGCGTGCTGTATATCGCCGTGATGGTACAGGCAATCAGGATAGTCTGAACCGGGGTAAGATTTAGAAGAACGCCGCCGATTTTTATCGCGGCGAGGGATACGGATGCCATCACGATCACGTTGAAGAAAACGCCCAGATAAATTGCCCGGAAGCCGCGAAGAAATGCCGCGGAGCGGCCGCTATACCGTAGTTCATAGAACTCGAGGTCCGTCAGCACGCCGCTGCGCCGCCAAAGACGCGCGTATACGAACACGGTAAGCATGCCGGTCAATAAAAACGCCCACCAGACCCAATTGCCCGAAACACCGTTTTTCCGGACAATATCGGTTACAAGATTTGGAGTGTCCGTGGAGAAGGTGGTGGCCACCATAGAAACTCCCAGCAGCCACCAGGGCATACTGCGGCCTGCGGCGAAAAACTCCGTCGTGTCGGAGCCGGCACGCTTGGTTACCGCTATACCAATAACAAGCGACAACAGAAAAAAAAGTCCTACGATACCCCAGTCAATCGGTGATAACAGCATGGGTACATCCCTCTTGGTTTATGCGTCCGCCGACGGGAAGACGGGAAGATACTAATCAGCGATGCCACATCGGCGGATTCGTTTACTGACACCCCGTCATACTTAAGCCATAGCGATTATGATGCGGCTATGGCCTGCACCGCTTCAAGAACCGCCCGGGCGTGTCCTTCCGGCTTGACCTTGCGCCAAACCCGTCGGACTTTTCCTTCCCTGTCGATAAGAAAAGTAGTTCGTTCTATGCCCATATATTTTTTGCCATACAGGCTTTTTTCCACCCAGACGCCATATTTTTCCGCCGTGCCATGATCGGTATCGGCCAGGAGTTGAAAATTCAAATGGTATTTCTGCGCGAATTTACAGTGGGAGTCCACGCTGTCCGGGCTTATGCCCAGCACCGTGGCATCCAGGGCCGCAAGGGCTGGTTGTACATCCCGAAAGTCATTTGCTTCCATGGTACACCCCGGCGTGTTGTCCTTGGGATAAAAATAGACTATCACAATGCTCCCTTTAAACTGAGACAGTTTTACCATGGCGCCGGAAATGGAATCCAGGGTGAATGTCGGCGCTTTCTTATTTTCCAGGGGATGGGGTTCAACCTTTGGTGCCATTGTCTTTACTCCTTAAACTGTGTTGCAGATTCTGTGGCGCCTTGGCTCGGAGCCATGGAAACTCTTGTGATTAAAACCGGCACAACGCCGATGTTCCTGTTGTCGCTGAAAGGCGCAACTACGCATTTTCAAATCGTTTAAGACGCCGGGGTCAGGCTCGCTTCTTAAGCAGGTTATCCGTGCGGCGCATAATAAAACGTCCCTGATTGTCTCGCGGTCTTATCCCATGTGGGTTTCGGCAATGCGACGCTTCGGGTCTGGTGGCGGTGCATAGCGTAACAGCAATTCTCCCAGCAATCCAAGGCCGAGTCCCACTGCGCCAATACTGATGATTACGAGGCTGACCAGTACAAACAACAATACAATAGCTGTCATGGCCAACTGGTCGCCATGCGGTGCATCATTGTACAGTGCGGGTACGGCCAGACCGGAGACAATGACGGCAACCAGGGCCAGCACCACTAGCGAAACGAAGAATAGCATCATCCGGCCGAAGTACTGTCCGGGGGCATCTCCATATCGGGTGAGAAAGGTGGCCGTTATGGCGTCCATGCCCCCGCGCATAAACCGTTCAATCCCATACTTGGATTTTCCGTGTTTGCGGGGATGATGCTGGACGGCAATTTCCGTTACCTTGTATCCCATGCTCGAGGCGAAGACAGGAATCAACCGGTGCATATCACTCCACAGCGGTAAGTGCATCGCCACTTCCCCGCGCATGGCCTTGAATCCGCTGTTGACATCATGCAAGGGAAGCTTGAATGTGCGCGCGATCCATGCATTGAAGATGCGGGAGGGAAAGGTCTTATGCCATGGGTCGTACCGACGTTGCTTCCATCCGCATACGACATCATACCCTTCTTCAAGTTTTGCTAGTAAAGCCGGAATCTCCCGTGGATCATCCTGCAGGTCGGCATCCATGGTGATAATGATGTCGCCTCGGGCCAGCGCGAATCCAGCGGCCAGGGCGCTTGTCTTTCCGAAATTGCGCCTCAGGCGCACAATATCGACAACATCGCTTTGGTCACGCAGCATGCGCAACGTTTCCCAGGAATCATCCGAGCTGCCGTCATCTATAAAGAGGATACGGTACGGATGGTCGCCGATGTTGTCGCGAATACCCTTTGCCAGTTCGGGCAACGTGGGCGATTCGTTAAATACGGGAATGACAAATGTGATCATGGAAACGATACCCTTAATGAATGCGCTTGTTCGCTTCTGTTTCCCACATGTCGCAATTATAGCCCATGACTGCTTTCAGTTCGTAGGAATACTCATTGAGTAAGGCAATGGCCGCCGGGCCGATATTCAGATTGACAGCCTCTACATTAGATCGTAACTGGTCGACGTTGCGCGCACCGAGAATGGCGGATGTGACACCTGGTTGGGAAATCAGCCACGCCAGACTCACTGTGGCCAAGGGTATATGAATGGCCTCCGAAAAATCCAGCAGGGCTTCCAACGTGGCTTTAAGCACACGCTCATACCCTTCTTCGTCGTGTCGGGTGCCTTCCCGGACTCCGGAAAAATGGCGGCTGCGCCTGCGTTTCATTGGAATGCTGTCCAAGTCCGGGTATCGGCCGGAGAGAAGTCCCTGCATAAGGGGCATATAGGCCAAGACGCCCAGATGATGACGCCGACAGGCGGGAATCATCTCATATTCGGGCGCCCTGAACAGCAGATTGTACCCGATTTGGTCGGATACGGCCGTTCCGGAGCCCATCCAGGCTTCAATGTCCTGAGGCCCAAAATTCGACACGCCGATTTCCCGAATCTTGCCTTCTATCCGCAGCCGTTCCAATATCGGGATGATCGCTTCATTAAAACGGTGCGGCAGGGGCCAATGCACTTGATACAGGTCGATCCGGTCTGTGCCCAAACGGCGCAGACTGTTTTCGCACGCTTCGCGAAGGTCATCGGCATTGCAGTGCTGGGTGGCCGCTTTGCTCGCGATAAAGACCTGTTCGCGGCGTCCTTGGAGCGCTTTGCCGAGCACTTCCTCAGAACGACCGTTGCCGTACAGCTCCGCAGTATCGAAAAGGTTGATACCCGCGTCTATGGCCGCGCCCACTACTCCGTCCGGGTCCGCCTGCGGATCGTCGCCCCAGAACTCCGGGTCGCCAATTTGCCAGGCGCCGAATGCAATTACGGAGACATTCAGGCCGCTTTTTCCCAACGTACGATAAAGCATGGGTACTCCTTATGGCGCGTCTGTCCGTCGCAGGACGGCAGTCGCTTCTTCCTCACGGGTGGCTATTATAGTAAGACAGGCAGTCCCGTTCTAATTGATTCCTGTACCGCCAGGCATATCCGAAACGTTTTCACCGCTTCACGATAGGACGTGCGGATGCCACCGGGTTTGCCTTGCTGCAGCGCGTGGATAAAGGCATCCATTTCATTTGTGCGCCTGTCTGTCTGGCTGAGGTAGTCCGTGGCCTTGAAGGTCTCCTGGACGCGGAGCGTTGTATCCGTAAGGACAAGGCTGAAACAGGGCGTGATCACCTCCAGATTTATACCTGTGGCATGATTCAAAACGCATGTAGCCGTTATGGAGGCGACGGCGCCTGTTTTTAAACGAAGATTGATGACAGCGCTTTCTTCCAAATCAAAGTAATCCGAACGGGACAAACTGCCACGAACACTCAGTGCGTGTACCTCCGATACCGGTCCGCAAAGATAGAGCATTAAGTCGATGACATGAGAAACCTCTTCCAGGAGGTGACAGTCGGCTGGTTTCCCGTGCGAAGAGGGGGGGGATGCCGGGGCGGGGCAGTAAGATCGCCCCGTAGCGAGAGAAATTACTTCAGTCCCCAGGAACTGACGTGCCATATGGGTCAAGTCGTTATGGCGGCGGCTATAACCGGCCATGGCAAGAATCTTGGACTTGGTGACTGCGGCGCTTATGGCTCGGGCGGTTTGTAAATCAGGCGCAATAGGTGTCTCCACGTAAAAATGAATGCCTCTTGCGATCGCTTCCAGTTCAATGTCGCCGTGGGCTTCGGGGGGGACCGTTATATACACAGCGTCAGGGTGTGCTCTCTCATAGAGCGACACAATATCCTTGAAAACCGGAAAGTTAAAGGCAGCAGCGAAGGACTCCGCCTTTTCCGTGTGTGCGTCCTGGCAGCCGACCAGTTCAATGCCGGCACGATTAACAAGCCTGTCGCGATGCGTCTTGGCCAGGGCGCCGCATCCGACAAACCCAATTTTCAGGACAGACATAGGAACCTTTCTTATTCCGGCAAAGTACGGTCCTTGCAAGACAAAACGTGTATCTGTTTCGGTTCCCCGGGAAGGCGGGGAAGGGCGCTGAAGAAATCTTCTTCTCACTATAGCATGATTGGCTATGGAACGGAAAGACCGTGAAGTGTGTGGGAGAACCCGTGAAAGTGCACTATTCCCATGCTATACGTGCAAGGTAAAGGGCGCCTTTAGCACCTCTGGCCCGTATTTCATCGTTCCATATGCCTTCACCCACCGTGACCCAAAACTCGCACGCATTGATCCGCGATGCTCCAAAATTGCCCAGGGTCGCGCCCCGCTCCGGGATAACCACCCGTTCTGTGGCGCGGATTACCTGCAATGTGTCAGGATTGACTTGTCCAAGGAACAGGGGGGCCCTGTGGCGGAATACGTGGTCATTGTTCGCGCCCCGTCGCGTATAGGCCAGAAAGAGGCCTTTCGGGTGCGTTATCCAATGCTGCTGGGTATTGTAGGAGCCGAGTTCGGTCCCGTCGTCAAAGCACCAGGGGCGGATGGAATCAAAGTGAAGCCCGTCCGCGCTTGAGGTTACATATCCGCAGGTGTCGTTCCGGAGGGTCAGGAAATAACGGTCCTTAAACCGGGCCAATGAAGGTTCACAGAGGCCGCGGCCGCCGGCAATGGTCATCTCCGTGCCGTGTTCCACGTAAGACAGTTCTTTGCCATCAAAAGTGCAGGACGCTACGGTAACTGAGGCGTCCACCTGGTCGTTGATCCCGAAATACAGGGGCAGCAGAAGGCGGCCGTCGGATTCCACCGACCACTGGGCGCAGGCGCAACGTGAAAAATCGAATTTCGGCTCTGCCGGCATCTTCAATTCCCGCCAGCCGGACCAGATTCCGGCGACGGGGTCATAAACCGCATAGGCGGTCTGGTTGGCCCGATGAAGGCTCGCAAACTGGCTGCCGTCACGTTTGTAGTACAACTGCGCACCGATGGCAAGCACTTTGCCTGTGGGTTCGTGATAGCCGGGCGTCACATCGCACACGGCGCGAATTGTGTCGTCCGGACCTTCGCGCCAGGCGAGCTCGGGAATTTCGGTCGGGCCCGACCAGGTCTTTCCCAGGTCCTTGCTATTCATCATATACATCCCGGAATAGAAATCCGACACTTGCAGATGTTTTTGCAAGGTGATGATCACTTCGGGCGGCCGGTCTGTTCCGGATGAAGGAATGGCGGCCGCCCGTGGATGGAACCAGAGAAACGTACCGTCGTCATGTTCCAGCAGGGTGTTAAGGGAGATTTCATAAGGGATGGAAGACGTATGTTCCGCCACAAGCGGTGCAGCCGGGATAAGCAAGGTCAGGAGAGTAAGGGCTATGTGCTTCAACAGGCGGGGACCAAGTATCATCAACGTGCCTTTTCTTTTCTGCAGCCTAAGCGGCGGTTTGTGGAGTTTCTGACTGCCGTGTATTGTAAATCCGTGCGTAAAGAATAAGGATGAGCGTAGAAGCGGCATCCTGCCGCTTTGCATCAAGACGGACATGCGGGCCGCATTCACGATGGAAGGGGCAGGATGCCACTTCTGCGCTCTTGCCATTCCTTACGTGCGCCTTTTGTTGTATTATAACCACTTGCCAGGGAATAACATAACTTGTTATGATGCCTCTTTATTGAACGGTGGGCAGGGTGCTGCTGTGGGTGAAAACCAAGGTGACTGG
>Ga0209606_1002244_pt1 | contig 21925 bp, 12 predicted proteins | sample AD_UKC057_MetaG_FD_184412 | JGI IMG/M metagenome (GOLD analysis project Ga0209606, IMG submission 184412) | Active sludge microbial communities of municipal wastewater-treating anaerobic digesters from USA - AD_UKC057_MetaG (SPAdes) (version 2) | ecosystem: Engineered > Bioreactor > Anaerobic >...
GAGGGCGGCAAGATCGACTGGGCCTGCCACGCCAACGATGCCGCGACGGCCGTCCGGGAAACCCTGGCCCTGGACCGCGCGGTCCAGGAGGCCCTCAAGTTCTACCTGCGCCACAAGGACGAGACGCTCATCGTCGTTACCGCCGACCACGAGACCGGTGGATTGTCCCTGGGCTACAGCGCCACCGGCTACAAGCTCCACCTGGAACGGCTGGCCGCCCAGAAGATGTCCCTCGGCGTGCTGGCGAAGAAGGTCTCGGACTACCGCAAGACCCGCAAATATGAGACCGCCCGCTTCGAGGAGTTGCTGGACCTGTTGAAGGACGCCACCGGCTTGGTGCCTCAGACGCCCGAGCACAAGGCCGCCGCCGCAAAGGCCCTGGCCGACCTGGTCGAGCAAGAGAAGGCCCTTAAGAACCTGACCGGGAAGGCGAGGGAGGAGGCCGAGGACGACTTCGACGACGCCAAGGTCGAGTACGCCCAGATGGTGGCGATGGTCCTGGCACCAGCTGAACTGGAGGCAATGAAGCGGGCCTTCGATGCGAGCATGAAGAAGCTGCTGCCTAAGCCCAAGACCACGACGCCCGACCCTGCCAAGTACCAGCCCGACCTTTCCTACGGCGGGCGCGAGCCGTTCGCCGTGGAGGCCATCCGCATCCTCAACCATAAGGCCGGCATCAACTGGGGCTCCTATGCCCACACCGGGATCCCGGTGCCCGTATCGGCCATCGGCGTGGGCGAGAAGACGTTCACCGGTCTCTGCGACAACACGCACGTGCAGCAGAAAATCGCCGCCGCGATGGGCCTGACAACTGACGGCAAGTGATCCGGCCTGAGCGCCGGCCGCGCGTGCGGCGTGGTTGTGCGTTCTGTCGCCTTGGCTCAACACCCACTGGACCAGGAGTGCGGGATGAACGGTACAGTGCATCGGCAGTGGCATGCACCCGCGGCACGATTCGTGCGACAGGTGGCCGCGATGGCAACGGCCTGGGTGCTGCTGGCTGGGACCGTGCGGGCGGGGGACGAGGTCAGTTTCGCTTCGCTCCTGCGCGAGATGGCCGACCGCAGTGCGCTGACCCGCTGGCCTGTCCCGCCCTATCGCTCGCTCCAGGCCAGCAGCTACAACCGCGCCGCCAAGACGCCCGACGAGCCGGGCGGCTGGTTCACCAACGGCGACTGCGGGTTCGTCATCCGCACCGAGACCAACTCCGGGCGCAAGGAATGCATACTCATGGAACACGACGGTCCAGGCGTCATCACGCGCGTCTGGACGCCGTACTTCTACCGCTCCATGGGCAACCGCAAGGGCACCAACGTCCGCGTCTACATCGACGGCGAAGCCGAGCCGCGCCTGACCGCGAACCTCATCGAGCTGGTAACCGGCAAGGGCGCGGTCAAACCGCCCTTCGCCCAGTACACCGTGCGGGCGGGCGACTTGTACCTGCCTATCCCCTTCGCCAAGAGTTGCAGGATCACTCAGGAAGAAGGGGCCTTCTACTACATCATCAACTACCGCGCCTACGCGGACGGGACCAGGGTGGAGTCGTTCCGCCCGGAGATGCTCGATCGCCACAAGGCCCTGATGGAAGAGACGGGCAAAAAGCTGACCGACCCGTCGGCGTTCAGTGGGGGCAAGGGCATGTCCCTGGCCAAGTCGATCCAGCCCAAGCAGAGCGAGTCGCTCGACCTGCCGCCCGGGCCCGGCGCGGTCCGTCACCTGGAGATTCGCCTACAGGCGGACAACCTCGCCCAGGCGCTGCGATCCACCGTTCTGGAGATGACCTTCGACGACGTGCAGGCGGTCTGGTGTCCGGTGGGCGACTTCTTCAGCAACGTCAACGGCATCGACCCGTTCCGCACGTGGCAGCGCGAGGTGAAGGCCGACGGCACGATGATCTGCCGCTGGGTCATGCCCTACCGCACGGGCGGTAGCGTCCGCCTGCAGAACCTGGCCGCGGCGCCCGTGATGGCGGAGTTGAAGGCGGCCGTCTCGGCGCAGGAGTGGACGAAGGACTCGCTGCACTTCCGCACCAACTGGTGGACGGACGTGCCGTACCCGCCGCGCCCGCCTCGCGACATGACGTTCATCGAGGTCAAGGGGCGGGGCGTCCACGTGGGCGACACGCTGGTGGTGCTTAACCCGCTGTGGTCCTGGTGGGGCGAGGGCGACGAGAAGATCTACGTCGACGGCGACTTCGACCACCGCTTCCCCTCGCACTTCGGAACGGGCTCGGAGGACTACTACGGCTGGGCGGGCGGCGAGGTCCCGACGCGCAGGGACGAGTTCTGCATGCCGTTCCTGGCCAACGTCCGCGTGGGCGGACAGAAGCGAGACTGGCCGGCCGGTAAGCAACCCTACACACACGGGTACAACATTTGCACCCGTACCCGAAGCCTGGACGCTACGCCGTTCGAGAAGCGATTCCGCTTGGACATGGAAGCGTTCAACATGATCGGAACCCCGGACGCCTACCTCCAGTACGCCCTGGTGACGCACTGGTACGGCGACCCGGCTGCCACACATAACCGCCCGCCGATGCCCGACTGGGCAGCCAAGAGCGTCCCGCAGACTGAAGATGTCGCCGCCGCAGCAACCGCCGCCCCGGCCGCCAAGGCCTTCGCCATCAAAGACGCCATCGAGATGGAGGGTGTGAAGGAAGTCAAGCTCTCGCCCGGCCTGCGTGCGGGCGTGCAGAAGATCGGTCTGGCCCTGCCCCCCCACCGCTGGAGCGGCGAGTCGCAGTTCTGGGCCCGCGCCACCAAGCCGGGCGAGTGGGCCGCCTTCACGCTGCTTGAGCAGTACCAGCCCAGGCAAGTCACGCTCTACCCCACTGTCTCGTACGACTACGGCCTGCTCGACATCTACGTGAACGACAAGCTCGTGGTCGCCAAGTGGGACGGTTACGATCCCGCCTCGCGCCCAGGAAAGCCCATCGACCTGGGCGTGCAAGTACCCGACGGCAACGTGCTGAGGCTCAAGTTCGTGGTGGCTGGAAAGAACGAGAAGTCCAAGGGCTACTTCTTCGGCCTGGACGCGGTCGTGCTCGGCGAACAGGCAAAGGACAAGTGACGCATAGACTGCCGGAGGAGACATGAAACCCTTCATCCGATCTCTTGCCGCCATGCTTGCCCTGCTCGCCGCCGGCGCCGCTGTCTGCGCAGCCGACACGCCCGCCGGCAAGCCCAATGTCATCATCGTCCTCACCGATGACCAGGGCTACGGCGACCTTTCGCTGACCGGCAACCCGGTCCTTAAGACGCCCAATATGGACCGCCTGGCCCGTGAAGGCGTCCAGCTCACCAACTTCCACGTGGACTCCTACTGTACGCCGACGCGGTCGGCGCTGATGACCGGCCGCTACTGCCACCGTGTGGGCGGCTGGGGCACGGTCAACGGGCGCAACATGCTGCGAGACGGCGAGCTGACGATGGCCGACGTTTTCCGTCACAACGGCTACCGGACCGGCCACTTCGGCAAATGGCACCTGGGCACAAACTACCCGTACCGCCCGATCGACCGCGGCTTCGACCGGTGGCTGGGGCACGGCGACGGAGGCACGGGGTGTGCCACCGATTTCTGGGGCAACGACCGGGTCAACGATCGCTACATCCTCAACGGCGGGTGGGAAGACCAGCCGCGGCCGGGCTTTGAGTGCGACGTGTTCTTCGAGGCCGCGATGCGGTTCATCCGCGACAACAAGGGCCGCCCGTTCTTCACCTATCTCGCCCTCTACAACCCGCACGGCCCGTGCAGCATCCCGGAAGCGAAATGGGCGGCAGCCTATGGCGGGCGGAGAGTCCCCGGCGACTTCTTCGCCACCATCGCCCGCATCGACGAGAACCTGGGAAGGCTCAGACAGTTCCTGCGGGACGAAGGCCTGGCCGACAACACGCTGCTGATCTTCCTCACCGACAACGGCACGGCCGCGGGCGAGAAGGTATTCAACGCCGGCATGCGAGGCAAGAAGGGCTCACCCTACGATGGCGGGCACCGTGTGCCTTGCTTCCTGTGCTGGCCGGGGGGCGGGCTGGACAAGCCGCTCGTCGTGGACCGCCTGACGGCCCACCTGGACCTGTTGCCAACGCTGGTGGACCTATGCGGCCTGAAGCTGCCCCGACCGGTCCGCTTCGACGGCGCGAGCCTCAAGCCCCTGCTCGCCAACCCCCGCGCCGAGTGGGCGGATCGGACGCTGGTATTGGGGACGCCGCACAATAACGTCGGCCCCAACGCGCCGACGCCGCAGTTCGGCCAGAACTGCGCCGTGATGACCGACCGCTGGCGCCTGGTCAACAACCAGGAGCTCTACGACATGACCGCCGATCCCGGGCAGAAGGACGACGTGGCCCGTACCCATCCTGAAGTGGTGGACCAACTCCAGGCCGCTTATCGGAAGTACTGGGAGGATGTCAGCGCCAACGACAAGGGCTGGCATGGCCGGCCGATCATAGGCTCTGTCGAGGCCCCGATAGTCGAGCTGTGCTCGGAGGACTGGCAGACGACGCAGGGCTCTTGCCCGTGGAACCAGGCGGCCGTGGCCCGCGGCGCGGCGGCGTTCGGCTGCTGGCCGGTCCGCGTCGACCGAGCCGGAACGTACCGCATCGAGCTGCGTCGCTGGCCGGAGTCGCTAAGCGCGCCGATCACCGGCCTGGCCCGTGAAAGCAAGACCGCCGACGCGTTCCTGAACGGCCAGCCTGTCACGGGCCTGCTGTACGGCGCCGGCGGGAAGGTGCTACCCGTCGCCAAGGCCCGGCTGAAGATCGGCGATCTCGTTAAGGAAGCGGAGGTCTCCGCGGCGGACACGGCGGCGGTCTTCACGTGCGACCTCCAAGCCGGTCCGGCGGACATCGAGGCGACGCTCCTCGACAAGGCCGGCAAGGCCCTTTGCAGCGCCTACTACGTCACCGTCCGCAGGGAGTGAGACTCTTGTGGCCGCGATTTTGGGGGGGCACGTACAATACGTCCAGGTGGGCAATGGCTCGCAGTCGAAAGAGGCTGGCGTTCTTCGTGGTGCTGGAGGGCATCGCCCTTGTCGCCCTCGTTATTTCGGAGGTTCGCCAGATTCCCGACACGGTCGACGACCTGCTGACGAATCATTCTCAAAGCGTTGCCGGGGTTAAGTACTACGACAATCGCGAGCTTGGGTATGACGCGACAGGGGACAGGTTTCGCGGACAGCAACTGCTGGAGGTGCTGCGAAAAGGGAAGATCCTGCGGGACTGGAATGAAGGAACAAACCTCACGGGGGCTATCCACATCCTCTATGACGACGAAAGCTATGACACGATCTCACTTCTTTCCCAGGACCCGGTGCTGATCAAAGGCTATGCCGTCCGGGTGGACCGAGATGACCTTCTGCACGTGTTGCGCCTTCTGACTCCAGTGCCTCCGCCGCCTGCGCCGGCGGGGTCCGTATGGTAGGCGCTGATTCGGGGCAATAGGGCGAGCTGCGCACGCATTCTTCCCTGTGGGACTTTCCGGCAGGAGCAGGAGGAGCCCTGTCGGCGTAGTGGCGATCCCTCGGGAGAGAATATGAGACGTCCGATTATCTTTGTTGTTGCCGCCGGCGCGATGGCCGTATGCGCAGCGGCTGGCCAGCCCCTGACACTTCGTGAGAAGATCGAGCAGGAATACATCGACCGTCCGGTGATGGTCGAGGCTACCAAGGATCGTCCGGCGCTGATGGCGCCGGAGGTGGACGCAGCCGGGGCGGTCGACGGGGTGCGACACCAGGCCACAGGTTTCCACACGCAGAATGAGGAGAACCCCTGGTGGCAGGTGGACCTAGGCGAGCAGGTCGCCATTGGGCGGATCATCGTGGCTAACCGCAACAGCAGCGAGGGCAACGCCAAAAACCTGATTATCCTGCTCAGCGACGACGCCCGCAACTGGCGTCAGGTCTACCAGCATGGCGGAACGACGTTCTATGGAGGCAAACCGGGGACAGAACCGCTGACGGTCAAGTTGGACGGCCCCAAGGCGCGCTATGTTCGCCTGAGCATCCCCAAGGGCTTTCTCCATCTCAACGAGGTCGAGGTGTATCCCATCGGCAGCGACCTCAATGTCGCCCTGTCCCGCCCGGCCACGCAGTCGTCGGCCAGCCAGTGGTCGACGCAGACCGTCGACCCCAAGAAGCTCCGCCAAGCCGCCGGCTGGTCGGTTCAGTACGACCATCGCATCCTGGACGCCTTGAAGCTGGCCCGCCGCACGCTGGAGTATGTGGAGTCGTCAGCCAAGCGCCCCGGGCTGGCCCGCCGCCTGGACGAGATGGAGAAGCACCATCAGGCGGGCAAGGTGCCCTCCGACAATGCCCGCGAGTTCTACCTCCAGCTTCGGTGGCTGAGGCGGGAGATCATCCTGTCGCACCCGGAGCTGGATTTCGCCTCGCTGCTGATCAACAAGCGCCCGCCCACCAACTACAGCCACATGTGCGACCAGTACCTGGCCCAGCATAACGAGCCGGGCCCCGGCCTGGTCCGCCTGGACGACTGGAAGAGCGGTCAACCCAAGTCCGTCGAGTTGCTCAAAGACAAGCTGCCCGAGGGCTGCACGCTCCGCCCGGATCTGAGCTTCGACGGACGGCGGGTGGTGTTCGCGTTTAACGACTGCACCATCCAGGATCGCCGCCACCGACGCTTCTGGCTGTACGAGCTGGACCTGGCGAGCGGCCGGGCCCGCCAGATCACGGGCACGCCCGCCGACCCGCTGGCTGGGCGCGACGGGCGCCAGACCGTGCTCATCGAGGACTGGGACCCCTGCTACCTTCCGGACGGCGGGATCGTCTTCGTTTCCACCCGCAACCAGACCTACGGACGCTGCCATGGCAGCCGCTACACCCCCGCTTACATGGTCTACCGCATGACCGGATCAGACGCGGGAACCGTCCGCCCGCTGAGCTTCGGCGAGGCCAACGAGTGGGATCCCGCCGTGCTGCACGACGGGCGGATCATCTACACCCGCTGGGACTATATCAACCGCCACGACACCGTCTACCAGAGCCTGTGGACGATTCGGCCGGACGGCACGCGGACGCAGCACTTCTTCGGTAACTCCACGCGCAACCCGTGCATGATCGCCGAGGCCCACGCCGTGCCCGGCTCGGACAAGGTTGTGGCCACGGCCATGGCCCACCACAGCTACACCACCGGCTCGATCATCCTGATCTCCGCCGACCGCGGCGAAGACGGGACCGACTCCATCGAACGGGTCACGCCGGAGACCGCCTTCCCCGAGACCGAAGGCTACCCGGCCGGCACATATGCCAACCCCTGGCCGATCAACGAGCAGCTCTTCCTGGCGGCCTGGCAGCCCAACAGGATGGCCCACCAGGGCCAGGTCCAGGAGCGTGAGGCGTATGGCATCTACCTGGTGGACACCCTGGGCGGGCGGGAACTGATCTATCGCGACGACGACATCTCCTGCTGGTCGCCCATCCCGTTGCGCCCGCGTGCGGTGCCGCCCGTGTTGCCCAGCCATGTCGCCCAGAACGAGATGGCCAAGGACGCCACCGGCGTGTTGTTCATCCAGAATGTTAATCTCACGCGCGTCGCGGGGCTCCAGCCCGGTAGCGTCAAGTCCATCCGGGTGAATGAGATCTTCGGCCAGCCCGCGCGGTCCAAGCGCCAGGCCAGTGCCGCTCAGAACGAGATCATCAAGGGCACGCTCGGCACGGCCCGAGTAGCCGACGACGGATCGGTCGCGGTCCGCATCCCGGCCGGCGTGCCGCTCCAACTGCAAGCCCTGGACGCCAACGGAATGGCCGTGCTGACCATGCGGTCGGTCCTGTACGTACAGCCGGGCGAGACGCTGAGCTGCGCGGGCTGCCACGAGCCTGCCGGTCACTCGCCCACGCCCGCACTGGCGCCGGGGGTGAAGGTGCAGGAACTCGCAGGGCCTCCGGGCCCGCACTACGCCGGGGCCTTCAGTTTCGCCCGGACCGTCCAGCCCGTGCTCGACCGCAACTGCATCGGCTGCCACGGCCTGGACAAACTCGCCGGCAAGGTCAACCTGCTGGGAACCCGAACGCTACAGCCGGTAATGAACGTCGGCGACGAGTGCAGCCAAGCCTACGCCTCGCTGGTCGGACGAGCCGGCTGGGTTGTCCTCGCGCAGCGAAACAGCGAAACGCCCATCAGCCAGCCGCGCGACTACTTCGCCCACGCGAGCAAGCTGGCGAAGTTCCTGATGACCGATCCGGCCCACTCCGGGCGGATCGACCGCGACGGCCTGCTGCGGATCGCCAACTGGCTTGATCTCAATGCCCAGTACCACGGCGATTACTCGCACAACCGCGCGGAGTTCCTGGCACCGATCGCCGAGGCCGAGCACGCCCTCCGCCAGCACATCGCGGCGAGCTTTCCCCAGGCGCTGCCGCCCCCGCCGGCCGGGCCGGCTGTCGCGGCGGCACCCGCGCCCAGCCTGGCAGCCGGACCCGACAAGCCCGCCGGCGCGACAGGAAAACCGCCCGCCAAGCCCGCTGATGATCCGGACCTCCTGACCTTGCTGGACGGACCGACGATGGCGGCCGACAAGACCAAGACCGGCGCCGACAGCGCCGTCAAGACTCTGCTGCGAAGTCACAAGGACCTGAAGAAGGCCGAGCTTCCCCGTCCTGCCCCCGCGACCGCCGCACCGACCGTCACGCAGGCCAAGGTTCCCGAGGCGCCGGCCCTGCCACCGCCCAGGACCCTGGGCGAGAAGCTCGCCCGCCAACCCTTCGAGGCCTTGGTCAATCGTCTCGAACCTGCCCAGAGCCGCATCCTCCTGGCCCCGCTGGCCACCCAGGCCGGCGGATGGGGCCAGATCGACGGCGGCTGGAAATCCACCGACGACCCCGGCTACCGGAAGATGCTTGAGTTGGTCGGGGCCTGCATCGCCCAGCCGAAGTGGCAGGACGTCGCCGGCACCTGCGGCCACCCCCAAGGCTGCCGGTGCGGCTGCTGCTGGGTCCGCGAGTACAACGCCGAGTACCGCAAACAGGTGACGATGCAGGCGAAGGAGAAGTAGCGGGCTATTCTCCACAGGTGGGGAAAGTGCCCGCGCCTGCTCCATCGCGAGACGTGGATACAGCAGGACGGGCCTTCCCCAGACCAGCGGTCAGAGGAAGGCCCTGTCTTGTGATTGGGATGAACGAGCCGCCGAAAGCGAAAACCGCCCGCGGCAGCCCGGCGCCGCATGCTGTTACTGCTTCTTCGGAGCCGGGGCAGCCCAGGCCTGCTTAGCCTTCTCGATCTGCTCGTCGTTCAGGCCGAACGCCTTGAGCACGCCGGTGGCCATCATCTTGTTGCCCTCGGCGTTCATGTGCACACCGTCGGTGGTCAACAGGTGACCCTTCTTCTTATCCTCGGCCTTGTGAACGATCATCTGCATGTCCTGGTACAGGTCGGCCATCAGGCATTTCTTCTCGCGGGCCAGCGAGCGGAGGAAGTCATTGTAACCGGCCAGTTTGCGGTTGTTGAGGTTCTGGTCGTCCTCGCCGATCATTGTCGCGGTCAGGATCACGACCTTGACGTTAGCCGCCTGGCACTGCTCGACGATCTGGGTGATGTTCTTCTTATAGTCCTCCAGGGGCACCCCGCGGGCGCCGTGCCAGACGTCATTCACGCCGCAACTCAGGGTCATCCAGTCGGGCTTCTTGTCCAGGACGTCCTTCTTCAGGCGGGCAAGCATCTGGTTGGACTTGTGCCCACTGATGCCCGCGGGGATGGCCGTCGCCTTCACCCCGTTGGCCTCCAAGCCGCTGATCACCAGGCGCACGTAGCCGCCCGGGCGGGCGCCCGCCTGCGTGATCGAGTCGCCCAGGAAGGCAATCTTCTCGCCCTCCTTGACGACAATCTCCCCCGCCTGCACGGCCGCAAGGACCATCCCCACCACCAGGACCGCCACCATCCGTCCAATGCTGCTCGTCGTGCGCATGTCTGAATCCCTTTCTGTTTAGGTTGCCTAGCCAGCTTCCGGCATGAGCTTACCCGCCGCACAGCCGCTTGCCAAGCCCCAACCTCCCCGCCAACGCCAGCCAAATCCCTCTTGGCGCTTTGGCAAACAGCGGTATACTCAAAGTGCATCTTTTGAAAAGGACTGTCTGCCCGGCTTGCCCGGGCGCTCGCTGGGCGACTTAGAAGACGGAGGACGTCGCATGGTAACATCGCGATGGGCTTGCGCTGTCCGGATGCTTGCTGCGCTGCTGTTGGTGCTGACCCTGCCGGCCCCGGCGGCCACGTACACCTGGGACGGCGGGACCGGGGCCAACCAGCTCTGGAGCAACGCCGACAACTGGGACGCCGCCGGAGCCCCCGTCAGCGCCTCGACCACGACCGTGGTCTTCGCCGGGACGAGCAACCTGGCCAATCTGAACCAGAACATCGCCAGCCCCTTCGTGCTCAACCGCCTGGCGACGACGTCTACGGCCCAGAATCAGGCCGTCTCCATCGCCGGCAGCCCGCTGCAATTCGTAGCCGACGGCGCGACCCAGCCGACGCTGGCCCACAGCCGCGCGCAGAACCTGACCGTCGTCAACGCCATCCAGGTGCCCGGCTCGACAACGTTGGGCCTGTCCAACTCGACTTGGCAGGTGTACCTGGACGGGGCGATTACGGGTGACGGATCGGTGCGCTTCACCACCGCCGGCGGGGGCGAACTGAACTTCCGGAACACCGCCAACGCATTTACCGGGGGGTTGAGCTATGTCAACACCGCCGGGACCAACGCCCAGTGGGGCCGGCTCAAGGTCAATGCCGGCTGCCTGGGCTCCAGCACCGTCACGCTGAACGGCGGGAACATCGAGGCCGCCACCAGCGCCCAGCCCGGCGGGCTGATCCTGTACGGGACGGCCACCTACGCCAACGATTTCGTGCTGGCCGGCACGAGCCCCATCTTCGCGGGGGAAGCCTTCAGCGGTTCGGCCAGCATCACGCTGAACGGGACGATCTCCGGCGGGGCCAACGGCCTGTATCTCCGCGGCAACGGGGGGACCAGCACGATCAACGGAGCGATCACGGCCGGCAGCCTGACCAAACTTGACGCCGCGACGTGGGTGCTCTCCAACGCCTCCAACAGCCTGGGGCCCGTCAGCGTGATGGCAGGCATGCTGCGGGTCACCAATGCCGGCGCGCTGGGCGACGCCGCCAGCGACACGAGCGTCGCCAACGGGGCCGCCCTGGAACTGTCGGGCAACCTGACCATCGCCGAGCCGATCACCGTCTCTGGGGATGGCATCAGCTACAATGGCGCCGTCCACAACGTCTCGGGCAACACCACGGTCCTCAGCGGACCCGTCACGGTCACGGGCGGGTATGCCCGCCTCGCCGGCCTGGGAACCAGCCTGACGCTGACAGGCGGGGTCACGGGCGGGAACCTGCGTCTCCAGGGCAACGTCAACGTCACCACGACGCCCATCTCGCTGAGTTCGAAGCTGTCCACCAATGCCGGCACGACCACCCTCTCCATCGGCGGCAACGCGTGGAACGAACTGGTCGTCGACTGGGCGGGCACGTTCAAGACCGGCGCCGCCAACGTCCTGCCTTCTGGCGGCATTGTCACCCTGGGCGACAGCACCGGCACGGCCAATACCGTCGGCACGCTGGACCTGAGCGGGTTCTCCCAGACCGTTGCCGGACTGCGGACCGGCTCGCCCAACACCTCTGCCGGCTCCTGCGAGCTCAAGAACTCCGGTTCGGCCGCCACCCTTACCCTCGACGAGTCCGCCGACTTCGACTTCGCCGGCAAGCTCAGCGGCCCGGTCGCCCTGGTCAAGCAGGGCGCCGGCACGCAGGCCCTGACCGGCGCCAATACGTACACGGGCGCCACCACGCTGACCGCCGGCATCCTGTCGGCCAACACGATGGCCAACGGCGGCGCCGCCAGTTCCATCGGGGCCTCCACCAACGCCGCCGCCAACCTCGTCTTCAACGGCGGCACGCTGCAATACACGGGCCCGTCCGTCTCCACCGACCGTGACTTCACCATCAACTCCGCCCAGAGCGCGAGGATCGAGGTGTCCGACCCGGCGACCGTGCTCACCTTCGTCGATGTACCGGGGTGCAGCCTGCCCGGCAACGGCAGTATCGTCAAGACCGGGCCGGGCACGCTGGTGTTGGGGCGGACCAGCGGCTCGCCCTATCTCACCACTATCAACTCCATCTCCGTGCTGGATGGGACGCTCTCCAGCGGCGGCCTGCAGATCAACGTCAGCAACACCGCCGGCACCGCGATCACGCTCGCCAACGGTGCGACGTTGGACTTCCCGGCCCCGCTGGCCAACCAAGGCAACGGCGTGACCCAGCGGTTGTGGGTGCAGGCGGCGGCCACCACCGCGACCATCAGCCGCGGCATCACCCTCTGCGGGTCGCCCGCCGGCACCGGCGGGTCGGTCAAGCTCTTCGACGTCGAGGATGGCGCCGCCGATGTGGACCTGCTGGTCACCGCAGGTTTCTCGCCCTATCCAGCCGGATCGGTCGCCAACCTCACCAAGGCCGGGGCGGGCACCATGTCCATCACCGCCGGCTCGACCCACTTCGGGACGACCACTGTGCAGGCAGGTACGTTGCTGGTTAACAACACGGGCGGCTCGGCCACGGGCAGCGGCCCGGTCGTCGTCGCAGGGGGCATGTTCGGCGGCAACGGGTCGGTCAGCGGAACGGTCACCGTTGACGGCGGCGTGATCTCTGCCGGCAACAGCCCCGGGCACCTCACCCTGGGCAGCGACTATGTCCAGAACGCCGGCGGGACCATGCTCGTCGAGTTGGGCGGCGCCCAGCAGGGGGTCGGTTACGACTGGATCGAAGTCGTCGACCAGGCGACCCTAGCCGGCACGCTCGACATCGACTGGTACGACGGCTTCTGGAGCCATGGACCGTTCATCGTCCTGACGGCCGCCAACGGCATCACCAACGTGGACCTCAGCGGCCTGCGGATCGACGACGCCGATGCCTCCTACGGCGAGCACGAGTGGCGGGCGTCGATCGTGGACCTGGGCGGCAAGGCCCAAGGCCTCCAACTCGAACTGGTGCCCGAACCCCTGACCTTGCTGGCCCTCGGCGCGTCGCTGGCCGGCTTGGGCGGCTACGTCCGAAGACGAAGACGGTAGTCGCACGACGCGCGCATTACGCTAAGCACGGGAGCCGAAGTAGAAGCTCACTGTCGCGCACAACACCGAAAGCCACTTCTCCGACAACTGCTCGTACACTCCCACGACGAACAGGCAGGTCAGTCCCCCCGCCACAGCCAACGCGGCCAGGCCCTTGAGGTGGTTTAGAGCGGCGTGGCCGGCCGTCCGTTTGCGGGGGAAGACGTACTGGCCGAAGATCCACCCCAGTACGAGTCCGCCCAGGACGACAAAGAACTCGAGGTAGTTCGGGTTGTCCAGGACCTGCCCGCGCGTGGCCAGCCATACCCCCAGAGCGGCCAGCCCCCCCACCAGCGCCAGGCGGACCACCCCGGCGGGCAGGAACAGCGGCTGCTCACGCCGGGCGGCCGGGTCGTACACCCGGTCGCTCAGCATGGCCGCTTTGGTGCGGAAACCGAAGTAGAAGCCCACCACCGTCAGCACCAGCGACAGCAGGGCCGGCGGAATCAGCTTGCCCTGGGCGGCCAGGTGCCAGCAGCAGTAGATCATCGCGCCGGCCACCACCGCCCGGATCGAACCCGTTGGCAGCCAGAGCGGTTCGCTCGTTTCCTGGGCGGACTCGTCGAAAAAGGCCGTGCGGTCGCCCTCCTCGTCCACCAGGGCCAGGTACTGCGCAGAACAGCGGGGACAAGCGTAGCGGTCGCGATCCTCGATCCGGGTCCGCACCTTGGCGCCGCAGTGCGGGCAATGGAACGGCGTCTTCCGGGTTTCCTGCCGCATGATTGTGCTCCAATCAGGCGAGAACATACCCCGGAAGAGGACTCAATGGAACCGCCCGTGTCGGCTGAGTTGTCGGGGTACGGGCCGCCTCCCCCCCCGGATACTGGAAAGTCGCCGACAGGGCGAAAATACACTTGCGGGCGGGCGGGGATCGGATATACTGATCGATTCGATTATCGACGGCAAGATCAAAGGTGCGAACATGAAAGACAAGATCCATCCGGAATACAAAGAAGTGACCGTGACCTGTGCTTGCGGGGCGACGTTCAAGACCCGCTCCGCCATCGGCAAGGACACATTGCAGGCGGACCTGTGCTCGTCCTGCCACCCGTTCTACACGGGCAAGCAGAAGTTCGTGGACACCGCCGGACGCGTGGAGAAGTTCAACCGCAAGTTCGGCGGAGAGTACTTCAAGAAGGCCGACGACAAGAAGGCCAAGAAGTAGCGACGCTGGGCGATCGATCAACGCCGGCTTCCCCCGCACGGGCGGAACGTCGGCGTTGTTGTATTGTGGCCCGGCAAGAGACCCTTTCCCCGCCGCTGCGGCGGCGCTGGTGCGTGCGGAGATGGCCAGACAAGACACGTTGACCGCCAAGCTGCAGGAACTCGACCGCCTCTACAGCGAGTTGAGCGAGAAGATGAACGATCCTGCCGTCGCCTGCGACGGGCAGAAGATCGTCGCGCTGGCCAAGGAGTATGCGCGCCTCGGGCGGATCGCCGTCCCCTTCCGCCGCTATCGAAAGCTCGCCGCCGACCGCGACGAGGCCCAGGCCATCCTCGACGACCCCGCCGCCGACCACGAACTCAAGGCCCTGGCCAACGCCGAGATCGTCGCCCTCCGCCACCGGGCCGACGAAGCGATGGAGAAGCTCACCGAACTTCTGGTCATGAGCGACGACGAGGAGATCGACTCGGTCATCCTCGAGATCCGCGCGGGTACCGGCGGCGACGAGGCCGCCCTGTTCGCCGGTGACCTGCTGGGCATGTACCGGCGATACGCCGAGGCCAAGGGCTGGTCGTTCGAGCTGATGTCCGCCAGCTCCACCGAGCTGGGGGGCTTCCGCGAGGTGATCGTCAACGTCAAGGGCGACGGCGTCTGGAGCCGCCTGGGCTACGAGGGCGGCGGGCACCGAGTCCAGCGCGTGCCCAAGACCGAGGCCCAGGGGCGCATCCACACCTCCGCCGCCACCGTCGCCGTCCTGCCCGAGCCAGTGAACGTCGAGGTCAACATCAACTGGGAAAAGGACGTCCTCGAACACACCAGCCGCGCCGGTGGACCCGGTGGGCAGAACGTCAACAAGGTCGAGTCGGCCATCAAGCTCGAACACATCCCCACGGGCATCACCGTCTCGATGCGCGACGAGAAAAGCCAGCACAAGAACCGTGCTAAGGCCCGGCGCATCCTGGCCACGCGGGTCTACGAGCACTTTCGCGAGCAGCAGGTGGCGGTTGAGTCCGCCGCCCGAAAGTCCATGATCGGCTCGGGTGACCGCTCGCAGCGCGTCCGCACCTACAACTTCCCGCAGAACCGCTGCACCGACCATCGCCTCAAGGGCGAAGGCGGCGAGGGCGCCAATTACAACCTCGACCACATCATCGCCGGCGACCTGGACGACCTCATCGACGCCCTCCGGGCCCAGGACCGCGCCCGGCGACTGGCAAACCTGTAACCGCGCCACAGGCATTCTTGTCGGCGGAGGGCCTGATTCTCACCTTGCCTGCCGCGACTCGTCGAGTTCCAGGCGCAGACAGTCGTAGAGCACGCCCATCGTCCAGTTGCGGCCGAGCGAGCGGAGTGAGAGGACGTTCTGGCCGGGCTTGAGGAGCGAGGCGTCGAAGGGGAAGTGCCACTCGCGCCAACGCCCGCGGATGCCATCGCGGTGCATCACACCGTTCTCGTCCAGCGTGCCGGTGTCGCCGATCTCCCGGCCGTTGACGCTGCCCCACAGTCGCCCGCCCCCGCGCCAGCCGCACAGGGCAATTCGTAACGTGGCCCGACCGACCGGCGCGGCGGGCATGTCGAACCGGACACGCCAAGTCGTGTCGCTCCCGCGGCCGCGCGGGGCGATCCGCGGCGGTTGACAGTAGTTCCAGTCGCGCCGCCAGTCGCTCTTGCCGACCGTGAAGTCCACGTCGTCCGGAAACTCCTGCGGGTACTTCAGGTACAGGCCCCACTGCCAATAGTAATCGCCGTGGCGAAACTCGGCGGCGCTGCGATCGGGGATACCGATTTCCCACACCTGTTTGCCGTATCGCGTCGGCGTCCAGTCGAGCGCGCCCAGATCGGTCGTCGTGCCCGCAGCCACGGCCAGGTCCGGGCGGGTGCACTCGCCCAGCACGCCGTCGACGAAGGCGTGCAGCATGTACTGCCCGGGCCGGACGTGGCAGACCGAGAATCGGCCATCGGCGTCGGCTCGGGCCCAGTAGTGGTAGCCCTTTGTCTCGCGCTGCCAGTCGGCCGAAGCGGTCAGGCCCAGCCACGCCCCGCTCGCACGGGCGGAAGGCGCCTGCGGATCGCGGAGGACGAGTCGGCCGACCACCCTCCCGCGCTGCCCAGCCCGGGGATAGTGCGGCTCGTCGATCCAGGCGTACGGCCAGGCGGCAGCCTCGGCGGAGGCTCGCTCCAGGGCGTCCTTCCAGAGTGCCTCGTGGTCGCCGCCGGCGTTGCAGTAGATCAGGAACGGCCCGATCACCTTGGTCCACTCTTCGTCGCGCTCCAGGCGGATGGGCGCCCCGCCGTAGTGGCTGCCCTGCCACATGTTCAGCAGCGTGGGCAGACCGCTGCGGTTGGCGTCCAGGTGGCCGGTCAACTCCACCTTGGTCGGCCCGCCGCTGACGTACTCGATGGACGGGTTAACCATCCACACGCCCACACGCCGGGCGGTGCTCGACCAGCCGTAGGCGGGCGCGTCGGCCAGGACGGCGGAATAGTCGTACTTGTGCTCGACCTCGCCCTTCCGGATGCCGGTGATCAGACGACGGGCCTCGTGGAGATTCAGCGGCTGGCCCTGGTCCCAGTCCTGGCCGGTGGCCATCGTCCGGCGGCGATTGCGATCGACGGTGAGGAAATCGAACAGCCGCCCGTCCAGTTTAAGGACCATTCGCGCCTCGCCCAGGTGCAGCGCCGGGTGCCCCCGGCCATGACGCCAGACGGCGTAGGCGCGGAGCCCACTCTCGCCTTGCCCCAGCGCATAACGGATTTCCACGTCCAGTGGGAGCGTTCCAACCGAGCCGTCGCACTCGAAGCGGCAGGAGACCTCCGCCCGCTGGCCGCCGTTGGATGCAGGGTCCGTACGAACGGCAAAACTGCGCCTGGCTCCGAAATGCGTGACCGCCTCGCCTCCCCCGCTTACACCAGCAAATGACCAGTACCCCCGCCCCGGGCCGAGCAACTCCAGCCTCCCGTGCGCCAGCGAGAGGATTTGCCCGCTGTCCTTGTCGATTCGGGCCGAGACGACTCCGTTGTTCAACGTCATCGTCCTACCGTCCTGCACGAGCGTAACGGGCTCGGCAGCTGGGCAGGCCGCAGTTGCGAAGACGACAATGGCTGGCACGATGACGGACATCTTGATCATGATTCGGAGTATACATCGCCCGACCTGGCCTTGCGCCGCCCTCCGCCATCGTCAATGGTTAATCTCCCATGATCACTCGGAAGCCAACGTCGTGGACCTTCTGCCACGGTTGGTAGGCTCGGCGGACAGACGAACCCGCGTCTGCGGGTCGGTCGGCCCAGGAGCCGCCGCGGGCAGTGCGGCGCTCGCGGCTGGCGGGGTCGTTGCGCCCGTCGTCGGCGTAGGGATAGACGCGGTAGGCGCTGGCGGTCCACTCGCTGACGTTGCCGACCGTGTCCTTCAGCCCCCAGGCGTTGGGTTTACACTGGCCCACGTAGTCCACCACGTGCCACTTGTCGCGGAGGCGTTCGTCGCGCAGCGGGAAGTTGTTGTCCGGCGGATACGGATAGCGGACCTGGAGTACGCTGGGGCCGTTGTAACCCATGCGGAACCACCGCAGCGACTGGTCCGCCAGATTGGCGTGGGGTGAGAAGTCCGCGTCCATGGCGCCGAAGTGGAACTGCGTGTCGCTGCCGGCCCGGGCCGCCCACTCCCACTGGGCCTCGGTAGGAAGGCTTGCCTTCTGGCCAGCGCGTCGGGCGAGCCAGCGGCAGAAGGCGGCGGCCTCATCCCACGAGACGCGGGCGACCGGCTGGTCCGGGTGGTTGGCAATATAGCCAGGCGTCACGCGGTCCATATAGTGCATGTCGACGTATCGCGTGTCGTGCTGCGGGTCAAAGCGGGCGTATTGGGCGTTGGTTACCTCCGTCACACCCATCCAGAATCCTTTGTCGATAGTCACCGCCGCCCGCGGTCGCTCGTCCGGCGGGCCGTCCAGGCTGCCCATAACGAAACAGCCAGCCGGCACGCGAACGAGTTCCATCTTCACGCCCTCGCCCAGGTCGATCGTCCGCTCCCTGAGGGCTGCGGACTGCTGCATCCGCGCCGCTTCAGCCGGCGAGAACGGGAAGCCCTTGATCTCCAGCCCATCCGGGGGGATGGGTTTCTGCGGCCGGGGCGGGACGAAGGCAAGCTGTCCGCGGTCCGCAAAGGCCTCCTCGGCCGCCCGGCACTCGCCTTCGGGATCGTCGTTGATGCTCGCGAACCGTCGGGCAAGTTCGATGCGGCGTTGACGTTGATCACGGTCCTGGAACTTGGGCGGCGTCCAGCGTCCGTTGCGGGGGACGTTCAGGTCGATCCAACAGTACAGGCGCTGGCGGGCCTGGCGGTCCAGGTCGGCCAGGGTTCGCCCGTGGTGGCCTTTCTCGAGCATCTGGATGAGCCGGCTGGTCGAGGCGTGATACTCCATCGGCGTCAAGAGGGCCATGTCGCTCTCGACGCCAGGTCGGTGGACGTACGGGTGGAGCATGTCGTACGCCACCTGCGGGTTAGCGAAGGACGGTTTGCTCCGCGGCCCGACCATGCCCTTGCCGTTGTGACAGCCAATGCAGTACTTCTCCAGTACGGGGTAGACCTCGGCCGCGAACGCGAACGGGCGGGCCGGGCCGAACCAGGGCGCCAGCGGCTGAGCCAGTCGGCGCGAAGCGAGGGTCTTTCGCAGAGGCAGGCTCTCGCCTCGCTTCTCATGACAGCCCACGCACGAGACGTGCTCGCCGGGCATGCCCGTCAGCCAGCTCCGCATGAGCTGGACGGCCCGCCCTTCATCGTCCAGCGGCTGGAGCGAGACGGGCGTGTTGGCGGGGATCTCGAAGTAGGCCGACCCGTCCGCCTCGACGACGGCTGTGCCCAGGATCCGCTTGACGTCCCAGCCCGCCTGGGTGCCGATGGCCGGGAAGCCCGCCCGGGCGTTGTAGCCGAAGTGGTAGCTGAATACCCGCAGGGCCTTGACCGTGCCGCGGGGCACGCCTCGCAGGCCCGGTCCGGCGTAGACGTCGGCGACGTGGACGGCGGCGGTGCGGGCGGCGGGCTGGACGCGATCCGGGATGACCGGCGGGCGCTGGCGCGGGGCGAAGGGCTGGGGCTCGAACAGGCCCGCGCCCTCGACCTCGGCGATGAGAGTCGCGTTATCGAACACGTCCACCAGGTAGATGCCCCACAGGCTGTGGGGCGTGGGCTTCATCGAGGCCAGGAAGTACTTGCTGCTCAGCGGCCAGGGGTGGGTGGCCAGGGCAGGGTGCTGCTTGCGATATACGTGACCGACGATGGCGTCACAGACCGTGCCCGCCACGGGCTTGCCCCAGCCGGGGATGAGTTGCAGAAAGCCCGTCTGCCCGGACGGCAGGACGTCCGGCGTGAGGGCGATGGCCTGGCCCTCGACGCCCCATTCCTTGCTGGTGGGCCGGTAGCGGAACGGGTACGCCCCCGCCAGCGACGGATCGATCAGGGCCAGCCGCCCGCAGTCGCCGAAGTCGTGGTGTCCGCTGATCACGCCGATCAGCCGGCTGGGATGGTCCGGAACGGGCCGGGCAAAGCGGTAGGCTGTCGGGAACCAGGAGTTGCTCCCGTAGAGGGCCGTCTGGCCGGTGCCGTCGGGGTTCATCGCGAAACGCCGTCGCGAGAAGTAGTGCGGAATGTCGCTGTACTCCCACCGCTGGTAGGAGACCTGCCCGTCGTTCAGGATGACCGGGTCGTTGTCGTTGTCCTGGTCGAAAGTGAGCTGGCGGATCGTACCCGCAGGCGGGTCCAGCAGGAACAGGTTGGCGACCTGACCGTTGCCGTCCAGGCAGGGCAGGCCCTGGTAGGCGGCCGTCGAGCAAAGGACCACCCGACCGTCGGGAAGATAACACGCGTCGAAGAAGTCCAGGTCCGGGAAGTCCGTGGGCGAGAGTTGCTTCAGGCCGCTGCCGTCGGCGCGGATCTCGAAGACGGCCCACCGCCCCCTCGAGTCGATGCTGGAGAACAGCATCCGCCCGCCGTCGAAGTCCAGGCAGACGTCGCGGAGGATCGCACCGCCCGCGGGCTTGAACAGTTGCCCCGACTCCACCCGCTCCGAAGGGCCGCGAAGGTTGGACAGGACGGCGATCTCGTTGTCCCAGTTGCCGCGGCGCATGGAGGTGTGGTTCTCGTAATTGTGCGGAACGAACCCCGCGTCGCCGCTGACCGCGCTGCGGGCCAGCTGGCCGGGGAAGCTGCGCCGCACGACCAGCAGCCGGTCGCCGTCCAGCAACGGGTTGGCCAGCAGCGCCGCCCGCACGCCGCCCAGCAGGGCCTCGACGGCTTGGGCGCAGTCGCCGGCGCCGTCGGCGACAGCCTTCAGCAAGGCCGGGCGCTCGCGCTCGAAACGCTCGACGGCTGCACGGTGCGAGGCGGCGTCATAGCGACCGGGGAAGCTCCGCTCCATGTCGTCGATGGCCCGTCGCACCGCCGCCGTGTCGATCGCCTCGATCGAGGCCGCCTGGTCGCGAATCCGCATCCGCCGGGCCGCCCGCCGGGCCCGCTCGGCCCGCTGCTGATCCGTCAGGCGCTTGAGCTGCCAGCCTTGGGGGAACGCAACCGGCGTCTCCAGCCGAATGCCGCAGATGTGCGGCATGCAATCGTCGCGAAACAGCGCCAGCGCGTGCCAGCCCTTCTCGATCTTGAGGGTACACTGTGGCTCCCACCTGGCCGACCGGGTCTGCCAGCTCCCGGTCGTGCCCGCCAAGCCCGTGTGGACGGTCTTGTCGTCCAGGCGGATCTGCACGGGCCGGGCCTGCTGGGCAGCGTACAGGATGCTGAGGGCGTACTCGCCGCTGACGGGGAAGTCGATTTCGTACTCGGCGTAATTGGGCAACTCGCCCGCGTTCCAGATGCACGAGGGCCCGTCGGCGTAGTCGTGCCCGGTGAGGCTGACCCGGAGATTGCTGGCGTCGAAGTCACGGGCCTCGAACTCGATGCGCCCGCCCGCCGGGGCGCGCGAAGCCGCGAGCAGCAGGAGCGACATCACCGTCAGCAGGGCGTTCAACCGCATGCTCAGAATCTCCAAAAGGTCACCAGGTCAAACCCATCCTGTCGCGGGAGATTGCAGAGATGTCCTCTTCCGCCCGCGGGCCGGAGTCCTCGTTGCCCATCCCTCGCCGCGACCCGTACAATACCGCGAAACGACGGGAAAGGACAGCCTCATGATATGGGAGCAGATGGTCCGCCTGGTGTTTTCGGCCGCGGCATCCCTCATTGCGGCGATGCTGGCCTGGTCTCATACCAGCATGCAGCATTACAACACTCTGCATTTCGGCTCCAAGATCCCGATCGTGGCCAGCTGGATATGGTGGGTGGGTCCGTGGGCAGTGTTGGTCTCGGCGGCGGTGCTGGTTGGGGGCATCCTCTTCCGCAATCGTCCGTTGGTTTTTTGCGTTTTCGTTCAGACCGGGTGGTTGTTCGCGGTCATCTGGCCGGTCTTCTGCATTGTGGCGTGGTCAGCGGCCACCTCGCTGTAGGATTCCCCCGTCTTGGACAACCGGACCAGTTTCGGGTACAGTATCCTCGCGAGAATAGAGGAACTGGCTATGGCCCCGCGTAGTCCGCGTCTGGCGCTTCTCACGCTTGTCCTATGGTCGGCGGTGTCCGCGCTCGCCGAGGTCCCGCTCCCCCCGCC
>Ga0209606_1002246_pt1 | contig 21916 bp, 18 predicted proteins | sample AD_UKC057_MetaG_FD_184412 | JGI IMG/M metagenome (GOLD analysis project Ga0209606, IMG submission 184412) | Active sludge microbial communities of municipal wastewater-treating anaerobic digesters from USA - AD_UKC057_MetaG (SPAdes) (version 2) | ecosystem: Engineered > Bioreactor > Anaerobic >...
CGGGCGCCACTGGGACCCCGTCGCGCGGTTATATCACTACCGCGCCCGCGCTTACGACCCCGACACCGGCTCCTTCCTCCAGCACGACCCCATCCCCGCCGCCAACCCCTACGCCTACACCGACAACGACCCCGTCAACTTCACCGACCCGCTGGGATTGAAACCAGAATGGAGGGTTATTTGGGGTCAGGCCGAGACAGGCTGTTGAGAAAGAAGGGATTGGAATGCGACAAGGGATGACTAGATTGCTGTACGGCGATAATAGCGTCGGTGGCGGTTGAAAATGGGTTCCCGCTTTCGCGGGAATGACGGCAAAGAGAAAAAAGGAATGACGGAAAAGAAAGAAAAAGGAATGACGGAAAAGAAAGAAAAAGGAATGACGGCGGGAGAAATGAAAAGGAATGACGGCAAGAATAAATGATTGAGAATAATGGCAGAAGAAAGATAAAGAAATGATGGCGGAAGACTGAAAATAGGTTCCCGCTTTCGCGGGAATGACGGCAAAGAGAAAAGGAATGACGGAAAGATAAAAAATATAGTGACGGCGGATGAAGCAATATAATGATGGGAACGAGAATGGCGGCGGTCAGGATGTAATAGCGCGGATGAAGTCTTCGCCTTCTTTGAGTCCGGCGTCTAGGGTGTCCGCGAAATTCTGTGGGAAATCCATTTCGAGTCTGAGAATGCGCCGCGCCTGTTCGTCGATGTGGAACGAGCGGTAGTGCTCTTCGTCGCCGACCGAGCCGAGGCCGAGCATCTTGACGCCGACGTTGGCGGCGTGGATGGTGGACACTATCGGGAAATAATCTTTCGCCGGGTTCGGCTCGTGGTGGCTGCTGATGGAGTACAGCAGAGGGTCCGGCAGGTTCCATTTGATGGCAAGCAAACGTCCGACGTCGCAGTGGGTGACGCCCAGTTCTTCTTTCTCGGCTCTGAAAAGCGGGATGCGCTGGGTCTTCATCCTTTTGTACGCCAACTCGAATTCATCCGGCAGAAACTGGTCGAGTATCAGCAACCCGATGTCGTGAAGCAGGCCGGACACGAAGGCTTCCTCCGCCATCGCGGGAAACACCTTTTTTGCGATTGCGCGGGAAAGTATGGAAACGCTGATGGAGTGTTTCCAGTATCCGGCGTAGTTGAGCTGGTGTTTGCGCCCGCGCCCGCTGAAAAAGTCTAGCATGGATATCGACAGGGCGAGGCTGCGGACGGTGTTGAATCCGAGGATGATAATCGCCTGCTGGAGGGTTTCGATTTTCTTGGGGAATCCGTAGAAGGCCGAGTTCACAAGTTTGAGAACTTTGGCGGATAGAGCCTGATCCAGAGAGATGGCTTTGTTGAGGTCGGAAGCGGAGGTGTGCGGGCTGTCGACAATCTCGATGATTTTCTGAACCACCGCCGGGAGGGTCGGGATGTCCTTGAGGCGGTCGACCACTTTCTGGGCTGTCTGGTTATCCACGCCGCGAGACCTCGTCGTCGATGTAAGAGCTTTCGAGTTGGGCGCGGACAACGCGGGCTTCATCGATTCCGGCGGCGACTGAGGCGAAGAGCCGGTCGATCTGGAATCTGGCGCTGGCGGCGGTTTCGCCGGCTCTGGCTGCCTGAGCGACCGCTCCGGCGTAAGCCGAAGAGACTCTGGCAACGAGTTGTTTTCGTGTGGACTCGCCTTTTGCGGGGGCCAAAAGCAGGGCCGCCGCGGCTCCCGCCGCGAGTCCGGCGATGAACGCTGTGAAAAACGCGCGCCCGCCTCCGCCGTTGCCGCCTTCATTCCCGCTCATCTGAGCCTTTCCGGGCGGTTCCGGGAGCTGCGTCGCAGCCCTCCCTCCGCTCGCCCATATCGTTCCACGTCTCCACCGCTTTTCTCAGCCCGGCGGAAATGCTTTTCATGTTCGACACGATAGGCACAACTGTCTCGTCCGTCGCGTGGAGGATGGAGCGGGCGTCGCCTGCGGCGTGCCTCACGTCCTTGACGATCTCCTCAACCCGTTCCATCTGCCCGCCGGCTTTCTCGGTTATCTCGTTGATGTCTTCGATGGATTTCCTAAGCTCGGCGACGGTCCGCTCCACATTTTCATTAACCGTTTCGAGGAGTTTCTTCAGCGAAGCGGAGCCGTCGATGAGACTTCTAGCCACCCAGAACAGAATCGCGGTCGTCAGAACCGCGCAGATGGCAATCAGGATAACGGCAATGTTAAACAATGTGACCATGGCATTCTATTGTAGACGGTCGGCGACGATTTTGCAAACGCGCGCGGGAAACGCGCGCGGGCGCGCTATAATATAATTCGGAGGGTACGGAATGCCTGTTTACGAATACGAATGCGTGAAGTGCGGCGCGCGCAACGAGTTCGTCGAGTTCCTCGGTTCGGGCCGGATAGTGGCGAGGAAGTGCCGGGAATGCGGCGGGACTAGGCTGCGCAAGCTTGCGTCCCGGGCGGTATTCCATCCCGAAGTGACGCTTGAAGACCTCGGAGTGAACGTGATCCGGCAGCCGGCGCCGCCTGCGGGGACCGTCCCGCAAGGGCCTCCCGGCGGCAAGTGCCCGTACTGCGATCCCGACCCCGAACCGTCCGCTCCGGGCGGCGCAGGCGGCGGCCCGCAAAAACCCTGAGAGCCGACGCGCTCCGCCCCGGTTCACATATCCAGAAATCCGAAAGTCCTGCTCCACAACGCGACCGCGCCGCGTTTGAACGCGTCCCACACGACCGGGTAATAGCTCAGCCCGTCGCGGAGGAATCCGGGGACGTCCTCGCCCACCGCCGCCGAAAATATCAGCCCAAGCCCCAAAAAATTCATCATCAGTATGAACGACATGGAAAACAAAGCTCCCGCCCTCGCCAGATCAGGCTGGCCGAGCCTTATCGTGTAAACCGTCAGCATGATGTGGAACGCGATGGAAGCGCCCAGCAGGCCGTCGATATATGGCCGGAACGCCGGGGCCACTATAAGATGCAGTATCAGGAAAAACACGGCGTACAACGGGAAAAAATATGGCGCGAGGGTGACGATGAAGTTGCCTTTCGTGTACGCCGCGAAACCGCCGTTGCGCCTCGACACGTACAGTTCCTCGACCTTTCCGCCGAACAGCATGGACCACAACGCGTGGGTCAGCTCATGTCCGAAAACGTGAAGGACGATGAGCCGCCTGAAGATAATATGAATCGGAAAATATAAGACGAAGCCGACGGCCAGCCAGAGGCGGACATCCGAAGTCCACACCGCCCACGGAGCGTCGAGCAGCTTCCACAGCGCCGTCGCGTAGCCCGCCGCGCCTGTGGCGAAGGCCGCAAAAAACACGCTTTTTATTAATAATCTCGCTACTTTCAAAACAATGTTAATGTATATTATTACAGACGTCGGCGCAAGGGCGGCGGAAGCGAATCCGGGAACCGGGCGCGCGGAGGATTTTCGGCATAATGCGGGTTTATTTCTACGTCATCATCAGTTGGATAATCGGGCTTGACCCTTATGCGCCCATAGAGAAATCCCTTGAAAAACGGCTCATGGACGCCGTACCCGGCATCGAGTCCGCGCACATCCGCATCAGCGCTTCGAGATTCATGTTCCTCATATTCGGAAAATGCAGGGGTATAACGGTGGAGCTTCGCGCCGCCCGCGTCTCAGGGCTTCGCCTCGACTTCTTTTCATTCGTCTCAACAGGATTCCGCTTCAACCCGTTCTCGACGTTTTTCCTGAACCGCCCGGTCATCCTCGACGCCGGAGACACCGAGTGGACAATCAGGGTGCTCGAAGAGGACTTGGAGGACTTTCTGGACACGAAAGGGCCCCTATTGAAAGGCGCGGAAGTGAGCATAACGCCGGAGCGAATCACGCTTTGCCGGCCCTCCAGCCTCGCCGCGCTGCTCCACCTTAAAGAGCCCCTCTCGCTCTCAGGCCGCATCGCGATAGACGAGAAAAAATGCGTCGTGCTCGACCTATCGTTCGTCCAGTCTTTCGGCATATCGCCCGCCCGCCCGCTCCTCAAAACCATTCTCAACATCGTCAATCCCATACTCACCCCCGGAGACGTCAACCGGCTGCTCAACAAAGTCGAGTCCGGCCCGCTTTCGTCCGTGAAACTCAAAGCGCTGTTCGAGGAAATCCTCATGCTTCAAAACCACATCCTAATCAGCGGCAGACTGCTCTCCGAACGCGTCCCTAAAAAGAAACCCGAACCCAAACCCGCCGAGAAACCGACCCGGAAACCCCGCGAAGATAAACAGGAAAATAGAAAAGAACCGATTGAATAAAACCCAACTTAATCCCGGATACTAACGGCGGATTCGCTGTCTCTGAAAACCCTTACGGATGAGTAGTGTCCTTGGCAACGATGCGCGGTGTCCTTGACGACAATGAGTAGCGTGAGTGAGTTTTTACATCGTTACCAAGGTCTCCTTGGTAACGGATGAGTGGTGTCCTTGCCAACGATGCGCGCAGTCCGCCGCAATGAAAAAACGCTCGCTTCGCCACTTCCATCAGCGAATCTGGATTCAGTTCAACTTCTTAGGCTCAGGAATATAAACAACATAGTCATCTTGTTTAACAACCATTTTAAAGTCTGATGAGTCGAGAGCAGAAACCTTTGCAGAGCCTCCTTCGTCGATGAGGTTTTGCCCGACTGAATAGACCGCCCGCTTTTCCTTGTCATAACGCAAAGGGCTGCCGTCAAAAGGGTCTATCGGAACCGATGGCAGAAACTCAGGGACAAGCGACTCCAAAGATGCGGGAAGCTCACCATATTCGCTCTCATAGGCGAGAGCCGCGATCGTCGTTCTCAGTCCCTCCGCCGCGAACTCGGAGTAATAGTATCGTTTTAGTGAACTAATCCTAATATCGGATTTTACTGCTATGAAGTATAATGTTTCACCGACAAGGTTGCTTGTCGCCAAAGCCCTAGGCCAATTCTCAATATATTTATTCCTATTCTTCTGCAACTTATTCTCTCGCGAGAGATCGATGTCCTTGTAATAACGGCCGATTACTTCAATAAATGGAACGTAGTTGTCCATAGTCAGTTTTAGCGTCCGATTAACTTTGAATAATGATCCTCTTTGGGGATCGAGCAAATGCTTAATTTTTTGAACTCCTGTCAAATCCTTTATCCGATTATTCTCTATATCTAAATACGTCTTCTTATAAAAAAGGCACTCGCCTTTTATGGCGTTACTGTAACCTTGTGCAGATTGACGATATTCGGACAACTCACGGGCTAATTGCGCATAAGAACCTTCATCAATTAAACCTGACTCTATCATCTCATGGATATTTTCGAAAACCATGTCTTTTATTCCATTGCCGATCATAAAGCAGACAATAGTCACGCTTGCGTCTTCTAGCGCTTGGCCTGTATCCAACGATTTTAACAACTGCTCTAAAGCATCTTCCTCATTTCCTTCTCGCAGATTCTTCCATGCGATGGCAACCCTCAACTTTGACAAGTCCCTAATGGCAAGGTAGTTGGGAATCCGGCCCGATATCATCTCAAGCGGCTCCTGAAAAACGCTGTAAGCCAATGCTTCATCAATCTTCAACAACCTTGTTTCGCATATCTTTGCGATCTTTTCGATTTTCTCGTCTTCTAAAGAAAAAATGTTTTTTAGATCATTCTCTTCGACTGGGCTTTTGTATAAATCCCATGCGGCCTCCATCATCTTAAGATAACCGTTTTCTTCGTCGGTTATCTTCGGCCTTGTTATCATCAGCGCGGTATCGTCTGGCGGATCGATATCTTTCGGGATGCCTTGATAGAACTTGACGTACAGGATTGTAGCGATAATTGCGACGACTGCGACTATAAGCGCCGTCGTCAAAACAACTTTCAGAATCTTCACAATTAGCTCGTATGCCGTCATGCGCGTTTCCTGATAATCCGAAACGTTCCGAATGTAAAGCGAGCTTGTTTCATATTCCATACGCCGCAGAAACCGGAGCCGTCCGAATCTTTTCTGATTTGCCTGTTGTCATTCATTCTACCAGAAGAGCTTGCCCATCTGTCAACATTTTTCAATTTGATCTAAGTGTCGGCATTTGCGGACGGCTTCCCCCCTCCTTGCCGCCACCCGCTCCCGCTGGAAACCCATCTCCGCGTAAATCTGATATATATTTTGCCGCGCGCGGGCGCGGCACATATAATACCCACAATACAACGACGGGAGAGCCGACATGAAGATCCTCGATTTAAAGGGAAGCGCTTACGAGCGCGGCGTCAAACAGGGCAAGGAAATGCGGGAAGACTACATCAATATGCTCAACGAGTTCTTTTCATCCGAGATGTGGAAAGAAAACAAACCCGGAGGGCTGCCGGACTCGGTGATAAAGCTGGCGATGAGGATTCTGGGCGTGTCGATGACGAAGAAATCCGTCAAGACCGCCGCCCCGGCACAGCTCGACCGCGTTGAAGGGCTAGCCGAAGGACTCGGCATCAACCGCGCTTTCTGCTGGGGGCTTCAGTTCATGGAGATACTTTTCTGCGAGGCTGGAAAGAGCTTGGCAGCGCCTGAGATGGGCTGCACGCAGCTTCACGCCACGCCCGCTTCCACGGCGGACGGCAAGCCGTTGCTGGCCCGCAACTACGACTTCCCCAACATGCTCAAACCTTACCAGTTGGTCCGCCGGGACACCCCCTCGGAAGCGGGCAGGCTGGCGACGATTTCCCTCACTCAGGCCCCTCTGGCCGGAACTCATCAGGGCATGAACGAGGCGGGTTTGGCTATCGCCGCAAACAACGCCCGCCTGTGGAAAGGCCCCGACTTCAGGTACAAGGGCGTCCCTTACATGCTCATCATGATGGAACTGCTCGAAACCTGCCGCACCGTCGCCGAGGCCGCCGACAAAATGATCAACTTCCCAGCTCGCGCAAACACAGGTTTCTTCGGCATGATGGATGAAAGCGGCGACTGCTGCGTCGTCGAGTTCACTTCCTCCCGCGCGGCAGTGCGACGCCCGGACGAGCGCGGCGTCATCGCCCAGACCAACCACTATCTGAATATGAAAGACGCGAACCTTCCCGACGGCACATACTGGACGGTCAAGGGTATGGAAGGCCTAGAATACGCCGAATCCACACTGAAAAGATACGAAGCCGCATACCGATTGATGAGCGAAAACGCGGGCAAAATCACTGTCGATACCCTCAAAAGCATCCTGAGAGACCACAGCGCCGGAAACGGCTCCGGAACCGACTGCACCGTCTGCTGCCACGGACTTACCGGCGGCACGCTCGCCAGCACGATTTTCGATATTAAGGAAAGAACCGCTTGGGTGGCCGACGGTCATCCTTGCGAGTCCGAATATGTGAGAATTCCGCTCAAAGGCTGACGCATCGGAAATCAAGCGTCTACGTTTTTCAGCGTTTAGAGGAGTTCCAAAGAGAAACTTTATCGAAGTTTATCTTTGGCCGCTGGCGCTTTTAACGCTTTAATGCTTTAATGCGATTAAGGGAAAACTTTTGAAAAAGTTTTCTCTTAAAATCCATTTCAAAACGTTTTAAGCTAGCGCCGAATGCGGGGCTGCGCCTTCGCCTTCGGCGCGTATCATGTGAAAAGATATTGAAGAGATTCCAAAGAGAAATCTTAAGTTTCTCTTTAGCCGCCGGTCACATTGAAACTGTGAGGGCGATGCCCATGCCGCCGCCGATGCAGAGAGTGGCGAGGCCTTTGCGGGCGCCGCGTTTCTTCATCGCGTACAGGAGGGTGACGAGTATTCTCGCTCCGGACGCTCCGATGGGGTGTCCGATGGCGATGGCTCCGCCGTTCACGTTTATGCAGTCCATGCGGTTTTCGATGCCGAGGTCGCGGATTACGCCGAGGGCCTGAGCGGCGAAGGCTTCATTGAACTCCATTAGTTCGATGTCGTCGAAAGACCAACCGGCTTTTTTGACAGCGGCGCGGGAAGCCGGGGCAGGCCCCATGCCCATGTACGCCGGATCTACGCCTGCGGACGCCCATGATTCGATTTTCGCCAGCGGAGTCAGGCCGAGTTCTTTGATTTTTTCGCCGGAAGCCACGACGAATGCCGCGGCGCTGTCGTTGATGCCGGATGCGTTGCCTGCGGTGACGGAGCCGTCTTTTTTGAAGGCGGGTTTGAGTTTGGCTAGGTTTTCGAGAGTGGTGTCCGCGCGCGCGTGCTCGTCCAGCGTGAACTGGACGGGGTCGCCTTTTCTCTGGGGAATCGGAACGGGGACAATCTCGTCAGCGAACGCGCCTGACTCGATTGCGGCGGTCGCGCGCATCTGGCTGTTGTACGCCAGCGCGTCCTGATCCTCGCGGCTTATGCCGTATTTGGCCGCTATGTTTTCCGCGGTCATGCCCATGTGATAGTTATTGAACCTTTCCCACAGGCCGTCGAATATCATCGAGTCTACAATTTCGTCGTTGCCCATGCGGTATCCGCCGCGCGCCTTGCGAAGCAGATAAGGAGCGGCGCTCATGTTCTCGGTTCCGCCCGCGATGACAAGTTCCGCGTCGCCCGCGCGGATGGACTGCGCGGCAAGCGCCACAGCCTTCAGTCCTGAGCCGCATACTTTATTTATCGACATCGCCGGGACTTCGACGGGGATGCCCGAGTTGATCGAGCATTGCCTAGCCACGTTCTGCCCCAGCCCGGCGCCGAGCACATTTCCCATTATCACTTCGTCGAAACCGGCGTCGGGGGCCAGCCCAGCCCTGCTCATTGCTCCGGCTATTGCTATCCTGCCAAGTTCCGCCGCAGGGACATCCTTCAACGTGCCGCTGAATTTTCCCACAGCCGTTCTTGCCGCGCTTGCGATGTATACGTCTTTCATAGTCCGTTCTCCTTTTTCCTGAGCGAGAGACCCGCGTCCCGCATCCGTGTCGTCAGGCTTTCTTTTCTGGCTGATTCTATCCTAAAACGGGCGAGCGGGCAACATGTTTTGCCGACGCCTGCCTCTTTCGCGTTTGAACCTGAAGCCTTATTCGGCTAGAATGTTTGCGCGTGAAAGGACATCGAGGGATGAAGGCTAGACTAGAGTGTTTTCCGTGTTACTTCAGGCAAGCGTTGCAGGCGTCTGAAATCGCTGGCGCTTCGGACGAAGAAAAATGGGAGGCGGCGCGCGCTGTGGCGGCGCTCCTAACAAAGGTGTCTCCGGACGACGAGTCGATGCTTGTCGCCGAGGAGATTCATAAGGCGATAAAAGAGGCGCTCGGCAATCCCGATCCTTACTACAACGTGAAAGAGGAATACACAGGAATAGCGGAAGGGCTGCTGCCGCGCATCGAGGAGATGGCGCGCGCGGGGGCCGACCCGCTGCTATCCGCCGCCAAGCTCGCAATCGCCGGAAACATAATAGATTTCGGAGCGGGGACGAACTTCAACGTAGAAGCTGCGGTCAGGGGCGCGCTTGAGGCTCCTTTTGCAATCGATCACCTCGAAAGACTCAGGGAAGCGCTAGCCTCCGCTCGCTCCGTCCTTTACCTCGGCGACAACACTGGAGAGATTTACTTCGACAGGCCGATGCTCAGGCTAATCAAGTTCGGCGGATCTGAGATCACGTTCGTCACGCGCGGCGCGCCCATCCTCAACGACGCCACAATCGAGTACGCCCGCCGCGCGCGCATCGACGAGTTCGCATCCCTCGCCGACACCGGCGCGATGTCTCCCGGTTTCCCGCCGGGCCGCGTCAGGCCGGAAGTCTTCTCTCTTTTCGAGACGGCGGACGTGGTGGTGTCAAAGGGGCAGGCGAACTTTGAAACCCTATGCCATATAAAGCGGCCGGGGCTGTTCTTCCTGCTTAAAATTAAATGCGAGATAGTCGCCCGGATGATAGGCGGCGGCAAACTCGGAGACGTGCTTCTGATGGAGGCGGGACGGTTCCCGCTGCTTGAAGTCTGACGCCGCGAACGGAGGCGGAATGGGACACGAGGATCACAAGGAAAAGGCGCGCGGCCCGGCAGGCGTGTTGGTGTTGACAGTGAGCGACACGCGGACGGAGGAAACCGACGAGAGCGGCGCGCTGATAAAGGCGCTTCTGGCAGAAGCCGGGCATGAGGTCGCCGGATACGAGATAATGCCGGACGAGCCGGCGCTGGTGGCGAAGGCGCTGGCGTCTCCGCCAGCAGGCGCTTCCGCCGCCATCGTCAACGGCGGAACCGGGATTTCAAAGAGAGACTCTACGTTCGACGCCGTCCGCTCGGCTCTTGCAAAAGAGCTGCCGGGATTCGGGGAACTGTTCAGGTCGCTCAGCTACGAGCAGATAGGCGCGGCGGCGATTATGAGCAGGGCGACCGCTGGAATCACCGCCTCCGGGCTTGCCGTGTTTTCCATTCCCGGCTCGGTCAACGCAGTCAGGCTAGCTATGGAAAAAATTATCCTTCCCGAACTTTCGCACATAGTCTGGGAAGCAGGCAGATAACAATCATAAAAGGAGCGCGCAGATGGCAAAAATATCCGGATGCGTCACTTTTACCGCCAAGACGGAGGCCAACATTTCGGCTGACATTCTGGGCGGCAAAATCACCGAATGGGTGAAGTCCAACCCGTTCGCCGTGCTGGAAGAAAAATACGTCGCCCAGAGCGACAACTACGTGAGCGTGCTGTTGTTCTACTCCGGTCAGGCGGGAAGCGTGAACCCGCTGGACAAGATGTGAGCATGTCGCGCCCGACGGACTATCATCTGCATTCGAACACGACGGAAGACTCGGTGGCGACCGTCGAGCAGCTTGCGCGGGCGGCCGCCGCGCGCGGGTTCGCAGAGATTGCCGTCACCGACCATTTTATCCTCGGCTACGACAACTACCGCGTCACCGTTGAGCAACTCGAAGCGCACCGCGCGCTTGCGAAAGAACTCGGGGGCAAGCTCGGCATAAAGATTCTCCTTGGGGCGGAAGTGGACTATTTTGAGGACAGATTGCCGGAGATTCGCGCGTTTCTGGACTCGTTTGATTTCGACATAGTGATCGGGGCGGCGCACTTCGTGGACGGGCGCGGAATAGCGGCGGAGCCGGGCGCTAAGGCGCTTGTGCGGGACATCGGCAGGACGGAGGCGTTCAGGCGTTCGCTGCGGGCTGTCGAGCGCGCGGCGCGCTCCGGCATGTTCGACGTGATGGCCCATCTAGACGTGATACGAAAATTCTCCGAGACCCCGGAAGACAGGGAGCCTTACGAGAACTACGCGGAGGAAGCTGAGCGCGTTGCGGACGCGCTCGCCGAATCAGGCGTCGGATTCGAGGTCAACTGCCGGGGCTTTTCTCATTCCACAGGCGGACAGTATCCCGGCGGCGAGTTCCTGTCGCTGTTGAAATCGCGGGGCGTCGGGCCTGTCACCGTCGGCTCGGACGCGCACACGGCGCGGGATGCCGGAGCGGACATTGACAGAGGCATAGACGCGCTGCGCGCTGCCGGGTTTGACAGACTGGCGCGTTTCGAGCGCCGCCGCGCGACGCTTGCTCCGCTGGAAGAATTCGAATTTAAGCGCTGACGCTCGCCCGCCGCGCCCTGCAAAGGTCGGCGGCGCGACAAGGACACATTTTGACTGATGAAACTAGAACCACAATTGAAGTTCTGTTCGGCAAGAAGTGGGAGGCGCGGCTGCTGTCGCACCTCGACGTCATGCGAGCGCTTTCCCGCGCGCTGCGCCGCTCCGGACTTCCAATCTATTTCACCGAAGGCTTCAATCCGAAACCCAAAGTGTCGTACCTGACACAGCCTTTGGCATTAGGGCACACATCGGAATGCGAGAGGTTCCGTTTCATGCTCGAAGAGGAAAAAAGCGTGGAAGAAGCGCTACCCGCGCTCGCCGCAAAAATGCCTCCGGGACTTGAGCCGACCGCCGCGCGTTATGTGCGCGAAGGAGAAAAACCGGCTGTCTCGACGCGCATGGAATACATCTTGTTCCTGAGAAAAGGAGCGCGCTGGGACGCCCCGCAGCCGCCGTTCTCCATGCCTGAAGAATTCGGCTGGATGTCGCCGAGAGAAGCTACGCCATCAGAAATCGCCGCCGCGCGGCTGTTCGATTCGCGGGAGACGACCGCCCCGCGCGGCCCGGTCGAGGATTTTATAAGCGGGAGTTTTGAATCAGCTTTTGTTATCAAGACCGCCGCAGGCTCAGAATTCCGGCGGCCGGACAAGATAATGATTCCCGCGCCTCCGGTCGTAAAAGAGGACTTCTTTTTCCATCGGCTCAGGGAAATGGCGGAATAAGCGAAAGTTTTTGCGCGCGGCGGGAACAAACTGCCGCATCTCATTTGATAATATAAGAAGAGACAACGGCGCGGAGCGGCGTCAGGCCCGCCCCGCGACCACAGGGGAGGCCTTTATGGCGCGCTACAGGTCCGAACGCAAATTCAACTATCCGGTGGACGATGCCGTGAGAGTTTTCTTGGACGGCGGCGAAGACGCGTACGACATGCACGAACTGGAGAACGTCACCGCGTGGAAAGTGGTGAAAGAAGAGGACGACGGAGTGCGCAGGGTCGGAACAAAAGAGTGGTGCGCCCACGGCCAAATCCCCCGCGCCGCTCAGCACGTCATCAGCCCCAAGATGCTCACGTGGTTCGAGCATTCGGTGTGGGACAGACAGAAAAAAATCTATTCTTTCGAGATCGAGCCGAGGTATCTGCGGAAACAGATTTCATGCAAAGGGCAGACCGCATACATGGCCGACGGCCCGGACAAGATGAAACGGATATTTGAAATAACGCTGAAAATCGACATACCGTTGTTCGGCCCTATTCTGGAAGCCGCCATAATGGAGCTTCTGAAAAAGAACGAAGAGCAGGACTTTAAGTGCTGCGCGCAAAGCTTGGAAAAAAAGTTCGGCAAGAAGTAGCGGCGGCGGTATTTTTAGATGCGGTTTATTGCGGAGCTTGGTAGGGCTTCTTCGCCTATCGGCGACGAAACAAATGAATAGAACCGGTTTTGTAATGAACGAAGTTCAACAAAACCGGCAATTAAGAGTTTTTTTCGGAAGGGGCGCGGGGAAACCTGTTTTTTGCAAAAAAATGGTTTCCCCGCAAACTCACAGAAAAATATTTAAGCGGCAGTTTGATGTGTTGCTTCATGGAGAAAACCTAAACGTCGCGCTTATTGCCCGCCGGACGGTTCCCTGATTTCCAGTTTCTTTATCTCCACGCCGTCGGACCATTCGCCGACGCGTTTCACTTTGTCTGAATCGCCGAGCGCGCCGTCGCAATTCTCTCCATAGAAAGCGCAATCCGTCATCGAATCGAACAGCCGCCAAAGGGCGAAGTCGTGAGCGTTCGCCGCGTAAACGTCGCGCTCTTCCGGCTCCTGCCCGCCGTCGCGCGCCATGCGTTCAAGCCTGTCTCGGATGATGGCCGCCACCGGTTCGGCGGCCAGCCGCCTCTCGGGGATATCGAAACTCTGGTCTGTGGCTATCGGCAGCATGTGGTCTGCCGCAAGCGCGGGGTCTCCATGCCTGTCGCTGTGAACCACGATATAGTTCTTATGCTCGGCGGGCAGAGATGTCGCCGCGCGGTATATCTCCGCCGCCGTCCGCTCCGCGACGATGCCGTCGTCGGCCCCGACGACCACGGCGAAAAGCGTTCCCGGATGAATGTCCGCGTAATCCGCCATGATGGATTCCAGCGGTTTGTGATGAACCATCTTCGCGATGTGCGCGTATTTGGGGTCGCCCGGTTCGACAGGCATAGCGGCGCGGACCATCGGCAGGGCCAGCTTGCTCCAATTGGCCGTAAGATTGGAAGCCAGAACGCCGCCGAAGGAATGACCGACCGCCGCGAACCGCTCCTTGTCCGGCCTGACGCGTCCGGGCTTGTCCAGTTCCATCAGCGCGGCCGCCACAGCGTCCATCGCCGCCTTGTGCATCACGGGCGGCATCACGTTTATATTCTCCTGATACTTCGGGAATATCACAATCGAGCCGCGCCGCACTAGATGGCTTATCCAGCCTCCGTATATCTTGGGGTGCATCGCGCTCCAGCCATGGAAAAAGGCTATCACTGGCGCTGACTCCGGAGCCGGGTCGGCAGGCTCGAATATCCAGAACATGTCGCTGCCTGCGCCGTGTTGCGACATTTTGATATCCGCGTGGGGATAGACCGCGCCGCCGGGGCCTGACGCGGGCTGCGATGGTTGCGCGGCGGACGTTTCTCCCTTGAGGTCCACCACTATCGCGCGGCACGCGCGCGGGGCCGCCGCGGCGACCACCGCGCTAACAGCCAGCGCCGTCAATATCATCCTTGCTCTTTTCATCGGCTTCATGTCGCGACTCCTTCCGCCGGGGCGCTTCTCAGTTGTCTCGCCTGCCCGGTCTCCACGGACGGTGTCCGTAATCGTCTATGTCCCATTCCTCGTCCAGTTCGTCCCAGTCGTCCTCCGGGTCGTAGCCGGAGCCGCCGCCGGGATAGACGAGCTTGAGTTTTCTCTTGCGCCTGAATCCCAGAAAGACTTTCATTCCCGCGACTATAACCAGCAACGCCATGCCCGTCCAGATGTAAGTGTCGAACGCCGCGAAGAACTGCATCGCCCACACAATGGGAGCCGGTTTGGCGGCTTGGGCCAGCCAGTCGGCTGTCAAACCTTCAAGTCCGTCGCCGTAAACCCGCTTCAGGGCGACATCCACCGAATCGCCGTCCGCAAGTCCGTCGAGCAGACGCCTTATGCCCGCCTCTCCTTTGCGCTTGATCAGCCATGAGACAAAATCGTGGCTCTGAGCGTACGCCAACTCAGCGATGAACTTCCCCGAAGGGAAGCCGTAGTGCAGGTCGTTGAAATCGAGGGCCGCGCCCTTGCGCGCCGCGTTATAGAGGTCCGCCCGGCGCTTGTGCCAAGATTCCGGGGATTCCCATGCGTCCGACAGATGCACGGCCAGCCCCTCGTTGAGCCAGCGCGGAAGCGCCCCCGGCTTCGCGCGGAACTTGTGGCCGAGCGCGGCGTGGAATAACTCGTGCTCCAGCACGCTTGAAAAATATCCCGAGTCGCCCGCGAAACTTTCCGCCCTCATCACAACCGCGCGCCTGTCGTGAACATACACTGCTATCGCCCAAGAGGGAACCATTCCGCCCGTGTATTCCTCGAACTCCGCGTCGTCCGCCGCGATGTACACCACAAAAGGCCCGGTCGGCTCGTGTCCGATGAATTTCGCCGCTTTTTCAATAGCCCTCTCGCCGTCCCGCCTGACCGCCTCCTCAAGCCCGCGCGAGCCGCCGGAAGATTTAACCTCTATCCTGAACGCGCGTGACTCCGACGCAGCAGCGCCCGACGCCGTTCCCCACAACGCAAACAACGCCGCCGCCAACCCCAACCCCGCCGCATATCTCATTCTTGTCATAATCATTGAGTATTATTATAAATCGATTCCGCGCCCGGAAACGTCCATGAACAAGGAAATCGTATTCATCATGGTGATGGAGCATAAATAAGGAAATAGTAACTAACTAGTAGTGAGTAATGCTGTTGAGGAGAAGTCCTCTTAAAATCCCTTTAAAAACATTTCATGCTAGCGTCGAATGCGGAGCTTCGCTTCCGCCTTCGGCGCGTATCATGGTAAAAGATATTGGGAAAGATGTTTTCAGAGATATCTTGTTCATGGCGGTTGGCGGCGTCGTGCCCGTAGGGGCGACCCGACGGGTCGCCCGATAGGATGGCTCGTTGGAATCTGTTTCTAAGTGATTTTACATGGGGCGTCGGGAGGGAAGCGCGGAAGCGATTCTCTCCCGACGACCAGTGAAACGTTTTGAAGAGATTCCAAAGAGAAACTTTTTTAAAAGTTTCTCTTTGGCCGCCGGAGGCGCTTTAAAGGCGTGTCGATTAAGGGAAAACTTTTGAAAAAGTTTTCCCTTAAAATCCCTTTCAAAACTTTTCATGCTAGCGCCAAAGTCAGAGCTTCGCTTCCGCCTTTGGCGCGTGACATGGCAAAAGATATTGGGAAAGGGCTTACAGTGGAATCTTCTTCTTAAACATTATTACAGGAGCGACGGGAAGGGACGCGGTAGCGTCCCTTCCCGTCGCGCAAGGAAAAAAGATGCTATGTTGAAGGCGGGCAAAAAAAGCTCCTCTGCTGTGGTAAATTAGCCTAAAACAGCAAAGGAGAAAAACAAACATGAAGAACAAAATTCTAGCGGAAAACAGCAGGATTGTCATCGGGGTGGACGTTCACACCGACAATCACGTGGCGGCGGTCAAGCACGAGGGACGGATCATCGACAGGGTGAAGATGGCGGGGACTCCCCGTCAGTGGACCGCCTATCTGAGAAGGTTTCCCGCCTGCGAGCTTCACATCGTCTACGAGGCAGGCCCCAACGGATACAACCTGCGCGACTGCCTTCAGCAGCTCGACGGCGAGGACGGCAGAGTCGTTTGCGTTTACATGGCTCCGCCCTCCATGATTCCCGAAGCTGCGGCCAAGAAGAAGATCAAGACAGACCGCCGGGACGCGGAAAAGCTGATTGTCGCCTTCGAGTCCGGCGGTTTTCGTCCCATAGCGGTTCCCAGTCCGGAAAAACGAGCCGCGCGACAACTGGCGCGAGAGCGCGACAGGATCAAAAAAGACATCAAAAAGATCAAGAATCGGATACACGGCTTTGCGAAGTTTCACGGCATCGACTATCCCGACGCCGCGCGTTGGAGCGAGACGTGGAGAAGGGGGCTTCTGGCCGGAGCCGAGAACAAAGACAGCGCCGGACATATTCACTTCTCGCTATGGATGGAAATGCAGGCGCTCAAAGCGATGGAATCTCTCCTGCTCGCCGTTGAGAAACGAGTCGCCGAACTGTTTCGCCGTGGAGAGTTGAAGGATTTGCTGCGCGAGCTCATGGGCCAAACAGGAATAGGCGCAGTGGCCGCGTCGGTGATCGCCACAGAGGTGGCCGACTTCCGCGCATTCGACAACAGCGACGCCTTCGCCTCGTACACCGGGCTTGTGTCGGGAGCCAGATCCAGCGGCAAGACGACGCGGATGGGGCCGATCACCAAAGTGGGCAACCGGCGGCTTCGGTGGGTTTTCGTCGAGAGCGCGTGGGCGTGGGTCAGATTCGACCCTGCGGCCAAAGCGAAGTTCGAGGAACTCAAAGCGCGAAGAGGGGCGCGGCGCGCCATCGTCGCCATGGCAAGAAAACTCGCCGTCAAAGTGTATCACCGAGTAGTCAACAACGCCCCAGCCGACAGCGCATACTATTGTTTGACGGCATAGAAACGAAAAGCGGGGCCAAAACAAAAAAACACAGGGAGACACTCGCAAAAAAAGGAACTGAGACTGGAACTGGCGGGACCGCGGTTCAAACTTGGGCCGCTCCGCCCCTAGCGGAGAAGGACGTTGAAAAGATTGCGCGCCCGCGTTCCAATCTTGCGCATAGCGCACATTGTGGCCGGCTCCCGCAAGCCGCGCACGAATAGCAGTTTGTGATCAGATCCTTTTTCGCTTCATCGCGCGTTCTCTCTTTCAAAGGAGCTTTCATCATGACGACACTCGGTTGAAAGAAAAACAAAAACAGCAGAGACTTGACTTTCAACATAGCAGCAGTTTTGAAGGATTTTCAAGGAAACTTTTCAAAGTTTCCTTGAACCGCCGGAGGCATCTCTGTGGCCATTTTGTCTTTTCTGCCGTTTTTATCTCCGTTTTTGTGACAAAAAAGTCACAGGCGAGTGGACAAAAAAGTCACAGTTTTGCCTTTAATCCGGGATACCGAAAGAGTGGCGAAAAAAATATCGGCTTTAATAAACGGTTTCTTTTTAGGGGTATTTGTCGCAAGTTGGCAAAAAAATTGATATATATTAAGCAGGCAACCTTGCTTTTGTATGCCAATCCGGCGTCGCGAACGGAGTTAAGAGCCGTTAGCGGACCGGTAGGGAAAGCGTCTGAAAGAGACGGCGCGGCGGGCGGGAGAAAAGAAACCCATCGCCGCGAAAAGGAGGTCTTGCCGGATGATTAAACAGCGGAAAAAGAGACTGGAAACGCGATTCGGGACGGTTGCCATTCTAGCTGTTTTCCTTTTGTTTTACACGTCCCGCGCGGCGTTCGCAATCGACACATGGTTCATGCCTTTTGATTCGCTGCGTTATCCTCCTTCGATATCAGACATAACAAACACGTCTCCCGAAGCGGGTTCAACAATGAAGGTTTACGCGACTATTGAGGGCATGCCTCAAAAGCGAATTTGTCAAGGAGAGAACTGCGACCGTTATAACTGCTTATGGATGCAACGGTACTTTTTTCTTGACGATTTATCAACTAATTGCGAATGGGCGGGTTGGTATTTGACACCGGACCCTGATTCTATTCCTAATCCTCCCTGCATTCCCAATCCGAACGGCACGGGATCCTGTCACAGCAACGATAATCCGAAACTTTATTATAGAATTAACGACGACTTCGCTGGAACCCAGAGCGTGATAATGTCCTACAACAGCAATATCGGCAAATTTGAAGGGACTATCAACTTGGCGGAAATATCGTCCGGCGACACGTTGACATACTTCATATCCGCAGTGGACAGCATGGGAAACGTGGTATCTCAGATTCCGCAACAAGGCTCCACGCCATGCTCATCACTAACGTCGTGGAACGCCGATTATGCCACTCCCTCGACAAACAACTGCGCGACCGCATCAAACTATGAGGTCTGCTATGAAAATCGGACCGGCCATCCGACTTGCGGCGCCGATTATACGATTAACGACCCTATCGGGGACACCTGCGGAGAGCCTGACGATCACGGAATCAAGAATGTGATGACCGGCTGGGACATAGTTGATATTCACGGTTTTTCAGTCGGCGTAGGAAAAGGCTATGATATGCTGCCGAATGAAGATGTTATTTGCGCCGACATAAAGTTAGGCGCGAAGCCTCCTTATTTGGGATCGGGAGCTGTCGAATCATATATGATGTTTTTTTTCAACCCGGATATCCCCGATCCAAATCCCGACGACATACATTTCACGAACTCATTCGCAGTTGTGTATACGCCAAAAATCTGCGGCACAGATTCCTGCCAGCTTTCGCAAATACTAATGGACGGGAACTGCTCGACAAACCCGAACAATCCCAATCCCGGTTCATGCAGAATATTCGAGTATTATGGCAATGAACAAAGATTGAAAATCGGAGATTCAAGCAACGAATTAAAATTGGTCGTGAAGAACAATCTGCCGAATGGCAAATCAATTATAGGCCCAACCAACAATAACGCGATTATGTTTTTTTCAACGATGAAGATTCAACTGTCCGGAGGAACTCCTTTTTCCTCGGTTGACTTAACGCCGAGCGTCAGAATAGTGAACTACAATCAGTCGGTTTCGGCAACGCTTTCCAATCCTGCTCCCCCGATTTTAAGATCGAACACATGCCAGTCCAACGGAGTTGGAACAATCTCTACTTGCATTAAACAGGGAACGACCATTCCGGCGGCAGGCAACGTCTGTGTCTTTGATATTCTTCCGTCGCCGGACAGATCTTTTACAAATTATTACAATGTCTATTACAACACAGTTGACGACAGGAACACGGCGACGCTGGTAGAAACTCTTTCCGGCCCTGACAATTTTCCTGAAAATCTCTCGTCTCTATATACAAAAAGGTTCAATATTTCCAATGTCGAACTGGATGGAAGTCCGAGATATTTTTATTTTTCATCAGTGAACTCTTCAGCGGAGCCGGAATTAAGAGAAACGCCGGTTGCTAATTGGTCGAAGGCGGTGTGTTTCCCCGAAGACTGGCAAGCTCCTGAGCCTCCCGATGATTTTACCTGCGCCACCCCGCAGGGAAGCGATGGGGTTTGCTTGTGCGAATGGACGGCGGACAGGGTTTCCGACCCTTCGATCTACGGATTCGACATAGCGCGGAATAATGTTATACAGAACGTCAGCGCGATACTTACGGATTATTTCTCACAGTCGGGGCTGACGAATATCGCGCAGTACTCATATAAGATCCGAACGATGGACGTTGGCGACAACAAATCGAGTTGGCGATTGGCGGAGTGTGTCCCGGAAGACCGAACCCCCCCCGGAAAGATTGAGCCTTCCATAATCGCGCCGCAGGGATGGGATAACGTTAGCGTTATGTGGAATTCCCGGAATGAACAGGACATAGCGGGGGGCGGCGGATACAACGTCTATTACTGCGAAAGAGACAATCCCGACGCCTGCGGCGCGGACTCCGAAGGGATGCCCGTAGGATACGCGAAACTCAACGTTGAACTCATTCCTCACCCGGACACGCCCGGACTAATGTCATATCTTGTCGACCCAAGCATAGAGTTTTTAGGCAATGAATGGTGTTTCTGGGTGGAGGCATGCGATAACTGCAAGGCCGCAGGGACATGCCCGTCCGGCGACGGGTCTAACTGTAGCCGCTTCGACGAAATGTATCGCCATAGAATATGTTTGCGCGGCGATGAGACACCGGAGGACAATACGCCTCTGTGGCCTGAGAACCAGAAGGCGACGGCGGAACCACAAGGCCAGTCATGCAGGATCGAATGGGAGCAGGTGTGCCAGGGAGAACTGGGAGAGTTCGGCAATTGCTCCTTTCCCGCACAGAGCGAACTGACGGGGTACAAGATAATGCGAGCGCCGGCTGTGGACGGTGGATGCGGAAATCTTCCCGACCCAAGCGCGGGCGTTCCGCTAAGCATAGCGCCTGCGAGCGGCCCGACAAGCTATACGGACTCCGGCCCTCATCTCGAAAACGGCGTCGCCTATTGTTACAGAGTTTACGCTTACAACATGTACGACCGATATTCCCGGGAGACGCCCGCGCCCGCGTCTTCCGGGCCGGTCGTATGTGTTCCTCAGGACATCACGCCGCCAGAAAAACCGCAAATGAACGCTCCTTTAGAATTCGATGGGTTCTCTTGTTTGCCGGCTTGGAGCGCGGTGGCGGATAAGAACCCCGTCACTTACGATGTTCATAGATGCGAAGGAATCTGGCCAACATGCAACTCTGCGGCAAAATTCTCAAAAATCAATGCTTCCCCAATGACGGATCTGAACTATATTGATGAATCCGTGACGACCGAAACGCAGTATGTGTACTGTGTGACGGCGATGGACCCGATCGGAAATGCTAGTTCCGTTTATACTGCTTCGGATATTTCGAACTGCGGCTATTGTTTGCCATCGGACAAATGCCTGCCGCCGACGGCTGTGGAAGCGTTCGAGATAGCGCCGACGTACTACGGAGCGCGCGCGGGCTGGACGAACTCGGCGAACGACGACGGAATGGGCGCGGGATATCATGTTTATCTTTGCGCAAACTCTAACCCGGAGTCCTGCCTGACGCCTTATGGCAGGCTTACGGCAAGTCCAGCGCCCGGCGCGCATGACAGACAACTGGGACAGGAACCGCTTTCTTTCTACAGCATTCCTGTCGCTGTTTCCGGCGATTACTACCTCGGCTTAAGCTACACCGGGGTCTCATGCGGCGAATCGATGATAGCTGTTTCCCCGTCGCCGGTCAGGCTGGAAACTCAAGACCCGTGCGCTATTGACCCTGATGTATGTCCGGTGTCGATCGGGTTCAGCAAACCGTTCACGAAGTATGAGATAGAGACATGCGCGGCGGGCGCGGAAGGATGTCTCGCGGCGGCGGGGGCGGCGACTGGGTTCAGAAAAGTAGAAACGCCTCTGCCCGGTGTAAGAGTTGAAGTGGTAGATGCCGCCACGAAAATGGTTGTTAAATCCTCGCAGACAGACATGAGTGGCAACATACCTATCTTCAGAATGAGAACGGGAATATGTTCAGAATGCGTTGGCGCGTCGGGCCAGTACATCATCCGGGCAGTGTTTCCGGCGGGGACGTGGGAGCCGGGAATGTCGGCGGTGGTGGGGTGCGCGGCGGATTCAGCGCCCGGCGAATGCATGGTGACGCTGAAGGCCGCGGGCAGTCTCAGCGCGACAACAGATACGACTGTGTCGCCAACCTCAATCCCTGCCGGAAATTCCGGCGGCGGCGGCGAGATCGGCAATCCCACTTGCCGCCCAA
>Ga0209606_1002247_pt1 | contig 21911 bp, 18 predicted proteins | sample AD_UKC057_MetaG_FD_184412 | JGI IMG/M metagenome (GOLD analysis project Ga0209606, IMG submission 184412) | Active sludge microbial communities of municipal wastewater-treating anaerobic digesters from USA - AD_UKC057_MetaG (SPAdes) (version 2) | ecosystem: Engineered > Bioreactor > Anaerobic >...
ATTCCATAGTGCGACTCGGCAATACCGGCCGAGTCGTTATTTTCCATGGCAATCTTTAAAGCTCGGGTGTGGCAATCCAGGGAGCTGTCGTTGCTATCGGCTTGGCGGTAGTAAATTCCCAGCAGGTTGGCTGCTTTTACCTGTGCACTGTAGTCGCGAACGGTAGCAAAATCATTTTCTGATCGTTTTAGCCAGTAAATGGCTGAATCTAATGTTAAATTCTCAAAAGATATCATTCCCAGGTAGTACTCACTCCATGCAACACCTGTTATGTAGTTGATTTTCCTTGAATTACTAAGGGCTTCTTTGGTCAGCATTGCAGCTGCTGAAAATTCCCGGGAGGTTACAAGCGACCTAACCGTTTTCAGATTTCCATTAATTTGCAGGGTGTCCGTTGTGGCAGTATTTACCATGGCTGCAGCCACCTTTGGTAAGCCCGTGGGGATAGCTAAAATTAAAAAGGTAAAGTATTTGAAAAGTCTATTCATCAGCAGCTTAATATAGGCAGAATAGCATATTTTATAAGCTTAAATTTACAAAAGTATAACCAAAATAAAAACAGCAGTAAAAAAAAAGAGGCTGGGAAATTGTCCCGGCCTCAAAACCAAATAACAAAACAAAATGACTCTAGCAGGTTATTTTAAGCCTTCTAAAAATCTTTTTTCAACAGCAGACCAGTCCACCACGTTCCACCAGTTTTGAATGTATTCCGGACGGCGGTTTTGGTACTTCAGGTAGTAGGCATGTTCCCATACATCGAGGTTGAGAACGGGGTAGCCTTTAACCTCCGAAATATCCATCAGGGGGTTATCCTGGTTGGGAGAGGAGTACAACTTCAGCTCCCCATTGGACAAAACAAGCCACGCCCAACCTGAGCCAAACCTTCCGGTTGCCGTGCTTGAGAATTTTTCCTTAAACTCGTTGAAGGATCCAAAACTTTTCTGGATTGCCTTAAGCAGCTCACTGGTTGGCTCTCCACCCCCATTGGGAGACATGATGTCCCAAAACAGGTTGTGGTTGTAAAATCCTCCGCCGTTGTTACGAATGGCAACCGGATGCTTCGATACATTCTTAAAAATTTCCTCAACGGGCAGTGAAGCCAACGAGCTACCCTCCAGGGCAGCATTAAAGTTGTTGGTGTACGTTGCATGATGCTTTGAGTGGTGAATTTCCATTGTCATGGCATCAATATAAGGCTCAAGAGCCTTATAGTCGTACTTTAGTGTAGGTAGTTGAAATGACATAGCTTTATCGTATTATGTTATTTATTCTCATTCTAAACTGAGTAACCAACATGTAGCTATATTGTTCAGCGTTGTTGAAAATTTTCAATATTTTGGACAAGGCACATGGAACGGATTTCAACATGCAGCTGGTTTGCTGATCCGTCAAGGGGCTATTTTTAGCAAATACTTAAAAATTTGAGAAGTAGAAAAGCATCAGCTTTCAACCTGTTAGTAGCATGTTCTTTGAATTTATCCATTTATACTTAATTTTGCCGGGTAAAATTCAACTATTTTTGTGGCTAGCATATACCTTCAGGCTGAAAACCTTACCAAATCTTTTGGTGAAAGAATTCTCTTCGGTAACTTGTCGTTCAGCCTATTCCAGCTCGATAGAACAGCTATTGTAGCAAAGAATGGTTCCGGAAAGTCAACGCTTCTGAGCATTCTGGCAGGAAAACAGCAGCCCGATTCGGGTAGGGTTGTTATTAGAAATGGACTTAAGCTGGGTTACCTGGAGCAAAATCCGGTGTTAAGGGACGATTATACAATTCTGGAAAGTGTTTATAGTGCCGATAATGAGGTTTCTAGGGCAGTGCAGGATTACGAGATGGCGATGGCAACCAGCAATAAGGATCACCTGCAACAGGCTATCGAAACAATGGACAGGTTGGAAGTATGGGGAAGGGAAACCAAGGCAAAGCAAATTTTAACCCGGCTACGAATCGAAAACCTTAATCAGCCAATTGCCAATCTTTCTGGTGGGCAACGCAAGCGGGTAGCTCTTGCATCAGTCCTCATTGAAGAACCTGATATTCTTATACTCGACGAACCTACCAACCATCTTGATTTGGATATGGTTGAGTGGCTGGAGGACTATTTAATTCACGGGCAGCAAACCCTTTTGATGGTTACGCACGACAGGTACTTTCTTGACAGGGTTTGCGGTTGTATTCTCGAGATTGACAACCAGTCCTTGTTCCGGTACAAAGGAAACTACTCCTACTTTGTGGAAAAACGGCAGGATAGGATTAACGCCCTTGCTTCAGAGGTTGAAAAAGCCAATAACACGCTAAGATACGAGAGTGAATGGATACACCGAATGCCAAAGGCCAGGGGCACAAAGTCCAAGTATCGTATTGATGCTTTTTACAAGTTAAGGGAAAAAACCTTGCTGCAAAACTTGGAATCACCGATGGAAATTAACATCAGTGCCTCCCGATTAGGGAAAAAGGTTATGGAAGTTAAAAACATATCTAAGGCTTTTGGAAGCAAGGTTATTCTCAGGGATTTCAGCTATACATTTAACAGGTTTGAGAAGCTGGGAATTGTTGGTAGAAATGGAACCGGTAAAACAACTTTTCTCAACATTATCACAGGTAATACTCTTCCCGATAGCGGGTTGGTTGACATTGGCAGCACGGTAGCTATCGGCTACTATAAGCAGCAGGATGTTAGCTTTTCCAACAATGCCAGGGTAATAGACATTGCCAGAGATATTGCCGAGGTGGTTACCATTGCCGATGGCAAAACAATTACCGTTTCGCAATTTCTCAACATGTTCCTTTTCCCTCCCGAAAAGCAGCACGATTTTGTCCAAAAACTAAGCGGAGGGGAGAAACGCAGGTTATATCTTTTAACCGTTCTTATGCGTAGCCCTAACTTTCTTATCCTCGATGAACCCACCAACGACCTCGACATTCAAACCCTTTGCATCCTTGAAGAGTATCTTAAAAGCTTTCCCGGAGTTGTAGTTGTGGTTTCTCACGACCGTTTTTTTATGGATAAGGTTGTTGATGGCCTGCTGATATTTGAGGGCGCCGGCGAGGTAAGCGGTTTCCCCGGATCGTACACCGAATTGAGGGAATGGACTCTTGAGCAGCAGAATGATTGCCCGCAGGGCAAACCTTCTCAAAAATCGGTAAAGACCGGGAGTAGCAGGGTGAGGATTAAGCAGCGGCTTTCATTTGCCCAAAAAAAGGAGCTAGAACACCTAACCTCCGAAATCGAGCTGCTTGAAAGGGAAAAGCTAGAGCTGGAGCAGCAGTTGAGTAGCGGAATGCTGGATGCCAGCAAACTGCAGGAGAAATCGGAACAGTATGGACATCTACTCGAAAGGCTGGGAAATATTGAGATGCGATGGTTAGAGTTAAGCGAGCTTGAAGGTTAGGTAGCCACATTAAAGTACCAACCTCTTGGTTGAAATTACTGGATAATAGTTGTTTTTAGACTGGAAAATCAGGTGGGAGAAAGCAAGCAGGTAAACGTTTCATGTTTATTTTTGTGTGAGCATTGGGAAATAGCAGGAATGAAGTTAATGTAAAAATTTCTCAAAATGGAACATTTGAGTACGGCTGTGCTTTGGATTGCCTCCCCTGCTTCCTTTTATTCAAATGTAAAAAGAGCTAAATTTGCCACTCAAAATTTCTGAAGGGTTTCTGAAACCCGTTAGAGAAGAACACATACCATGGTAAACTTTAGAAATCGCATTGCTTGGGTAACAGGAGCCTCGTCAGGCATAGGCAAGGAGATTGCCCTGGCACTTGCAAGGGAACAGGCACATCTTATACTGTCAGCCAAAAATACTGAGGAGCTTGAGGTTGTGGCATCCGAATGCCGCAAGTACACCCCTTTTTGCCATGAGGTTCCTTTTGACTTATCTGATCCTGAAGAAGTTGAGCGCATTGCAAAATCTGTGGTTAACACCTATGGTCATATTTTCCTGCTGATTAATAATGGTGGAATTAGCCAACGCTCGTTGGCTGTTGAAACCCCCGTTGAAATAGACCGAAAAATTATGGAGGTCGATTACTTTTCTCATGTCATTATTACTAAAACTGTTATACCAGGAATGATTGAAGCGGGTGTGGGGTATATTGCAGCAACGAGCAGTATTTCAGGAAAATTCGGATTCATGTATCGTTCAGCTTATGCTGCAGCCAAACACGCCATTCAGGGTTTTTTTGAAACGCTTAGGGTAGAGCTTAAGCCTTACAACATTTCGGTAACTATTGCCTACCCGGGCCGAATCCGGACCAGTATTTCCCTTCATGCCCTGGATAAGGAGGGTAACGAGTATGGAAAAATGGACCCCGGGCAGAGCAACGGCCTGGCACCGCAAAAATGTGCCAAAAGGTATATCCGTGCTGTAAAGCGGCGTAAACCGGAGGTTTTGATTGGAAAAAGCGAGCTGCTGATGGTTCACATTAAACGTTTACTGCCATCGCTATTCTATAAAATGGTTAGCAGGGTAAAACCTGTGTAAAAGTTAACATTCATGGAGAAAATTATTTACGGCATTCAGCAGGTTGGCCTAGGGGTGAGCAACCTGGAAGAAGTGTGGAAATGGTACATCGATTCCTTAGGATTTGACGTTAAAATTTTTGACGACGACACGGTAGCCGAGCTAATGCTCCCCTACACTGGTGGTGAACCCCAGCAGCGGCACGCAATTCTTGCCCTGAACCTCCAGGGAGGCGGTGGCTTGGAGATTTGGCAGTACAAGGAGCGGACTCCTCTTCCTCCAAAGTTCCCGGTAAAACTTGGCGACCTGGGAATTTTTGCTGCTAAAATTAAAAGTCCCGATATCGAGGCTGCCTTTAACTTTCTGAAATCCAAAGGCGTAATACTTGGCGATTTGGTTAATTCTCCTGAGGGGAAGCCACATTTCTACATATCCGACCCCTTTGGCAATACCCTGGAGGTTTACGAGGACAAATCAACCTTTTTAAATGAGGGAAGAAGCACTTCCGGGATTGGCGGAGCCATTGTTGGGGTAAGCCAGATGGAGAGGTCGGTAAAATTTTACACGAAAGTGCTGGGCTACGACCGGGTTGTTTACAACAAATCAGGCAAGTTCGATGACTTTGCCTGCCTTCCTGCCGGAAACGAGAATTTCCACCGGGTGCTACTTACCCATTCAGATACCCGCAAGGGTAGCTTTAGCGAGCTATTCGGCCAGTCGTTCATCGAACTTGTACAACCGCTGGATAGAGTTCCCGTGAAAATTCTGCAGGACCGTTTTTGGGGCGACCTTGGCTTCATTCACCTTTGCTTTGATGTAAAGAATATGGACCAGTTCGAACGGGAGTGTAACGAGCTGGGTTTTCCCTTCACTGTCAACTCCAACATCAAGCATAGCGATAAGGGTAGTTTTGATATGGGCGAGGCTGCAGGCCATTTCACCTACATTGAGGATCCTGACGAAACTTTGGTTGAGTTTGTCGAAACCCACTTCCTGCCAATATATAAACCGCTAGGGATAAAGGTGAATTTTCAAAACCGTAGGCCCTACAAGTCTGTTCCCCGCTGGATGATTAAGCTACTTCGCTTTAAAAGGGTTAAGAAGGTTTAATGGCTGCATATTGTTGCAACCATTTTTCCCCACAACACCTTAAACCCTGAACGAATACCATGGAACTTGGGGTACAGGGTTTAACTCTAACCCAATAGGTTTCAGCTATCACGCTGACTTAAATATGTTTTAAGGGGACACCGATAGATTAAATGAGACAAATTTTTACGGATTTTTTAGCTGTGTTAACCAGTGGTTTAGGCGTAATTGCGTAATCAGTGTGTTGCCTGTCAGTATTTTAAGTATTGTAGTAGAAAATTAACGGTATCCCCTTGCACGAGCATTTGCTGCTTTCCTGTTTATCTTAAGCAAAAAACGTCCGGCTTTTCATTCCTGCTATTGAGGGCAGAATTATGTTCCTTAACATATTCCACCCAAGGGCGGGCTATTTGAAAATTGACAAACTAGTGGTAACCTTGCATACCCCAAAAAAGAAAATGATTTTTAAGCAAAATATTGTTTAACCCGTAATTCATAGTAAAAATGAGTAAGATGACACCAAAAGATTACATGGATCGTGAGAGCAAGTACGGTGCTCACAACTACCATCCGCTTCCGGTTGTTCTGGAAAAGGGTAGGGGGGTTTACCTTTGGGACACGGAGGGAAAGAAGTACTACGATTTTCTTTCGGCCTACTCAGCTGTTAACCAGGGGCATTGCCACCCGGAAATTGTTAAAGCGTTAACCGCTCAGGCCCAGCTGCTTACCCTTACTTCAAGGGCTTTCTACAACAACGTTCTCGGCGAGTTTGAAGAGTACGTTACCAAATACTTTGGCTATGACAAAGTACTCCCGATGAATACCGGTGCCGAAGGCGATGAAACTGCCCTAAAGCTTTGCCGCCGTTGGGCATACGATGTGAAGGGAATAAAGGATGGCGAGGCCAAGATTATTGTTTGCGAGAATAACTTCCATGGCCGCACGATAACCGTGATTTCCATGTCAACCGATCCCGATGCTTACCGCGGATATGGCCCCTACACTCCCGGGTTCATTAAAATTCCGTTCAACAATATACCTGCCCTTGAGGATGCCCTTAAGGATAAAAACGTTGCTGGATTCCTGGTAGAGCCAATACAGGGCGAAGCGGGAGTGTTTGTTCCTGACGATGGTTACCTCAAAAAAGCTTACGAGTTCTGCAAGAAGAATAATGTGCTGTTTATTGCCGACGAGGTTCAAACCGGCATTGCCCGCACGGGAAAGATGCTGGCCTGCGACCATGAAGGCGTTCGCCCGGATATTTTGATACTCGGAAAAGCCATATCAGGCGGTGTTGTTCCGGTTTCGTGCGTACTGGCCGATGATGAGATCATGCTTACCATTAAGCCGGGTGAACATGGATCAACCTACGGTGGAAATCCCCTAGCCTGCAAGGTTGCTATTGCTGCACTTGAAGTGATTAAAAACGAAAAGCTGGTAGAGAATGCCGCAAAAATGGGGGAAATATTCCGTAGAGAGATGAGGAACATCCATAGCGACATGATTGAGCTGGTTCGCGGCAAGGGGCTGCTTAACGCAGTTGTAATCCGCAACAAGCCCGGCAAAACAGCATGGGACGTTTGTTTGGCTATGGCCGATAAGGGCGTATTGGCCAAACCTACACATGGCAACATTATACGGTTTGCCCCACCATTGGTTATAACCGAGAAGGAGCTGCTTGATGCTATTGCTCGGATAAAAGAGGCCTTTCAACTTTTTGAGTAGTAGCCCAATATCTGTAAAATAGGCGTCTCAATCCGGAGACGCCTATTTTTGTTGTATGGTGTGCTATAAACCATTAAGCGAAGAGCGTCAATATACCGTAATTTGTTACTAATCATTGTTCTGGTAATGCGCTTGGGAGGCGAACTAATCAGCAAAATATTTCCATTTCGCTGCTACGTCACGAACCGATCCGCCAGCCGGCGGAGAGCTCGGCGAAGCCAACCTACGCCGGGCGAGGGAACAGATTTACGCTTTATTCAGGAACTTTTGGGTTACAAACGTTCTAAAACCACATAAACTTACACGCACGTTACTGAAAAAAGCCCGCAAAAAATCAACCACCATTTGATGGTTTGTAGTAAGAAAGTTCATAAATTTGGTTTATCAAATGAAAAGTTTTTACCTTTGAATTGAAGAATAAAACGCAACATTATAGCGTCTATACATCCAAATATGGAAATAAGGCGCTATAGAATGGCTTGTATAAACGAGTTGTAGGCAACCCAAAGACAACAACGACAATATGGAATATAACAAGAACTTTTCACTTTTTGACGCTTACGATTTTTTGAAAGCAAACGGACTTGAACAAGAGTGTGAGGAAATAAAAAACTCATCGGACAAATACAAATCTTATTCAAGCACATTAAGACGGGCAAAAATTATCACATTAGTTCGTGACAAAAAATTACTTGATGACTTCTGCGCCACGGTTTGGACTTCGGGACTTACCGACAAAGGAAAATCAAGAATTAAGTTTTTTGAAAATCTTGTTATTCGTTTTAACAGCGACCAAGAAGGAACAATTTCGGAGGACGAAGAAGAGGACGAAATTGCAAAAGAAGAAAGTGAATTTGCATATGAAAAAGATTTGCAAAAATATCTGGTGAGAAATTTATCAGTAATTGAAAAGGGGCTTAAACTTTACCAAGCCGACGGAGTTGACGGTGAGGAATTTTATGTCGCAGGAACTTCAAGACGAATAGATATTTTGGCGGTTGACAAGGACAATAACTATGTAGTAATTGAATTAAAGGTAAGTCGTGGCTACGAAAAAGTTGTTGGACAGACACTTTTTTATCAATCCAGTATCAAGACAATTTTTAAACAGGAAAAAGTTAGGGTAATTATTATAGCCAGAGAGATTACATCTGAATTAAAGACAGCGACACTTTTTTTGCCCGACTTTGAGTTATTTGAATATCAGCTTTCATTGACACTTAATAAAATTAAATGACGACAACAGCAACGACAGAAAGAAGGGCAACTTGTAACAGCGGGTTGATGAAAGTGGCGGTTCAGTGGTTAAATCAAGTTCCGTTTTTCAATCAATTTTTTGTGCAGTTTGACAGTTTTGTGCTCCGAAATCGCCATCTTCGGGTAGTTGAAAAACGTTATGTGCCACATTAATACGATAGCGATGAGAAAAATTACAACATTATTGTTTTTTATGATTGTTTTTATTCCTGTTTTAACGCAAGGACAACAATCTATTTCTGATTTAACAGCAAATGCAGAAGAAGCAAACGGTCAACTAATATCTATTTACGATTTAGATGTTTTCGCTTACTTCAACATTTCGGACTATGATACTGAGCTGAAGCAAGCTGTTTATAAAAAATCAGAGGACTATAAAATAAAACTTGCCGAACTAAAAGGTATTAAAAACGAATCATTAAAGAAATCATTTTACACAAAACTTCAAGAGCCTTTTACTAACGTTGATTATAATTTGAAACAAGGTGGGTTCGAAATCGTATTAGGTGAAAATTGGGGTTATGGTACTTTTTCTGCTCGAGTTCCTAAATCCGTAAATGAGTTTCTTTTCAAATCTCTCCCGACAAAACAAGTAACTAGCCCAATGATGGGAAAAGGTTTTTTTCAAGAGGTTTTGCTTATTAAAATGAGTGAAGAGAACGGACTTGAAATTGAGAATGATAAACAAAATTTTGATATATACTTTTTCTTCACACCATCAGGTAAAGAAAAAGTATCGTTCAAGTTTTTCAATGCCGTTGATAACGCATATGCTGGCTGGTATGATATGTCTGGAACTATTATTAAATCTGATAAAGTAAGAGTAGTTGTTGCTAACAAGGTATCTGGGAAAATTTATTTTGACAAAACATACTCTTATCAACCACCTGTAAAAAAATAAGTATGAACTTCATTAAAAAAATATTTTCAAAAGAAGTTTTAAATCAAAATGAATTTAAAACTGAAAAAAAATTTAAAAACAATGACGTTAACAATAAAACCTCATATGCAGAGCCCACAAATGAAACTAGCAATAACTTTATTCCTAATATTGAGTTTACAGAACTACAAAAAGAACAATTATTTGATTTTTTTGTAAAACATGAAGAACAAGAACGTGATGAAATCTATCTTAAAAAACTGGACGACCTTTTTGCTGAATCTGCAAGGTTGGTAGTAAAACACCAGCAAGGTTCAACTTCATTAATTCAAAGAAAATTTTCAATTGGCTACAATAGGTCTGTAAGAATAATAGAGCAACTTGAAGAAGCAGGTATTGTCGGGCCATTTGAAGGAAGTAAAGCAAGGCAAGTTTTAATCGCTGATGAGCATTCATTGGAACAAATATTAAATAATTTAAATAGTCTAACATTTAGTTGTTATGAAATTTTTTATGAAAGATTTAAAGAAGAAATTGAGATAAGAAAATTAGAGTATAAAAAGCAAAAGATTGAAGATGAAGAAAGAATTGAAAAGGAAAAAATAAAGCGAAAAATGCTTGAAAAAGAACAAAAAAGGAGATTACACAAAGAAGTTCTCAACGAATTAATAGAATCAGGTGAAGTTTTTAATGAATTCACAAATAATGAAGGAAACCGAGAATCTATTCCTCAAGATGTTATGTATAAAGTTTGGAATCGAGATGGCGGCAGATGTGCTAGATGCGGTAGTAAAGAAAATCTAGAATTTGACCACATAATCCCTTTCTCGAAAGGTGGTGCGACAACTTATCGAAACATTCAATTACTCTGTAAGAAATGTAATATTGATAAATCAAATAAGATTGGTTAAAAAACAAAGAAAAGATAAAAATGCGGCACATAACAGGTGGTTTAACCTACTGGGGTTGATGATGCAGATACGAAAGTTTATAGTAATTTAAAATGTTTTTAGCGTGGGATGACGCCGCTGGCTTTTAACTCCCCAGCAGCTCAAACCACCGACGGTTACCAGTAATGCTATGAAAACCGTGCAACCGACAAACCGTAAACAGAAATGAGACAGAACATATCAATATTAGTTGGCTCAGGATTTTCAATTCCCGAAGAAATTCCGGGTGTTCGACAATTAAATCAACGGCTTTCTAAAATTGATGAAAGTGAAATCTTAATTCACACTGACCAAAGAGTAATTTTTCTAAACGGACAGAACGACCCAAATCGTTGTTTAGGGCGGGACGAGAGAATTTTCTTGCAAGAATTTTTAGAGTTTTATAGTTCTGAAGTTCTCAAAGCAGGTGAAGAATTTCATTACGAAACTTTTTACGACTACTATTTTGGTTATTTGGCAAGCCACGAAAACAATGAAGCCATTGAGGGTTTTTACAAACGGTTTAACGACAAACATTTTAAGGGTTCAGACAATCAAAGAGACTGTTACAACAGAATTTCAGATTTCAACAGAAGTTTTAATCAACTTTTAGCATCACAACTCCACAAGACAAAATATTTTGAAGATATAAGCACATTAAATTATCCGCCATACGACTATTTTATCGGATTTTTAAGAGAGTTGCTTAAAACTTGTGACATCAAATTTCATACATTAAACCACGACTTGTTTTTTGACTGGTTAGGACAACATCATTCTGACTTGTGGTAACATTTTACTGACGGTTATCAACTTGAAGGTTCGCCATTTTATGGGATAGTTAGCTACGACTTCAATGGTGGCACAGACAAAAAAGTGCATAAAACCTACTATGTAAAACTTGAGCGTTTCATTGACAAATTTGACAAACCGCTTGCCCTATACAAGCTTCACGGAAGTGTTTTTAATACAATTGTTTACACACCACAACCTGACCAACAAAAAATTCGCTTAAAAGACAATTATGCAGTTTCTCGTTTTCTAATGGAAATCACTGACCCAGTAACTGGAGAACAAAAATTTGAAAATTTATGGGACGAAGTAGCTCCAGACTTTTTAAGTGGGACAACTAATAAAACGAGATTTTATACAGGCGACCCTTACTATAAAAATCTATTCAATCATTTTGAAAACAACCTTTTGACATCAGAACTACTTGTTGTAATTGGTTACGGTTTTCAAGACCCTGGAATAAATGAATATCTTGAAAAAAACTTTTTATCAAGAGGAAAACATATGGTTGTGATTGATCCATACAAACCAAAGGCAGACTTACTTGAAAAATACAAAGCCACTTATATTCTTAAAGATGTAACTCAAGTATCATATCAAGAATACTTGGAACAAATTCCAGTAGAACTTAAACCAAAAGCAGAATGACAACGCAGCGACCGGGAAAAGCACTACTGGTAATAAATAGGAATATGAGCAGTCTGCAAGACCCGGCGATTATTCGGTGTTGAACTACACCCGCAGGGTTCAGGGCTATGTACTTAATGAAGGTTTTGAAGATTTTTTGAAGAAAAATAGTTGAAGTGTTCTTTAACGTATTGCAGGTTTTTGTGTTTCTCCTGTCGGTTTATAAATGCAGGATATTTGACAAACCGGCTGTTTCAGACAGCTTTCGTTCGTTGGCAGGCATACCTTTCCCGGTTGCGCTGATGGCCCCCCTCCCGCACTATTTTATCGTGTGGGAGAGAAGCATAATGACCAACCATATGCATTTAGTGCTCAGAAGCATTAACGGGCAAAAGCCCGAGCTGCTTTTGGGCGACTTCAAGCGGTTCACTAGCAAGACTGTTGTGAAAGCAGTAATGGAAAACCCAAGGGAGAGCCGAAAAGAATGGCTGCTCGAGATGTTTAAGCAAGCGGGTGCAGCATTAACCAACGTGAAGGATTATCAGTTCTGGCAGCATAGTAGCAAGCCCATTGAGCTATGGAGCAATAAAGTGGTATTTGAAAAGATTAGCTATATTCACAACCATCCGGTTGAGGAAGGTTTGGTTTATAATCCGCAGGATTATGTTTATAGCAGCGCCAGGGATTATGCCGGGGAGGAGGGCATACTGAAAGGGGTAGTTGTGGCTAGGAAGAGTTTTGCTATCGCAAAAACCACACGAGTGGACTCGTGCGGGAGCGGGGGATCGTGGTAAATCTTATCGCCAAAAAAGTTGCGGTTGCCGATGTAGCTCCAGTTTTGCTTGAATACGTTGAGGTCATTTTCGGAGGCCTCAGTGATGACAAGCGCTTCTGGAAGAGGAAGCCTCTTTGGCCGATGAAAGCCAAGCAGATGTATTTTTAGCCCGAAGTACCAGATACCCTTGGTAGCGCAGTAGGTTTTATCCGTTATCTCCCTGGCTACTTTTGCCGTTCGCTTGCCGGAGCAGGTGATAATGGGCATAGAGTCAAGGACGCTTGTGTTTAGATCTGCTCCATCCTTCGGGAGTAAAGCGATTAGGGATGAGGTGAACGCGCTGAGCGCACCGTTCATACGATTCAGCCGCTTGCAAAAGCACACGTAGCTGGGTAGCCCAGGAAACCAGCTCAATAGGAAATCCTTGGCGTACCCATGAATATGTTTAACTTTAAACTTTTGCTCGTAGGCCATGGCGAAAAGGTAAATGGTCAATATCTCTTGATCTGAGAATTGAGGGTTCTTGTTATTAGAGAACCGCTCGCAATGATATTTAAGATTGTTGTCGTATATGTTGCAGATATACAGATAGATAAAGATTAATGCTTCTGATTTATGCCTGGGAATCATGCTTATGGGGTTAAGTGAGATTAATCCATTAAGATACTGACTCTCAGGTTTATAACAAAATATATTCGATACTATATGGCTGTTATACAGCGTGTTGCGTCATCCTTTAATCAACAATTGTTTAACTGTTAATTCGCATTTTGATCATGGTTATTTCAATGAAAGCTTTTTCTATGATCTATTTGTTGAAAAACTGCTTTGCAAATATGATGACAATTCTATATTAAATAGTATTTTGTAATGGATCCTTTATACTATGATTATCAAATCAAAGTAAATTAATCCTACCGCCCAAGCAGACTAAGTACCCCGTTAACAAATGAAAGTGGATGAACGGGGTTTCCTGGGATATACAAATCGGGTTTATATTTTTCGAGGAACGACCTATCTAGAGCAGGTGAATCGGCGAAGATACCACCGCTTATAGCATCAACCCCAGCAAGTATGATGATTTTAGGTTCAGGTATTGCATCGTAGGTTATCTGTAGTGCAGTAGCCATATTCTTACTGATAGGGCCTGTAATCACAACCCCGTCGGCATGGCGGGGTGAGGCAACGAAATCTACTCCGAATCGAACAACATCAAACTGAACGTTTCCACTTGCGTTCAGCTCAAGCTCGCAGCTGTTATCGCCAGCGGCAGATACCTGTCGGAGCTTCAATGATCCCTTGAAAAGGGATCTAATCTCTTTTCTAACCAAGTTTGAATCAACCTGAATGGGTTTGTCTTCCCCTTCGGTTACGATTAAACCTTCGGGCGTATTTGAGGCTAATTTAAAGTCTTTGGTAAACTTAATCTTATCGGGGAAGCAGAAGGCGCATTCTCCACAAAAATTGCACTTTCCAAGGTTAATTCTTACTGGATTCGATGCGATTGCCGCCAACGGGCATACCGATACTAGCGCAACTTCATCAACCTTTTGGGTTGATATTATTGGCCTTCCCCTAAATATACCGGGTACTTCAACCGTTTTTACATTTGGTATGTACTGTTTCCCCTGATGGAATAGTATTTTGATATTATCGAGCATACAGGCAAGGTGTTTAGTTAAAAGAGATGAATTGTATATAGTGAATTGGGATGATGGAGTAGTGGAATGATGGAAAGTAATTAAGAGTTATATCTCTTCCATTATTCCTGTATTCCATTATTCCATATAAAACATTCATCATTGCTTAATTTATTTCGATATTGATAGTTTCACTTTACAAATCGTGACCGCAATAGGAGAGGTTGAAACTCTTGTTACAGATTGGAAAATCCGAGATTTCATTGTTTCGAACAGACTGTGCAAGAGCTAACCAGTTATGGAATGATGGGTCCTTAATCTTATATAGCATCAGTTCTCCCTTTGAATCGGTTATTGCGCAATGGCAGATTTCACCACGCCATCCTTCAACTAGCGAAATGGCGAAGGTATCAGGCATAGGTTTTAGTTCAGGTTTAGCCAATTTGCTAAAATCAGGAATGTTCTCGATCATCTTTTTAACGTAGCCAATCGATTGCCAAATTTCCTCCTTACGGATCTGTGCGCGAGAGTAAACATCACCATGATGCTTAATTATCGGTTGGTGGTTAAGCGAAGTGTAAAGATCATGAGGATGTGATGCTCTAATATCTCTCGATAATCCGCTTGCTCTTGCAGCCATACCAACAGTTCCAATTGATTTTGCTTCATCAAGGGTTACAACACCGGTCCTCTCGAATCTCGATAAAGCACTAGGGAGTTTGAAAAGCTTCTCTGCCATCTCGTTGAAATCGGGTTCGTAGGCTGAAAAAACAGCTAATAGTCTATTTGCTAGCTCATTGGTGTAAGGAAAGTTTGTTCTTCCGGGTCGAATTAATCCTTTTGCTACACGACAACCGCACCACTCCTGAAAATAGTTGATAATGGGTGTTCTCAGTCTTCCAAAAACAGAATTACCTAGCTGGTAGGCAATATCGGTACAAAGTGCACTCATGTCGCCAGTATGGATGGCGATACGCTCAATTTCAAGTGCAAGTGTTCGTGAGAACTGCAATGCTTGGTCGGGTTGATAGCCCGATAGGCTTTCCCAAAGATTTACGAAAGCAGTTGTATGACCAACTGTAGTATCGCCAGCAATACTTTCAGCAAGAATAGTGCGTTGTAGAAGATCTTTCTTTTTCAGGAAAAGCTGTTCAACCCCACGATGCTGGTATCCTAGTTGAATTTCAAGGTGCATTATCTGTTCTCCGTTGCAGATAAAACGGAAGTGTCCAGGTTCAATTATACCAGCATGTACTGGGCCAACACCAACCTCATGTAGCTCCTCGCTATCGAAACCGAAGAAAGGGTAGTTGGCAACTGTTTCACTTTTATCAACCCTATTGTCAGCGTACCGAACTGGCTTAAACCAAGGATGATCGGTATATTTGATGTTAAAGTTCTCGTGAATCTCACGCTCAAACTTCTCAAAGTTAAGATTATGCTTAGTAAATGAGTTTAGGGTTGTACCCTTATTCACTACACTCGATGATAGATAGATTTGATGCGTAGAATCATCAGCAATGCAGCAAATCAACCTAATACTGCCGTTTTGTTCAAACCCAAAGTAGTTTACACAATGCCTAAGGGGATTGTTATTGAGCATGTTGATGTTAATCTCAAGGAACGTGTAGTAAGATTGCTCGGGAATATCCTTAAGCGGAAGGGCTTGATTATTATTTACAGAAACTATGTAGTTCATACTATTGTGGTAATAAATTAACTGCGTCCTTTGTTAGATGTACGAATTGAGCAGGTGGATTATATGCTAGGTAGACTGCAATTGCTAGCAGTATGTACTGCGATGCTGATTCCCAAGCGCTTATTTTAGGAATTTTTGTTTCATCAATTGAAATAGGAGGCGTAAATAATAGTTTAAATATGTTAGAGCCAAATCCCCAGATAATCATGGTTAAAAGTAACAAAACCACGAATAGAATTATCAGGTGGTGAGATTCAAAGAGCGATTGGAAGATCATGAATTCGCTTACGAATAATCCCGATGGGGGCATTGCCGTACATGAAATAAATCCTAGTAGTAAAGCTATTGCTCCTGCTTTATTGTATTTAAAGTAATTACCAACATCGTAGATGCTTTTGCTCTGATAAACTCTATATACCTGATTGAATTGAAAGAATAAGCTAGGTTTAACAAATGAGTGTAGCACAATATGCAGAATTGCGGCATAAACGCCAATTCCACCAGCAGCAAGTCCAAGCATTACAAGCCCCATGTGTTCTATACTTGAGTATGCGAACATTCGTTTAATATTTTTTATACGGGTCATGTAAACTGTCGCTACAAAAATTGAAAGAAATGCAGCGATTAGGATTATTGTATTAGCCCATGGAAGTATCTCTGTACGGGCTACAATTGCATAGAAACGGTAGATACCCACAAAACCCAGATTCATCAGTACGCTTGAGAAAAGTGCGCCTGCTGGTGCAGGTGCTTTATCCTTTGCATCGATTCCTGCAGTGTACATTGGAACCAAACCTAGCTTTGCAGTAAAACCAGTAAAGATGAAAAGGAAAGCAAACTTTAACCAAAACGGATTTAGCTGCGCATAGTTCTTTTCAAGTGCATCGAATGATAGATCTTCAACACCAGCTTGCTTGAGCGATAAGCTAAGAAATAGAATTCCGATAAATACGAAGGTGATGCTAATAGCGCAAATGAATACGTACTTCCAAACTCCTTCAAGCGCAGCTGTTGTGCGGTGATGGTAAATAAGTACGGATGCGCAAAGTGTTGTTATCTCAACAAAGATCCAGGTAACAGCAATGTGGTTCGAAAGGTAAGCCGCACCGATAGCGGTAATCAGCATGGTCATTGCTGCAAAGAATAGTCCTCTCGATTTTTTAGATTCATCATGGGTTGCTATGTACCTATACCCGTGGAATAGAGCGGGTATAGTTACTGCACTTAGTGTTAGCAGAAGTAAAATGCCCAATCCATCGCTTTTAAAGTAACCAAGTTCAATGCTGTTTAAATGAAATGACTGATAAACAGCGAATGTTAGAAGGAATAGGGCGTAAAAAACCACTAACGTGTAGTTTACGATTTTGCTTTTATTAAAGTAAAGTAAAACGCTTATTAGAATCGCTCCGGGTAAAAAAAGGCTTATCATTGTTTAAAAATTAATCTTTAAGGTTACGTAGCTGGTTCACATCTGGATCATTAAGTACATCGCCAATCTTGTTGAAGAATACGCCGAGGATTAGCACGCTGGCAAAGATATCAAGCATTATACCTAGGTTTACAAGCATTGGCATCTCGTTTCCAACGGCCAATGATAGGATGAAAACACCGTTCTCGATAACAAGGTAGCCCATAACGTGAGTTATTATCTTTCGTCGTGTTGAAATGATATACAGACCAGTAAATAGGGTTGAAAGCGCTACTACAAAGAATGTTTTATCGAGGTTAATATCCTTTATTGAATTAGATAGAACTATCGTAATAACTATTATAAGCGTAATAATTATTAACGAGACAAAATTTGGCAAAAACGGCTCTGCAACTCTAGTTATACCATTATGTTTAATTACTCGGTTAAGAAATAGAGGAACTGCAAGGGCTTTAAAAACAACAGTTTCTAATAGAATGAGAACCAGATTGGTTACGTTTATATGGCTTAGTTCAAGGAATGTAACTCCGAACAGCAGAAATCCCTGAAACACAAGTATTCGAATATATGTAAGTAGCCTATTTGCAATACTCATGTAGAGCAGGGTCATAGCAAACATAATGAGAAGAATATCGGTCATAATTATTGCAGATAATTTATCAAACGAACCTTTCTAAAAGTAAAAGCACTCCAAAGAATATCAGTAACGACACTGATGTTAAAATAAATATAAATTGAGGGTTGTGTCCCATCCTAAAGCATGCCATAAACGACTCTATCAATCCAACGGTTATTGCAAACCCTATCTGAACAGCAAAGAATATAGGTATTGTATACATCGAAGCCAAATCGCCAATGAAGAAGTTTGAGATAATCGCCCCATACATAGCGAATTTCATGTTGGTAGTATGTAATATCAACCCAAGATCGAATCCGCTGTTATCCAAAATCATCGCTTCGTGAACCATGGTCAGCTCAAGGTGTGTTTTGGGATCATCTATTGGCATACGACTGTTTTCAATCATGGCTATCATGATAAAAACAAAAGTGGCCAACCCTCCTAGTAGATATGAGATATTTGAACCGTAGTGCAGGGTTGAAAAGATTTCGTGGAAAGATGTTTCCCCTGTAAGTAGGGCAAATGAACCCATAACAATAAAAAATGCTGGTTCAACAAGCATTGAGAATAAAGATTCGCGACTAGCGCCCATTCCTTCAAAACTGCTACCAGTATCAAGGGCAGATATAATCATAAAAAATTTTCCGAAAGCCAGTAGGTATGCAAATAGCACAAAATCGCCTTGAAATGAAATAAGCCCAGGGTATTTACCTAGCGGAATCGCTAGAATCGCCATTAGCACCGATGCAAAATAGAAACTTGGAGCTATCTGAAAAATAAAGCTAGTTGTGCTGCTGTAAACCGAACCTTTTCGAAACTGCTTGAAGATATCTTTCATAGGCTGGAAAATACCCGATCCTTTTCGTCCTGAGGCTAAACTCTTGGTTCGAATCACTATTCCTGTAAAGAATAGGCTTGCAACAAGTATTAGTACTAAACTTACCACGTTAAAGCTGGTTTAAAAAATTTATCAGAAACTTAATCTTTTCAATAATTTCTGGAACAAGTATTACCAATGCTATAAAGATGAATCCGTAGAGTATATATGATTGAACGTTTCCGTTTTGAAGGAATGTAAAGCGTGACAGTAGCTGCCGTAAGTTGTAAATGGGTTTATCGATGAGCCATCGTTCAATTTTATCGTATGGATGTGTCTCTTGATGAACAACCTTGGGAAAAATTCCTTTAGCCTCTTTCTTGTGCTTGTCAATATCAAGGAACGAACTAGCAAGTTTGCGGTAGGTTCGAATAAATGAACTTGCTGTGTACTGCATCTTCTTTGAAGAGCCGTTGTAACCGCAACCCCACGTATTTGCTATTGAGACAGGTCTATTCTTTGTAACCATCTTTCGAATCAGAAAGACGAATACAACAAGCAAAATAAATACAGCGGAATAAATGCCTACCATTGATGCTGTACTTGCAATCTCGCTATACTCAAATGCAGTATCGATGCTGATATTTGCTGCAAACTGACCAACAGGTAGCGCCAGCACTTTTAGGAATAGCATTGGAACGACTCCAATAGCCATAATTAACATAACAATTGCGTAGAAAGATAGGGTAGAAGCAGGCTTTTCGTTTTCAACCTTATCCATCGAAATATGACGAGATTCTCCAAGAAAAACAATGCTAAACGCTTTGGTAAAGCATATCAAAGCTAACCCACCAATAAGCACAAGCCCAAGAATTGCAAACATCATCAGCACGGTTAACGAAAAATCAACGCTGCTAAGGCTTTTAAAAAGACCTAGATAGATAAGAAATTCTGAAATAAACCCGTTAAATGGTGGGAGCCCGCATATTGCCAACGATCCGATTAGGAAGAATATTGCTGTTTTCGGCATCTTCTTAATTAACCCGCCAAGCGATTCGATGTCAAGTGTATGCGTAAGCTGATATACATTCCCTGAACTATAGAACAGAAGCGATTTAAAGAGTGAATGGTTTAGTGTATGTAGCAGTGCCCCGCTAAATCCAAGTACAATAAGTAGCTGGTTGTTATAACCTAAACCAAGACAGCCAAGTCCTATTCCAATGCCGATTATTCCTATGTTTTCGATGCTATGGTATGCGAGTAGTTTCTTTAGGTTATGCTGAATAATTGCTAGCATAACGCCGTAAACGCCAGTAATTACAGATAATATAAGAATGAAGTAGCCAATGGGAACAAAATTGGTTTTTAGCAGCAGTAAGACTCTTAGGATTCCGAAGATACCAATTTTGATAATAACACCTGACATTACGCCCGATATATGAGCGGGTGCAGCTGGATGAGCCAAAGGGAGCCATGTGTGAAAGGGAACAAAACCTGCTTTTATGGCAAATCCTAAAAAGAATAAAATGAACAACCCAACACCAATAAGGGCTGGTTCTGTACTTGTATATGTTGTAATGCCACTAAAATCAAATGTTCCTGTCTTAATTTTAACCCACATGAATGCTAATGTAAGAAATAGGATGCTTACATGGGATTGGATTAGAAAGTTGATTCCTGCTTTTAACGTTTCTTTCTTGTAATGCTCAAATATTATAATGATGAACGATGATAAAGCCATTATCTCCCATATAACAAGAAAAACAAGGCCATTTTGAACTATGCAAAGATTGATAAGTGATGTAAACGTTAAAATATATGCTGAAGCATGAAGACTGATGTTAGCTGATTGGTCGATATACCGCTTCATGTAATGTAAGCCATACACCGCACCAGTTAGGAATGTAAAGCTGATTGTTAGTATAAACCACGACGATAGGTAATCTACCCTCACAGGTATTGCACCAGTTATGTATGAACCTAAATAGCTGTAATCGATAGGAGTTCCTGAAAAAACTTTTATGGAGATGATTGATACTAAAGCAACCTGTAGGCAAATAGCAATAAGGGTTACAATACCTTTCCCTTTAACCTTAAGGAATGGTAGTGCAACTATTGTTGCAATTGCTGTTAGATTGAATAGTTCAATCAATGTTTTCATATCAAGCCAAATAGTGTTCCTGGAAAAATCAGAACAATAAATAGGATACCATATAGTACGTATGCTTGTATCTTCCCAGGTAGTATCAAAAAACCCGGCTTCATCACCAGCATAAAAACTGGGAGAGGAATCACCGGGACTACAGTGCAAAGGTAATACATTTATGGACAACAATGCAATAGTTGAAAGAATAATTTCGAGAGAAAGACTTGAACCTTCTTTGAATTACCATAAGAATGACCTATCAAAAGCAATTGCTCATTATAAAAGCAACATTCTTATATCTGAATCTTTTTACCCTTTACTAAGCTGTATTAGAGATTGGTTTAAGAAATTCTATTGATTATCAGTTGACTAAAAGATTTAATGATAAAGAATGGTATGATAATAAGGATTTTGTAAAAATTGCGACTAGATTTCAAATTGACAGAATATCACAAGCAAGGACAAATATCTACTCTGAAAAAAAGGAAATAACACCAGGAAGAATAATTTCTGAACTTTCATTCGGATTTTGGACATCATTGTTTGACACAAAATTTGAAATGACTTTATGGAAAAACTTGAGATTAGCGTTTACAAATTGTCCAAAAAATATAAGAAAAAGAAAGACAATGAGTTCCAAATTTAACGGAATTAGAAAATAAAGAAATAGAATCTTTCATCACGAAGCAATTACCTGGAATTTAAATGTTTTGAATTCATATAAGGACGAAATTATTGAAGGAGTTGAGTGGCTGAATAAGGATTTACTTGAATGGGTAGTTGAATTAAATCACGTTGAAGAAACCATTTCAAAATTCAGAAAAACAATTGATTGACGATTAATAAACTACGGGCTACAATAAAAATAGGAATATGAGCGGTCTGCAAGACCCAGCGATTATTCGGTGTTGAACTACACCCGCCGGGTTCAGGGCTATGTACTTAATGAAGGTTTTGAGGATTTTTTGAAGAAAAATAGTTGAAGTGTTCTCTGACGTATTGCAGGTTTTTGTTTTTCTC
>Ga0209606_1002254_pt1 | contig 21825 bp, 13 predicted proteins | sample AD_UKC057_MetaG_FD_184412 | JGI IMG/M metagenome (GOLD analysis project Ga0209606, IMG submission 184412) | Active sludge microbial communities of municipal wastewater-treating anaerobic digesters from USA - AD_UKC057_MetaG (SPAdes) (version 2) | ecosystem: Engineered > Bioreactor > Anaerobic >...
ACGCCGCGCGAGATAGGCACGGAGATCAGCGAGCCGGTTGTGGTCCACTTGATGGAAGCATTCTGAAAACGCCCGGTCAGGTTCTGCCCGTGGGTCCAGGTCGCAGCGTTGAACGAGCCACCCAGCAGGGTCACCGGCGCCCAGTTGCCGGAAGGAACGAAGACTGAGCAACTGCCATTGGCGCAGGCGCGGAACATCCCCGTCGTCAGGTACTCCAGGCTCAACTTGGCCCATTGCCCGTCTGGCACGCTGCTCAAAGAGCCTGACTTCAAGCCAGTCAACGGGTCCACGTCCAGCAATGCCCAGGAGATGCTGCCCCCGCACTCATGGGTGATCTCGAAGTCCAGGACGTTGGCGTTACTGGTGACATATTGGATGCCCAGGGCCAGCCGGCGGGTGCCGTTCGAGGGGCCGCCACAACTCTCGATCTTGGAACTCACCCCGGTGATGAAGCCGGTCGTCTCTCCTCCCAACGGCGGCGGGGTGTAGCCGAAGGTGATAATGCTGTTGGGGCCATCCTCTGCGTCGTGTTTGGTGTAGACCTGCACGCCGTCGGGCTTTGCCGACCACGAGCCGGTGTCCAGCCGTGTGACCGTCCAGGGGATGTTGTAGTTGCTCCCCGTCGGGCGCGTGTCTTTGAGCGAGTCCACCACCTCCAGCAACCGCACCGTCCCGGTGTTATACGCGCCAGTGTAGGCGTCATCGGTGAAGGCCACCCGCTGGGAACTCTGGACCTGCGTGCGATTGTTGAAGTCGTCATGAAAGAGCGTCACCTGCCCCAATGGCTGAGGTGCGGCGGCGGGAGCGCCGTCAGCAAGGCGGGGTGCGCCGGCCACGACCGACGCCAGGCTCAGCGCCAGCAACAGGAAACCGGCCAGCAGGCGAACGCCTGGCGTCATGGCTCCACCTCCTCCACTTCGAGCACTTCGAGTTCTAAGGTGATGCTGGCCGGGTCGAGATCTACCGCGTAGTAGACCCAGTCCACCGGCAGCACTGCCTCGTCGCCGATCCGCAAGACCAGCCGCAGGTCGGGCCGCAAAGCCGCCGCCGGGAGCGGCAGCCGCAGCGTGCCGCTGCTCACCTCGCCCACGCTCAGAAGCGTGGGGGTGTAGGCTTGCCAGAGCGCGCCGAGCGTCGGTGTGAGCGGTTCACTGCCCGCATAGACCTCGATCGCGCCAGGTAACGCCCCGGCCGGGATGGCGGCCCCGCTGAACACCAGGGTCGCGGCAACCGTGCGCGTGAGGGGTACCGCCGCCAGGTCGAAGGCGAGCCGGGTGCGTTTGGCGATGTAGGCCGGAGGAATGGGATCGGAGCCGGGCAACGCCAGGCGGCCTACGCCGCACAGTTCCGGGACGGTGACGCTGAACACCTGCGTGCCACTCAGCACCGCGCTCCAGGTAGTCTCGGCATAACTTTGCAGCGTCACCCAGGCGGTGGGGGTGACGCTCACGCTCACGCGCGGCAACATCACGCTGTCCCGCAGGACAAACGGCAGGTAGAGCGTGTGGGTCAGCGGCCAGGAAGGCTCCTGCGCTGTGAACGCCGCAGCGGGCGCGGCCTGTACTGGCGGGCTCAGCTGTAAGAGCAGCCACAACAGCAGCACGCAAACGCCGCAGATCAACAGAACCAGGCTGCCGGATTTGATACGCGCATAGGGCTGGAGTCCCATGGGCTGTCCTCCCGTAGTGTCAACAAAAAACGCCACGCGATCCCACCTCAGCGTGCGGTGGGCGCGTGGCGTCTGTTTTGCTTTTGATTATATGGATTTCGTTACGGGCTGTCGAGGGGCACCCCGGCCACGCCTTTGTACTCCAGAGCAGTAGCGGGCGCGGTCAGGGAAGCCGAAATCCGGGCCCCCCTTCCAATTTCCGACATTTTTTGCTTGACATTGAATGAAACTTGGAATATAATTAAAACAGTTTGCAGCAGTTTTATCCACGAATGCGATAGAGTAGGACCCACCTCTCCGCAATAGTCATAAAAGGAGGTGCCCATTGCCGATTCCGCTTGAGCCGCTCTCCGACCCACGACCACGATGCTGTGTGTGTCCCTGAATGGGGGGAAAATCACGCTGCCGTCTCAAATCCTTTCCAGAGAGTAACGGCGGATGTGTTCTAGTTAAGAGGATCCACCCGCAGGGGAGGCCGTCCGTCAGGGAGGAGGTCCCGCCGCAGCCGCGCGCAGGGGAACTCCTCCGTTGGGCAGAAGAACAAGGTGAAACATGGCATATTCAATAGTCCGCGGACCAAACAATACAGTTTGGGGTTTCTGGTTCAGCTTCAAGCCAGAGCAAATGCATCTACTCGCAGTCGCGGTAGAGAAGGATTTGTCTGCTGAAGTGCAGCGCGACATCTTCTCAAACAATTATCGAGTTGTTCCAAACACCTCCAATAACCAAGGTGGATTCTGGGTAATGTTAGATTCAAGACCGGCTCCTGGAGAAACCCTTCCAAAAGGAAAAGACCGTATTTACGAGTATTGGAAGTGTCCACAGTGCGGCTCTCTGCTCAAAAAGGGCAGAATTGATGTGGCCTTGGCGGGTGCTACTTTTGTCGGGACTGCAACGTGCGGAGTCTGTGGTGCCAAATTCCCTCAAAGTGACGTGTATGCCGGTAAGTACGATGTAGAATCGCCTGGCAAAACAGATGAGACTGCAAAGAAGTGGTGGCAATTCTGGAAATGACAAATCTGCCCAACAAGCGTTGCAGCCGACCGCCTTCGGCGCGGGTATGCGGGGCGCGTTTTGCCAACTATCGTTCCGGTTATTAGAGCGAGGCTTGCCGGAGTCGGCGGCGGCTGAACCGCAGCGTTAGGCGGCTTCGGCGCAGGCGCTGACCGGGCGCCAGGAGGCGGGGTCAGCCGTGAGGGGAGCCTGCCATGGGAAAGGGCGTTGTCACAGTCAGAGTGGGGTCGCCAGGAGCAGCCCGCCGTTGGGAGAGAGGCCGGGTGCGGGAGACGGGTCCACCCGCAGGGCAGGCGGCGCGTCAGGGGGGAGGTCCCGCCGCAGCCGCGCGCAGGTGAACTCCTCCGTTGGGCGGCTTCGCCACGATTGCCACTATATGTCTAAGTGAAAGGTATTATTGTATGGATGACTTTGAAGAAAAACTCCATCGTACATGGGTTCAGTTGCTCATTGAAAATGACTTTCGAGAAATAGCTGCGATAGCGATAGACTCAGAAATAAGCGTGCTTTACAATCCAGATGCCCCTTATGGTTTAGCACTTGACATACCATCAGCTATCTACAGCACTGTTAAAAATAGCGAACATATTAAGCAGGTTATGGAACGTGCTCTCTTGTCAGTCTGTGCGGGATACTTACATGACAAATATGGAGATCCAGTGAGTGACCTGGTTGTTTTTTATCGTGTTAAGCTTATCAAAGTTGAGGAAGGCTGGCGTAATGTTATCAAAAACCTGATTGCCAATGTACAGAATCCGAATCAAGCAGTGGTGACAGAAAAAACATTTTTAAGAGACAAGAAACAGCCATATACTTATAATGAGATGAAGTTTGCTTCGCAATCCGAAATACGAATTGCTCAGGAGTTTGAACGCCGAAAAATACTGTTCTTTCCTTTGCCATTGGCTGTTCGAGCAGACACCGGGAATTTTTACGAAGACCACCGTGAAGTAGACTTCTTGATTTGTGATGACGGAGTATGGGGAATACTTGAAGTTTCGTATCACCCATATAGATATGAGAAAGACACCGAAAAAGATATTTGGTTTAAGAACGCTGGAATTTTGTGTATAGAGCATGTTCCTGCTGAAAGCTGTTATAACAACCCATCCGAGGTAGTTACCCAGTTTTTATCAATCTTAGCGAGACACAGAAATAGGTAATTGGAGGGTGGCCTAACATTACATCAACCCGACACGTCTATCGCCGCAGTAATCGGCGGGGCTACGCGCTTTCAGGTAGTCTGCTGGCGAAGGAGCTTTCCACGCACCCGCCGCGCGGGTTATGCTGGCCGTTAACGCGCTCGTCGGTATAGTTGCGCTCATTCACAGCCAACAATAATCAAGATAATCTAATGACGACATACAATTTCTGTTTACAACTTTCGACTTTATCTTTCCTTTTTGGCCGTTCCTGCTTCTAAACGCAATCAGAGGACGCCATAACCTTTTAAGAAATATGCTAATCACTTGGGGGTTTTGGGCAGTTATAAGAGTTTTGTTGTTTTTGAATCCCGAACCCTTGAAAGCATCGCTCTTTATCCAAGAACCACTCAACTTTAGTTTCCGGTAAATCGGACCCGGTGGACAAGTGATAACAGCCAGGCGGGAATCCCCCGAAAGCGAGGGAGTGGCTTTGGGGTCAGGGAAAACGCCAGAATTTGATCGCCTGGCAGTGCTTTTAAGTGCTGGCGGCCGGCTTTGTGCGTCGGTGTCCCAGAATACCCTTGGGCAAGTGCCCGGAAACGGCGTCCTTTTTCCGAAGTCGCTCTGGCAAAGGGTAAGACTTGGGAAATGGCGTCCGGGCTAGCAGTCGGCGCAGTCGTCCGGGCGTGGGCTTAGGATCACGGTCCCAAAAGCCGGTCGGTATTGCCGGCAAGGTGGCGGCCAAGTAAGTCACGATCGATCCAGCCAACAGGTTGAGTTCTGGCAGCCGTTGGCAGCTTTCGGGGGCAAACACGAATTGACGAGCCCCGCCCAGCATTTGCTTGGCAGCCAGAGGGACCTGTTCGACAGGCCAACGATCCCGATACAGCCCTCGTAGGGCTGGACTGCTGAGTCGCAGGGGACAAGCCAGGAGCCACGGGTCTCGGTAGCGGGGGTCGTAGATCGCTCCCATGTGAAACGTGGGATTGTCGGGATGCACTTTGACATTGGACAACACCAAGTTATCCCAAAACTCAGCCCGGAACTCGATTCCGCGCTCGGTCCAGGTTTCTACCCTGTCGGGGGGTGTTGCAGGAATACGTTTGCCTTGCCGCGTGCGGGCCAATGGCCGCACCAGTTCCCCGTATTCCGGCCAACGGCCATGTCCCTCGTAGGCAGGCAGAACATTTCGACGAGCAGTGAAGTTCGTGGCCAATCGCACCGTATAGCGGTCAAGTCCGGCTTCCTGCAGCTCGCGGATCTTGAAACCGGCGTCAAACACTGGCATCTCATCAGCAGCTAATGTCTCTGCTGCCCGAAGCACGACGCGAGTTTGCAATTTCGCTTCGGAGGGAGCCTCTGGGTCAATGCGCACAAGTTCGGTGATGAGCGCCACGCGTTGCCCATGGATGCTTCCTACTCGCGCAATGAGGCCCAACACGATGGCAGGAAGCGCTTTCTCGGCTGGTGGGTAGTAGTGTTTGCTGGGACAGCCTTTCAGGGTCGGGTGCCAGTAGGCGGTGAGATCGACTGCTTTAGGATAGTAGCCGTCATATTGCTGCACCTGCCATTGCCGCTGTGCCCTCACGTAGTTTTCCCAGGCTGAGAGTAACTCTCCGATCTCCCAGGCCCCTGAATGGAAAGCTGCCCAAGCCCGCCGCGCCGCCGCCGGAAACAGACCGATAGCTTACAGTGCAGGGAAGAGGGCTCCACGACTAAGCAACAGAGTGCCACTGAGCTGCATCCACAGAAAATGTAAAAGTGCCAGGTTGGTCCCGATGGGCAGACTCTGGACCACTGCACACAGAGCCTCCATCGTTTGACAAATTGCGATAGCCATTTGGCTCACCTCCATTGCAAAGTGGGCATGTTTCTCCTATTTTGCCACACTTTTGCCCTGTGAGCCACCTACAACTTAGCGGAAACTAAAGTAGATATATAGTCCGTATAATACGTAGTTAGCCGCATCTTGCGCTATATGGCATAACTTGCAAAATAAGTTTAAGGAGGAAGAACAATGAAAGCGCGTATGCTCACAATGTTTGTTCTCATACTGGGTCTACTCCCCGTATCTTCTTACAGCACAGTAACTCAGGCGCAGAATCTTAGTGAACCTAATGCGACTGTCGTCAGCATAGACTTTGAAAACCTTGCTGACCTGACTGTAGTTACCAGCCAATATGCAAACATAGGAGCATCTTTTGATGGTGCCACAATTCTTAGTCAAGGAGGAAGTCTAGACTACTTGCATTTTCCCCCTCGTTCTGGAATAAACGTGATCTATGATGACCCGAGCCATGGTGGAACTATCGCTGTTGCTTTTGATCCGACCAAGACTGGCAACGTCTCAAGGGTAGGTAGTTATGTGACAGGAAATAGAAACGTCACGATGACGGCCTTTGATGCATCAGGAAACGTGCTAGATAATGACGAAACAGGTGGCGCAAATTATGACCCCGTTGGTATTCCAAACAAATTCCTTGAAGTTACCTCAAGCACACCGATTGCGCGAGTAGTATTCTCTGACAGCGGCAACACCTTCACAGTTGATGATTTCTTCTTTGAAAGCCAACAGTCCTGCCAAATCCCAAACGTCCCGCTTTTTAAACAATCAGATGCAACCTGGGCCAGCGATCTGTACGGGGGAACTACCACAAATCCTTGGACGAATGATGATGACAAAGATGGGCGTTTGGATGAAGACCCCAAAGATGGCAGAGATAACGATAATGATGGTCGTGTTGATGAGGACACGGTCGAAACCATAGCGAAGTGGGGGTGTGCCCTGACCTCAGCGGCTATGATTGTCTCTTACCATGGTAGCCAACAAACAGGTTTCACAACGACACCGCGCAATCTCAACAATTGGCTGAGAGCGAATAAAGGGTATAGCGGTGGGGCGCTCATCTGGGCTAAAGTGGCAGAGTACGCACGGGCTCAAGGCGTCCAACTCTACTCCTATTCGGGTTGGGGGCCTGATGATGGAGTAGTGAACTGGTACTTATGCAACTCTTTGCCCATAATCTTGGAGACACGGTCATCTCCTTATAATGGGCACTTCGTAGTGGCAACAGGACAGTCGGGTTCTGAGCAATGGTCCATCAATGACCCAGGAGGATTCAACTTAACACTACTGAGTACAAACTCATACACTTCGTATCGAAAGTATGGTAGTAGTCCTACAGACCCATCAGCGTTGTCTATCATTGGTCACTCACCAATAGAGTTCCTGGTGACTGACCCTGCTGGGCGAAGGACCGGATATGATCCTCAAACAGGGCAGTATGTCCAGCAGACTCTAGACTCAAGCTATGGAATCGAGGCTATTGGTGCCTCAGACGGTACCAGTAGTCACATAGAGACCCTGATGTTTGAAACTGGTGCCCCTATCGCAGGTACCTACTCTGTGCAATTGATTGGTGTTGGTACGGGCGGGTATCAGGTAGACTTTGTTGGTTATGATTCGGGCGGCAGCTCAAACCAACAAACGATCATCGGTGCAATTGCTGACACGGCTAGGATTAGCCTCACCCTGGGTTATTCAAGTGCTCCAGGTTCACAGATTACTGTTACGCTACCCAACAATGTTGCCCCAACTGCGGATGCAGGGGGACCATATCAGGTCAATCAAGGACAGGCATTTGCTCTGGACGCTTCGCAGTCTGTCGATCCTGAAGGAAGCCCACTGGCGTATCGGTGGGATGTGAATGACGACGGGCTGTGGGAGGTCAATTGGACGGGCAATCCAACAGTGACATACACATTTGCTCTGGCGGGAGACTATGCAGTTCGGCTTGAGGTATCTGATGGTTTAGCTATAACGCCAGCAACAACTTCGGCAAGTGTTACGGCAAAAATCTTTCTCCCCCTGATAATGAAGTAACACCTGCTAGGTATCTGTCGGAGGCTCGTCGCCCCAGCCGCGCGCAGGTGAACTCCTCCGTTGGGCGGCTTCGGTGCAGGTGCTGGTCAGGCGCCAGGGGACGAGGTCAGCCGCGAGAGGGGCTACCGTGGGGAAAGCCGTCGTCCCTGTCAGGAGGGGGTCCGTCAGGAGTCAGCCCGCCGCTGCAGAAGGGCATCACCCGACCCGCGTTGCGCTTGACGTGCCCGAGCCGGACGCGGGAGGGGGTCCACCCGCAGGGCAGGCGGCGCGTCAGGGGGGAGGTCCCGCCGCAGCCGCGCGCAGGGAAACCCCTCCGTTGGGCCACTCCGCGCAAGCCAAAACTTGCAAGGTTATCCTGTATGTTAAGCTCTAAGCTAACAATCTTGTTTGTGACGGTTTTGCTGGCAAGTGCATTTTTCACTTGGCACAATTTCGCATCTCCCTCGATATATGTAAACGATGTGCGGGCAAGAGAAGAAATGAGCCTTGGGATTTCACGTCCCCTTACACAAACAGTCGTTTTATACTTGCCACTTATCACAAATTCCAGAAACTGCTATTCATGGGCTGGCCAAATTTCTCTACAAACAGCGGTAGACCAGTTTTCATGTGTGGAGATTCAAACAGGAGTTTGGACTACCAATGCTCAAATTACTATGCGGCCAGGGCATACGTTAATTGGAAAAGACCGTGACAATTCGATTTTGAGAGCAGTTGATCCTTGGATAGGAAATGGCACATCGAATGGGGCTGAGGCGGTAGTCCATGATAATGGAAGTCCAGGGGTTACCATTACAAATTTTACAATTGACGCAAATAATCGGAGCACCTTTGGAATAGGTGCTGATGGCAACAACACGACTGTAGAAGCGATGAATGTAGTCAACGCCAAATGTGACGGAATTGCTGTTGCGGCTTCTGGATGGAAAATTCGAAATAGCAACATAGAAAACAATGGAAAACAATGCCCAACAGGTCTTCCTGGTTCTGGAATATATGTCATTAAGCAACCGGGTACCACGTCGTTTTACTCGCCAATAATTGAAGGAAACAGCATTCGTTATAACGGAGGGCCAGCTCTGGATGTAGATCGGGCTTGGGGAGGCATTTTTAGAAATAATACTGTTTCTGACAATCAGGCCTGGACAGCGGTAAGTTTATACGCGGCAAGTTACTGGACTATTGAGGGCAATGCAATTAATCATCCGTCATCGGCGGACCCTATACACCCCGGACATGAATATTGTACGGGAGGCCCATCTGGCAATCATCCATCAGCGCTTTCTATTTGCAAAGACAGTCAAGCATCTGAAGAGGCTTCCTACAATATCATTCGTAATAATCAGATTTCAGGCTGGTATGGTATTCAGCTAATTGGCGAGGATGATAACAACCCTATTTGGATTCCAAGATTCAACCAAATTGAAGGGAATAATGTTTTTGGCTCAATGGTTGGTTGCGCTGACGATTTCGAACCACGCTTGAATATTGCCGGATTAAATACTTGGACAAATAACAATTGTGCTGGCAGGCCCGATACTCTACCTTTGTATTTCAACGTGCTTTGCCCAAGTGCTGTCAGAAGAAACAAGGTTGAGGAATGGCATATTGGAGAAACAAGCGTCTCAACTGTCAATTCGTACATAGATCTTTTCAATATTGAACGAACTGGAGGAGGAGAGTTCATCACAGGTACAGTTATTACTACTGGAGTTGTAGTAGCAACAAATTTCGGGGAAGCCGGACATACTTGGAATGAATTTCCAGTTACCCCTCTGGTTTACAATAGAAGTTATGGATTGTTTGAAGTCATAGGGCAATATACAGCACCATATCCCGGTGCATGTTTAACAATCGTTCCTTAAAACGCGGCCCAACCCTCCCATCAAGGCGACGGAGGGGATCAGGCGCGCAAAATGTTGGGTTTGCCAGCGCCGTTGGTTTGTGAAGTTTTCGGTTAGTCCCAGCAGTTCCCCCCGCGCCTTATGGGGATCATCAGGCGGCGCGGCGCGAGTGCTGACCAGGTGCCAGGAAACAGGGTCAGCCGCAAGGGGGCTACCGTGGAGCCGGCCCGTCGCTGCCGGGGACGCCGCCCAACCTGCGTTGCGCCTGACGCGCTCGAGCCGCGCGCGGAGGGGATCCACTCGCAGGGCAGGTGGCGCGTCAGGGAGGAGGTCCCGCCGCAGTTGGGCGCAGGGGAATTTTTCCGTTTAATTGTGTCTCGATCGCGTTAAGGCTAAACATGAAACAAGGAAGACACAAAATAGCCCAGAATCCCCTCTTGCTTTTCTCTATGCTCTTAATCTTAATAAGCGTATTGCAATTTTTTGACCAACAAGTCACAGCTATTGATGAGCCGCATACTTTCTATGGAGTCCATATTCATAACACCTGGGCTGAGAACCAAGACGCTCAGCAAATATCACTGGCTGCTCCCATTAATGCAGAAGTCGTGAGACTGGGTGTGAGTTGGTGGCTCCTAGAACCAACACCTGGTAATTGGGATACCACGTGGTACATACCTGCCTTGGCTGAACGTATCGCGGCCTTGCAGGCCAAAGGCATACAGCCGCTCTTGATGTTCGGCCATGTGCCTTGTTGGGCCTCGACCGAACAACCAGCGCCAGACTGTAACGAACCCACAGAACCCAACCACAACCTTTGGTGTCCACCAACCAATCCAAATGATTATGCAAATGCTCTGGCGTACCTGATGAATACATTTGGTGATAGTGTCCAGCTATGGGAGGTCTGGAATGAACCAAATTTGCCACAATTCTGGTGTAATCAAGCTCCCACTGCACAGGCCTACGCCAGGCTCCTACAAGCCGCTTATGTACAAGTGAAAAGTATTGATCCAAACAGCATTGTGTTAGGGGGAGCTTTGGCAGGCGCAGATAGTGAGTATCTACAGGCGATGTATGCTGCTAACGCAGATGATTACTATGATGCGCTGTCAGTTCATCCTTATAACGGGCGTAACACGCCGCCTTCTAGTTGCCCTGACCCATTCAACACTCGCTGGGAATTCGAGTGTGGTATCAATGCTATTCGCAAAACAATGACTGACCATGATGATTTCAAGCCAATATGGCTTACTGAGTTCGGATGGTGTATTACAGAGGGTAATGATTGTGCCCCTGATGAGGCAATACAAGCAGCATTTCTGGAAGAGGCCCTCACTATCATAGATGAGCAGGACTTTATTGCAGGTGCAATCTGGTACAGCCTGGCAGACTGTAGTCTCCCCAACAGTTTCTGTACGGGGGATTATGGCTTATTTCGAGGTGATCTTTCGCCGAAACTTGCAGCAGAGACTTACAAAATCGAAGTAGGGCGTAGACAACAAGAGTGGTTAAAATATAGAATCATGCTGCCAATGTTAATAAAATAAATCCGATGCAACAAGAGGTTGTAGCAGATGCATTCCTTTGGGGAATCGGCGTACCTTTTCATCATTCAGAAGAAGTGGATGGCAGGCAAAGCCGCGCGACGAGGCAGACGACCCGGTTGCCGGGTGGCGAAGCCAGCTGCGAGGGCTAGGCGTGACAAGCCCCAGTGCACAAGCAGCATACTACACAGATCCAGAAAGTCGCCCCTATGGCTGGAGCTATGTACCTGACTTGCCAGACCGCGATCTGAGCGTCATACTGCCCTTATCAGACGGGAGCGCCTGGATCGGCGCGATGAGCGCCGGCTTGATCCACTTTGAACCTGCGAAAGAGTGAATAGATGTGACAGCGGCTCAGTTGGCGCGGCAGCTTATGCTTGCCGTCGAACAGCTAAGTCAAATCGTAACCATTCAGCCACTGACTAAAAAACGCAATATTTCCTGGTGATCCTTGAAGATTGAGTATCAACTTTTACCCCCTATCCCCTGGCCCCTTCCCCCCGCGCAGCGCGGGGGGAAGGGGAACTTTTTTTGTGGGGCTTTGCAGGCGGGCTACGCCCGCCTGCAAAGCCCCAATTTTTTTCTCCCCTTCCCCAACGGCGCAGACGCCGTTGGGGAGGGGGCAGGGGGTGGGGCAAAAGCTACAGGCCACAAAGGTTCATCCATCGCCGTCTGGCTACCTGGCGCCAGGCTGAACAGTTACGTCAAATCTTGCTTTAGACGTTCTCATGAGTGGAATCTTTTATGGCTTATTAGGAGCATTTGCATTTCAATCTCTATCACACCGCGCAGCGTCACTTCTTGTGCTATTTGTTTTTCTCGCCTGTACATTCTTTTCTACATTCTTCATGTTAGGCTTATGGGAAACTGGCTAAGCTCACACCTTACTACAATTACACACCAGGGCGACGTTAGCCAACATGGCCTCTACCTGACCGCCAGCGATGGAAGTACAGAGCGCACACTCTGCCAGATTTTATGTATGAGGTCATGGTCGCCTTGCCGGCCCCGGCGGCAGGTGAGCCCAACCGTCATGCCATCTGTTAAGCAAGAGGCATTTATGAAAATCAAAACTATCTGCTTTGATTTGTTATTTGGCTTATCGCTTGTGTTGATGCCCGTATCAACTTTGTCGCTAATATCAAAAGCGCAGTCGCCATTTATACAGCAGGATGTTTATTTTGACGATTCTGGAACCAATGTGGTGATCACAACCGTTGCCTATGAAGTTGCTTTTAGTAAACGCGATGGTGGTATTGTCTACATAAAAAATGGGCCGACCGGTCAGAGTATAAGTAACGGCTCGTTAAATAGTTGTTTGTGGGTAATAAACTACTACAATGGTGATAATACAGAATCTTGTGCTGATTATATTACGAGTGCCACAAACAGATTTACTTATGCATGGTTACCATCAACTAATCAGTTGATATTACATTATCAGCCTGATCCACTACTGACAAAAGTTGAAGCTACCATCACAGCCACTTTTTCTCCCGATAATTGGTTTGATTTGCAACTATTCATAAAAAATGATGGGAGTGAGGCTCCAAAAGATGTGAAATTTCCTGCCGATCTTGTCTTTGAGAAAACGAGCATCGAAGAGGCCTTGTTACCCATCTTGCCAGGAGTTGTTTTGGAATCTGATTTTTTCAAAAATGGTGTAACTCCAGAAGATGCTTACGAGACGGAATATCCAGGAACTATGTTCGCTGATTTTGTTTCAGTCCTATCTACCCAGGGACGTTTTACGTTGTATTCAATTTCTGATAATGACAAGATTGCTCCAGTGCGCTTGGGCTTCTTTTTTAAGTATTGTGCTAACGATGCCAGCACTTGTTTGACACATAATTTTAGGGCCGGGGCGGCAAATGGAGAAACCTGGATTTCCCCAAAGGTTCGAATTCATCTTGGGGAAACATACTATGACTCAATTATTAAGTTTCGAATTGATAATGGCATTGAAGACTATCGGCCAATTGAGGAAAAATTGGGTTTATTATATCCACAAATTTCACAGTTACCTCTGTACAAAGCCGATGCGACGGCAATACGCATTGATGGCGAAACCACAAAAGTTACATTTTCGAGATACCCGGAATATCTTTCCAATGTCCCTTATCCCGGTATTCTTCACTTAGTTGCTTATTGGCAACGCGGATTTGATGAGAACTACCCAGACTTTTTGCCACCTCTCTCCGAGTTGGGAACGGTAGAAGATATGGCTAATATGTTCCATCAAGTCCAATCCATGGGGTATTTAATTATGCCCTATATCAATCCAACCTGGTGGGATGACGAATCTCCAACTCTACAAAACTTACCGGCTCCCTTAACTATTGATGATCTTGCTGTCTTTACCGCCCCGGATGCCTCCCCCCTCTATGAGTATTATGGGGATCATGGAGGTTATGTCATGTCTCCTTACCCGGAATTCGTGCAACAGCGTTTGGAAGTGCTAATGCAACAAATGAAACAAGAAGTTCCGAGTGATTTGATTAACGAAGATCAGGTAGGAGGGCGATCACACTCGGCCGATTTTAATCCTTCATCGCCTGATTCTGCGTCTTATTCGCAGGGCTGGCTTGAACATACCAGAAAATTTAGCAATACCCTCCTTACTTGTGAAATGGGGTTTGATCGGTTGGCAGCAACGGAGACCGGATTCCATGGTTCAATAATTTTGGATAGGACAAGCGATGATTGGCAAAACAGAAGTTGGCATATGTACCCGTTTGCGCCAATCCTCCTCCGGGACAAAGTATTGCTTTATCACCATACTGAAGTCAGAGGCTCAACGATTTCAAAAGAGTTGTTGTCTCTAAATTTAGGATTTGGTTATATGCTCGGCTACGATTTAGGCCATGGGCCAGGGATGGATAATCCCTGGCTAAGAACAAGCGGGGCATTTCAGAAATACGTCATTTCAGAATATGCAAACGAACGCATACTTGATTACCAGTATTTGTTGGATGACGTAACCCAGACGAGGTTTGAAAACCATACCGTAACTATGAATTGGGATCAAGACCATCCATTTACCGTATCAAAATATGAATTACCACCAGGGGGATCCGTAATTACGGATACTAATGGGACACTTACTGCCGGAATATTTACAAGGTACAATAATCATTCTTTAAGCGGGGGCGACCATTATCTGATTGAGAAACGAACGGCTACAGACATACGAGTCTGGCAGCCAATGGGTAATGACACAGACATCACCATTGACCTGTTACCCGTCTGGTCCACAATGGATATCGTGGCTCAGGCGGTGGACAAAAATAGCCAAATTATAGCAAACGTTCCAGCCACCATAACCACTGAAACGCTCACCTTTCCATACCAACAACAAGTAAAAGGCCAGTCAGTGGAACATTATCAAATATTATCCACGGCTGTCTGGTTTAATTACAAAGTTTATCTTCCAGTCGTATTAAGGAAGTAGCAATATATTGAACATATCCATAGAGGCTTAATGCGATAGTGTGAGTTTAGGTTTCTTTGGAGTCATGAAACACTGCATAACAAATCGCCGCGCCCGAAAGCCTGATCTTTGTCCATTCCAGGATTCAGTTTTCTTCTGAGGGAGACGGGGGTCATAATGGTGTTTGAACTACACAGTTTCTGGTAAGCGCCGGCATTGAAGCGCGTGTTCAAGGCGTGTATGTTTGCGGGTGGTGGAGAGGTAGCCATGCCAGATGGCATTCAGCGCCCCACCCAACTGGAGCATCCCCTGTTCTTACTGGCCTGGCTCAACTGCTTGCCGGGCTACAGAAGCGACAAAACCGTCCTGGACGATACCCAAACTGCACTAAGGAGGTCGTCGTTATGGCGGGTAAAAAAGCCATCCCCGATGAAGTGCGCGCCAGCGTTGAAGCGCGTGTGACGCAGTTCAACCAGACGGAGGTCAGGAATCCACATCGGTATTTCGCAGTTCGGTTTCGTGGAAAACATGCCTATCTGGATCGCAATGATTATGGACGTCTTGGACCCCGCGCGCGCCTGACCTATACCGGCGATCTGGAGCACTGGGATTTCGCCATCTACAAATACAGCGACAATGGCTATGACCCTGAGGAATGGTGCTTCCCTGGGGGGCAATATGTGGATGGCACCCTCGAGGGCGCCTTGCGCGCGGCCATGCACGCCTACCCGTGAGGCAGAAGGAGACGCCATGGAAGATGCAGATCTGCACGGGGAACTGGCGGAATTGCAACGCCTGCACGCGGCTGGCGTTTTGTCGGACGAGCTCTACCGCGCGGCGCTGAAGGGCCTGGGACGAGATCCGGAGACCTCCTTCGACCAACGCGCGCAGCAGGTACAACAATACGATGCAGGGCCAGGCACAAGTAGCAAAGCGCGTGCCGTGCTGGGGGTCAAACCCCAGGATCGCCCGCCACAGCCCTTCGCGCCCGGCCTGCAGCAGCTCTTCAAAGGCGGCACTCCCGGTGACTTGCTGGCGCACGGCGGCTTGGACCAAGCCTTCGTGTTGCCGCAACAGCGCGTTCAGACTTTCTGGGCAGCCTGCTTGCGCGCGGGTGAAATGACACGGGTCAGGTTCTAACATTGAGCACTCCCTGCTAACAGAGATGCTCTTATCATCACATAAAAAGTGCCGTGTGGGTTAACAAGCCACAGGGTAATTGCGGGGGGTGATGGCAGGCCATTTACCTGCTACGAATGCCCTAACAGGGCGACATTTGCCAGCGCTTCAAAAAATGCTATATTCTGGGGGGTAAGTTATCGAACTGTTTTGTGAAGTCGCACCAAGAATCAATCGGCCAGGCTGTGCGCCAATCGCTACTGTCATCACGGAATGGGCGCCTACCCTGAGAAAGGAGGAGGATGACAGCAGCATAACCAGAACAGCAAACATGCAGAAGGCATTTCAGACTGTAAATCTCACTCATACAAGGAGCAAGACGATGATGACGAACCGAATCCATGGGCTTCAAATGCTGAGCGTGCTGGTGGTATTGACTTTGTTATTGCCCGGCGCGATGCTGGTGCAGCCGGCCTCCACCTCCCCGGTGGAGCCGCTAACCTCCTTCGATTGCTCGACGGCGACGGGGATTCCCCAGACGGAATGTGAGGCGCTCGTGGCGCTGTACAACTCGACGAATGGGGATGGTTGGACGAATCACAGCAACTGGCTGACGACGAATACGCCGTGCAGTTGGTATGGTGTCATATGCGAAAGTGATCGTGTCACGAGCCTCAGCCTTTACTACAACCAACTGAGCGGCGCGATCCCCCCCGAGCTCGGCAACCTGACTGCTTTGCAGTACCTCTACCTTGGCTACAACCAACTGAGCGGCGCGATCCCCCCCGAGATCGGCAACCTGACTGCTTTGACGGGCCTCGACCTTTACGGCAACCAACTGAGCGGCGCGATCCCCCCCGAGATCGGCAACCTGACTGCTTTGACGGGCCTCTCCCTTGGCTACAACCGCCTGAGCGGCGCGATCCCCCCCGAGCTCGGCAACCTGACTGCTTTGCAGTACCTCTACCTTTCCGGCAACCAACTGAGCGGCGCGATCCCCCCCGAGATCGGCAACCTGACTGCTTTGACATGGCTCTACCTTGACCACAACCCCTTTAGCGGCGAAGTGCCCACCGTGCTGACGCCGTTGACCCTTTCAATTTTCGCCTTCTACGACACCGATTGGTGCGTTCCACTAACTGGCGCAGTCCCCACGTGGCTCAGCACCATCCCTAATCTGTACGGCACCGGCCTGATCTGCGGCGAGGATCCGGGCAGCCTCAGTGGCGTCGTGACCCTGCCTGACACAACGCCTGCCACTGGCGTGCAGGTCGATTTGTACCGTTCAGTTCCAGAGTGGCCGTCATTTTCAACCTATCTCACCACCACCCACACTACCGCCGCCGGTACGTATGAATTCACCGGTCTGGGCCAGGGCCTGGGCATTGACTACCGCGTGCGCTTCGTGGACCCCACGGGACAACTCGCGCCGCAGTACTATGACGCCAAACCCACCATCGCCACCGCGACCGTCATCACCATCACCCCCGGCATTCCCCGCACGGGCATTGACGCGGTACTCGCTTTGCCGCAGCCTCCCGCCGCCGCGGTAGAGACGGACACCGGCAGCGTGGTCTTCAACCCCGATGGCGCCGCGCAGATTACCATGCCAGGACCCCATCTCAGCGACATCACCATCACCCGCACCGTGACCTGCACCGCTGGGTCGCCTACCACCGTGACACTCCTCCTCTCCACCGGGCCGCAGTTCCCCATGGCGAACGTGGGCGACGCTGCCTATCAGGCCACCATCCCCGCTGCGGCGCTCACCGGCAATGCCACACTCCGCGTCCAGGTGACCTGCGGCGTGACCACCACGGAAACCATCATCGGCTATGTCACGCTCTACGATCCAAGCGGCATCGTGAGCGATGCGCGCACCGCGCAGCCGCTGGAAGGCGCGACGGTGACGCTGTACCAGGTGCCGGGATGGGAGCCCAAGACCGGTCCCACGGACAACCGCCCCAACACCTGTGAGTCGAATCTCTCCAAGGATCCGGCTGCGCCGTGGAGCCAGCCCGCGCCCACAGAACTGGGCATTGTCGTGAACCCCGAGGTCACGGTGACCGCACCGGCAATTCCCTTCCAGCAGACCACGGCAGCGGGCTACTACGGCTGGGATGTGCCCCTGGGCTGCTGGTATGTCACCGTCGAGGCCGAGGGCTACGAACCTCTTACCAGTCCCGTGGTGGGCATTCCCCCAGCGGTGACGGACCTCGATCTGGCGCTGACGCCGCTTGAGGGCGGGGACTTCAAGGTGTTCCTGCCGCTCACCTTGCGGCAGTAGGATAGCCCGTTGTCGCGCTGTGGCAGGCAGGTTCGCCTGCCACAGCCCCTCGTCGAGTGAAACGCTCCTGCATTCGACAAACCATTCCTCGCGGAACAGAAACTACCAGGCGGGGAAACTGCTATGGAAACAGTCCGCCAGCAACAGGGGATGCAGCCCCAAACCTCGCCCGATGACGCAAGGGGGTGCGGCAAGATGCATAAGCCACCGGCGAATGTGCGCCTTCCGGACCAAACGGCTCTGTTTGAAAGGCGCGTCGTAGTAAACACAGAGCTCGGTTGTTCTTGTTAATCGAAAGGGGACCCCCAAACAGAAAGCAATGTCGGCGTAGGCGCCAGATTAGGAGAAGCATCTTCGGTATAGGGCCTCACCACCCCTCACCACCCCTCCCACGTCGGCGCTGCCACCGGCGAATCCCACCAGCCCGGCGTCGCCGTCGGCTGCGGTGTCGCCGTCGGCAGCGGCGAGAGACCCGGCAGGGACTGCCAGCCCGTCTGCTGCGCCGTCCACGCGCCCAGGCCCGCCCACATGCCGTAGCCCGCCAGGAGCGCCAACAGCAACAGCCCCGCCGCCAACCCCACCCGCCGGATCCGCTCGCCAGCCGCTCCACTATCCTTCATCGCCGTCCGCCTGCTCCTCGTCCTCGTCCTCAAGGCCCCAATACGGAATGCCGTGCCGCGCCACTTCCTCCCCGTGACTCGGCGTGCGCGCCGGAACCCGCAACGGCTTCATCAACAGCGGCTTCTGCCCCCGCTCCCCCAAGGCGTGGTTCGCCAGATGCAGCAAACACCGCTGCGGCTTCATCGTCGCCAGATACGTCAGCGCGCTCACGTCCCGAAAGCCTTTGCTCGAAATCCCGATCATCTCCGCTACCACGTTCCGATCGTCAGGATGCTTCAGCCGGAACATGGCAATGTTGTTGCAGTTGGATAATACCTGGATGGGCATCACGCTCGGATTCTGCACCCCCATCGAGATCGCCAGCCCGTATTTGCGAGCGTCCGGCAGCAACTTGATCAACTGCTGCGATTGCGCCGGAGGCTCGTTGTTCTCGCTCGTTCCCGCCGCCCCCCCAAATAACTTCTGCATCTCGTCCACGAACAGATGCAGGCCCCGGTGCGGCAGGACGCCAACCTCGTTGAGATAGGCCGCCGCATCGTTGGCCAACACCCAAATCTGCTGCGCGATCAGCATGGCCTTCAACATCTCCGGAATGCCCCACCCTCCGCTGATCACCGTCAACCCCCACGGCGTGCTCAAAACGTCAACGCTGTTGCCCTCTTCACCCTCGCGCAAAGGCCGAAACTGCGCGTACACTTCCGCCTGCGCGAAACTCTCCAGCCGCAGTACGATGTTGTGCAACTTCGCCCGCCGGTCGGCGGATTTCTCTTGCGCCTCCCGCTCGCGCAAGCGCGTCAGCAATTCCGCCACATCCGCCTGCCGGGAGCGCTCTACCCCCAGCGCGTGCCGCTCCCCTGGATACAACTCCGACAGTGCCCGCCCGCGCAACCGCCGCGGCCCGCGTCCCGCAGCCTGCCGCGCCGCGTTCAACGCCGCCTCCTCCGCCGCCGACACCTGCGACCACTGCGGATGTGTCAGCACCGCCGGCTCGTTCAGCAACGCCCCACAGGCCAGATACACCTCGGCCAGCGCTTGCTGCACGTCCCCAATCTGGATCGGCCCCATCCCCGTCGTCCCACCCCACAAATCCGGCAGCGCCTTGATGTACTCCGACGGCTCAATCCGCAACGGCGTCTGCAATGGGTTGTAGCGGATCGGGTTCGGACTGAACGGCGAGAGGCTATAACTCGTCGCGTGCCCCTCCAGCCCCGGCGCCTGCACCAGCCGCGTCCATCCCGCCCCAAAGTCGAAGACCACGCTCCGCAATTGCCACTGCCGCGTCGTCTCCAACACCAGCCGTTCCCCCAGCGTCGTCTTGCCCGTGCCCGTGTCCCCCACAATGGCGAACGAATAGAAACTGTCACGATCCAGCCACACCGGCGTGCGGGTCGGTTCGTCGCCGGTGTAGTTCTCCACGCTGTACTGATGTCCCAACAGCACGTCGCCCGGCAGGTCGGGGTAGTAGGCGAAGTCCGGCGGACGCGAGAGCTCCGTGCTCGCCAACCCCTCCTCGAAAACCGCCGGCGCTACCAGCGGCGCCAGTTGCAGCAGCGTGTTCGCCGTGGTGTACCGGCCCCCAGCCAACACCCCTGCAATGCCCGCCGGTGGGTCCAGAACGCAGGGCGTGAACGTCGCCACATGCGCCCGCGCGTGCTCCCCCTCCTCCGACGACAGGAGCACCGTAGTCACCGGAATGACGACTTCCTCCAGCCCATGAAAAGCCTGGATCGTCAGCGCTTCCGCCGCCCGCGCCCCTACCTCCGTGCGCGCCAGGATGAAGGTCTCCACCTCGAAGCCCCCCTCGCTCGCCATGGTGTCCGCCAGCCGCGCGATCCGCAACCACAGGTCCGCCAGATACGCCTGCGCGTGATCCACCCATTTGGTGGACTCGCCTACCCCTACCCCCACCGTCAGACCCGTGCTGATGCTCGTCCCCAGCGACGAGGCGAACGCCCGCGCGTCAGCCGCCGAGAGGCCCGTCCCCTCCGAATACGTCCGCCCCGTGCTCACCCCGTAGGCGTCGGACTGCGAGACGGTGTCCGCCCGCCCCCACGTGTCGGCGCTGGACTGCGTGACCGCGTGCGAGTCGGTGTGCGCCTGCGAGACGGTAGTGCCGGTGCTCCACGATTCACCCCGGCTCACCCCCTCCGCCGTCCCCTGGCTGTCGGTGTGGCTTGTGCCATCTGCCGTGCCCCGCGTCTCCGCGTGCGAGGTGCCGCTTGAGGTGCCGTAACTCTCCCCGTAGGACTGCGAACTGCCGCTGCTGCTCATCCAGCCGCTGCTGACCGTCGTCGCGCTGCTGGACCCAACCGACTGTCCCCAGTTGGTTTCGGACCCCGCGGTTACGGTAGAACTGCCGCTCGTGGAATCGGTGCTGGCCGTGCCGGCCGTGTTGCTGGTGGAACGGGTGTTACCCGCGCCGAAGGCCTCGCCGTAATTGACCCCCAGATTCGCCCCAGCGCCCACCCCCGCCCCCGCGCCCAGGGTGCCAGGGATACCCAACGCCAGGTTGCCGCTGACATTGCCGCTGACACCAGCGCTGACGCCGAAGTCAACGGTGTGATTGCTCGACAGCGCATTCCCCAGTGTGCTCGAGTTGCTGGCGGTATCGCTGTGGCCGGAAGTCTCGCCGGCACCGATGCCAATGCTCTGCCCCCCGCCCCAGGAAGTCCCTGAAGTGCTGCCTTCCGTGGTGCTGCTCCCCCCGCTGATGCCGGTGGTCTGGCTGGTGCTCGTGCCGCTGCTGGTGCTGTGGCTCGTGCCCTGGCTGGTCCCGTCAGTGACGCTGCTAGAGGTGGTGTGGCTCGTGCCGTCCGCCGTCCCCCGGCTATCGGTGTGGCTCGTGCCCACGCTGATGACGTGGGAACTGCTCGTCGCGCTGCCCACGGTGTCCGCCGTGCCCCACGTCTCCGCCTGCCCCTGAGTGTGGCTGTAGGAGTCGGTGTGCGCCGTGCCTTCCGTGTGCGTGTGGCTCTGGCCTTCCGAGACCCCCTCCGCGATGGCCGTACTTTGTCCCGCCGTGTGCCCCTGCTGCGCGGAAAGGCTCGCTGCCCGCTGGAAGATCGCCGGGAGGGCCGCCGAGAAGGTGATCTGCCGTGTGCCTTCGCTGCGACTGGCGTGCGTGCTGCTCTCCTGCACGGCCGCCTCCAGAAAACGCGCGGCCGTCTGCCGCGGAATGCGCCGCGCCAGCGTCGCAAAGATGCAGTCCTCCCCAATCCGCGCCATCCCCCGCCAGAATAACTCGTTCTGCTCCGCCGGTTTCTCGG
>Ga0209606_1002255_pt1 | contig 21814 bp, 16 predicted proteins | sample AD_UKC057_MetaG_FD_184412 | JGI IMG/M metagenome (GOLD analysis project Ga0209606, IMG submission 184412) | Active sludge microbial communities of municipal wastewater-treating anaerobic digesters from USA - AD_UKC057_MetaG (SPAdes) (version 2) | ecosystem: Engineered > Bioreactor > Anaerobic >...
CGTAGACTATGATATCGTCTGGGATGTTGTCCGGAACAAGATCCCGTTGCTCCATCAACAGATGTCCGAGCTTTTGGCCAAGGAAAACAGATAGGCCACTAAAACGATTTCACTATCTCCTTCATCCCCCGATTTATCCACCTCCCCTCCCTCCTTTTTCCTCCCGCCTTTAGCTTCTCCGGTTCTAATTTGAACGTTGAACATAGAACATTGAACGGCCTTTCGTTCCTCGCTCCTCGTCCCTCTCTACACGTACCTTTCACAAGTATGACACCCTGTTGTCAGTGGGGGATGGTAAAAATATATAGAATAGAGAGTATGGGCTCTGTCAGCTCATAGGACGGCCTCACACCTGTAATATATTTGGGAGGTTGAAAAAAATAATTATCTGTGACATGATAAAAAAGGGTTAGCATTAGGCAGGGGGTTATTCATGAACAAACAGCCGGAATCTGAAATCCAGGATCATTCATGGGAGGATTTTGTCGCACATTGTGCTGCAAAAAAACGCTCGTGAATACCGGCACGGACAACTAACACGGAAAACGGTGACGGGATATACAATAGCCATTAGAAGCTAATTAGCGTGTGGGGGAATACATGGATTTAAAAATTGAACTGATAGGGAATCCTTGGATTAATGCTGGGATTGTTGGATTTTATGAGATTCATCAGAAACTCGGACAAAATAATACGAGCGTTAAGATCAAAAGTAATAAAATAGGTTTTACGATTTCGGGCGATGAAGACGCAATAATTAGTCACTTTAGGAACTTAATGGTTGCTTTTCTGCCTGGTCATTTTTATAAGCAGGAGGGTCATTCCACTCAATATGTAACATTTGATGGCAAAAAGATGCAGTTGCAAAAGGGACCTTCACGATTCCAATATATAGAACTAATGTTCCCATCCATTAACGCGCCATATCCCAAAACCGGAAGTAAGGGATTAGTAGATTTGAAGAAGTTAGGTTTTAAGCAACTTGAGCAATACAAGAAACTGGTTAAAGACGATTCAAGAAACGAAAAAAAGAAAAAAGGTAAATATAGAAAGATTTTACCATTAGATACTTCTTTATATAAGCATCCCGCGTTAATCGTTGAGACTGAAATTAAACGTATTAAGAACGGCAAACAACGATGCTCATTATGTGGAAAACAATCTAATGATCTTGTAAAACCTTCCGGTAATATTTATCCTCTCTTCTATGGCCAGGGAAACTTCACCTTTGATTCTAATTGGAAAGATAAGAAAAAAATTTGTTCTCTGTGTAGATATTTTGGTATTTTTGCGCTTTATGCACTCATTAGTAATTGGTCGAGAGAGAAGAACAAGGTAGTTGTTAATTGTTTTCTTCCGGCTGGACAGGATTTCAAATCTCTTGTTACTTTTACCCGTGCCTTCAGAGAGGCAAGAGAATTTTGGGAGTGGGGAAACTTTAAGACAGATATAAGTTATACCAATCGCACATTCGAGTCATTTCTGGTTCTTATGAAAGAATTGACTAAGAAGTTAAAAGACATGGAAAGCGCGGGGACTAGTATTGATTTTGGTCTTACATTTAAAGAATTTGAACTTACTGAACCAGAGGTCTTTTATTTTAGAATGGAAAAAACAGCTCAAATGCCGGCAGTGCGAAATGTTGTTCTTTTTAAATCCATAAGCTACCTTGTAGAACTTTTTTCAAGAGGTGAAAATGAAGGAGTTGATTTCCGCTCATTATTTTATAGCTTGTTAACAAGAAGAAATGATGGAGAAGTGCAAACCAATTTAAGAAATCGTATCTGCCAGTCTATTTGCTATGGAAAATCAATTCTTCTTGACCTTGAAGAGGTAATTAAAGGGGTAGATGACAGCTACAATCTTGTAAAGTTTTTAAAGTTCTATTTAAAGGAGGTGAGTCTTGTGAGTTTTAACGTAGAACGTGCAGAAAGCATAGGTAAAAGCATTGGGGAGGGAGCATTTAAAGATGGTGAGAGGATGAAAGTAATTCACGAAATTAGGGGGGCTAACTCATATGACCAACTATTAACTGCTTTGATGAAGGTATATTCACGATTATCCGGTAATAACATAGAGTTTTACTATATCAGTGATTTTCTGAAAGATATTGAGCCTAGCAATTGGCGAGAGATTAGAGCTTTTCTCGTAATCAATGCTATAAGTTGGTTTAATTATTTAAAAAAACAGAAATCCAACAAGAAAGGAGGATAGGGATATGGCTAAGGACACGAAGAATAGAACAATTAAGGCTATTACGATTGATTTTATTTCTAAGACTACCATTGGCTCCGTAAATGGCGCGGACACGGAAATAGAAAATGTACCAACAGTAAAGAAAATCACATTGCGAGAGGGAGTTCAAATCCCTTATATATCTGCACAAGCGATTAAAAGATATATTCGCGATATCTGGCATGAAAGGGGTTTGCCTCTATCTGAGCCTCAAGCAACAGAGGGTAAGGGGGTGCAGAGCACAAAAAGAGATCCTTTTAATTATATTGACGATGACTTGTTTGGATTTATGTTTGAAGAAAAGGAAAGAAGAACAGCCCCAGTTAGAATAAAACCAGCGCACGGCAATCTTGCATTCTTTGGTGACAAGGACTACGGAACGCACATGAAAATAACCCCTGAAGGAAGCAGAGATCCCGGGAACATTTTTGAGACTGAGATGTATTATAACTATTTTTCAAACACGGTCTTAATTGAGGTTGACCGGGTTGGGTGTGGAAAAGACCCAAAAGAGAAATTCGAGGGTAAAGCATGCGCAAAGGAAACCAAGATTGAAAGAGTGATTTATTTATTTGAAGCAATTCGTGATTTATGGGGCGGAGGACGTCAGTCACGATTCTTAACAGACATAAGTCCAAAGTTCGCAATAATAAGTTTTTTGGAAATCAAAAAGCCTTTCCTTCTTGAAGTAATCGGGACTGATGATAAAGGCAATGTTAAAATTGAAAACATCAAGAGTGCAATTTCGGAAAACCAGGAGGTAATAATTAATCAATTTATTGGCGTAACTCGTGGTGTTTTTGGTAATGATGACCAGATCACCATTGAGTGGCCCAATATACCCTCAACTCGTGATGCATTTAATGCCGCCACTGGTTATCTTAATCAAGTATTTTGAGGTGGCCTATGGATGTATTATACGTCGACGTGAGCGGGATGTTTAACAGCTTTCGGGAACCCAATGCTCAGCGATATCAAAAAACATTGCCACTACCACCGCCTACTACAATTGCAGGTTTCTTTTGCGCTGCTGCTGGTTGGGAAAAGATAGACGATTTGCTAACGCAAGCTGGTGTTAGCGTGGTCATGCTAAAGCAGGCAGGTTATGGCAAAGACCTCTGGAAATATCATAAGCAAAAGTCAGGTAAAGATATTCCAACCCCCGATGTCCTTTTTAGAGAATTCCAGTATGGAAACAGCTATCGCTTGTTTCTATTTGGAGAGCCAGCAATTATAGAAAAGTTTTCTGAGGCGGTAGAAAACCCTGTTTTTGCATTAACGCTTGGAAGTTCGGAGGAGTTGGTGAATGTGAAGAGCAAAGCAACAGTAAAAAAGAATATGGAACCGGTTCCAATTCAACTGTTTAATAATACAATTCTGCCGGGCGACCATAGAGGGGGGTATAAACCAAAGATAGACAGGGCACTTCTAAAGAGTATTCTCCATAATTTAACCCCGCCTGAATTTATTCACCTTCCTGTTTTATTTGAATATGATGAAAATAAGGGACGAACGCCGAGGCAAGTAGAACCATTAACCTTCAGCATTGGTTTTGAGCTTGAATTGCAGACGCCAATTAACGGTTATCAAATAGACGGAAACTCGGTTGTTCCGTGTGGCCCCTACAATGGATGACATGCTAGCCAAGCCCGACGAACCATTTTCAAAACACATCACTAATTGTGTTAGCGAATTAAAATGGGTCTTTGAGCAGAAATCTCCAATAATAAATACTTTATGTAGACAATACAAGATTGACGAGCATCGTTTTTGGGCTGGTATGTTGGCGACAGTAGTTTTTCATGACATTGGTAAAGTTACAAAACAATTCCAATTAATTGTCAGAAAGAAACTTGATCCCTCTAAGAACTACCGGCACGAACTTGCTTCAATGCCTGTTATTGCAGAGGTTTGCAAAAAACTCGGTCCACTTTATAATGATGCATATATACCTTTTGAAGCACTAGTTGTTATGACGCATCACAAGCCTTTCACGGGGAAAATGTTTGAGCGCGAGTCGTCGAGCTCTCCTGATTATCTTCCGCAAGTGACTTCAGCTATTGAATTTGGCGAAAATCTGCTTCGTGATAATGGAGTATCGTTCAGTTTGACTGTAACTAAGTGGTTAAACCCATATGAATATTATAAAAAGATTTACCAAATGCTACTTCAATCCAGTATAGTACCAGGGATCAAAGAGCAGACGATATTCTCTCTAATGAAAGGCCTTTTTCATTACGCGGACTGGAACGCCTCTGGTAAAAGACAGGCCTATGCAGTGAAAAATAGTGTCGAGGATATCGAAAATACTCTAAGGATTAGAACCATTCATAAAGGGAGGGCTTATAAAGGCCTCACCGCCTTTCAACAAAAAGCTAAAAATGCTGAGGGTAATTTGATAGTTTCTGTTCCTACAGGTCAAGGAAAAACAGAATGTGGATTATTGTGGGCTTTGAATAACCATAGCACTGAAAAAGTAATCTATTTGCTACCGACGATGGTTACTTCTAATAAAATCTATGAACGGTGTATTGAATACTTTGGGAAAGACAATGTAGGACTATCTCATGGTACCGCAGGATACTTTCTTAAGATGGAAAATGAATGGGACGATCAAGTCAAATTCAGAACAATGATTCTCAATTCAAAAACTTTTATGAAACCTGTTACTGTTGCCACAGTTGATCAGCTTCTTTATGCTTTCTTGAACTGGAGACACTGGGCAATGATTCGCGCAAATGCAATGAATGCAAGGATTATTATTGACGAGATACATGCCTTTGACCCGTATACATTGGCGCTTATTATAAAGATGATCGAATGGTTAAAAAATACTGGTGCAAAGTTAGCAATTATGAGTGCTACTATGCCTGAACCTCTTAAACAGCTTCTATGCAAGTATTTGCCAGACATTAACATGATCGAAGATCCTCAATACGATAAGTTATCGAGAAATATATTTACCTTCATAAGAAAGTCTATGGATAAGATGCTCACAGCAATCCTGACAAAATTTAGCGATGGGAAAAAAGTACTCGTAGTCTGTAATCGTGTTTCCGACTGTCAAAAAATATATAAACAGATATGGAAGAAATTGAGAGATCATAAAAATTTGATGATACTTCATAGCGAACTGATTTTGAAAGAGCGCAAAAAACGGGAAGACTATTTAGATCAACTCAATAGGGGAGCCCCATTCTTATTAATTGCGACACAGGTTGTTGAAGTCTCGTTAGATATTGATTTTGATTGCATGTTTACTCAGATTGCGCCAATCGAAGCCTTGATCCAAAGAGCGGGGCGTGTTAATCGTTACGGAAGTAAAAAAAATACCGAAATTTTTATCTGCGAATATATGGGTAATAAACCTTACGATATTGACATCATTGAAAAGACAAGAAAAGTTATCAAAAAATTGAAAAATAATCGTCTAACTGAAGAAGATTTCAAAATAATGGTTGAGAAAATATATGGTACTATCGATTTGACGTTTTCACCAATATTTAAAGAAGGAGAGCATGTTTATGATAATAATCAATACGATCGAAGGGGGTTTATGGATTTGGATATTACTGAAGAAAGGCTATCGACACGAATAATTGATTACATAAAAGTTGATGTTATTCCTGATTGTTTTCAAGAAGAAGTTTTTTCTTTGGGCGATATGGCCTTGTCTGAAGGCTATAAAGTTAAAGTTCCATTATGGTTATATCGAAAGTGCCAAAAATACGAAGTTAATGACATAGAATTTGTTAATGTCAAATATGATAATAATATTGGAATTATCCGTGAAGAGGATAATCCTGCAATAAAGATTGTATAAAATATGCTTTGTGAACAAACAATTATAAGCTTTCAGACTAATACTTTCGTGAGAGAACCTGCAACGAAACTTCGAGGGTATATTTCCAAACATTATAGAGATATTCCTCAATTTCACCACCATGCAGGAACAAAGCTTGATTATCGACACCCTCTAATACAATATAAAATAATTGATGGAATACCTTTTATTATAGGACTTCGTGAAGGATCTATATTATTACAACTGATAGATACCAATTCTGAATTTAAATTTGGTACAAATACTTATCAAGTTTTAAAGATGAGACGCGAAACAGTTCCCATCGAACTTAATTTATCTCTAAGATCACCCACTTACTCCTTCCTCACCCCCTGGCTGGCTTTGAATCAGAAGAATTATGAAAAGTATCAGATGATGGCGACATGGGCGAAGAGGAAGAAACTTCTGGAAGGCATTCTCGTGGGGAACATAATTTCCATGTCCAAGAGTCTCGGCTACACAGTGCCGGGGCCGATTGAGGCTAAGATTGAAAGGATGCGGGAGGTGAGGACCTCTCTCAAGGGTACGGCAATGATCGGCTTCCTGGGGACGTTTTCGGTGAATTTTGAGATCCCCGATTACTGGGGGATCGGGAAATCGGTGTCAAGGGGGTTCGGGACGGTGGTGAGGCAAGGGACAGATGGCAGAGGAAAGAAGGAAGATAAAGATCCGATAGAGTTACCACACATTAATATAAAAACAGATAATGTATGGTAATAATTATTGACAGCCGTTACCTTGAACGGACACAATGGGATTTATGATATAATGAAGTACGGAGGCAAAATGATACCAAAACATGAACTTGATAAGGCTGTAGAAATTGCAAAAAAATACGGTGTAGGAAAGCTGTACTTAGTAGGGTCTTCACTTACCGGCAGGGCAGCAAAGGCAAAGGATTATGACTTCGCAGTGAGCGATGTGCCAGAGGGAGCTTTTTTTAAATTTTATGGTGAGTTATTTAGAACCATGTCAAAAGATGTAGATTTGATAGACCTATCCGGCAAGGTCACTAAATTTAAAAGCATTGTTGTAAAAGAAGGGAAACTCATCTATGACAAAACAGCAGCTTAGAGAATATTGCGAAGCTGAGTTTGAGAATATTGATGCAATCATTTCTGAGATTTTTATTGTGGTGATCCCCGATAAAATGGAATATTCATCAGCGGAACTTGCAGCAACCGCTGTATTTATCCACAACTTTTATAATGGCATTGAAAATATACTGAAAAGAATTCTCATTTATGAGAAAGTTGAAATTAGAGAGACACCGACGTGGCATAAGAATTTACTAAAATCCTCGACAGAAAAGTACATTTTATCCGATGTATTATACGATGTCCTGTCGAACTACCTTTCATTCAGACACTTTTTTATTCATTCGTACAGCTTTAATCTGCGCTGGAATGAATTAAAACCTCTTATCAATGAAATACGAGGCACGTGGGATTTGTTCAAGAACTCAGTAGAGAGATATATCAATAACCTGCCATAGCCATGCAGCTTGTAATCAATACCTTCGGCTCCTACCTCAGAAAAAACGGAGAGTGTTTTCTTGTAAAAAACGAAGATAAAATCTTCGAAGTGTCCGCTAGGAAGGTCGATAGCATCATGATTACGACGAGCGCCTATCTCTCTACCGATGCTCTGAAGATGGCGATTGAAAATAATATCGACGTAATCTTTCTGGATGAGTTTGGCGACCCTTACGGCAGGGTGTGGCATTCGAAACTCGGCAGTACGGTGCTCATCAGGCGGAAGCAGCTTGAGATCAGTTCAACGAAAGAGGGCTTCGAGCTTGCAAAGGGCTGGATACTGAGGAAGGTTGAGAACCAGGCGGATTTTGTCGAAAGGCTTGCGCGTCCACGGGAAGAGAAGGCGGAGAGGCTAAAGAAGCTGGCTGCAGGGCTGAAAGATGCAAAAGAGCGGATTGCAAACCTCAGTGGAACGGTGGATGAGAGACGCGGGACCGTAATGGCCTTGGAAGGCGCAGCAGGGAAGATCTATTTCGATGCGTTGAGTTATTGCTTGCCGGAGAGGTTTCAGTTTGAAGGGCGAAGCAGAAGTCCGGCAAAGGACGAGTTCAACACAATGTTGAATTACGGGTACGGTGTTTTATATTCGATGGTAGAAAAGGCGTGCATCATTGCTGGTCTTGACCCGTATATCGGGTTCCTGCACACGGATAATTATAATAAGAAATCCCTTGTCTTTGACCTTATAGAGATGTTCAGAATATATGCGGAGGAAACCGTTACATATCTTTTCAGCGGAAGAAAGGCAAAGGTCGAGTATTTTGACGAGGTAAAAGGCGGTTTCACGCTCAATAAAGATGGGAAGGCCGTATTAATAGAGGCTCTCAACAAGACATTCGATGAAACCGTGCGGTATCGAGGGAGAAATATCCAGAAGAGAAATGTCATCCAGTTCGAATGCCACGCTATTGCAAATGGGCTTATCAAGGGGGAATAGCATGATTACCTGGGTCATTTATGATGTGTCGGATGATAAAATTCGCGGCAAGATAGCAAAATTCTGCAAGGAGTACGGTTTATACCGTGTCCAGAAGAGCGCCTTTCTCGGTGACCTGAACAAGAACACAAAGGATGAGCTTTTGCTGAAATGCAAAGAGATCACGGACGAGGAAACCGATTCGGTTTATGTCTTTCCTATGTGCGATGACGATTTTAAAAAGGTTAAGATGATCGGCAAGGCATTTGATAAAAACTTGATTGCAGATGATGTGAAGGCGCTGTTTGTATGAATGAGAATCAAAATACAGTGAAAACGAATGATGCCGGCAGTTTACCTGTACGGCAACCGTATTCTGAATCGGACATTTATGCAAACATCTATGTCACCGCCTCGGTGCTGCTTGAATACCTTTTCTGTCCACGCTTTATCTATTTTATGAATTGTCTCTGCATTGATCAAAATGAAGATAAGAGATATAAAGTTGTGAAGGGGAGGGAGGTACATGAGGGCAGAGAAAAGACGAATATAGATTATCTGAGAACAAGGATAGGGTGTGTATACAAGGAAGTTGGTGTATACATGGCCTCAGCGAAACACCATATACACGGTATCGTCGATGAAGTGCTGACGCTCTCGGACGGCACAATGGCACCGCTTGACTACAAGTATGCCGAGTATCGTGAAACAATATTCAGGACGCAGAAATACCAGTCAATATTCTATGGCCTGCTTATAAAGGAGAATTACAACAGGGACGTTCGCAGAGGATATGTCTGTTATGTGAGAAGCAAAAATTTGCTGAAAGAGATATTAATAGGTGAAAGGGAATTTGACGAGATGCTGCGTATGGTCTCTGAGATCATCGATATAACACAGAGGGGTTATTATCCCAGGGGAACGAAGTCCCAGACTGCATGCATTGATTGTTGTTACAGGAATATCTGCGTTTAGTAGCGGTGCTCTTTGACAATTGAATAGATGGATAGACAATTGAGGGGGCAGAATGCGGCATGCCGACGTGTCCTGTCCCCTGGACCTTGCATGACACGAATTTATTGAGAAAAATTGCCTTAAAACAAAAAAGTCATTTAATATCAATAAAGTTTTGTGTATGATTTTATGTAAAGAGAGCAGAAACGAGCGCTTTTTGTGTGGTACAAGTTAGTTATTTATTGAAAAGTAAGGTGTTCAATATTGGCAAAAGAATAGCGTGTTTAAAGGATTTTTTGGAGGAAAAGGATCAAACGGCAATTCCAATAAAATAAGGATTGAAACAATTTATCTTCATAACTCCTCCTTCACTCCCTCTAGATCAAACGGCAATTCCAATAAAATAAGGATTGAAACTTTGCCTCGATAAAAGCGGGGAAGGTCTGAGGCAGGGATCAAACGGCAATTCCAATAAAATAAGGATTGAAACCCTTTAGCCAATAAGGGTTTTGCGGACAACGCGTCATCAAACGGCAATTCCAATAAAATAAGGATTGAAACATTATTACCCGCGACCGGACGGCGTGAGCATCGGAATCAAACGGCAATTCCAATAAAATAAGGATTGAAACTCCTTTATATCGACCAGGATGCGGAAGACTTCGTCGTATCAAACGGCAATTCCAATAAAATAAGGATTGAAACAGCCCCATGTCATATATACCTGTGACCTGCAGGTTATCAAACGGCAATTCCAATAAAATAAGGATTGAAACGCAGGCATTCTGCGACGAGGCCATCGAGCATCTTTATCAAACGGCAATTCCAATAAAATAAGGATTGAAACCCCTGATCGGCGACATTGCCGTGAACCTTAATATTATCAAACGGCAATTCCAATAAAATAAGGATTGAAACCATCTTCCTTTGCCCATTTCAGAAATTTATCAATAATCAAACGGCAATTCCAATAAAATAAGGATTGAAACATCCCTGCCAGGGATCCTGCCATTCGATTTAACCAAATCAAACGGCAATTCCAATAAAATAAGGATTGAAACTAATTCGATCCTGTGCCGAGTCCAGAGCCTGTCTGATCAAACGGCAATTCCAATAAAATAAGGATTGAAACCGTAACATGTAAGATTTTTACTGTGAGACACGGAGGGATCAAACGGCAATTCCAATAAAATAAGGATTGAAACTATTTCCCCCCCAATGGGCTATACCAGCCTGCTTTTTATCAAACGGCAATTCCAATAAAATAAGGATTGAAACCTGTGAGCTTTGCTGCTGGCTTTCCATCAATCGAATCAAACGGCAATTCCAATAAAATAAGGATTGAAACCCATCTATACCCGCAGTAATGGCATAGATACTCAAATCAAACGGCAATTCCAATAAAATAAGGATTGAAACTTCGTTCAGCGTGGAGATGAAGGACAATGCTATCAAGATCAAACGGCAATTCCAATAAAATAAGGATTGAAACTCCATCTATACCCGCAGTAATGGCATAGATACTCAAATCAAACGGCAATTCCAATAAAATAAGGATTGAAACCAGATATACGCCCCGCCGATATTGCGTAGCCGTTCAAATCAAACGGCAATTCCAATAAAATAAGGATTGAAACTCATCAATCTCAACCGGCTTGCCGAGAAGGGTATCGGGATCAAACGGCAATTCCAATAAAATAAGGATTGAAACTCAGAGATAACGCGGTCTGAATGGATAGCGTTCAGGATCAAACGGCAATTCCAATAAAATAAGGATTGAAACCGCAATGCCGTATGCAACACAGGAGCTTCTCGACGATCAAACGGCAATTCCAATAAAATAAGGATTGAAACCCTTGATATATTGATATACTTGATATATAAGATATAATCAAACGGCAATTCCAATAAAATAAGGATTGAAACCCCCTGAGCAAATAACGAGAGCATGGGAGATGCTCTGATCAAACGGCAATTCCAATAAAATAAGGATTGAAACCGCAATGCCGTATGCAACACAGGAGCTTCTCGACGAATCAAACGGCAATTCCAATAAAATAAGGATTGAAACTCACAAACAGGGCGGCGATGAGGAGGTCGTGGCAGAGATCAAACGGCAATTCCAATAAAATAAGGATTGAAACTGCTCTTTGGCTGTTCGCCATAGAGGGTATTGAACTATCAAACGGCAATTCCAATAAAATAAGGATTGAAACTAATTGATGGACGCTATGCGCTTCGCGTTCTCGGTATCAAACGGCAATTCCAATAAAATAAGGATTGAAACTGATCCACGGCACAGTGGGGCATGGAAAACTTGAAGATCAAACGGCAATTCCAATAAAATAAGGATTGAAACTGAAACATGCCTGGCTGGTCGGGATGAAGAATACCGTATCAAACGGCAATTCCAATAAAATAAGGATTGAAACTTTATGTTTTCTTTCCGTGATTCCGAATACTTCTGATCAAACGGCAATTCCAATAAAATAAGGATTGAAACTCTTCCGATAAATGACAGATATATTTTGATGAAATTATCAAACGGCAATTCCAATAAAATAAGGATTGAAACAAAATATGACATCTCGGTCATGTGCCTCACAGACATATCAAACGGCAATTCCAATAAAATAAGGATTGAAACTGTTAATGTCATTTTCGGAGGTAAAAGGGTTGAACATCAAACGGCAATTCCAATAAAATAAGGATTGAAACTAAGCTGATACGCATGCTGATAATTACCAGCAACTCTGATCAAACGGCAATTCCAATAAAATAAGGATTGAAACTTCTCCTGCCGATATAGTTAGGATTGCGGGCAAGGAAGATCAAACGGCAATTCCAATAAAATAAGGATTGAAACCTCCGCTTATCATTTTCGGCCTTAAATTCCTCAAAGGCATCAAACGGCAATTCCAATAAAATAAGGATTGAAACCTCATAATCATTGTGCAAGCGTATCCACATGCGATATCAAACGGCAATTCCAATAAAATAAGGATTGAAACCTTTTCAGGCGCTATCAAGAGTGGTACCTCTGGAGATATCAAACGGCAATTCCAATAAAATAAGGATTGAAACAACGATGGCATCATACCTCCCACGTATTCAGGCACATCAAACGGCAATTCCAATAAAATAAGGATTGAAACTGGCGATCCCCATGTTTGATCGCTTCGTTGCAAAGATCAAACGGCAATTCCAATAAAATAAGGATTGAAACTAGCTCTGAGTGTTTTTATGAGGGCGGAATAAATGGGGATCAAACGGCAATTCCAATAAAATAAGGATTGAAACTGCCTACCGCCCTGTTTACCCTGTGGAAGATATTCCATCAAACGGCAATTCCAATAAAATAAGGATTGAAACAGTTCTGCGAGGGTGATAGGTTCGATCGCCGGAGCAATCAAACGGCAATTCCAATAAAATAAGGATTGAAACTATGTCAGGCGATAATCCGGATGCTGGACTACCTCCTATCAAACGGCAATTCCAATAAAATAAGGATTGAAACTACATTTATTTTCCTGGCTTCCGTACTGATCTGCTGGATCAAACGGCAATTCCAATAAAATAAGGATTGAAACCGCAATGCCGTATGCAACACAGGAGCTTCTCGACGAGATCAAACGGCAATTCCAATAAAATAAGGATTGAAACATCGCCTCATACATCACGATCCCGCCGCCGACGCGCTGATCAAACGGCAATTCCAATAAAATAAGGATTGAAACAACAAGAGTTCACATGAGTTGCATCCTGCGAGGTCAAGATCAAACGGCAATTCCAATAAAATAAGGATTGAAACTAAGCATTTCTGCTGCCCTTTGTTCTAATTCCTGTTGATCAAACGGCAATTCCAATAAAATAAGGATTGAAACAGGTGAAGCACTTCCTCGAAAAACGCTATTGCCTCGGATCAAACGGCAATTCCAATAAAATAAGGATTGAAACTCCATATCGTCAAGCCTTGCCGACAGTTCATCGGCTGATCAAACGGCAATTCCAATAAAATAAGGATTGAAACTCGACAAGATGAAGGCAAACTGGGCGGAGCTGGCTGGATCAAACGGCAATTCCAATAAAATAAGGATTGAAACTGATGAAGCCGCTGAAGCAACAAAGAAGAGCATATAGATCAAACGGCAATTCCAATAAAATAAGGATTGAAACATCCTGACCGCTTGCAGGTGCTTTGTAAGCAATGCCGATCAAACGGCAATTCCAATAAAATAAGGATTGAAACAAGATTGTCGGCAAGGACGACCTCGGGCTTCCCACGGGATCAAACGGCAATTCCAATAAAATAAGGATTGAAACTTAATTGCGAACAATTAAAGGCGGCTCCGGGAACAGGGATCAAACGGCAATTCCAATAAAATAAGGATTGAAACACCCGGATCGCCTGAGCTTGTGGATTCTTCTGAATGATCAAACGGCAATTCCAATAAAATAAGGATTGAAACTCGGATGTTGCGGTAGGGCAAAGATTGGAAATAGAGATCAAACGGCAATTCCAATAAAATAAGGATTGAAACAATATGTCCGATCTCAAACGGAAACCACTAACGGATTGATCAAACGGCAATTCCAATAAAATAAGGATTGAAACCTCGTATGCGTGGCGTTGTGCGGGTGCGCTTCGCTGGATCAAACGGCAATTCCAATAAAATAAGGATTGAAACCCGATGATCCATGCCGTTTGACCTTGGTATTTATCGATCAAACGGCAATTCCAATAAAATAAGGATTGAAACTTTATTGTCCTGACATATGCGTAGAGATGAGAGGCGATCAAACGGCAATTCCAATAAAATAAGGATTGAAACATGGATTCCACGAGAGATCGGAAAGCTGCGTCACGTAGATCAAACGGCAATTCCAATAAAATAAGGATTGAAACTCTTTGCAGGGAGTTCTTGAAACTTCTGCTCGATAGATCAAACGGCAATTCCAATAAAATAAGGATTGAAACCTTTTTAGCCCATCTCTTACTGGAACCGTATTCAGATCAAACGGCAATTCCAATAAAATAAGGATTGAAACCAAGGCCATTGAGGATTTGAGCAATGACCAGTACAAGTGATCAAACGGCAATTCCAATAAAATAAGGATTGAAACCGATAAACGAAGGAACACAGAAGATCGAATGGAACGATCAAACGGCAATTCCAATAAAATAAGGATTGAAACTCGAAGAGAATGCCAGCCATTGTCACGCGCTGCACTGCGATCAAACGGCAATTCCAATAAAATAAGGATTGAAACTCGAAGAGAATGCCAGCCATTGTCACGCGCTGCACTGGATCAAACGGCAATTCCAATAAAATAAGGATTGAAACTTATGATGTAGTATAATAAGTAGTATGATTACAAAAGATCAAACGGCAATTCCAATAAAATAAGGATTGAAACTTTTGATCTCTTCGGACAATAGGCGCAACCTTGCGATCAAACGGCAATTCCAATAAAATAAGGATTGAAACACCAAAATGGGAGCATAACGATAACCTCCCGTAGAATGATCAAACGGCAATTCCAATAAAATAAGGATTGAAACTCGTAGAGGACACCATAGGCGGTGACACGCTGCAGCGATCAAACGGCAATTCCAATAAAATAAGGATTGAAACCGTAATAGGCATAGACGACATTGATGAACTGCTGCTTGATCAAACGGCAATTCCAATAAAATAAGGATTGAAACCGTCCAAAAATGTTATCGGCACGTTCTACGCCCGGCTGATCAAACGGCAATTCCAATAAAATAAGGATTGCAGAATTTGTTTACCTCCAGAGACGGTTCTTAAAATCGTTATGGTGAGTCAGACTTTGCTCGCTTTTTCTGGCTCAACAAATCTTTTAGGCGAGAATCGAGTGGGATGTCTATGTTGTAACCCATCTTCCGATAAGTGACCATCCTTTTCCTGAACATGGTGATGCAGAGATTGATGTGGACATCTGCATAATCGTAGATCACCACATCCTTTTTTCCGCTGCTTTCACGATGGAGCCTTCCGGCGTACTGTACAAGGCGGCCTTTAAAGGAAAGGGGCATGGCAAGGACCAAAGCGGAGAGCTCTGGCAAGTCGAATCCCTCGCCGATAAGGGAACCGGTTGAGAGAAGGAAAGGATATTTTCCCCGCTGGTGTGCTGTCCTGATATCTTCCATGATCTGGATTCTTATACGCTTGCCTGTTTCACTGGTTATAAGGTATCCAGCAGTTTGACTTTTGCCCAACATGGAAATAATTTCCGTAAGCAGAGATTCGAGATGGTCCTTCCGATCGGAAAGAACGAGTGGAAATCTTCCTTCATTGAGCGCGGAAACAACATCCGATGCGACCAGCTTGAGACGTTCTTTATCGGACACCAGGGCCTGCCATATTTCATGGAGGGCAGGTTGAGGACTCTCGTTGCTTTCCAACCGGAACTTCGTCTCCCGCACGATTACCCGCCTTTCGATAAGTGATTGTGCTTTTGTCTCATTCATAACATGAAGAATGGGGCCACACTGCATAATGATGATCCTTTCCAGTCCATCCTTACGGTACGGGGTCGCCGTGAGCCCGAGGAAATGACGCGCCTCGATCCTTTTCAGTACGGACTCGAAGGATATAGCTGGCACATGGTGACACTCGTCAACGATTATATGACCATAACCGATTATCGGACTCTCTGAGTTATGGTCACGGGCAAGGGTCTGGATCATGGCGATATCGACAAGGCCTTTTCGCTTCTGCTTGTCAGGGCTAAAAACCCCGATTTGATCCTTCGTGAGATCGGTAAATTCGTGAAGCCGCTTCTTCCATTGATCGGCAAGCTGTTTGCGATGGACAAGGATAAGGGTCGGAAGTTTTCGTTTTCCAATGGCCGCACATGCAATTACAGTCTTTCCCGCCCCCGGCGGGGCAACAAGGACACCGGAATCCTGGAACATGAGGTCTCTGAGGGCGGTTTTTTGAGAAGGCATGAGTGTGCCCGTGAACGTGACTAGGATCCGTTTCGTGGAAGAGCGAAGATCGATCATTTGTACTTCCGCCCCGGCCAGTTCGCTGATTTCCATACATCGTGCGAGTAGTCCGCGGGGGAGTATCATCTTGTTCCCGTCATTAGACAACCCCGCCGAACAGATGTAGCGAGGAGTATTCCAAGTCGAGAAACGCATACGCTGGAGCTCAAAAAATTTTGGGTTTGCAAAAGTCGCAGTACGTTTGAAGGCAACGACCAGACTTGACGGCAACCCTTGGATGTCTATTTCAAGATGACGCGAGTAGTAGAAACGGGCAATCCCTTGATAAGAACCTTTTATTTCCTTATCTTTCCCAAGGATCGATGCTTCCGCGTCAATAATGTCCGGGCTGGTCGGTTCTGTAGTTTCCTTTAATTTCGGGGAACTGAAATGCGTTTGCAGAACGGTTGTGATGTCCGCTCCGGACAATAGTCTGACGCCACTCAGATAACGCCATTGGTCGGCGTATGGTGTTAGATTATCGTCAATAAAAAGGCTGTTACCGTCTTCTGAGGGAGTTTTCTGCAGAGGTAGGGCGATGAGATTCCCGAACCCCCCCTTAGGCATTGTGTCTTGACTGGGAAAGAACCTGTCATAACTCTCAAACCCGATGTGGTGCCGTCGCGTCATCGCACGGGTAAGGATGAGCGTTCCCAACTGCCGGGCAATGCGGGCAGCTATGGGTTCAGAAAAGAATATCCAGGCATGGCTACCTTTCCCTGATCGGGATCGCTCAATACACACTTCAATACCCATGTCCCGTGCTGCGGTTTTATAAGCGGTCGCATCAGCATCCCAGCGTTCTTTATCAAAATCAGCGGCTATAAATATGCATGTGTCGTCTTCTCGGATGGTGTAGGTTCCGATAGTAATTATGCCCTGAAGGTGGTTGAGGACTACAGATTCATCGAAAGGCACGTACGCACGGTTCGGGCACTCCCTGCACTTGACGCTGGGTTTGCCGCAAATACCCCGTAGCCATTCGGCATTGCAGGCCGGGGAGTAGCCCGCTATCCCTTTTTTCTTGTTTTCCCACAGCTTGGGAAAGATATCGTCACGACAGCGAAAAAGTCTCAGAAAAAGAGCAATACGCTCTCCAATAGTGATCGGCGGTTTTTGGCATGAAGGAACACCGAGGAGGACGGCCGGTGATGAATCAGCTGCCGATATGTAATCCAACTCTTTAAGGAGAAGGCCCCTCTCTTTCTCAATTTCTACGAGGCGCGCTTTGATTTCCTCAATACGGGAGTCCATGGAGTAGGCCTATCCGGCTTCTAAGGTGCTATTTTTCAAGATAATTCACCCGGGAGCGGTGCAATATCCTCAGTCTTCTACCATGACCGCTTCCTCATATTCAACTCTTTTGTGTTGCCCTTTTTGGTCCGCCTATCCTATCTTCCAGTAGCTCTCTCATTCGATGAAGATCTGGTGGCGTTGGTGCCACTCTGTCAAGGAGAGAGTTGGCCATAAGCTGGGCGACTTTCTTGTCTTCGACCTTCATCTCGGCCACGGCTTGACATGCTCCATAATTGTACTACAATATGCGTATAAGTTTCGGTGACGCGGTGATATTCTCCCGGCCGTAGGACATCCAGCAATGGGTGGCCCACCATGTGGGGTTAAATGGGAGGCCCCACCCGGAACTTTTTTATATCTAATCTTTTATCATTTTCGCGCCTTTTTTTTCTTAAGCCTTGTGATTTCGCATTTTGCATCATCAACGTGCCTGAAAGACGTGAGAAAAAGCAGATAACGTAAAATATTTTTCGCACAATTAAGAGCCATGGCGACCTCGGATCTGGTAATGTAAAGCATCACCATCACAAAAACCAGAAGGAGGTTCGATTGTAAAAGTCAGGATTTGACATATCAGATAGTTCGCTCGTGTGGCAACTTCTTCCTCCTGAAAAAACGCAATTAAGCCCTTACAAGTCTTACAAGATTACATTTGAAAGAGTACGCCCCCACACTTTCTGGAAAGGTTTGACTTACCCCTACAGAGAGAGCTGGTACAATAATTTCGGACAGTGACATAAGTGGTTATGCTGCTCTATAATAACAACAGAAAGGAGCAGCCAGATGACAAAAAGACCACGAAGAAACCACGGAGCAGTGTTTAAAGCAAAGGTAGCACTGGAAGCAATCAAGGGAGAGCAGACATTGGTGGAGTTATCAGAAAGGTTCCAGGTCCATCCGAACCAGATCACAGAGTGGAAGAAGGTCCTTTTGGAAAAGGCCCCTGAAGTGTTCGACAAAGGGAGATCCAACCAGAAAGAACCCGACATCAAGGAACTCCACGCCAAGATCGGGCAGCTTGCCATGGAGAACGATTTTTTATCAGTCGCGCTCGGGCGCATAGACGGGCCGAGCGCAAAGAAATGATCGACAAGGAGCATCCGTTGCCTATTACAAGACAGTGCACGATACTGAACCTTTCCCGGTCAGGCATCTACTATACCCCTGTCCCAACAAGCGACAAAGACAGAGAGCTTATGCGTTGTATCGACGAGATCCACCTGGAAGAGCCTTATCTCGGTTCCAGGGGAATAAAAAGCATTCTGAAACGGAGGGGCTGCACAATAGGCAGGATACATGTCCGTACCCTTATGAGAAAGATGGGCATCGAGGCCATCTACAAAAAGCCCCGTCTTTCACACCCCCATCCCGGTCATACGGTCTATCCCTACCTCCTTCGTGGGCTTGACATAATGGAAGCCAATCAGGTCTGGTGCTCGGACATCAGTGCGCCATGAACGTGCCGCACTTTTACATAGTGCAGTACCTGCCGGTTCTCGACCGGCACGAAAATGTGCCCTGTGCCGATGAAGGAGATCGGACAGAAGGGGGCCGCAAAGCCCCGCCGGGTTCCAACGGCGGAGTGTCATGCGCAGAGCGGCCTTAAATGTACCGGACGGAGGCCATCACCTCCGGGCCGGGCTACCAAAGGGTGTATGGTGAGACAACGAAGCAAGCGCAGGACGCCTCTGTATTTACGCGCACAACCTCCTGACAGTGTGATGGCATGGAGGTCATGCGGCGAGATTCGGGTGGACTTAATGTTTCTTCCTGATGGACACGGATATCCGTGTCCGGAAGCAGGTCACTCCTTCTATCCTGTCTCCCTTGAGCCGCCAGGGGTAGAGCTTGTCACCTAAGCGCCCATATGGGTTGAGAATCAGGAACATGGGAACCGTATCCTGTCCGCCTGCTACGGAAGCAGGCTATCCGTGGAAGACCGGGAAAGGACGGATACGGGACGGAGCCTTCGTAGTAGTCCGGGGACGGGAAAGCCGCCCACATGGCGAAGGGAGGCAGGAGACCGATTGGCTTTTGAAACCGGAGGATATCTGTGGACTCAGATGTAAAGACCGACAAGGTCTGGCTCCTCAGCGTGCAGAAAAAGCTGTATCAGTGGAGTAGGGATAACCCCGAAGGACAATACCGTGAGCTGTGGAACTGGTGTACCGATATCCGCAATCTCCGGTGCGCCTGGCGAACCGTTGCTGCAAATAAAGGCAAGAGAACGCCGGGCATTGATGGGGTTACCGTGCAGCAAATCCGGAAACTTGGGGAAGACACATATCTGGAGGGACTGAGAAAAGAACTCCGTTCCGGCTGTTATTTGCCGAACCCCTCTCGCCGTGTATGGATACCCAAGAACGGTAAACAGGGGGAATTCCGACCTCTTGGCATACCGACCGTAAAAGACCGTATTGTGCAGTGCGCAGTAAAACAGATCATTGAGCCCCTTTTTGAAGCAAGATTCTGGCATGTCTCCTACGGTTTTAGGCCAGGTCGAAGTTGTCACGGAGCCTTGGAGCATATCCGGCAGGCAATGAGACCGCGGGCCAAGGCTGAAGATGGAAAAAGACATGCATTTCCCTGCCAGTGGATTATTGAATGTGATATCAAAGGCTGCTTCGACAACATTAATCATCACCAGGTCATGGAAAGAATCCGCCGCCGTAGCATCGATAAAAAGGTGAACAGACTCGTACTAACGTTCCTCAAGGCAGGCGTCCTCTCGGAGGATCAGTTTGTCCGCACCGATGCGGGGACTCCCCAGGGCGGGATTATCTCTCCCCTACTTGCCAACATTGCCTTGAGCGTCATTGAGGAGAGGTATGAACGGTGGGTTGATCACCAGAAGAAGCTGCGGCCGCATCGGACCTGTAACGGCAGAGAAGCGGCGATGCGCATTCGTAGGAGCGACAGAAAGGCAGGAAGACCGGTATACTTCCCGATTCGTTATGCCGATGACAGTGTGGTCCTCGTGTCGGGGACTTATGACGACGCATGGAAAGAAAAGGATTCGCTTGCCCGTTATTTGAAAGACAGTGCAAAGCTTGATCTCTCAAAAGAGAAAACCCATATTACCCCTGCCGAAAAGGGCTTCGAGTTCCTGGGGCAGAGAGTCCGCATGAAGTGGGATAACCGTTACGGTTACAGTCCCCGGATCGAGATCCCGAAGCAGAAGGTACTGGATCTCCGCTACCGAATTAAACTGCTGACGACCCGCAGAACTCTCACATGGTCGCTTGAACGATTATTGCGGAAGCTTAATCCGATCCTTCGCGGCTGGGGACGTTATTACCGGTTCTGTACGGGAGCTAAACGCATCCTCTACGGCATTGACTGGTATGTGAGAGACAGGCTCTGGCGATGGATGCAAAAGAAATATCAGAAGGCAAGCGCTCATGACATTATGCGGTATCGCAGGCGAAGTGTTACACACAACTGCCTGGTATGGCGAGAAGGAAGGGAAGAACAATTTCTCATGGGGCATCTCACGGTAGAACGGTTCAAGCGGGGATGGATGCGCCGACCCGACTACGCTTTAGTCTCTGGAGAGCCGGATGCATAGCGAAAGGTGCACGTCCGGTTCGGAGAGAGGTTGCGGGAAACCGATGGCCGAGAGGTCGCACGGCGCCTGCAACCTACTTCTACCCTATATCCCCATGGAAAAGGGGTTCTGCTACCTCGTTGCCATAATGGACTTAAGCAAGCAGGAAGGTGCTGTCATGGAGGGTGTCAAATACGCTGGATATCTCATTTTGTATGGAAGCGCTGGAAGAAGCATTGATGAAATATGGCAAACCCGATATATTCAACACCGATCAGGGGAGCCAGTTCACCTCTGACGCATTTACCGATATTCTCGTACACAACAACATCCGTATCAGCATGGACGGGCGCAACCGCTGGAGGGACAACATATTCATAGAGAGACTATGGAAAACAGTAAAATATGAAGAGGTATACTTGAAGGCATATGAATCAATAACCCGCGCACGAAAGGAGCTTGAAAAATTCTT
>Ga0209606_1002261_pt1 | contig 21779 bp, 16 predicted proteins | sample AD_UKC057_MetaG_FD_184412 | JGI IMG/M metagenome (GOLD analysis project Ga0209606, IMG submission 184412) | Active sludge microbial communities of municipal wastewater-treating anaerobic digesters from USA - AD_UKC057_MetaG (SPAdes) (version 2) | ecosystem: Engineered > Bioreactor > Anaerobic >...
AACCCTTGGGACCTTCTCCAGCCCCAGGATGTGACGAGCCGACATCGAGGTGCCAAACCGCTCCGTCGATATGAGCTCTTGGGAGCGATCAGCCTGTTATCCCCGGAGTACCTTTTATCCTTTGAGCGATGGCCCTTCCATACGGAACCACCGGATCACTATGCCCAAGTTTCCTTCCTGATCGACCTGTCTGTCTCACAGTCAAGCGCCCTTATGCCATTACACTCTACGCACGGTTACCAAGCGTGCTGAGGGCACCTTTGGGAGCCTCCGTTACTCTTTTGGAGGCGACCACCCCAGTCAAACTACCCACCACACACTGTCTCCCCGAAGGGGTTAGATTCCAAATAAGCAAAGGGACGTATTTCAAGGGTGGCTCCACGATTCCTAGCGAAACCGCTTCGAAGCCTCCGTCCTATCCTACACATTACTTACCCAAAATCAATGTGAAGCTGCAGTAAAGGTTCACGGGGTCTTTCCGTCCCGTCGCGGGTATCCGGCATCTTCACCGGAACTACAATTTCACCGAGCTCGTGGCTGAGACAGTGTCCAGATCGTTACACCATTCGTGCAGGTCGGAACTTACCCGACAAGGAATTTCGCTACCTTAGGACCGTTATAGTTACGGCCGCCGTTTACCGGGGCTTCGATTCAATGCTTCTCCTTGCGGATGACATCCCCTCTTAACCTTCCGGCACCGGGCAGGTGTCAGGCCTTATACGTCATCTTTCGATTTTGCAAAGCCATGTGTTTTTGTTAAACAGTCGCCTGGACCATTTCTCTGCGACCCAACTTGCGTTGGGTTCCCCTTCTCCCGAAGTTACGGGGTTATTTTGCCTAGTTCCTTAGCCACGACTCACTCGAGCACCTCAGGATTCTCTCCTTGACTACCTGTGTCGGTTTGCGGTACGGGCTCTTGCAGAATATGCTTAGAGGATTTTCTTGGAAGTCTGATTACAGCCTTTTCCGATTGCCCGAAGGCGCACGGTACTGTCAGGTTCAGCATAACACGCTATTAACGCATTATATACCTACACCCTTCAACGTACTATTCCGTCAGTACGCCGGCTTGTCACTGCTTCGTCTCCCCATCGCTCCTACAAGAGGTATCGGAATATTAACCGATTATCCATCGACTACCCCATTCGGGTTCGCCTTAGGCCCCGACTAACCCGCGGATGATTAGCATTGCCGCGGAATCCTTAGTCTATCGGTGTGCGGGTTTCTCACCCGCATTATCGTTACTCATGCCTACATTTGCTTTTCCAAACGCTCCAGCAAAACTTACATTTCACCTTCGGCGCTGTTTGGAATGCTCCCCTACCATATTGAACCTTAAGTTCAACATCCATAGCTTCGGTAGTATGCTTATGCCCGCTTATTATCCATGCTCGACCGCTCGACTAGTGAGCTGTTACGCACTCTTTAAATGAATGGCTGCTTCCAAGCCAACATCCTAGCTGTCTCTGCAGTCAAACTTCGTTTTTTTTCAACTTAGCATACATTTCGGGACCTTAGCTGATGGTCTGGGTTGTTCCCCTCTCGGACACGGACCTTAGCACCCGCGCCCTCACTCCTGAGGACCATGTATCAGCATTCGGAGTTCATCAGGGGGTGGTAGGCGATGAAGCCCCCTAGCCCTATTGGTAGCTCTACCTCTGATACACTGCTCTCAAGGCTGCACCTAAATGCATTTCGGGGAGTACGAGCTATTTCCCGGTTTGATTGGCCTTTCACCCCTACCCACAACTCATCCAAAGACTTTTCAACGTCAACTGGTTCGGGCTTCCATTCCGTGTTACCGGAACTTCACCCTGGTCATGGGTAGATCACTCAGGTTTCGCGTCTAGCGCCACTAACTGAACGCCCTGTTCAGACTCGCTTTCGCTTCGGCTCCTTGGCTGAACCAATTAACCTCGCTAGTGACGACTAACTCGTAGGCTCATTATGCAAAAGGCACGCCGTCATCCCTCGACTAGCTCAGGACTCCGACCGCTTGTAAGCGCACGGTTTCAGGTACTATTTCACTCCCCTGTTCGGGGTGCTTTTCACCTTTCCCTCACGGTACTGGTTCACTATCGGTCTCCCGGGAGTATTTAGCCTTGCCGGATGGTCCCGGCGGGTTCATACAGGGTTTCTCGTGCCCCGCATTACTCAGGATACTGCTATCAATATTATTGCTTACGTGTACAGGACTATCACCTTATTGTGTGTAACTTTCCAGATACTTCCACTTCATAATAATACCAAATATCGCAGTCCTACAACCCCGGATCAGCCTAAACTGACCCGGTTTGGGCTTGTCCCATTTCGCTCGCCACTACTCTGGGAATCACTTTTGTTTTCTTTTCCTCCGGTTACTTAGATGTTTCAGTTCTCCGGGTTCGCTTTCCTTACGGAATATCACGACTTCATCGCGATGGGTTGCCCCATTCGGACATCTGCGGATCAAAGGTTATTTGCACCTCCCCGCAGCTTTTCGCAGCTTATCACGTCCTTCATCGCCTCCGGGAGCCCAGGCATCCACCGTACGCTCTTTTTTGCTTCTCGTTACTCTTTGTTTGTCTATTCTTGCGTATTTCTCATAATCACTCACGCAATTATGTTAATACTTCTATCTCTCGTTTCTTTACTTTAACTACTGTTACATTACGTCAAAGATCTTTGGTACTCTTTGGTACCCGTGGAGAATAAGGGAGTCGAACCCTTGACTTCCTGCGTGCAAGGCAGGCGCTCTGGCCAACTGAGCTAATTCCCCCTAATTCATCTGTCTGCTTTTCTGTAGTCCCTCGCAGATTCGAACTGCGGACCTCTACATTATCAGTGTAGCGCTCTAACCAGCTGAGCTAAGAGACTTTGTTCCCATCGCCCCTAAATCAGCCTTTTGCACCTTTCTGATCGCGAGCCGATGAATCAGGATCATATCTAAAAAAACAAGTGAGTACTTCAAAACCTTGCGCCTTATTTTTAACTTCTAAGCGTAACCAAAACTCCAGAAAGGAGGTGTTCCAGCCGCACCTTCCGGTACGGCTACCTTGTTACGACTTAGCCCCAGTCACCGGTTTTACCCTCGGCCGCTCCTTACGGTGACGGACTTCAGGCACCCCCAGCTTCCATGGCTTGACGGGCGGTGTGTACAAGGCCCGGGAACGTATTCACCGCGCCATGGCTGATGCGCGATTACTAGCGAATCCAGCTTCACGGAGTCGAGTTGCAGACTCCGATCCGAACTACGATCGGCTTTCGAGATTAGCGCCCTGTCGCCAGGTGGCTGCTCGCTGTACCGACCATTGTAACACGTGTGTGGCCCTGGACATAAGGGCCGTGCTGATTTGACGTCATCCCCACCTTCCTCACGGTTTACACCGGCAGTCTTGTCAGAGTCCCCATCATTACATGCTGGCAACTGACAACAGGGGTTGCGCTCGTTATGGGACTTAACCCGACACCTCACGGCACGAGCTGACGACAACCATGCAGCACCTTGTACGTAGTCCCGAAGGAAAGGAATGTTTCCACTCCATGCAACATACATTTAAGCCCAGGTAAGGTTCCTCGCGTATCATCGAATTAAACCACATGTTCCTCCGCTTGTGCGGGCCCCCGTCAATTCCTTTGAGTTTCAATCTTGCGATCGTACTCCCCAGGTGGATTACTTATTGCTTTCGCTTGGCCACTGACTTTGTATCGCCAACAGCTAGTAATCATCGTTTACAGCGTGGACTACCAGGGTATCTAATCCTGTTTGATCCCCACGCTTTCGTGCATCAGCGTCAGTTGTGGCTTAGCATGCTGCCTTCGCAATCGGTGTTCTGTGTAATATCTATGCATTTCACCGCTACATTACACATTCCGCATACCTCAACCACACTCAAGACATACAGTATCAATGGCAATTCTACAGTTAAGCTGCTGACTTTCACCACTGACTTATACATCCGCCTACACACCCTTTAAACCTAATAAATCCGGATAACGCTTGCATCCTCCGTATTACCGCGGCTGCTGGCACGGAGTTAGCCGATGCTTATTCTTCGGGTACCGTCATCTGACGACACGTCGTCATTATTCTTCCCCAAAAAAAGCAGTTTACAATCCATAGAACTGTCTTCCTGCACGCGGGATGGCTGGTTCAGGGTTCCCCCCATTGACCAATATTCCTCACTGCTGCCTCCCGTAGGAGTCTGGCCCGTGTCTCAGTGCCAGTGTGCGGGTCCATCCTTTAAGACCCCGTACCCATCGTTGCCTTGGTAGGCCGTTACCCTACCAACTAGCTAATGGGACGCATGCCCATCCTCTACCGCCTAAGCTTTACCAATAATCTCATGCGAGATCACTGATCTATGGGGTATTAATCCGAATTTCTCCGGGCTATCCCCCTGTAAAGGGTAGGTTGCATACGCGTTACTCACCCGTCCGCCGGTCGCCACCTAATATTGCTATCAGTGCTGCCCCTCGACTTGCATGTGTTAAGCCTCCCGCTAGCGTTCATCCTGAGCCAGGATCAAACTCTTCGTTGTTATTGTTTGTTTGTACTTATTAATACCTTCGTCCTGACTACTCTCAAAAGTTTTTTATCTCCCCCTCTTTTCTCCAATTTATCTCGCTAGGTTCCTTTTCCTCACTTGTTTCATCATTTCTAAGAACTTTTCCCCTCTTTTGGGAGCGCAAAGATAATGATGCTTTTTTCAACTTTCCAAATATTTTTACAAAAAAAATGAAAATATTTATTTTGGCTTAATAATCAGCGCATTACAAATTCAAATCGTTTAAAAGATTGTTAAAAATATTGCCGGTTCGAACAATATGCAAAAGCTTTTCCTATATTCGCAAAAAAAAAGTGCCTGAAAGAATTGTCATTATCCCTACCTATAATGAAGTCGAAAACGCTGCATTGATTATTCAGAAAGTGTTGTCGATTGAACCGGAATTTCACATACTGATTATTGATGATGGTTCGCCTGATGGAACTGCTGCTGTCGTGAAGTCATTCTGTGAAATGTATCCTTTAAAAGTTTTTCTGATTGAACGAAGTGGAAAGCAGGGTTTGGGGACAGCTTACATTGCAGGTTTCAAATGGGCAATCAAGAATAATTACGAGTTTATTTTTGAAATGGACGCTGATTTCTCACACAATCCTGATGATCTGGTACACTTATATAATATGTGTCATGAAAAGGGTGCTGATATGTCGGTAGGGTCCAGATACAAATCCGGGGTTAATGTGGTTAACTGGCCGATGAGCCGCGTTTTACTTTCGTATTTTGCTTCGAAATATGTTCAGTTTATTACCGGAATGAAGATAAGCGATACAACAGCCGGTTTTGTATGTTACCGTAAAAAAGTTCTCGAATCGATTAACCTCGACAACATTCGGATGATTGGGTATGCCTTTCAGATAGAAATGAAGTTTAAAACATGGCTACTGGGTTTTAAAATAATTGAAGTTCCGATTATTTTTACCGATCGAAAGCTGGGAAGTTCTAAAATGACAAAGGGAATTGCTAGCGAGGCAGTGTTTGGTGTTATTAAAATGAAAATCCGCAGCATTTTTTCAAAAAAGAAGTATCTGAGTTAAAAAAAAATTATTAATATTGCCTGCAACCTTTTTATATGTAGGTGCGTTTGGGAAAACAGAAACTGGAATTATATTTTTTTAATTTAAATTTTAAACAAAAATGAAAAAACTAGTACTTGGAATTATGCTGACAGCCTGTGCAGCATTTGTTTTCGGGCAAAGCCTTGTAAAACGAAATTACGAATTTAATGCCTCTAACAAGGTGGTGAAAATGGCACAAACACAACAGAATGGAGCTAAAGGCACCGGAGTTGACAATGCTAGCTTCGAAAGCTGGAACGGAACTCTGGCTGGTTTTGGTTTGGGTCAGATGCCAAACGGCTGGTTAATGATTACCGGAAACCCAGGTGGACAACAAAGTTCAAACGCCCAGGCAGGTACCTACTCTGCACACGTTGAAAGCAATGTTGTTACCAATGCAGTTCTTGGTTTTACCGACACATTGATTGGAGGAACTGCTTTTATTGGTAGGTTCACCGGCTCTGCTTTGGTTCAGGGTGAAGCCTATACGTCGAATCTGATTTCGATTAACGGATACATTCGTGGTTCGTTGTTATCGAACGACACTGCCGTAATTGTTGTTCAGACCTACAATGGAGGACAAGGTGCAGAAGTTGGTATGGGCGCATTACTTTTTGGCCCCAATCAGGTATCGACAACCTGGACTGCTTTCAATCTACCCATCGAAATTGAGCCCGGAGCACCAGCTCCCGACAGTATTGTCATTTTCATCAGTTCAACCGGTGTAGGACTCTTCCAGGATATGGATATGGGCACTCTGACTGCCGGTAGCTGGATTGAAGTGGATAACTTTACCTATAATGTTGAAGTGCCTACATCTCCCGTTGCCAGTGTAAATCCTGCAAGCTGGGCTGCCGGTTCGGTTCAGCTGGGTTCAGGTGCAACTTCTCCGACTTTCACACTGACCAATACTGGAACAGGAACTCTGACAGTTTCTAATGCCACTGCATTGTCGGCTCCCTGGTCTACTACCTTTAATGCCGGTGCAGTATCATTGGCCGCCGGTGCAACTTATACCTTTACATTTGGATTTAACCCCACCGTAGCCGGTGCTGCCAATCAGGCTTTTGTTCTTACCACTAATGGTGGTAACCTTACCATTAACCTCACCGGTACCGGTGTTTCAGCTTCTGCTGTTATGGATGGTGGCTTCGAAAACAACGTAGCTGATTTTGATCTGGAATTTACCGGTTGGGTTCAACACGACAACGATGCTTCAGGAACTTATGGTTTCCAGGGAACAACATTTACTAATTCGGGTTATACAGGAGCATTCATCGCCTTCAACCCTGCCAGTACAAGTCCTGCCATGACAGATGCTTCAATTCAGCCTCACGGTGGTGTTCGCTTTGGTGCCTGCTTTGCCGCAACCACACCTCCCAACAACGACTGGCTCATCACTCCGCAATCACCGGTTCTCAACAATGGTGCATTATTAAGAATGTATGTTAAGTCATATACTTCTCAATATGGTTTGGAAAGATATTCAGTTAACGTATCAACCACAGGAACTGCTGTTGCCAATTTCACAAAAATTTCAGCCGGCACCTACGTTGAGGCTCCCGCTACCGAATGGACATATGTAGAGTATGACTTATCAGCATATCAGGGTCAACAAATTTATGTAGGTATTAATTGTGTTTCGAACGACGCTTTCATTTTCATGGTTGATGATATCGAAATCTACAACCCGGTTGGCGTTGATAACAACACGATTAAAACGGTTGCCGTATATCCGAATCCTGCCAGTGAATTTGTTACCATCACCAATGCCGAAAACCAAACGCTTGTAATAACCGATATGTTGGGTAAAGTTGTTGCTCGTATTAATGTTTCTTCATCGCTCGAAACTATCGACATCAGCAACCTGAATCAGGGAACCTATTTCATAAATATCAATGGTAAAGTAAGCAAACTGAATATCGTGAAGTAAGCAATCATAAAATATTTGTTTGGAGAAGAGGCCTCGACTGGCCTCTTTTCTGTTTAATAACATATTGAGTCCTTGGGAGCAAACATCGATTTCAAAAAACGCCTGCATTGTCTATTTATTTTTAAAATATGGTTGCAATGCATTGAATTAGTGTTGATTAGAACACATTGACTGCTTTCTAATATGCCCTATTTTCTCAATACCTGATGTAAAAAAGTCTGTCATTTAACACTTATTAACAACTAATGTCATGCTTTTCAAGCTTATAAGCATTTTATTGTTAACATTTTTTACGCATTTTTTTTATTGTCGTTTAAATAATTGGTGTAAATTCGCAGCGTTAAATGAAAATTAATTAACCAATAAAACTGAATTATGAAAAAACTGTATTTTAGTTTGTTAAGTTTAATGCTCATCTCGGTTGTAGGTTTTGCACAAGTTTCGAAACCTTTGGTATCGCACGCAAAACAAGCCGATGCAAGTAAGCTTTACATTACTGGTAGTCAAAGTATGAAAGGCGGAGAAATCACGACCTGTCCTGCAAACAGCCTCTTCTCCAGTGCTTACGATGCTCCTTCATCAGCTGGAACATCCGAAGTAAATGCCAATGGCAGCAATTATCAGATTGCCACTTCGTTCCAAACGGTTGGCGGAACCATTGAAACCGTTCATATCTGGATGCTTTCGATGATTAACACAGGCAGTTGGGCAACCTGCGATGGTGACCCGATGCATGTAAATGTTACATTTTATGAAAACAATGCAGGTGCAGTTGGTGATGTTTATGCAACTTTCACCGATATTACACCAACCATTACACCGGCCAACCTGACTTTGTTTGGTTCTTACCCGGTTTCTTTTATGTCGATAACCCTTCCTTCGTCAGTTGACCTGGCCAATGGATTTGTTTCCGTTCAGGGAACCACTCCTTCGGCTGGTACTGATTGCTGGCTGATGTGGGTAAACGCTCCCAACGGTGGCGGAACTGCCTATCAATCTACTGATGGTGTTTGGGCTGCTACCGAAACTGGATTTACCGTTTGCCTCGAAGGGACTATGGCTGCTTGTCCTGCTCCAATGAATTTTCAGGCAATCAACCCTGATTTGAACTCAATTGGTTTATCATGGGAACAACTTGGCGATCCTACTGCATGGAACATTGAGTATGGCGAAACCGGATTTACCCCAACCGGAACCCCCACCGTATCAGGTGTTACCGAAAACCCCTACACAGTGACAGGTTTGGACGCCAGTACTTCTTACGACTTCTATATTCAAGCCGATTGCGGTAGTATTTGGGTTGGTCCCCTTACAGCTGCAACAAAGGCTTGTGAAGATGCAACCGCATGCGACTATGTATTCAATCTTACAGATTCTTATGGTGACGGATGGAACGGTAATTTTGTAACAGTACTTCAAGACGGTATTGAAATAGCTGTTGTTACCCTCGGCGCTGGAGCTTCCGGAACCCAGAGTGTAACATTGTGTCCTGCACTTCCAATTTCCTTAGTATGGAACTTACCCGCCGGTGATTCATGGCCTGGAGAAGTTGGTTTTACATTGCTGAATCCTTACGGAGAACAATTGGCAACCTATCCGGCTACTTATTTTGCAAGTACTGCAACTGGAACCGAAATCTTTGCTTTCACCAGTGACTGCACACCTCCCGCTTGCCCGATGCCTACCGATTTAACTGCAAGCGGAATTACAACAACCGGTGCTTCTCTTGGATGGACCGAAGCTGGTTCTGCTACTGCATGGATTATTGAGTATGGTGCTGCTGGATTCACACAAGGTACAGGTACTACTGTAACCGCATCAACCAATCCTTATGCTCTTACCGGTTTAGCACCTGCTACTGCCTATGCTTTCTATGTAAGGGCAAATTGCGGTGGAGCCGACGGAATGAGCTTATGGGCTGGTCCTTTTGCTTTTGCGACTGAATGCGCTATTGTTACTACCATGAACGAAGGTTTCGAAGCTACTGTTCCTCCAATTTGCTGGGCTACTTTCCAGAATGGTGCAGGAACACAAATGTGGGCATCTGAAGGCACAATTTTCAATTCAGGTGCAAAATCTGCCGCTGCTTATTATGAAGGCTCAGGTGGTGAAAATCAACAATGGCTGGTTACCGGACAAATCACAGTTCCTGTAAACCACAAACTGACATTCTACACCAGAGACTATTTCACAACCGATTATCTTTCGGTTCTGAGAGTTTTGATTTCGACCGATGCCAACCAAAATAACACCGGTGCATACACCCAACTTATTCAATTAGCTGAAACCGACGTAACCAATGCCAATTTCACCCAGTTCGAAATAGACTTCTCAGCTTATGCTGGTCAGAATGTTTACATTGCTTTCGTAATGGTTGACAATGATGGTGACAACTGGTATCTTGATGATGTAAAACTTGAGCCCAATATTGGACCTATAGCTATTTCACATTTGCCAGAAAGTAATGCTACTAATGTTGCTCTTGATGCTACAGTTTCTGTTACTTTTAATGTTTCTGTTACTGAAGTAGATTTTACAGGAATCACTATTACTCCAGATCCGGGGAATGTTGTTGTTTCAATTGTTGACAATGTGTTAACTTTAGCACATGATGCTTTCCTTTACAACACAGAATATACAGTTTTAGTTCCTGCTGGTGCAGTAACTGATGGAACCAACAATTTAGTTGATAATGTTGAATGGTCTTTTACTACTATGCTTGACCCTACAGCATGCAATAATCCTTCTAATCTTGTTATTTCAGATATCCAAGAATACCAAGCAATCGTATCTTGGACAGAGAATGGTATAGGTACACAATGGGTTGTTATATATGGCTCTGCTGGATTTAACCCAACTACCGAAGGTACTCAGGTAACTGTTGATGTTACAACAACAACTTTAACTGGATTAGATGATAATACCGACTATGACGTTTATGTTCAGGCAGTTTGCGGTGCTGAAACCAGTGGTTGGGCCGGTCCAGCCGAATTTACAACTCTACTTCATTGCGATGCAGTGGCTACTTTACCTTTTAGCGAAGATTTTGAAAGTGGTGTTTTCCCTCCTACTTGTTGGAATGTAATAAATACCCACACAGATGCTAACTCTAACTGGCATGAAGCAGCAGCTCAAGAAGGCTTTGGTGCCGAGGTTCAATATACAGATGCTGTAATGATGGACGAATGGCTAATTAGCCCAACATTGGATCTCTCAGCTGCTTCAGGTGATTTGCATATTTCATTCGATTTCATGTGTAGTTATTATTGGATGGTTGATCCATATGATGGAGCTGATTTAATGTTGAAAGCTTCTACAGACGGTGGTGCAACCTGGACTGAATTATGGAACGAAGAAAACTATGGAACTTTTGAAAACTATACATATTATTCTGTCCTTCTTCCTTTCACTGCTTATGCTGGTGAAGCCAATGTTAAAATTGCTTTCCAATTCTATGGTAACGATGGTGCTCAAACAATAGTTGATAATATAGTAATTGATTTAGGTACTAATATTGAAAACGAAACTATTAATACGGTTTCTGTTTACCCAAATCCATCAAATGGTTTAGTTAATATCAACGTTACTGAAAATTCTGTAATTTCTGTTATTGATATTGCTGGCAGAACCGTTAAATCTTTCAATGTTAAAGCTAATGAAGAAGTAAACTTCTCACAATCTGCAGGACTTTATATTATTAAGGTCGAAAGCAATGGTAAAGTTTCTACTCATAAATTGGTTATTCAATAATTAGTTTAATAGTTTTAAAAGAGGTCCTCGTGACCTCTTTTTTTTATCTATATGTAGGAAATTTATTTGGGGGAATCGCATCCTCTCATTTGACCCCGTTGTTCTTGATTGGATATTCGCGTTTCAAGCTAGAATTCCCTTGTAACAATTCAATTTCACTATAATTCTAAACTTTTGCCTTACGGCTCCTGGCTACCCAACGTGGAGCGATAACCGCACCCAACAATAAATAAGGATAATAGGTTACAAAACGCCAAAGTAAGGCCATCATCGAAACAAAGCCAACCACTGGCATAAAATCGGCCATGTAGGTGGTAAAAACAGCTTCAACAAAACCACTTCCTCCGGGAGTTGGCATTACCAACATCATGATCCACATTACCAACTGTTTTGCGAAAATCAGAAAATGATCACCTGCCGAAAACAACGAACCGGCATCAAGTCCGGGAATGCCAAAAGCAAGGGCCAGAATTAAAAAATTCAGAACCCAGTATCGCGCTGTCCACGAAAAAAATGTAGCCAAAAAAGCATTAATCCAGAATGTAAACTGTTTTGTTTTAAGTTCAGCTGATGCCAGTACAATATCTTGTCCAGCCTGATTGGCCGCCTGTCGCCATTTCTTCAGTAATCTAAAACGAAAAACGAACTCAATAAGTTTTTTAACAATCTGAGGTCGGATAAAAAGGGCAAAGGCCATAAGTAAAACCCAGAACAATTTAACTCCGTACCCAATCACAGCAAAGTAGAAGAAGCTACTGTTAAACCCGTCGGCCAGGGTAAACAAACCGGTTTTCGAGAATATCAGAAATAGTACCGGGAACATAAGTGTAAAATACAATTCATCAAGAAAGGAAGTAGCCATCACAATAGCTGCCGACTTACCGGCCGAAAATCCCTCTTTCCACAAAAAGTATGTTGCAATGGTGGTTCCACCTACTGCCGAAGGGGTTACCGATGAAGCAAACTCCCATAACATAATTACATTGAATCCTTGCCTCCAGGTGAGTTTACCATCGGAAAGCACCCTGATACGGACAATGTATCCAAAATCCCTAACCACCATCATGCAAAATGCAAAAAACAACATAATTCCGACTCCTGCAGTAAATTGAAGCGCCGAAAACATGCCCGGCTTGTAGTCGCGGATGATAAAATAAACCACCACAGCCAGACCAATAAGCATAGGCAAAATTATCCTTCCCGGCCTAATCTGCTTCAGTGCTTTGTCGTTTTGCTCAGTCATATGGAATAAATAACGGAAACATAATCTTCAATTGTTAAAAATATGTATTTTTATTGCAAATAATAACATTAAATGAAGTTTATTGCAATAGTACCTGCACGCTATGGCAGCAAACGCTTCCCGGGCAAGCCTTTAGCAGTGATTAACGGAAAGATTATGGTTCAGCGCGTGTTCGAACAGGCTTCGAATGTGTTCGATATGGTATATGTTGCCACCGAAGACCAGCGCATTTATGATGCAGTTTTAGGTTTTGGCGGCAAGGTGGTGATGACTTCGAAAAAACACCGGAGTGGAACAGACCGTTGCGCCGAGGCAGTTCAGACCATCAGCAACCAAACCGGGGAGTCGTTCGAGATTGTAGTAAATATTCAGGGAGACGAACCGTTTATTCAGGTTGAACAATTGCAGGAGATAAAAAAATGTTTTCGCAGCAAAAGTGTTCAAATTGCTACCTTGATTAAACCCATCAACAATCAGGAAGATGTATTCAATCCCAATAAACCCAAGGTAGTGATAAACCGTAAAAACGAAGCCGTATATTTCAGCCGCTCTCCCATTCCATACCTGCAAGGAGTGCGTGAAGCCCGCTGGGTTACCGGGCATCAATACTTTAAACATATTGGTTTATATGCCTACCGGACCGATGTATTGCAGGAACTTACCCGACTGAAACCCTCAATCCTCGAAATGGCTGAATCGCTGGAACAATTGCGGTGGATAGAAAATGGTTACAAAATCCGGGTTGCCTTCACCGAACACGAAAGCATTTCGGTTGATACTCCAAAAGACCTCGAAAAAATCCGTCAAATAGGACTTATCTGATGAATATTGCCATAAATACCCGCCTGGTTTTAAAAAACCGGCTCGAAGGTATCGGCTGGTTTACTTACGAAACGGTAGGCCGCATGGCCCGCAATCATCCTGAGCACAACTTCATTTTTATTTTCGACAGACCGGTCGACCCCGGTTTTGTTTTCTCCGATAATGTAAAAACTGTAGTTGCCGGTCCACCAACGCGCCACCCTGTGTTATGGTATATCTGGTTCGAATGGGTAATTCCCCGTATACTCCGAAAGCACAAGGCCGATTTGTTCATTTCGCCCGACGGATATGCATCGCTGCGCACCCGGGTGCCAACCATCACTGTGATTCATGATTTAAATTATGTGTATCACCCCGAATACCTGCCCAAGCTGGCTGCCCGCTATTTCAACTACTTCATTCCTCGCTACGCATCCAGGTCGAAAAGAATAGGGACGGTGTCGGAATATTCACGTCAGGATATTGCAGCGGTTTATCAGATAAATCCCGATATTATCGATGTATATTATAATGGTGCCAATGATTTGTATCAACCGGTAAGTGAAACAATTAAATCCGAAATACGGACGAACTACACACAGGGGAAAGACTATTTTATTTTTGTTGGGGCACTGAGCCCCCGCAAAAACATCCCCGGTCTGCTCAAGGCCTATGATATTTACCGTGTAAATGGAGGCACCAGGCTCTTGCTGATCGTTGGCGATGCCATGCATAAAACAGGGGAAATAGATCTGTGTATGCAACAGATGCAATTTGCAGGGGATGTGCTGTTCAGCGGACGGCTACGCGTTGAAGAGCTGAGCCGGGTAATGGCTTCGGCCAGTGCACTGGTTATGGTACCTTTCTTCGAAGGGTTTGGAATCCCCCTGGTCGAAGCCATGTATTGCGATGTTCCGGTAATTTGCAGCAACACCACATCATTGCCCGAAGTTGTGGGCGATGCTGCGCTCATGTGTGACCCAAACGACCACGAAAGCATTGCTTCAAATATGGGTAAGCTGGAATCAGACGAAACTTTGCGTATGCAACTGATTGCAAATGGCCGGATTCAACGTACCCGTTTCTCCTGGGATAAATCGGCAGAGCGTTTGTGGATGTCGGTCGAAAAAGTATTGTCACTATAAGTATGTTGTTGCCCTTCAAAAACAACGATGTAACAGAGGCCGGTTGCGATGAAGCAGGACGGGGCTGTCTGGCCGGCCCGGTGTTTGCCGCTGCTGTAATATTACCACAGAATTTCTGCAACGAAATGCTCAACGACTCCAAAAAGCTTAATCTCCGCCAGCGCACAGAGCTTCGCCGCATTATCGAAAACGAAGCCCTGAGCTTTGCAGTAGCCGAAGTGTCGAATCTGAGAATCGACGAGATTAACATTCTAAATGCTTCCATCGAAGCCATGCACATAGCTCTAAATAAGCTTAAGCTGCTACCCGGGCACATCCTTGTCGATGGAAACCGTTTTAAAAAATACAAGGATATACCTCACACCTGCGTGGTAAAAGGCGATGGCATGTATATGTCGATTGCAGCAGCTTCGGTACTCGCAAAAACATACCGCGACGATTTCATGGAAAAGCTGCACGAAGAATTTCCTCATTACTGTTGGAACCGCAACAAAGGCTACCCCACCGCCGATCACCGCCGTGCCATCGAAAAAATCGGACCCACTCACTGGCACCGCCTGAGCTTCAAACTCACCGAACCACAACTGAAATTTGATTTCTGACGAAAATTGATTTAATATCAGTAAGCCAGTCATCCAGCGGGTCATCGATCGAAGTCGTGATGCAGCCGCAACACAAGACTGGTATTAATCATAAGCTGCCCCCGACACCAAAACCCAAACTGCCCGCTTTTACTATCTTTGCAAAAACAACAACCATGACCCGTCGTCAGCTTTTCCGGCAATTCACTCAGGCACTCAGCCAGCTTTATCCTGCTCCCGAGGCCGAATCGCTGGCTGGTCTTGCCCTCAGGCACGCTGCCCAAACCGATACCTTGCAATGGCATCTCGGCTACGATCAGGATCCCGGCGAGGCCGAACAGATACGTGCCAACCAAATCCTTCAACGACTGCTGCAACACGAGCCATTACAGTATATCACCGGTGAAACATGGTTTTGTGGATTGCGTTTTTCGGTCAACCCTTCGGTGCTTATCCCACGCCCCGAAACCGAGATGCTCACCGACCGTATTATCAGCGAAAACAAAAATACCCCCAATCTGGTGATTGCCGATATTGGCACCGGTTCAGGCTGCATCGCCATCAGCATGGCAAAACTACTTACCCAAAGCCGGGTACATGCCTTCGACCTGTCGGAGGCTGCCCTGAGCACCGCCCGTTCCAATGCCATCGCACAGGGTGTCGAAGTAAATTTTTATACTTTGGATATTCTTCGCGATTCACTCTCGAAGCACCTGTCCACTGCCGGCATCATCGTCAGTAACCCGCCTTATGTTCTTGAGTCCGATAAACCTGCCATGCTGCCCAACGTACTCAGCTACGAACCCCATGAGGCACTCTTTGTCCCCGACAACAACCCATTGCTTTTCTACCACGCCATTGCCAGCCAGGCATTCCAAATCCTCCGCTCCGGTGGCCGCCTCTATTTCGAAATACACGAAACACAAGGCCAAAACTTAATCGAAATGCTACACCAAATGGGCTACACCAACATTCTCCTTTCTCCCGACTTCAACAACAAACACCGCTTCATCTCCGCCTCAAAATAGCCCTGCACCCGCTTTCCCAAACTTCCCGGCTTTGTAAAAGCTAATCCCTTAAAACTTTTACTTTTCTGCCACCCCCCGCTCGCGCGGATTTGCAATCTGAGCGCAAACAATTGACACACTTTTTTGAACATTCTCGTCTTAGCGCTGAACATTCTTGCTTTAGCACTGAACATTCTTGCTTTAGCATCGAACATTCTCGTCTTAGCGTAGAACATTCTCGTCATAGCGCTGAACATTCTCGCCTTAGCGCTGAACATTCTTGCTTTAGCACTGAACATTCTTGCTTTAGCGCTGAACATTCTTGCTTTAGCGTCGAATATTCTTGCTTTAGCACTGAACATTCTTGCTTTAGCGTCGAACATTCTCGTTTTAGCGCTGAACATTCTTGCTTTAGAATTTACCACCACCGTCATGGCGTTCGTTTTTTTTGAACCAGCCATCAAAAAGACTATATTTGTACAAGCAACAAAACCCCTGACAAAATGAAAAGACACCATTTCATCCCAGTTATTCTCCTCATCGCTTTCCTCAGTGCCCTCACCGCCTGCGAAACCGAAAGCCAGCAGGACGTTAATCAAGACCGCATTTATGTGTACTACGAGCTATACTACAATGCCGATCAGGACATAACCTACGCCAAAGCCTCCTTCCGGTTTGGCAGCATCACCGGCACCATACTTCAGCTCTCAGGCCACAGCTACGTGAAATTCAACGATGCCTACCTTACCTACAAGCCGGTGTTGGCTTACTACGAAGCCACTTTTCCCGGCCTTGTCACCGAAGGCGACTTCCGCTATATCGACCTCGACAGCACCATATTCGTCAACCACGCCACGCTCCACCCGGTCGATCTGGCCGAAACACTCGACACCATCCACAAAGGCCATGTATACGAACTGCCTTTCGATGGCGATTCAATCCGTGCCGACGAAACCGTCACAGCCTTCATCAACTCCACGCTTGGCACCGATCTCCAGACCTTCTCCCAATCGAACCTGCTTACCGTTAGCGTACTCATGCCCGCCGACCGCACACTGGAAATCACCCCGGGCATAAACACCATCTATGTACGCCGCAATTACCTGAACCCGGTAGCGCAAGCCAGTTCTGCCGGTGCCGAAATTCATTCCATCTATCAGTCGCACGCCCGTCAGATATACGTAAAATCCGAGTAAGCCCATTTTTGCCAAAAGATGTTAACACCTGCCAAAAATCACGGCAGAAAAAACTATTTTTAAGCCGCATTTAAAAACAGGTGATTCCCAATGGCGCAAACCGACGAAACCCCGTTGATGAAGCAGTACTACAGCATCAAGGCCAAACACCCCGATGCCATTCTGCTCTTTAGAGTCGGCGATTTCTACGAAACTTTCGAAGAAGATGCCCGGCGCGCTTCGTCAATCCTTGGGATCACACTCACCAAACGAGCCAATGGGGCCGCTTCTTATGTCGATTTGGCAGGCTTTCCCTACCACGCCCTCGACACCTACCTGCCCAAACTCGTAAGAGCCGGCATGCGTGTGGCCATCTGCGAGCAACTCGAAGACCCCAAACAGACAAAAACCATTGTCCGTCGTGGTATCACCGAACTCGTTACACCCGGTGTGGCCCTCAACGATCAGATACTCGAAAACAAGGAAAATAACTTCCTTGCCAGCGTCTATATCGATAAAAAGAATATCGGTGTCGCTTTTCTCGACATATCAACCGGCGAATTCCTTCTATCGCAGGGCGAACCCGAATATATTGACAAGCTGCTTCAAAGTTTCCGACCCAAGGAAGTCCTTTACGAAAGGCAATACAAAGAACAATTCCTTCAGCACTTCGGGACACGACACACCATTTTCCCCCTCGACGACTGGGTTTTCACCGAGGAAAATGCCAACGAACGCCTGCTTAACCATTTCAGGGTAAAAAACCTGAAAGGCTTTGGCGTTCACGAAATGATCCACGGGGTAGTGGCTGCCGGAGCCATTCTCAACTATCTCCTTATCACCGAGCACCGTAATATTGGCCACATTAATGGCTTGTCGCGCATCGACCGTGACCAGTACGTATGGCTCGATAAGTTCACCGTTCGCAATCTCGAATTGCTGAATAGCATGAGCGAAGGCGGCAAGTCGCTCCTCGACATTCTCGATCGTACTACCAGTCCCATGGGAGGCCGTCTGCTGCGACGCTGGATAAGCCTTCCGCTGGTAAATCGCGCCAAAATCAACGACCGCCTCGATGTGGTGGAATTTCTGCTGCTCAACAAGCCGGTTGCCGAAGAGCTTAAAGCGGGCATTTCGAATGTGGGCGATCTCGAACGACTCATCTCCAAAGTGGCAGCCATACGGGTGAATCCCCGCGAGATGGTGCAGCTCAAGCACTCGCTTCATGCAGTAGCACGCGTAAAAGAAAGCGCTGCAATGGCCGGTAATGCCATTCTAACCCGGGTAGCCGACCAGTTAAACCCCTGTGCCGATATTTGCCGTCGCCTCGAAGCCGAACTCATCGAAGACGCTCCCAACCTTATAGCCAAAGGCAACGTTATTGCGCCCGGCGTTTCCGCTGAGCTCGACGAACTTCGTCACATCACCGGTTCCGGAAAAGAATACCTCATCGAAATGCAACAGCGTGAAATCGAAAACACGGGTATCTCTTCGCTACGCATCGGTTTCAACAATGTGTTCGGTTATTACTTCGAAGTGCGCAACACGCACAAAGACAAAGTTCCCGAAACATGGATCCGCAAGCAGACGCTCGTCAGTGCCGAACGATACATCACCGAAGAACTTAAAGAATACGAAAGTAAAATTTTAGGTGCCGAAGAAAAAATTTCCGTAATCGAGCAACGCCTTTTCAACGACCTTGTACTGAGCATGGGCGATTATATCAGCACCATTCAGCTCAATGCCAATCATATAGCGTTAATCGACTGTCTGTTGTCGTTTGCTCAGGTTGCCGGACAAAACAACTACATCAAACCCGGAATCGACGAATCTCGCATCATCGACATTCGTGATGGCCGCCATCCCGTCATCGAAAAACAACTTGCTCCGGGGGATGCCTACATCACCAACGATGTCTATCTCGACCCCGATGAGCAGCAAATTATGATGATTACCGGCCCCAACATGTCGGGAAAATCTGCATTACTCAGGCAATCGGCTCTGATTTGCCTTATGGCACAAATGGGCAGCTTCGTGCCCGCAGCTTCGGCTAATCTAGGCATTGTCGATAAAATATTTACACGCGTAGGTGCATCCGACAATATTTCGATGGGAGAATCAACCTTTATGGTCGAAATGAACGAAGCAGCAAGCATCCTCAACAACCTGTCGGACCGCAGTCTCGTACTCCTCGACGAAATAGGGCGCGGCACCAGCACTTACGATGGGGTGAGCATTGCCTGGGCTATTGCCGAATACCTGCACGAAAACCCTAAAGCCCGCGCCAAAACACTGTTTGCTACCCACTACCATGAGCTCAATGAGATGGAAAAAACCTTTCGTCGCATCAAAAACTTTAACGTTTCGGTAAAAGAAACCGGCGACAAGGTAATCTTTATGCGTAAACTAAAACCCGGGGGCAGCAACCACAGCTTTGGTATTCATGTGGCTGAAATGGCGGGAATGCCACCATCGGTTATCGACAGGGCAAGGCAGATATTATCGCAACTCGAAGGCAGCCGCGATCAAAGCCAGTTGAGCAAACCCACCGAAAAAATCGCAAAAACACGCGAAGGCTATCAGCTTAGCTTCTTCCAACTCGAAGACCCAGTGCTCAAACAAATCCGCGACGAAATTAAAAATCTCGACATCAACGCCCTCACACCCCTCGAAGCCCTCAACAAACTCAACGAGATTAAAAAACTGAGTGGGTTATAGATTTTATTGGCGTATTACCAATTCTTTTATTTCAAGAACTCCAGCATCTCCTTCACTACCAGTTCGGGTTGCTCGGCATGCATCCAGTGGCCTGCTTCGGCAATATCGCGAACGCTCACATTTCCAAAGATAAAACGAATGAGCTTTTCGTCGCTGTGGGGCAGATAATCGGATTTTGTTCCCCTCAGAAATAATGTAGGGACATTAATCTTATGATCAATAAAATCATCCGGATTAAGCCCGCTGCCAATTTCGGGCAGGTTATTCATCAGGGCTTCAAGGTTTATACGCCACTGCAATTTGCCATGTTGCTTTTCCACATTTTTCAGCATAAACTGCACCAGACGCCGGCTTTCGATTCCCCGGCTCAGAATCGCTTCGGCTTCCAGCAGGTTTGTGGCCTGCTCAATGCCCGAATTTATCAGAAAACTCATCAGGTTTAAATGAAACAACGAATGTTCCGACACATCGGTAAGTTGGTGATAGCTGCGCGGGGAAATGTCGAGTACAATCAGTTTTTCGAGCCTTTCGGGAAATCGCGAAGCAAAAAACATAGCGGTTTTACCTCCCATCGAATGACCTGCCAGCGAAAAGCTTTCGATATGCTCCTTATTGGCATATTCCAGCAAATCGTCCGTCATTGCCCTGTAACTATGATCGTAGTGATGCGCCGACTTTCCGTGATTGCGCTGGTCGGGCAGATGCACTGTAAATTCCGACGACAATGCCGAGGCAATACTCAACCAGTTATCGCCACTACCATATAAACCATGCAGTACAATCAGGTGCCGCGATGCATTGCCCTTTTTTCTGGCATATAGCTCCATGTTGCTATTTTAAGTCTTCGTAGCTGATCATCAACTTACGGCGCTGTTCAAATTTCGGTGTTTCGCTCTTGTCGTACAGTGGTTTTTCCCATCCGCCATAGGTGGGATTGGGGATAATTACATAGCGTGTTCCAAACAGTGATGCATTGGCATCGACAGCTCCTTTGGCATAGTCGGTTTTTCTATCGTCGAAATCGTTGCTGAAATCTGCCAGGTTATCGCCAATAAACAGAACTACCGAGTAATTCTGCATAATTGAATCGCGACGCATTTTTTTGTCGCTGGTGGTGGTTTTCAGATAAAAACGTTCGGCAGGAATTTCGGGAAAACCCAGAGCTTTCATATTGTTGAGCGTCCATTGCAGTTCACTGTCAAGTCGGTTTGAAACATAAAATACTTCCACATTGTTTTCGAGTGCAAACCTGATAAAATCAACGGCACCGGGCAACGCCACTGCCTTCTCCATCTTACTCCATTCCTCCCACAATTCAGGGCTGAATTCGTTGTGATTTATGCTCATTTCGGCCATAAACGGACTGTTATCAAGCAATGTTTCGTCGATATCGAGAATTACAGCTTTTTTCAGCGGCGACTTGTCGGCTTTTACATTGGCAACAAGCGCTGTTTTGGCCAGATTGAATGCCTGATAGGAACAAGCCTGCATTTCGCCCGATAGTTGATACCACAACACCGCCTGATGCAAATAATCGCCGGCATGATTTTCGACCACGGGTTTTTCGCTTTCAGTTTTGGGCTTTTCGCAGCACGATTGCAACAAAATACTTCCACTAACCAGAGTGGCAACAGCTAATAAATGAACGAGTTTCATAGTAATATAAATTTAATGAGACAAATTCGGTTTTTACATGGCAGCCAGCAACAGGTCGATATCGCGTGAGAACATGCCCAGTTTTTTGCCTATCGACTCGTTGGTGAGGATTCCGCTGAAAACATACACCCCGTTGCGCATACCCGGATACGACTTCAGAAAGCGGTTGAT